>JACYYK010001205.1_pt3 | contig 50533 bp, 49 predicted proteins | sample 8236871 | NCBI WGS metagenome assembly JACYYK01 (sample SAMN14103087, study PRJNA606662) | landfill metagenome | isolation source: landfill solid waste inoculated with endophyte fungus Paravalsa indica | place: India:New Delhi, Okhla landfill site | collected 2017-11-05 | reverse complement strand
GTGCCTTATTAAGTAATTCAACGCCATACAATATTCCAGAAATCGTCATTGATAGCCAAACGATACCCCAAATGTCCAAATGACCTTCAGTAGCACGTTTATCTTCCTTCAAAAACATTAAAGTCAAAATCATTGATAATAATCCAAACGGCAAATTAATAAAAAATACCCAACGCCAAGTAAAATTATCAACAATCAAGCCACCCAGTAATGGGGCAACCACAGAAGCAATTCCCCACGCTGAATTATTGATACCCATAATCTGCGCACGTTTTTCAGGTGGATAAATATCAGCAATAATTGTATTAGAAATTGGCAAAATCGCTCCTGCACCAATTCCTTGAATGGCACGCCAAATAATTAATTGTGGCATACTAGCCGAAAATCCACTTAATACCGATCCTGTTAAAAATATAATTAACCCAGCAATAAATACTGGCTTACGACCAATATTATCAGCTAATTTCCCATAGATTGGTGTAGTCAACGTACTCGTCAATAAGAAAATTGAGAATACCCAATTCATTATTGAAATACCCTCTAGGTCACCGACAATGGTAGGCATTGCTGTTGACACAATTGTCCCTTCGACCGCACTTAAAAAAGTCGCGATGAATAAGGCCAATGTCACCATACCTTTATTCGTTTTTTCCTTTTCCAAAACTACTACTCCTATTTCCTATAAATTCCGTGAACAATCAATCATAGCACATGCTAGACAATAACTACAAGCAACATCCAATTAACTTAAAGCTTGCAGAATATTAAAATTAGGTTTATCCTAACATTAAGTTAAAGTTAACCAGGAGGACATCTTATGCTTGATGTTTACAAAGACGAACCCAGACGAGCTATTTTTGTGATTGATTCCAAAAGTTTCTATGCCAGTGTCGAATGCGTTGACCGCGGTAAAAATCCATTACAGACAATGCTCATCGTTATGAGTCAGCAAGAAAATACAAATGGCGGTCTGGTGCTTGCTGCCTCACCAATGGCTAAAAAAATACTGGGTATCAGTAACGTTATGCGGCAACGAGATGTGCCCTATCATCCTGATTTATTAATTGCTGAACCCCGAATGAATTATTATATCGAAAAAAATCAACAAATTAATGATATCTATCGTGAATTTGTGGCTGACGAAGATTTGCACATTTATTCAATTGACGAATCTATTCTGGATATTACCGATAGTTATCAATATATTATTTCAAAATTTGGTAATGGTCATGATTTAACACGCCAGCAAATCGCCCGTATCATTCAAAAAGAAATCAAAAAAAGAACTGGTATCTATACCTCAGTTGGTATTGGTGATAATCCAGCAATGGCTAAAATGGCGCTTGATCTAACTGCTAAACACGCTCCTAGTCTAATTGGTGAATGGCATTATGAAACAATCCCAAAATTTCTATGGCCAATTGAAACACTATCTGATGTTTGGCACATTGGCACACGTACAGCTAAGAAACTCAATCGTTTGGGCATCTTTTCAATGAAAGATTTAGCTTTGCATAATCCATACCACTTGATTGAAAAGTTTGGAGTTATCGGTGGTGAACTTTATGCACTCGCTTGGGGGATTGATCGCAGCGTCGTTAGACAAAAGTATCATGCAAAAAGTCGTGCACTAAGCAACAGCCAAGTCCTACCACGAGATTATGATAATCCCACTGAAATTGCCGTAATCATTAGGGAAATTGGCGAACAAATTGCCAGTCGACTACGGTCCAAACATTTAGTTACCAATCAAATCTCGCTTGGCTTAGGAGTAGGCTATCATAACCCGACTGATAGCCAAGGCTTTCATGCGCAAGTGACGCTTCCCTCAACAAACTCAAATGCCCAAATTACACAAGCGCTTCAACAACTATTTACTACTCATTATCACGGTGAAGTCATTCGACATATCGCCGTTAGTGCTGGTAATTTAGAGGCTGCGGGTGAAGAACAACTGGATCTTTTTGTACCACCGGCTACTATGCAACAACATCATCAGTTAGATGAAACAATCGATATGATCCGCCAAAAATTTGGTATTGATGCCATTTTTAAAAGCTCTAGTTTGGCTGGAGGTACAATGCTTGATCGCGTTGGTCTGGTCGGCGGACACAATGGTGGTAATGCTTATGGCTATAAATAATGAAGAAATCGATAACATCACCCTCAAACAAGCCAGTCAATTTTTTAAGCATGATTATCATGATCGCGGGATGATTAAGTGGCAAGGTTACTATTTATCTGACCATACTGAGCACGTGAATAAAATTGCCCATGAAGTGAAACATGCCAATCAACGCGTACGCAAACCTGAAATGGCTCCCGAATTAATTGCCAAAATTTTATTTGAAGCATATGCCCAACAAGACACGGTAACCATTCAATTAAACACGCAATCAGAACAAGGTATTATTCCCCCTATGATAACTGGCGTAGTCAAAGGCTATACTGATGAAGCCATCGTTATCGGTACACAATTTATTCCGCAGACTAATTTATGGTGGGTCAGTAAAACATCACCCACCACTCCGTAATTTTTGAGCAAAAAGAGATTGAGACAAAAACATGTCTCAACCTCTTTTTACTTAAAATTATTTAATTATGATTCAGAAAGATTAATGCCATTACTGATTCATTCTCGAGTGACGTACACCATACGTTAAGTACAAAATAAGACCAAGAACAAACCAAACACCTGCGGCAATCAATGTTTCAGCATGTAATTGTGTAATCAAGAATCCTGTCAACAGTGCTGAAATAATTGGCATCACTGGATAACCTGGCATTTTGTAACCATCATGGTTAACGTCTTGACGACGACGTAATGGCAAGATACCTAATGACACAACCACGAACGCCAACAAAGTACCGACATTAACCAAATCAACTAAGGCGTCCAATGGTACTAACCCACTAAATAGGGCAATAACAACTGTTGCAACAGTTAATGCACGATTAGGATTTCCTTGTTTATTTAACTTACCAACACCACCTGGCAACAGGCCGTCTCGACCAACAGCATAAATTAACCGTGATGCCGCATATGTCATTGTATACATCATCGTTGCCATTCCAATCAATGCTCCAATTGTAATAATCAATGATGCCCAATTTTGACCAACTTGTTGCAAGGCAAAAGCTGCTGGATCCGCAACATTCAACTTAGAATAATGTACCATACCAGTTAGCACAAATCCCATTAAGCCATACAAGATAGCCGCAATAATTAGTGTACCGATAATTCCAATTGGCATGTTACGCTTGGGATTTTTTACTTCGGCTGCTGATGATGACAAGGCATCGAAACCAAGAAAGGCGAAGAAGACCATCGATGTTCCAGTAATGACTCCTCGCCATCCAAAGGCACCATTAACACGTTCAGGAATTAGAGGACTGTAGTTACTGCTCTTAATAAAGAAGAAGCCAATCACAATGAAAGCCAAAATAATAATTATCTTGAACAAGACCATTGCATTTTCAACACGTTTTGACTGACGTAAGCCACCGCGTAATAGCAGGCCAATTAATAGAACAATAACAACAGCAACAATATCAATATACGTCCCATTTGCTGGGTTATAAGCCCCTGATAAGGCCGTTGGGATTTTGACCAAAGGAGATATCAGATTGGCAAAATAAGCTGACCAACCCGTCGAAACGGCCGAAACACTTAACATGTATTCCAAAATTAGTGCCCAACCTAATACCCAACCGATAACTTCACCAAAAATAACATTTCCATATGAATAAGCAGATCCAGCCACCGGCATAGCAGTTGACATTTCAGAATAAGCCATCGCTACTAAGCTCGATACTAAGGCCGCCAAAATAAAACTAAAAATAATCGCTGGCCCGGTTGTCGTTGCTGCCACAGTTCCAGGTAAAACGAAAATTCCTGAACCAATCACCGCACCAATTCCTAAAGCAACTAAATCTTTTGCATTTAGTGACTTTTCAAAATGGCCATCACTAGTCATATAGGTGTCTAATGACTCCTTTTTAAACATTCTCTGCCACATTCCCATATATATAACTCCCTTTCACGGAACATCATGCTACAACCCATTTGTCATTTGAAAAATACCAAGATAATAAAAAACACGTATTGGATAACATCATTGTATCCAATACGTGTTTGCAGATAATGCATTACAAGTTGCTCACTTGCTTTCACACATTTGGATACTTTACCGTCATCCAAATGTTCAGCGCAAACAACCTTACGCAGAATTCGGATGACTACCCGAAATACGTAAAGTAACTAAACGCTGATGTTACTGACAAATAAGTTTGCATATCTACATTTCCTTTTCTTTTAGCTTACCTGTAGATATTAAGCCCATTTACGTACAAAGTCAATTGTTTTATGAAAAAAATCTCATAAATGTATTAATCTACTAATAATTGGTAACCTAGTCGATCACCAAATTCAAATGGGACCATGCCTCTATATGTAAAATCAGTTTTCGTAATAACATTCTGCATAATGATATTTTCTGGGAATGTATCAATGCGAATATCACGATAACCACGCGCGCGGGCTAAATTAACCAAATCGCGTGTTAATGTCTTACCAACACCCTTACCACGAATGTGTGAATTAATCGTCACTCGGTGAATGGCAACGTATTCTGGTTCTTCACCAACCCATTCGCCTTGTAAAATTTCATATTCTTCTTCTGGTCCTGGCACTAGTGAGCCATAACCGGCTACTTGACCATCGTAGATCAGAACGATTCCCCAGCCATTAGCAATATCCTTTTCAAATAAAGCCCTGTCTGGTGCACCTTCGCCCTGCCATTGCGATGCGCCCTGCTCGCCCAAGTATGCAACGCCATCTTGAAACGCAGCCCAAATTGCTGGAAAGTCTTCTGGCTGGGCTGGTCTTGTGTACATCAACATAATCGTATCCTCCGCGTCTACATTATTAAATTGTCTAATCGTAGAACGTTTCTTATTTAATATCTACTAATTATTAAATAGCAGAACATTATATTAACAAATTAAAAACAAAAACCCAACCTTTTTTATTAAAATAATTGATTTAATTTTTGGGCTATTCAGCACTACCTTGGAACCCTCGTTGCATTCATCAAACCAACCAAGAATCTTAGATATTGGCTAAATACGTAGATAATCATCAGTGTTGCTGCAAACCATTCAACTTTTGCTACAACCATCACCCCACTAGCTAGATTTAAACGATTTGATAAAACCGTTATTGCTGTGGATGCAATGACCAACGGGAAAGTAAAGGCTGCAAAGCTTGGATAAAATCGTAACAATGAATGTTTAGCAGAAACATAAATTTTTATCATTAAAAATAACGTAGCAAAATAAAGCCCTTGCGCAAAAATAGCCATGCCAATAGCAAAGGCATGATTAAATTGGCCAAAGATATTTAAATAACCAGTTAAACACAATGACGCTGGCGCTGCCATAATCGTCAACAACGGCAACGCTCCTTCACCCATTGCTCGTAGACGTATCAATCGGAAAATAACAATTGGAAAAACAATGACGTACAACACCATTGCTAACCAAAAAAAGAGTTGACCAATAGTTGCACTAAACATGGGTGCACTCACTGGAATAACACCAATACCAACAAACATGACAAACCAACTTGGATAAACTGCTTGTAATCGTGGCTTGGTCTGAATTAAGTTAAACCAACAAAAGGCTACCATGATACCGAGATGAACAATAATTGCAGCCAGCCACAAAAAATTGGCAAAACGCGTCATCCCCCATCGATACCAATACATGGCCATCAGCATCACCGCCATCGTAAACGTTGGTAGCGTCCCCGCAGTTACAGGGTTCAGCATTTCACTGTGGACACTACCATATGCAAACAACAGTTTCGCAAATACAAACAACATTAAGATCATTCCCACTATGCCAATTATATTGCCCGTCATGAAAAAGCCATTCATAATAAATAAATTTCCTAATGATTCGATACCTAAAATCAAACCACATAACGCCATGGGAATTTTTTTCAACACTTGTACCACGAAATTCTCCTTCAACTCATTTCACTTATCTGGTAATTTCAATGAAACTAACGCCATGCCTTTTTCATGGCTACAAAAATAGCCAGCGTCTCTTTTGCATCAGGTAATGCCCGGTGCTTTTGTTTTCCCAAATCAATCCCATACATTTCTGCTAAATCCATTAATGAAATATCTTGCGGATTGCCGGCAATAGCACCATGAATTTGCTGCGTATCATATAATTTACCGCGAGTGTCCCATTTACCAAGATTATGATGTTGCAATCCTTCTTTAATTAGCTGGACATCACCATCAATAATGGCATGCCCAACAATTGCGTAATCACCAACAAACTGCATAAAACGGCTCAGTGCACGCTCTTCAGAAATACCATGACTTATCATCTCCAACGTAATCCAGCCATCTTTGCCACCCATTGATTTAGTAATATATTTAAATGATTTCATAGCGCTACCAACGGGCGGATTATTAACAATAACTGAAAATTTCTCAATATTTTGGGTACCTGTTACTTTAATCGCACCAATCTCAATAATTTGATTACTACCATTCATCTCCAAATCAAATACCACATAATTATTTAAATTCGTAAATAACATTTATTAACTCTCACCTCCCCCAAAATATGTATTCATCAAGTATTTTAATTTTAACAATAATTATAGATAAAGGCCTGAAATTTTCTCATCAACTGACAAAATTCCAGACCTTATTTTTTAGATTTCGTTTAATTAAGCACCCATCAACATATAAATCAGCGCTAGGGCAATAACTACTTGGAAAATAATCGTGACAAGTCCATATCCTAGGAACTTAGCTCCTGATGACTTGATTGTTGTCCACTTCAAATTCAATCCAATACCTGCTAAGTTAACAACACCAAAAAAACTAGTAATATTTTGTGCTGTATGAGTCACAAGATGAGGTAGTGAGATAAATGAATTGATCAACATAAGAATAATAAATGTTGTGACAAACCAAGGAATACCCATCTTTGATTTAACAGCTGTACCTGTATCAGTTGATATTTTTGCAGCATGACGTGCCATAAAAATAACAACTACTGATAGCATAATGACACGTAGCATTTTGAAAATCGGTGCATAAGTAACCACACTGCCACCAACAAGTGATGCAGTTCCAGATACTTGACCAACTGACTGCACAGTTCCACCAATCAAAGCACTGACCATCATATTATCCCGTAACACAGCTGGGCCTAAAATCGGTAAAACAAATAGTAACACCACCCCAGCCAGCGAGACTGTTGCAACGGATGTCCGTCGCTGATCATCAGTTGCACCGACAACTGGTGCCACTGATGCAATCGCACTCGAACCACAGACAGCATTACCTGCTCCCATCATCATCGCTGATGCTGGTGCAACCTTAAAAATACGCCCACCAAGCCACATCACAAAGAAGATGGTCAATGACATTTGTATCAAAATAAACAACACACCTTGCCATCCAAGTGAAGCCATATTTGTTAAAGTAACATTCAAACCTAGGCAGGCAATCCCAATCTCAATCGGTTATTTTTCAGCCCATTTAACACCTGCTGCCCAACGTTGGTTGATAAAAATTGTATTTCCTAAAACAATTCCCGCCAACATAGCCAATGCTTCGGCACCTAATGTTGGTAAGAAAGGTGATAGTAATTTTGCAACGAAAGCTAGCAAAAACGTTAAGATAATGCCCGCTACCATATTCTTTCTAATTACCATGTGAACTCCTAAAAATTTTATAGCAAATCGGCATTATTATACACCTTATTGTCCATCAGACTGTCAAAAACCTCATAATTTGCCCTAAACATGACTATTATTTACTTTTAAGAAGTTAATATCTTGAAAATTTTACAAAATATCGCTAATATGAATAGGGTTTTAAAAATTTTCGTATCAAAAATACATATTTCTTTGAGAAAGGAACTTTAAATGGTCCAAGTAAAATCGCCTTATTGGCAAAAAGTTGTGGACGATGCTCAAAAACATCCTGCCGTTCCAGGATTAGAAACAATCCCCTTCTTCACCATGGCTCCTATGGAAGCCGTAACAGATTCTGTTTTCCGTCGTGTCGTTGCCAAAGCTGGTGGCCCCGACGTTTACTTTACAGAATTCACAAATGCTCGTAGCATTACCCATCCAAAAGCAAAGTTTACCGTACAAGGTCGTTTGCACGTTGAAGAATCAGAACAAATGCCTGTCGCTCAATTATGGGGTGATCGTGGTATTGATTTTGAGACTGCTTGTTTTGACTTAAAAGAACGTGGCTATGAAGCCGTTGATATTAACATGGGATGCCCAGCTGCTACTGTCGTTAAAAACAATAGTGGTTCTGATTTGATTCGCCATTTTGATAAGGCTGAAGAAATTATTGCTAGCGCTAAAAAGGCCGGCTTAGCTGTTTCTGTTAAAACTCGCCTTGGTTTCAATCAAATCGACACTTTTGAAGAGTGGATTCCATTTCTTCTAAAGCAAGATATCCCACTACTTACTGTTCATATGCGTACACGTAAGGAAATGTCAAAAGTGCCTGCCCACTTTGAGTACATTGACCGTTTAGTGCAATTACGTGATGAAATCGCCCCAAACACCTTGCTTCAAATCAATGGTGATATTAAGGATCGTGCTGACGGTCTTGAATTAGTTCGTCAACATCCTGGTGTTAATGGTATTATGATTGGCCGCGGGATTTTTGAAAATCCTTTTGCTTTTGAAATCACACCACGAGAGCATACTCTAGATGAGACTCTTACTCTATTGCGTATGCAATTAGACTTATACGACCAATTCACCGCTGAATTTGGCCCCATGCATTTCCAAAAGTTAAAGCGTTTCTTTAAAATCTACGTTCGCCATTTTTCATATGCATCTGACTTACGTGTTGCCTTAATGGATACAAACAACACAACACAAGTCCGCGAATTGCTTGATCAATTCGATGAACAATGGGCCGCTCAAAAAGCAGCTGATACCATTGCGATTACAACAAAATAATAATAAAAAAGGAGCATGTTCATCTGAACATGCTCCTTTACTGTAATCAGTTTAATTTACTTAGTTGGTTCAAAAATCAAATGCTCGTTAACGAATGCATTCAATCCTAATTCACTTAGCTCACGACCGTATCCCGAGTTCTTAACACCACCAAATGGTAATTCAGGTAATGATGTCCATCCTGAGTTAATGAATGACATACCTGTTTCAATTTGTTCGGCGACACGTTGTGCATGGTCAATATCACTTGAGAATACAGTGTTACCAAGACCATAACTTGAATCATTAGCCAATGCAATGGCCTCTTCTTCTGAATTAACCTTGTAAACTTCAGCAACCGGACCAAACAATTCTTGATTGTAGATTGGATTGTCCTTAGTAATATCTGTCAAAATAGTTGGTTGGAAGAAGAATCCATCCCCTTCAACCGGCTCTTGACTATAAACTAACGTCGCTCCACCAGCAACAGCACTATCAACTTGCTTCTGTAATTTCTCTTGCGCACTCTTAGATGATAATGGCGCCACATCAGTTTCAGGATCCATTGGATCTCCTACCTTAGCCTTTGAGAAACCATCTTTTAGAATATCGATAAACTCATCAAACTTATCAGCCAAAACAATGAACCGCTTTGATGACGTGCAAACTTGTCCTGCATTGTACAAACGTGCACCTGGCGCAACCGCCTTAACTTCATCCCAATCCGCATCATCTAAAATAATGAATGCATCATTACCACCAAGTTCAAGGGTCGACTTCTTTAGTGCCTCACCAGCTTCTTTGGCAATGGCTGCACCACCACGTTCAGAACCCGTCAAGCAAACACCAGCGACACGTGGATCATGAATAGCCTTAGATACTAAGTCATAATCGATAAACAAATTAGTCAAAGCACCCTCTGGCGCACCTGCTTCACTGACTAAGTCAGCAAATAATTGGGCTGACTTGGCACAAATTGACGCATGCTTCAAAATCATTGGATTACCAACAATAAAGTTTGGCGCAAAGACACGCACAACTTGATATAATGGGAAATTCCATGGTTCAACTGCCACAATGACACCAGTTGATTGCTTAACATAGTGAGCATTTCCTGCTGGTGACTCTATTGGTGTGTCGGCCATGAATTCCTCACCCTTTTTTGCATAATAAGAAACAATACTTGCACACAAGTCGACTTCGCCTTCGGCTTCAGTTAATAACTTCCCCATGTCATAAGTCATTGCCTTAGCTAGTTCTTCTTTATGTGCCACGATTGCCTCAGCAATCTTCTGTAATGTTGCCGCACGATCACTGACAGATGTGCCACGCCATGTTTTATATAAAGCGTGACCGGTTGCCAGTGCTTTCTCTAAATCTGCTTCTGTTGCATTATCAAATTCCTGTAAGACTTCCCCAGTATATGGATAGGTTGTTTTATATGCCATAATATCCCCCTTTGTATAAACGACAATCAGTAGCAATCTATGCTACGCCATCATTATAACGCTAATTACCCAAAAAAGCGCTTAAAAAAATTTCACAAAGAAACTGTTTTTATGTTTAAAAAATCACAACCAAGCCTTTAACGGCGCTTTTTTCGACGACGCTTGCCGCTTGTGATTTTTCGCAAATTCCCATCTGGGCGCCGCTGGGCTGCAGGACGTTTAGCAGCCGTTGGCACAGGGTCTTCTGGATTCAAACTGGTAGCAAAAAGGCCTTCTAACCAGGCAATTAAAATCTGTCCAATCACCATAATTGTTCCAATTAAATTCAAATAGACAATTAGCACAAGCAATGATCCTAATGATTGATAAAAACCAACATTTTTTACAGTAAATTGCGCATACCACCCAAATGAATAGTTCAAAATGATCATCAGAACAACTTCAATACCCGATCCTATGATCAACGGCTTTAATGCAATTCTTTTAGCTGGTAACGCAGCATTGAATACACACATCATCACCCAAAGACCTGCTAGAGTAATCAGCCAACGTTGTTTTGTTATAAATTCTAGCCATCCGATTCCTGGAATAGCGGCAATGATCGCTGGCAAGAATGCACTAACAACGATTACAACAACCGCTGACACCAAAATAACCAACAACCATAAGAAACTAAACACACGAGTCAGTAAACCACTGACTCGTTCTGGTACATCATACACAGCATTAAATGATTTACGAATAATTGCTAGTACTGAACTTGCTGCCCAAATCGTTGTTACAATTGAGAATGACAAAATTCCAACGCCACCTTTTAGGACCGATTTAATAATCGGCTCTAAAATCGACATAATATTACTTGGCAGTTGTTCCGAAAGTAGTGTTATTAAGTCGTTCGCACTCAGCCCCGCTAAACTGGCAACCGCACCAACACTCATCAAAATAGGAACCATCGACAATAAGGCATAATATGTAATAGTTGGCCCCACCATTTTGAGATTTCCGCGTTTCAAAAACGTTTGGAATTGTTCAATCTGAAATTTCTTTGTTAGGCGGTGAACATCAACAAGAATTTGTCGCATGCTTACTCCCTCCTTCGCTAAATATACACCCAGTATCTCAATGTTTGATGTAGATAGCAAATACTAAGTTATGATATTTACATACCATTTCTAATAAAATAAAAACTGACGACAAATCTATATAACGATTTATCATCAGTTTAAAATTTAAATTAATTATCCATTAGTGGAATTGCATACCACCATCAACTTCAATAGTTTGTCCAGTAATGTAGTTTGAGTCTGGTCCAGCCAAGAAGGCTACTGCAGCAGCAACATCTTCTGGTTCTGATAAGCGCTTTAGAGCAATGTCCTTCGCGAAGGTTTGCATACCCCATTCGTCATCCTTACCTGCATTCTTACCAACTTCGTGAGCAATATCAAACATCATTGGTGTCTTAACAATACCAGGTGCATAAGCATTAACTGTAATGTTCTCCTCAGACAAATCACGTGCGGCAACTTGCGTTAGACCACGTACCGCAAACTTAGTACTACTATACAAAGCAAGGTTTGGATTACCAACAACACCAGCTTGTGAAGTTGCATTTATAATCTTTCCACCGTTACCTTGCTTCTTAAATTGTTCAACTGCTGCTTGGATACCCCAAATATCTCCAGCAACATTAATATGATAAACCTTGTCAAACAATTCAGGAGTAATTGTATCAATTGGTGTCGTAGGACCAAGGCCAGCATTATTAACTAGCACATCAAAGCTACCTAATTTGTCTGCAACTTCTTGAACAGCTGCAAAGAAACCATCACGGTCAGAAACATCTACCTTGACTGCCATTGCAGATCCACCGTTCTTTTCGATATCATCTGCAACTTCTTTACTCTTTGCCTCGTTCAAATCAGCAACTGCGACTGCAAATCCATCTGCGCTAAGGCGACGAACAATTGCTTCACCAATACCTTGTGCACCACCAGTAACCATTGCGACTTTCTTTGCCATTACGAATTCCTCCAGTAGTATTATTTGAAACAACTATAGTTTAGCATAAACCTTTCAATTTGTTAATAGTTTCACAAATTATATTATTGATAAAAAGGACCGTTTAATTAGTGGTAGTTAAAACTAATTAAACGGTTCTTTTTGAGATACTAATGGGATATTCAACTTGGTTTACGCATATTATAATTCAATATGCACAATTCATTAATTAGCTTTAAACATCTAAACTTCTGTTAACTGCCGGTTATAAAAAGTTTAATGCTAACACTTATTAAAAATCAGTGCATACCATATACGCCAAATGTTAATTAACACTATTTTTTATTTGATAATATGTTTGAATTTCTAAATAAATAACAATCCCAAATGCCAAATACTTCTGAAATGTTTCACCTAAATTAAATTGATTACTCGTTACTAGCTCAACAACTTCATTCCCTGTAATCAATAATAATAGATGTACAGGAGTTGATCGACGGTATTTCTTCGAAGACCACATCAAAAACTTAATATATCAACATATCATCAATATATTAATACTCACCTCCTTCCTAAACCAGCATATCTATTTTTTGATAATCCGTAGTAATAAAGATTTATCGTTGGTTTTTTACTATTAACCGTTAATTTAATCCATGGATTCGTTGCCAGGCTTTCTTAAAATTTTGCTTTTTTCGAACAGATAATGGACACCATATTTGATTATCAACATCAAAATAAACACGATTAAGCCTAATATCAAAATAACTAACAGACATCAAATTAATAACGAATCCTTTATGAGAACGAAATAAATTTTGGTGTCGTTTCTCGATACTCGAAAGTGAATCATTAATTTCAATAATTTTATTTTTAGCATAAAGCACGACACGATTAACATGATTGGGCTTAGAAGCAACGTAAAGGACTTCTGACATTGGAATATCATAATAGCGTGTATGTAATTTATAAACGAATTTATCTGGATTGTTTTTCATATGACTAACCACTAAACCCAAGGCAATATTAATATCTTCACGAATCGATTCTTCTATATCATCAACATTTTTATTTTTAGAAATGCAATCCAAGGGCGTTAACCGGTGTTCTAATATCAGCGTTGATAATTTTTCATGTCCATTAATAAAAACAAGACTAGCCAGTGGTAACCAATGCCTAATATACTTGCCTAATTCAATAATATTAAGATCACTAGCTAGCGATTCTGCATTTAAAAAGAACAAAATATTTTGATGATTACTCATTTTCACAAATTTTTGAATACTTCGAACATCACTTGTTACAAGCTTAATACTAGTATCTAATTCTTCAAATTCTGTATACCGCTTAATAAAATTAGCTATCCAAGTTAGGTGATGTCGACTATCTTCTAATATTATTATTTCTAACACTATTCATCCTCCACCACTAATTTTTAACCCTTTTATTTCTAATTAGTATCAAGACTATTTCCATTTATAAAAGACACAAATTAGGCAAAATTGTCCATTATTTTAATTTTTGATTTCTTAAACCTTATCTAATCAATATTATCTGTGCTATAAAGGTTAACCCCATTTCAAATTAAACAACCTCCTTCCCACATATATACATCCTAAAGCCCTTTTATTACCCATATTAAAAATAATTTTAACCGTTTAATTTTTATTATTTAACGTTAAAAAAGCAGGTGACTCTTTCAAAGAATCATCTGCTTTACTATAAAATGTTCCATGTGAAACATTATTTATTTTCTTCAGGTTTGTTATCTTTAACATAGTTCCAAAAACTACCAACTGCCGATATTAGATCAAATCCCGGTAAGATAATAATATAGACCCATACCGAAAATGAATCCGTAGGTTTAAAAATTAAATACCACAATATATCAATCATTAGCTGTACAAACAGTTGCCGTGGTGTTGCTCGAAAAAATGTTTTTCCAAAAGCACCTATCATTATATAACCTCAATTTACAGCCATTTCTTTAAAAAATTAGCCTTGATTTCTGTGTTTTCGGGTGTCATATAAGCATCCGGTCCGTGACCTGTACCATCCACGATATGGATTTCTGCTCGGTCATCACTGACCACTTCACGGGCAGCTGCTATCATATTCACCGTCTGTTGGTATGGTACAACAAAGTCAGCGGTTCCTGCAAATGCCAGTATTGGTGGCATTACGGTGCTGAAATACGTTGCTGGGTTGTATTCCTTCACTTTATCTGGCACATCTTTGGGGGCTTGTTGTTTAAACATCTGTCCTTCAAAGGATTCTGAGGTTCCAGTCTCAGGATACTTGGGTGTAACACCACTTTCCTCAAATTGCTCTGAAAACTTATCAAATTCGTATGGACCATACAAAGAGATAATTGCATTTACCTTTTCAGATTCACTAGCAGCTTCCCCAAAATCATGATTGAACATGGTATTGGCTGATGCTGTAACACCTGTCAATAATGCCAAATGAGCCCCTGAAGACTCTCCCATTAAGGCAACATGATCCATATCTAGTTGATACTCGTCAGCGCGAGCACGCAAAAAACGAATAGCAGCTTTGATTTCATAAATCTGCGTTGGAAAATCTGCATCTTGAATCAAAGTATATGACACACTAGCAACGGCATATCCTCTGTCCAAAAGCCTTAGTGCTGGTTCAAGCTTGTGTGAACTCTTATCACCAAAAACTAGTCCACCACCAAAGACATCTACAATTACCGGAAAAGGTCCTTGACCTTCATTTGGTAAATAAATATCTAAATCATGACGGGCACCCGCCATGTAAGGTACATCTTGCCATTGTTTTTCAATATAATCTGTTTTTGCGACCGTCCGTTGATAATCACGATCAATAAATCTCTCTGCCATATTAACCCCCTAAAATCTCTCTTAAATAAAAAAGGATAATTGCCTACACAACTATCCTTTCATCATACACTATTTTTTACTCTTTATTCTCAAACTTATAATAATCATTATCACGAACCAGACAATTGCCAAGACGGTTGTTGGCATGGTATCCGGTGTAAACAACAAAATCAAGAAAATACCAATCAAAAATGCGATAGTTAGATAATTCGTAACTGGTGCACCAGGCATTTTAAACAGTTGTTTGCCATTTTTGAAGTCCGCTGATTTACGATACTTCACATGAGCATATACTAAGACAGCATACATAACAACAAAGGCTGCAGATGCAACTGACGTTACTAAATCAAAGGCATTAGCTGGGAAGAAGAAATTCAACACAACTGCTAATGCAATAAGCGCTGTCGAAATATTAATTGCATTAAATGGAATATAACGCCTGTTTAACTGACCTGCGTATCCCTTACCTTCTGATAACGAAAACAACATACGACCAGTTGTAAAGATAGCACTGTTTAATGACGATGCTGCTGCAGTCAAAACAACAAAATTAATAATTCCTGCTGCTCCTGTCACACCAATACCTGCAAACACTTGCACGAATGGTGACTCACCAGCACTATAATTAGTCCATGGTTGAATACACATAATCGCTATCAATGCACCGACATAGAAAATTAAAATTCGCATAATAATCGAATTAATAGCCTTCGGAATATTCTTATAAGGGTCTTGTGCTTCTGCGGCAGTCATACCAACAAATTCAATTCCTAAGAAAGCAAAAAATACCATTTGAAATGCCGATAGCAAGTTGCGGCCACCGTGGGCAACAAAACCATGTTGCCATAAATTACTAATAGACGTGACACCTGACGAAGTCTTTGTATGTAAGACCATCATAATCGCACCGGTAGCAATCATCGCCAATATGGCAATAATCTTGATCATCGAGAACCAAAACTCTGTTTCACCAAAAGCAGCAACAGCAATGATATTAATACCATATAAGATGGCTAGGAATCCTAATTCCCATATCCAAATTGGTACATTAGGAAACCAGAAGTTCATATAATTTCCGACAGCCGTTAATTCCGCCATGGCAATGGTAATCCAGCCAATCCAGTAAGTCCAGCCAATAACGAACCCTGCTTTGGGCCCAACATATTTTTCAATAAATCCGACAAAGGTTGCTCGGTTAGGGTCAGTTAGTAATAACTCCCCCAACGCGCGCATCATCCAAAACATAAAAAGCCCAACAATAATGTAGACCAGTAAGATGGCAGGTCCTGCCGCACTGATGGATCGACCTGCTCCCAGGAACAGTCCAGTACCAATCGTTCCTCCCAAGGCAATCATCTCAACATGACGGCCAGTCAACCCTCTTTCCAGTTTCTGAGGGGAACCTTTTTGTTGTGACATCTTCACACTTCCTTTTTTATTAAATACTTCATACTACTTTGCTGAATCTCTCACAGACATATTAACTAGTATATAAGAATTTTCAAATTTTTCAAAACTAGAATTAAATTTATCTTTCATTTTTTCTAAAAAAATAAGCCATTTTAGACACTTTAAGCGCCTAAATCAACCAAAAATAATGGAAAATTTAGGCGCCTAAACGTCTTTAATAATTGGGACCTGGAAAGTCTTCTGGTATTTGCATTTGTAATCTATTTAACAAACGACGTAAAATACCTTTCTCTAGCATCGCTGCCCACATACCTTCTAAGCGAACTTCGCTATGAATGACCACTGATGTCACCGCACGCAATTCACGGAAATCTTGACTAGTTCGTGCAATCATCTCAACATTTTCTTCTAATAACTGATCATGTTCTTTTTGGTGTAATGTCCGATCAAAATTTTGATCATAAAAATCAGACCATTCAAAAGCCTGAGCTAAAGCTATCATCCTACTATCGTAACTTGGATGAGTTGTCATATGGTCACCTGCTACCCAAGTCACGGGTACTCCCTCAGCTTCAGCTAAATATTTATCCCATTTTTCAAAATCAAACGGATGTTGTCTTCTCACAATCAAAATCCTCCGAGTCGTTTAATCACTAACTGTCATTGTATCACTTATTTTATGTTAGTAAATATTCAACTCCGGAAACAGCTGGCTAATATTGGTTGGCTCTGTCACCACTTCTAGATGATCACCAAACTTTAGCGACACCCGCTGTGAATCAAAATCTAGCACACGTACGCCGGCGACAATGGCATCATGAACAACCTGAGCCAGATCGCCCTCACCGAAGTAGGCTCTAAATAACTCTTTTTTATGTGTCTTAAAATAATCAGTTCTTTCATTACCAAGCGTTGTTGCCCATGCTTGCATGTCAGTCTCACTAGGTGCTGCTGCAATCATTTTGGCAGCCGGTGTTTTTGTTGGTGTTAACACGCGATCAGTAATTAATGACAAACCATCATTAAACCTCATACCAAAATGATCAGCTAATTGCGAAATATCCTGCATAATCGCTAACGCATCTTTTTTATTAGCCAACGTTTCTGTCGGTTGCTGTAATGAAACATTATTTGCCAAATTCTCATTACTTTGTAGACTATCTTCAGTTAATTCGTCATCACTAATCAAGAAATAAATCAATAATAAATGGATTAAGTTTAAATCATTTTCAGAAATACCAGCGATATCAAATGGATTCGTATCCAAAATGCGAATTTCTAAGTAATCAATTTCGTCATCATCATCTGTTTTACGCTTAAATCGGACAGGCCCATATATTTCATGTTCCGAGAATAATTTACCTTGTGATATTAGCTGTTCGATTCGTCGCTGATGATCAACATAATTGCTATCATAAGCTACCTTTTCACCTTGATCATTAACAAAACCATACTCACTGGTTCGCAACGAACGGACTGGTTTGGTAAATTGTGGCGTTCTCGAATCAGAATCATTTAAATTAAATGGCGCTGCACCAAATAAATAATTAAAGAACCAACTATGGGCAACAATTTGACGAGCAATGTGAAAATAAACGTCGTTTTTAAATTCTTTAAAATCAGTTCGGTCACTGGCTTCAAATAAGTGCTGCAATAAGGTATCTGACAATGAATAATTAAGGTGTATACCTGTCATAATTTCATGAGTAGAACCATATTTATGCAATAACCAATCACGATAATCCTGAACCCAAGTTCTCTCAAAGGTTTCATCCAACCATTGAAGATCATCTTTCTTTAATTGAGGTGGCATACTCAATGGCCAGACTGACTCATCATCTGCCATATAACTACGTAAAATCCACTGTAATTGTAGTAAACGATCACGTGCTTCTTCAAACGACCCCACAGCCTCCGTCACAAGCTCAGCCTGTGTCTCACTATAATCTGTTTGTAGGTAAGGATGAATCTGTCTTGAGCCTAATTTTGCTGAATGATTGATACGACTTAGCCGACCTTTTCGGGTTACCCGATGAGTCTCAAGTTCAATGCCGAATTTACCGCCAATAAGCTCTGCATATAAATTATGCTTATCGATCAGTTCTCCTAAATTTAAATTAGCTACCATAAGTAACGCCTCTCAATTATCTGTCCTCAAATAAGAAAAAGCCCTGTTCATGGTAACCTACCATACACCAGGGCCACACCTTATTGTTTTCTATAGAATACTATGAATTAAATTGTCTCTTCATCTATTATAGCTTTTTCAGTATCTACTTCAGGCATCTGCTGTATCTGCCAAAGCTGCCAAGCATAAACAATCACCGTCCGAATAACTGCATAAAATGGTACTGCCAAAATCATGCCTGCAATGCCGGCTATATTACCAGCAGCTAATAGCAAAACAATAATAGTCAATGGATGAACATGCAAAGATGCCCCCATGACACGTGGGTAAATTAAATTACTATCAACCTGTTGTACAATCAACACAACAATACTGACCCAAATTGCCTGCCAAAATGAATCTGTTAAAGCAACAAATAATGCCGGAACCAAACCAATATAGGGACCAACATATGGAATCATATTGGTTATACCCGCAAATACACCTAACAGCAAAGCGTACTTTTGACCAATCATAAAGTAACCAACAGCTGTAAACACACCAACGAAAATCATTTCTAACACTTGACCACTGATATATTGCGCAAGTGTTTGATTTAGTCTTCCTAAGATGTCAGAAATCCTTGCTTGTTGTTTACTTGGAAAAACTTTCTGAATAAAAGGTGCCAGTTTATTACCATCATATAGCATGTAAATCGTCATTACTGGTACAGTAATTGCTGTCACTGTGAAACTAGTTAACTTGGCAATCACCGCACTTAAACTAGTTGCCATACCTGATACAACAGTTTTCCCAATATTCTGCACTTCTTGTTGTAGCTTATCGAGATTAAAATCAATACCATACTCTTTAGAGAAATTAATTTGACTAAGTTGATTAGCCCAATGCTGAATTGTATCTACTAATACTGGAATGTTCTTTACTAAACTAGCGATTTGATCAACTAAGGCTGGTAATAATGTTAGTAACAAGGCTCCCAAAATACTTAATAATAGCAACATAACAACGGTAATAGCCCAGCCACGACTAACATGCCTGACTTTACCTAATGGCACCTTTTGCAATGCCCCAACCACCGGATTTAAGATATAATACAAAAATCCTGAAATAATTAATGGTACAAAAACAGCACCAATAAATTGACCAATTGGTTCTAGAATAAAGCGTAATTGTGCAACGATCAAAACTAATAGCGCAATGGCTAAAAGTTCAATTGTCCAAAATAATGTTTTCGATCGTTTGACGTGTTCTAACACTTCAGACCCTCACTTTCATTTTTTTCTAATTATAACAGATATTAGTCAATCATAAATTTTACACCATTATTTAAATGGACACGATTCATTTTGTGAATTTTGTAACTATATTATTTAGTTTAACTTAATAATGACTAAAAGTTTTACACACTTTATCCACAGGCACATTACTGCTCGCCAAGCGTAGTTTCCCTTGCACAATAAAAAATGCATTCTGACGAATTACTTTATCGTCAAAATGCATTACTAATTATTACTACTAATTAAAAATTAAAGCCAGAATCAAACCAATGGCTAATGTTACTGAAATGACTACAGCATTTTTAATAGCATATGGAAAATTAGGTTTGATTGGATTTGCTTGAAATGCTTTAACATTTTTCATCACAATTGGGAATGAAACTAAGGCAACCAATGATAGCCAAGGCAAAATCCCAGCAACTACTGCAATAATCAGCATCACGTAGCCGGCAATGTAAACCCAGCCAAACGCTTTAACTGCACGATCCTTACCTAAGTACCAAGCTAATGTGTGCCGTCCTTCTGCAACGTCTTCATCGTAATCACCAATATTGTTGGCAAACATAATATCACCAATTGCAAACCAGGCAATCGCTGAAGCAATAATAGCCTTAAAGACAAGTTCACCATTGAAAGTTGGCGCAATATTTACATAAGTTGCACTCAAAAAGATGAGATATCCCATCGTTAGTCCTGACGCTAATTCACCGAATGGCGTGCGTGACAAAGGCAACGGGGTACCAGCATACCAATAAACGACCCAAAATCCAATTAACCCCATGATTAACAAGGGCCAACCTGTTTGTGTCGCTAACCATAATCCACCAACAGCAACAATCAATGCCAATACCAATAAGGTTATCCAACCTTGACGTTGTGAAATGCCACCATTACCAATGATGTTATTGACACCGTTCTTCCACTCCTCACTGGTTGCTGATTTAAAATCTTGTATATTATTCCAAACATTAGCAACCATTTGCAAAGATAGGACAACAACTGCGAAAACTATTGCATATCCCGTATGAAATTCTTGATATGTGATTGCAGCATATAAATTACCCAAAACCAATGGTAATACACTAGCAACCAATGATTGAATTTCCACGAATTTCAACCATGTTTTAATACTCATCTACCATAACCTCCTAAAACTCTCGACATCTCAGCTTACACGAAAAAAATCAGTTGCGCAATGCAACAACGTCGACTGATTTTCTACTTATGCAATTATAATGCTCTGAAACGATGCAAATGCTCATTTATCGGGATATCTTTACTATCAACTGAATCTATTCGGGCATATGGCGATGGCGACATACTAATCTTTGAAATAAAATCCGACATCGCATCGCTTTCTGCTTGGGCATCAATATGCACTGAACCGTCTGATTCATTCCAAACATTACCTTGAATGCCTAATTTATCAGCAATATTTTTTGTGGAGTATCGAAAACCAACCCCTTGAACTCGGCCACGTACAATAATTTTCTTTGCAATCAACATTTATATTCCTCCAATATCAGAAAAATCAGAGTTTGAAAAAGACTGGAACATTGCTCATGTCCCAGTCTCATTATAGCGTGAATTTATGGTTTCTTTGTTAAATCTGAATCAAAGTATTTCTCTGAAAGGTCAGATAATGTACCATCTTTGGCCAATTGTTTTTGTGCCTTAGTAATTTTCTTTGCTAAAGCCTTGTCTTTCTTGTTTAACATTGGTGAAGATGACGTGTTATCCAAGACCTTCGTTGTTTTTGCCTTTAACTTCGTTTCAGGATGAGCCTTTTTATAAACACCCCATGAATCTTGTGAGTTCAACGTCACATCGGCCTTACCAGAATTAACTAAATCAATCGCCTCTGCAAATCCTGGTACTGAAACAACATTGGTACCAGCCTTTTTAGCGGCCTGACCAAAGTTAGACGATGCCGATTGGGCTGACTTTTTGCCCTTCAAATCAGCTGCTGTCTTGATGTCTGATCCGGCTTTAGTAATCATCACTGTCTTGGTATAGATATATGGCTTGGCAAAGGTATACTTTTTAGTACGTTCCTTTGTTTTTCCCATATTGTTATACACAACATCGTACTTTCTTGAATCTAACCCGGCAACTAATGAATCAAACTTTGTTTGTGTAAATTTGACTTTCAAGCCTAATTTCTTAGCAACAGCTTTTGATAAATCAACCTCAAAACCAGTTAATTTACCAGATTTATCACGATACGAATATGGTGAGTAGGTTCCTTCTAGACCAACTGTCAACGTCCCTTTTTTATGAAGATTTTTTTGATAAGCGGGTACTGATTTAGCAGATGCACTTGGCACAACTGCATAAGCACTACTACTTGCGGCAATTAACGTAACAGCTGCGATGGCTGCAATTTTTGTATATTTATTCATTTTATATTTCCTTAACTGATGTGTTTGATTAATATTATTCATTGCCCGTAATATTTGTCGCTAAAGACATCTGTTAATTTAACATCGCATCCCCAAACTCATTATCGTCACCCCTTTTAGTTTCTGACGCAAATCATACCCCGCCCATTATCCGTTTGTCAACTGCACGGTTATTTTAAACTTGTACTTGCATTTAATTAGTAACACCCCTAGAATAAAAGCAGTTAGTAATTCGAAATTTTCAATTTTAGGGAGTATAACTATGATTCACATCACATTAAATAACTATGTTGCTTGTGAAAGCCTAACGCGTTTTTTGCGGTAGGTTATCTTGGTGTACACCAATTTAATAATCGTCAAAAACGTGTTAGGCATCTTACGACTGAGATTGTTTAACACTTTTTTTGTGCTCTTTTTTGAAAGGAAGGCTCATGTTTGAATTCATTGCAACTTATGCACCACAATTAATTGTTGCTGGAATTAAATACACAATTCCACTAGCATTAGTTTCTTTTGTGGTTGCAGTTGTTATTGCAGCTACCGTAGCTGTCTTACGCTCATACGTGCCACATGCCACTGGTCTCGGTAAACTCGGCTGGCAAATCTTAAAACTTATCTTATGGTTTTACGTCTGGATTTTCCGGTCAACACCAATGCTTGTGCAATTATTCGTGGTCTTTTATGGTTTACCAAAATTAGGCATTAGTTGGTTGTCGCCATCTGGTTGGATTGCGGCTGTTTGGGTGCTATCACTCAACACTGGTGCGTATGCTTCAGAAGCAATTCGTGCATCAATTTCTTCCATTCCAGATACACAGCGTGAAGCAGCTGCTGCTCTTGGAATGACTGACCGTCAGATTTTTATGCGCATTATCTTACCGCAAGCGACTCGTATTTCTATTCCAACGCTAGCAAATTCGTTCATTTCATTAGTTAAGGATACGTCATTGGCTTCAGTTGTAACGATCGTTGAAATGTTCTATCTATCTCAGCAACTCGCTGCCGTTAACTTCGAACCATTAAAGATGTACTTGCTAGTAGCTGTTATTTACGCTTTATTCGTCACTATTTTGTCAATTCCCCAACGTTATATTCAACGCTGGGCCGACCGCTTCGTAAAAGATCAGAGGTAAATCATGCTGAAATTAGAACATATTGATAAAAATTATGCTGAGCATCACGCATTAAAAGACATTAACGTGACTTTTAATCCACAAGAAACAACAGTAATTGTTGGACCGTCTGGATCAGGAAAATCAACATTGTTACGTTCACTGAATTTACTGGAGCATCCTGATAGTGGCAAGTATACTATTGATGATCGTACAATTGATCTCGGTGAACCCGTAACGACTGACACCTTACTTTGGGTACGTCGTAAAACAGGGATGGTTTTCCAACAACCCCGCATGTTTGATCATCTAACGATTATGGGTAATATGATTGAAGCTCCTGTCCATGTCCTAAAGCAATCAAAAACAGATGCAACAAAACATGCTCATGAACTATTGTCAGCAGTCGGCCTAGATGACATGGCTAATCGCTATCCTTATCAATTATCAGGTGGTCAAACGCAGCGTGTTGCGATTGCTCGTGCAATGGCGATGGCTCCTGATTATTTACTACTAGATGAACCAACTTCAGCTCTAGATCCTGAACTTGAAGCACAGGTACTACGTGTCTTGAATAATTTAGCTCAAGAAAATCAGTCAATGATTATTGTGACCCACAATATGGATTTCGCCCGTCACGCAGCCGATCGGATGTTGTTCTTAGAAGATGGTGAAATTGATTTCGATGGTACCCCAGATGAATTCTTTAACAAACCAACAGCACGTATTCATCGCTTCTTGAATGCCTTTAAATTTGATCAAGACGAGCATTAAAAGCATTTAATAAGAACGTTTTAAATAAATTTTAAATACAAAAAGGATTGGGAAAACTTTCCCAATCCTTTTTAATTATTATTAATTTTTTATTTATTAGTCAATCCCTGTTGCACAACTGGTAATAGTTCTTGCCAAGTTGTTTCGAAAATCGTCCGAAATAAATTATCATCCCAGCGTCCAGCAAAAAATGGGTGGTAAAAATACGTAAACGTCTGCATAACAGTTTGTCCACGTTGTTGACGGAATGTATCCCAAGCCATAATTTTTTCTACAGCTATCGCAAATTCCTTTAAACGTGGTTCAATCAAGTTTTCACGCCGTCCCAATTCAAATTGATAAAACGCTAGCATTTCTGGTGCAGCTGCAAAGCTTTCTTGACGACGCGTTGAGAGTAACCATAGCCAATCATGTAGCGCTTGTACACGGTTATCCGCAGGTACACGCTCACTAGCTTCTATAATAGGTGCATCCACCTCTTCTAGCCAATCTTTATCCATTTCTGTAAATAAAGCATCGCGGTTGGCAAAATGTTTATATAACGCTGCCGGCGTAATTGCTAATTTACGTGCAACATCAGCAAGGCGTGCCTTTTCATAACCTTTTTCTTTCAAGACTGCTTGCGTTGCTTCAAAAATTGCTGTTTTTGTAACTTTTGACATCTTGCATCCTCTCTCAATCTATTATCCCTACCATTATACCCATCTCGTCAATGAATACAAACTATCTAATTTAGTTTATTAATATTTTTTGTTATACTGAACGGGTAGATTAGTCAACAAAAATGACTGAATTTTATTGAATACGGGGTATAATTATATGACTATTTCATCATTAACAGATACATTTACCTTGGCAAATGGTATCAAAATCCCAGTAATTGGGTTTGGAACTTGGCAAACACCTGATGGGGACGTTGCTTACCAAAGCGTTTTAGATGCCTTAAAAGCTGGTTATCGTCATATAGATACAGCTGCCGCTTATGGTAACGAAGCTTCAGTAGGCCGTGCCATTAAAGACTCTGGTATCCCGCGTGAAGAACTGTTTGTGACATCAAAACTCTGGAACGACAGTCATAGTTATGAAGCTGCTAAAATAGCATTAGATAAATCATTAGACTTACTTGGTTTAGATTATTTGGACTTATATTTGATTCACTGGCCAAATCCACTAATCAATCGACGTGATTGGGATAAAGCCAATGCAGAAGCTTGGCGTTATATGGAAGATGCCTATACTGAAGGAAAGATTCGAGCGATCGGTGTTTCTAATTTCCAAATCGAGCACCTTGAAGCCTTGCTTAAAACAGCAACTATTCGACCAATGGTCAACCAATTATTTATCAACCCATCTGACTTAGAACAAGATGTCGTTGATTATAACAAGGCTCACGATATTCTCACCGAGGCTTACTCACCTCTTGGCACTGGTTCATTACTTGCAGTACCTCAAATCAATGACATTGCTGCAAAATATGATAAATCAGCTGCACAAGTACTTGTTCGTTGGTCATTACAACACGGTTTCTTGCCTTTGCCTAAGTCAACACATGCCGAACGTATTAACCAAAATGCAGCTGTTTTCGACTTTGAATTAACAGATGCAGAAATTGCAACATTAGATCAATTAGAAGGTGTTGCCGGTACGCACCAAGACGCTTCACAAGTTGATTTTTAAAAATTGATAACCTATCAAAAAGCTGGAACGAAAGAAATTGTTTCAGCTTTTTTTGCGTTAAATTTGTGCTAAAAATGAATAAATATTAAAAATGTTTGTTTTATAAGTATAAAAAGCGTTACAATGAATTTGTGAAAGCGCTTCCGTTGAACGTTGCTGTTTGGTTTATTTATACTGGGGAGGTATGATTATGTCTAAGAAAGTTGCTGTTGTTACCGGATCAGCTGGGGGATTAGGTAAGGGTATCGCTGAGCGTTTACTTAAAGATGGTTTTAATGTCATGATTCATGATATTAATCAGGATGCCTTGACTAAGACAGCGGAAGAATTAAAATCACTAGGTGATGTAGCCACTTTCGTTGGGGATGTTTCTAAGAAGGAAGATCAAGAAGCATTAGTAGCCGCAGCGGTTGAAAAATTCGGTCAGTTAAACGTCTTTGTTAACAATGCCGGTGTTGAAGCTGTGACGCCATTCTTAGAAATTGACGCGTCTGAACTAGAGCGTACCTTTAAAATCAATGTCTTCGGAACAGTTTATGGAACACAAGCTGCTGCTGAACAATTTATCAAGCAAGGTACGCCTGGTAAGATTATTAACGCCTGTTCAATTGCTGGTCATGAAGCATACGAGGTCTTGGGTACATACTCAGCTTCAAAACATGCTGTCAAAGCCTTTACACATGTTGCCGCTAAAGAACTTGCTTCAAAGCACATCACCGTCAATGCTTACTGCCCTGGTGTTGCGAAGACTAAGATGTGGGATCGTATTGATGCCGAAATGGTTAAGGCCGACCCTTCATTGAAGCCAGGTGAGCCATTTGCTAAGTTCTCTGGTGAAATTGCTTTGGGACGTTACGAAACACCTACTGATGTTGCCAACTTAGTTCACTTCTTAGCTTCTGAAGATTCAGACTATATCACAGGTCAAGCAATCTTAGTTGATGGTGGTTTGGTTTATAACTAAGCCATAGTTAATTAAATATTTTAATCAAAAATAGAGCAAGTCAGAAAGAACCTTAGATTCCTTTGACTTGCTCTTTATTTTTGATAAAACTCATACATTTGTCTTACGGTTGGTCAAAAATTATTTTATTATCTATTATTTATCCAACCCAGCAATCACTTCTTCATAACGCTCACGAATAAATCCTGCTGAAGCATCTAATTTCGCTTGCTCATCAGATGGTAAGTCTAATGAAACATGATCAACAACACCCTCGCGACCAACGATAACTGGATACGAAACATAAACACCATACTCAGGTCGATAATTTGATACTGGTAACTCTTCGTGACTATCAGTCAAAATTGCCTTAGTTAAGCGACTAGCTGCACTCGCAACGCCATAACTAGTAAACTTTTTACCATGGTAAACGGTGTATCCACCAGCTTTGACCTCATCATTTAATTCTGATAATTGTAAATCATACGATGTGATTGGCTTATCTTTTACGGTAACTGTTGACCAAGCTGTAAACTGTGAATCCCCATGCTCACCAACATTGTAACCACGAACTGATTTAGGATGCACACCCAATGCCTTTCCCACGGCGCGATGCATACGTGCTGTATCCAAAAGTGTTCCTGTTCCAATCACTCGTTCCTTTGGGAAACCAGTGTAATGTTGATACATGGTCGTAATCACATCAACTGGGTTTGTGATTACAGCTAAAATACCATGGAATCCAGATGCGACTAACTTCTTAGAAATATCTGCAATTTGTAGTTTGTTATATTGTAATTCAACAAAACGATCATCGGTGGTAATGGTCTCTTGCAATGAAATCTTACCAACTGATGAAACGACCACATCGGCATCTGCCAATGCTGACCAGTCATTAACCACATAGTTTGCATTATATTCCAAGTTTGCCATAGCATCTTCAAAATCTAATGCTTCTGCGTTCGCCTTATCTTCGTTGATATCGATGAATACAAATTCATCAACTGCACCTTGTGCTGTCAAACTGTGGGCAACTGCTGCCCCAACATGTCCCAAACCAATAATTCCAACTTTACGTGTCATTGCGTTCCCCCATTATTTTTCACTTGCTTAATAATTTTCAAAAAATTCACTGATTCGCTTCACTGCTTCGTGAAGACTATCCAATGATGCTGCATAACTAATACGAATGTAGCCTTCACCACCGACATTGAATACAGACCCTGGAATAACAGCTACTTTACCTCGTTTTGCCAAATCAACACTAAAAGCATAATCATCCTGATCATATGCTGCTGGTATTTTAGCAAAAACGTAGAATGCACCATTTGGTTGCGGCATTTCAAATCCCAATTTGCGCAAAGCTGGTACCAAGTAGTCCCGACGCTCATGGTAAGCTTCACGCATTGACTTAGAATCTAACTTTCCTTGTGCTGACCCTAATGCCTCTGCTGCCCCGGCCATCGCCGGATTTGATGCAGCGGTAACTGTAAATTGATGTAATACTGCAGCTGGTTGCACTAACTGCTTAGGACCAACGATAAATCCGATACGATAGCCAGTCATTGCGTGTGACTTTGATACCCCATTCAAAATAACCGTTTGTTCTGGCAAGAATTTGGCAATTGATGTATGTGGTGCATTGTACGTTAATTCAGAATAAATCTCATCAGCAATCACAGTGATATTTGTTCCTCGTAATACATCAGCCAAGGCAGCTAATTCTTCCGCAGTATAAGTGACCCCGGTTGGATTTGCTGGATAATTCAATAGAACTGTTGTTAATTTTTCGCCATACTCATCAATTGCTGATTGCAGTTGTTCAGGGGTTAGTAAAAACCCCGTGTCGGATGTATCGACATAGACAACTTCGCCACCAGCCAATTCAATCGTTGGATCATACATCGAGAAATTAGGCGCTGGAAGTAACACCTTATCACCTTCATTAACAAAGGCCGTAAAGGTATCATAAATACCTTCAGTTGCTCCTAAGGTCACAATGATTTCAGAATCGATATCATATGATAAACCGTAACGATCTGCCATAAAATGCTGAATGGCTTTTCGTAACGCAACTGAACCTGCCGCAGGTGCGTAATGTGAGTCGTCTGCCTCAATACTAGCAATCGCTGCTTTTTTAACGTGTTCTGGTACTGTAAAATCAGGTTCCCCTAACGTTAATTTCAGAATACCTTCAACACCACTAGTCTCATCATCAAATGCACGAATAGCATTTGGCTTCACTGCTGCAACGCGTTTGTTTACTCCCATATTCGTTCTCCTAATTTTTCTATATTTTACGACCTGGATTTAAAATTCCTACTGGATCGAATGCTTTTTTCACCTGCTTTTGCAAGGCTCTAACATTTTCATCCAATTGTTTTGGTACCCAAGCATTTTTCAAGCTACCAATTCCATGTTCGGCACTAACGGTTCCATTGACCTGAATAACAAAATCCAATAACTCATCAATAAACTTTTGTGTGCCTTCAGGTAAATCACCATCTCTATCTTCTAAGATGATATCGGGATGTAAGTTCCCATCCCCTGCATGTCCTAATAACAATAATCGTTGTTGATATTTATCAGCTAATTCTTCAGCCTTATCTGCCACTTTCGCTAATTGTCCTAAAGGCACCGCGATGTCTTCAACGATCAGGCGACCATATTGTGCACCTGCTGCAAATATATCTTGGCGAATTTTAATAATTTCTGACGTTCTACCAGCATCTTCAGTAACATCTATCTTGGTTGCACCATACTCATGCAATAACTTATCAAGTTTCTCTAGCACACCAGCTACCGCAACATCAATCTGGAAAATCAGTAACGCCTGTTCACCATGGCTACCTAAATGACTATGTTCATACTCATCTAGTGCTTCAATGGAAACACGATTCAAAATCTCTAACATTGATGGATTAACACCACTTGCCTGTACCGCTTGTACCGCACGCATCAACTCATGAATCGTTGGAAAAGTTGCCAACCCGGTAATTGAACTACCCGATGGTATCGGAATGATATGGACAATTGCCTCGACAATAATCCCAAGGGTTCCTTCTGATCCGATTAGCAAATCAGTTAGGTCGTAGGCTGCATTATTCTTAAAAGTCTTTCCACCAAGTGTTATAAGTTCACCATTAGCTAAAACAACTTTCAGGCCCAACACAGACTGCTTGGTTGTTCCGTACTTAACGGATGACATCCCCCCAGCATTAGTGGCAATATTGCCACCAACTGAACTGATACGCTTTGACCCTGGGTCTGGTGAAAAGAAATAACCAACCTTACGTGTCTCCGCATCCAAGTCACCATTTAAGACACCAGGTTCGACAACAGCAACTTGATTTTCTGGTTCAATCGATAAAATGTGATTCATGCGTGATAAATTCAAAATCAAGCTACCTGACAAACCAGCAGCACTATTCACAATCGATGTTCTCGCGCCTTGAGGTACGACCGCAATTTGATTAGCTGCTGCAAATCGAATCGTTGCTTGGACATCCGCAACCGTTTCCGCAAACACTACGGCATCGGGTAGTACCTCAGTTGTAATTTCTTGCGTAAAGTTATTTGCACCGTATTTTTTTAGGGTTTGCTCATCTAACGCAATTTCACCATCTGGTAATTGCAAAGACGAAAAATTTGTCGTTGTCATATTGCTCCTTTGATATAAAAAAATCCCGTCGTCCCTCTATGGAACGACGGGACGATAAAAATCGTGTTACCACCCGTATTTCAGACTGTATCACTACAACCTGCTTACCAAGTATGACAAACATACTTGTATGAGATATCGGTCATCACCGTAAATTACTTATAGTTACTACTACTCATAATTTCATCCACTCCTAGGCCAAATTCACCTGCTGAACCGGTTGCCTTCCACCATCTACAACTCGCTTTGCGTATCCATCACAGGCTACTCACCTAATCATCGTGTTCACTCATACAATAGTAATTCTGCAATAATGAAAAGTCAATAATAAAATTAAAAAAGTCTCATTTTACTCACATTTATAACACAAAGGCTGGAACAAAAAATGTTCCAGCCTTTGTTTGCTAAAAATAAATTAATTATAAGCTTATAAATTTTATAGCTTACTTCTTTGTAAATTTCACGATACCTTCCCAACGTGCCGTTTGTGGGAACATATCAATAGACTGAATATAATCAACCCGATAAATCTTTGCTAAATCAACTAAATCACGCGCAAGAGTCGAAGCATTACATGAAACATAGACAAATTTTTCTGGTTTTGTCTCTAAGATAGTTTGACGCAATGCACTGTCTAAACCAGTACGTGGTGGATCAACCACCATCGCATCGGCAACCCAGCCTTCGCGGGCCCATTGCGGAATCAACTCTTCAGCCGCCCCAACATAATATGTTGCATTTGTTACTTGATTATCTACAACATTCTCATTAGCATCATCGATTGATTCTTCAATGGTATCCATACCACGGACCTCACCAGCATGGTCAGCTAATGAAATACCAATTGTACCCACACCTGAATAAGCATCAATTAGTTTATCAGCTTGCGTTAAGTCCAATGCTTTAATTGTTTCTTGATACAAACGCCGTGTCTGACGTGGGTTCAATTGCAAAAATGCGCGTGGTGATAATTTAAATGTTTTACCATTAATATCTTCAGTAATATAATCATCTCCCCAAATTTGACGAGTATCATCTCCCCAAATTAATGAAGACTGACCACGATTGATATTTTGATGAATCGATACGACCTCAGGCAACGCTTCATGAATCCGACGAATCAATTCATCAGCGTCAGGCAATGATCGCCCATTTGTGACAATTGTCAGCTGAACATCCCCTGTCGATTCAGAAACACGCGCAATCAAAGTTTTGATAACACCTTTGTGTTTGCGCTCATTATAAATTGGTAACTGCATATCAGCCAAAATATCACGCACACCACGGACAACCTTTAATGTTGCTGGATGTTGTGTTGTAACGACTGGTAAATCAACTAATTTATGTGAATGACGCTTGTACATCCCAACAGCCAATTTACCATCCACCTCACGCACTGGGAATTGGGCTTTATTACGATAGCCTTGTGGATCATCCATCCCAATCGTTGGCAATAACTTATAGTGTGCATAACCAGCTGGTTTATACTTTTCTAACGCTTGTCGAATAACGTCTTGTTTAAAGGCAAGTTGACCCGGATATGACAAGTGCTCTAACTCAAAGCCACCGACATCTTGATTATCAACTGGTGTCACGCGCTGCTTTGACTTTTGCTTAAACTTATGAATAGTTGCTTCAATAAATTTTTCCGTTACATTCGTTACTTCAACTTCAACCACTTCACCTGGTAAAGCACCGGGAATAAAAGTAATCTTTCGCTTATAATAGCCAATTCCCTCACCGTTAATGCCTAAACGCTTGATAGTAATTAGCAATTGGTCACCAATTGAAACTTGTACTAGTGCATTATTGCGCTTTTTTGTTCCACGTGAAACATTGGCCCCTTTATGAGACTTTTGGTGATTGTTATATTTTTTCGTTTGTTTATTTTCCATAATTCGTTCTACAATAGCTCTTTTCTTTATAGTTGATGATGTATTTCTTGAAAGTTTTGTTCAATATCAAATAACGCATTGGCGTTATCTACTAAATTAGCTGCAAATTCCTCCGCACGATTAACATCTGTCTTATAACGTAATTCATGTTCGAGACTTGCCCACATATCCATACCAATCGTTCGAATTTGAATTTCAACGGGAACCTTTTCCACATCATTTGCTTTGAATACCGGCACTTTGACAACCAAATGTAAGCTTCGATAACCACTTTCTTTTGGGTTTTTAATATAATCCTTACGCCTAATTACTTCGATATCATCTTGTTGTGAAAGTAATTTTTCAACCGTGTAGATATCATCTATATAATTTGTAATGACCCGCAGTCCAGCAATATCAAAGATATTATTTTTAATCGAGTCTACCGATCGATCAAGACCCTTTTTTTGAATTTTGCCAATCAAACTTTGTGGGTCTTTCATCCGACCATCAATATGATGAATCGGATTATGATTATAATTAACTTCGAATTCTGCATCTAAATTTTCTAATTTCGTTGAAATTTCATGTTGCGCAGATTCATAAATTTGATACATTTGCGCTACCGCTGTTAATTGATCAGCCACCCAATCAAGACCAGCTTCCCCACCAATCATTTGGCGTATTTTTTTAACACTCAATGTATTTCTTTTTGTATTCATAGTAATGTGTTCCTTATCTAGACTATCATAATTTTTTCCGATATAACCACCGTAATTCATTATACTTAAACTTGTCCTATTTTTTTCAACACTTGCTCAGAAAATATAGCATCTACGTTGAAAATATTGCGACTCATAATTAACACCTTTTAAACAAAACAGGCTGAGACAGTTTGCCCCAGCCTGGAATATTGTTACTTTACTTGATTATTTCGTTGGCGTCGCTGATACTTTAATATCGCCATTAACAATTTTATCTTTGGCTGCATCGACTGATTGTTTCTCATCGTCATTTAAGTTCTTTGTGACGACACCAACGCCACCTTCTTTCAGACCATAGTACACAGTCTTACCGCCGGGGAATTTATCATGTTGCGCATCTTTAGCAATCAATTGCACACCACGTCCAATCCCAGTCAATGAAGATGTCAGTGTTAGATTATCCTTTTTACCATCTTTAGTCTTATAGTCACCCATATTAGTTTGATCAAGATCGACACCAATAACCCAGACTTTTTCCTTTGAACCGGAAACTAATGTGGCACTCTGATCTTTAGCTGCTTGGAAAACACCATTACCAACACCGCCAGCTGCCTGGAAGATCACGTGTTCACCTTGCGCAATTTTCGCCTTAGCTATTGTTTGTCCTTTTGCCGGATCAGAAAATGTTCCCGCATAGGTCGCATCCACCTTAATACTTGGATCAACAGATTTCACACCAGCCTGATAACCTGCTAAGAATGATTCAATCACTGAATTACGCATCCCACCAATAAAGCCGACTGTTTTATCGCCAACTGCTTGTGCCTTCTTAGCAGCTGCTACACCAACCAAATAAGATGACTGTTCAGAATGAAATTTAACCGAAGCAACATTCTTATACTTTTTATCAGCTTGCTCATCAACCAACACAAACTTTGTTTTTGGCTGTTTATCAGCAACTGTTTCAATCGAGTCTTTAAATGTGTTTCCGATTGCCGCCACCAAATCATATTTAGCTGTTGCCGCTTGCGTTAATTGCGTATCATAGTCAGCAACTGACTTGGGTTGAAAATAATTATAACCATCTTTACCCTTGGTCAAATTATTTTGCTTACCCCATTTTTGCAAGCCTTCCCAAGCACTTTGGTTGAATCCTTTATCATTGACGCCATTTGTATCAGAAACCATCGCTGCGGTGAACTGATTTTTACCCTGTGCTTGACCACCATTCATCGATGCTAAACCAATACCAGCGATGGCAACTACCACTACACCACCAGCAATCATCAATCGACGTGAAACCATTTTAAAATACCTCCAAGTATTAAGCCCTCAACCCAACCACTCATTTAAGAGTCCTTTAAGAATATATAATTTTAACTACTATAGCGGTCTAAAAGATGGATTGCAAGCTAATTTTTACATAAATATAAAATACAAATAAACGTTTTACTAAATGAAAAACAGATTAAAAAACATTCATTTTATTGAACGCATTATTAGAAAATTTACAGGAAAGCTTTTTGTTCAATAACGAACATTAGCATAAACCATCATTGAAATTTGTCACAAATTACGTATAATAGAATTATCAATTTAAATGGGGGATATCATGGCCAACACAGATACACACGATAGTATTCTTGTTTTGGACTTTGGTTCTCAATATAACCAACTGATCTCACGACGTATTCGTGAATTGGGGGTATATTCTGAATTAAAGCCACACTCTATTACCGCAGCTGAAATTAAAGAACTAAAACCCAAAGGCCTAATTTTCTCGGGTGGTCCTAATTCCGTTTATGCTGACGGTGCATTTTCTATCGATCCAGAAATTTTCAATCTTAACATCCCTATTTTAGGTGTTTGCTATGGTATGCAACTAATGGCACACATGTTGCCTGGTGGTAAAGTACAACCTGCAAGTGACACATCCGAATATGGTGAAACCGTTTTGAAGGTTACTGATGAGCACTCAACACTATTTGCTGAAACACCAGCAGAACAAACAGTTTTGATGTCACACGGTGATTCTGTTAGCGCAGTACCAGATGGTTTCACTGCCGTCGCCACTTCTGATAGCACACCAATTGCTGCGATGGAAAACCCTGAACGCCAACTATACGGTGTTCAATTCCACGCGGAAGTTCGCCACACCGTTTATGGTATGAAGATTCTGGAAAACTTTATCGATCATGCTGTTCACGCAAATCGTGACTGGTCAATGGATGACTTCATTGACGAGCAAATTGCTAAAATTCGCGAAACAGTCGGTGACAGACGCGTCCTACTAGGCCTTTCAGGTGGTGTTGACTCATCTGTCGTTGGTGTTTTGCTACACAAGGCCATCGGTAATCAATTAACATCAATTTTCGTCGACCATGGTTTACTACGTAAGAACGAAGCCGACGAAGTGATGGACGCCCTTGGTGGCAAATTTGGTCTAAACATCATCAAAGTTGATGCGCAAGAGCGTTTCTTGAATAAGCTAGCTGGTGTTACTGACCCTGAACAAAAGCGTAAAATCATTGGTAACGAATTTATTCGTGTCTTTGACGAAGAAGCTGTTAAGTTAGATGGTATCGACTTCTTGGCTCAAGGTACGTTATATACTGACGTTATTGAGTCTGGTACTGATACAGCACAAACAATCAAGTCTCATCACAATGTTGGTGGACTACCAGAAGACATTCAATTCCAATTAATTGAACCTTTGAACAAACTGTTTAAAGATGAAGTTCGTCTACTTGGTGAAAAGCTTGGTATGCCACACGAACTTGTTTGGCGTCAACCATTCCCTGGACCAGGTCTTGGAATCCGTGTACTTGGTGAAGTCACAGAGGATAAGCTAGAAATCGTCCGTGAATCTGATGCCATCTTACGTGATGAAATCGCTAAACAAGGTTTGGATAGCGAAGTTTGGCAATACTTCACTGTTTTGCCAGGTGTTCGTTCAGTTGGTGTCATGGGTGATGGCCGTACTTATGACCACACGATTGCTATTCGTGCCATCACGTCGGTTGATGGTATGACAGCTGACTTTGCTAAGTTGCCATGGGACGTATTGGAAGAAATTTCTCGTCGCATTGTCAATGAAACAGATCACGTTAACCGCGTAGTCTATGATATTACAGCCAAGCCACCTGCAACTGTTGAGTGGGAATAACTCCTACTCGCTAATAAATTAAAATTAAAAGCGACAGGATACTGAAATTATCAGTGTCCTGTCGCTTTTTTACTCTCTTTTAATTAAGCAGCGGTATTCTCATTACCATTTTCTTGTTCTACTAACATCTTGTCATACTTCTTTGCAAATGGATAGTAAATAAAGAAACTCATAGCCAACATAATTGCTTGCCATACTGCACCTTTCCAACCACCAACAATCAAACCTGAAACAATAGCTGGTGTTGTCCAAGGTACATAAACACCATTAAATGGCGGAATAATTCCCAGCGCAATAACAGCATAGGTAGCAATACCTGATATCAGAGGCGTAATTATAAATGGTACCGCTAGCATTGGATTTAATACTAATGGGACACCAAATAAAATTGGTTCATTAATGTTAAACAATGCCGGTACAATTTCCAGCTTTCCTAATGCTTTCATTTGCACAGAGCGGGCACGCACTAACATGAAAACAACAAATCCAATTGTCATTCCAGCTCCTGTAACCGTTAAAAACTGGTCCATAAATGATTGCGTAACAATGTGTGCTCCATTTTCAATCGTCAATTTACCTGCTTTGTATAATTGCAAGTTGTCAGAATTATTTGACAATAGCAGCGGTGTCATAATACCACCAACGATAGTTGATCCATGTACACCAAAGAACCATAAAAACACTGGCAAGAAGGCAATAATAATAACACCCATCGGACCGTCAGTTGCATGTTGCAATGGTGTTTGAATCGTCTCATATATCCATTCAACAAGAGTTGTATTAAATGCAAGTTTGAAAATTCCGTACACAATTGTTGCAACTGTTACAATAGCCGCGCCCGGAATTAATGCCGTAAATGAAGCTGCCACGTTTGATGGTACTTGCTCAGGCATCTTAATAGTAATACCCTTCTTCATAAACCATGAATATGACCATCCAACTAATAGACCGACAATAATGGCAATAACCATCCCTTGTCCNNTGTCCAGCAAGCCAATCCTTGTCAATAACATTTGATACCTGCCATGCCGTTGATGTCTTATCAGGATTTGTAATGCTTGTCACTTGCGTTATTGTATCTGGCTGTAGAAGTATATCCACAACAACAGCTAATAATCCAGCTGGTGCAGCATCATATCCTTCATCGTGCACCCATGAATAGGTAATACCAAATACAGCAAATAAAGACATAATTCCAAACGAAGCATTACTTGCTTGCATCAAAACAGGACCGACACCAATATTATTTAAATAGTCTTGAACTGACTGTATCGGAAATTGTCCTAAAATCAAAAAGATAGCACCAATAACAATAAATGGTATTGGGTATAGCATTCCGTTTTTAATCGCTGTTACTGCCTTAGTATTCACAAATTTCATCACTGNNAGTGGTAACAACTTTTCATTAATAAAATTATTCATACGACTTCTCCTAAAGTGTATAATCTAATAAAAAATCATTGAATTAGTTAATCTAACTTAGCTCCGTTTGAATTAATAACTTGTTGGAACCAGCTAAACGAGTCTTTATAGTATCGCTTACCCGATCCTTGTCCCATATCATCCAAATCAACATATATAAAACCGTAACGTTTTAACATCTCACCTGTTGATGCCGAAACTAAATCAATGCCTGACCATGGTAAGTAACCAATTAATGGAATACCGTCTAAGACAACCGCTCGTTCCATTGCTTGAATATGACCTTGGAAATAAGCAATTCGATAATCATCATGAATTTGATGATCTTCAGTCAACTTATCATAAGCGCCAAAACCATTTTCGACGATAAACATTGGCTTATGCCAACGATCCCACATCCAATTCATAGCCCACCGAATGCCATCTGGGTCTATTTGCCAACCCCAGTCTGACTTCTTCAAGAATGGATTGTCACCATGGTTCTCTGCTTCGTTATATTCAAGCCACTCATTATCCGTATCAGAGACTGTCCATGACATGTAGTAAGAAAAGGAAACATAATCCACTGTATTTTCAGCAAGAATCTTTTCATCTTCCTCAGTAATATCTATATTAAATCCCTTATGCCGCCAGAAGTTCTTTAACCAATTTGGATAGACACCGTTAGCATGGACATCCCCCCAATAATAACGTGTCTGCATAGCGCGTTGTGCCGTTAAAATATCTTTTGGATTAGACGATGCTGGATAGATAGGATTAACAGCTAGCATACATCCAACTTGAATATCCGTATCCAATTCTTTAGCAATTTCATGTGCATGCTTAGTAACCAAAGCCGAAGCAACAAGTTCATAATGCGAAGCTTGATACATTAGCTCTTGTGCCTCTTCAGGTTGATAGTCTTTCAAACCTGAATTTTGTAGCATTGGATGAGGATTAGTCCACTCTGTTTGATTATTTATTTCATTAAATGTCATCCAATACTTAACACGATCTCCATAACGACGAATCACTGTGTCCGCAAACTTCACAAAGTAGTCAATAACCTTACGATTACGGAATCCACCATACTCATTAACTAAATGTAATGGCATTTCAAAGTGGCTTAATGTAATCACCGGCTCAATATTATTCTTATGCATCTCATCAATCATCTGATCATAAAATGCTAAACCTGCTTCATTCGGCTCTTCTTCATCCCCCTTAGGGAAAATACGAGTCCACGCGATTGATGTCCGAAAAGCTTTCAATCCCAACTCTTTCATCATCTTAAAATCTTCTGGATAAGTATGATAAAAATCAATACCACGATGATTTGGATAGTTACCATCTGGTAATACTTTATCCGTCACTTCCCGACGTACGCCATTTTTTCCAGCTAGCATAACATCAGCAATAGAGATTCCTTTACCATCAACATCCCAGGCGCCTTCCAATTGGTGTGCAGCAACTGCAGACCCCCATAAAAAATCTGATGGCATTTGATACCCTTTTACCATGATTTATTTCTCCAATTCTGAAACACGTTTCATAAGTTCAATAATTTCAATCGCCATATCACGGAAAGTCATCGCATTCATCAAATGATCTTGTCCGTGAATCATATATAAATCAACTTCTGTATGCTCACCCTGTGCTTCCTTGGTTAACATATCCGTTTGTACGTCATGAGCCTCCTTTAACTCCTGGTTAGCCAATGCCATTGCTTTGTCAGCTTCATCATATTTACCTTGTTTAGCAAATTGAATTGCCTGAAAGGCTTGTCCTTTGGCATTACCACCGTGCATAATTAATCCCATGACAACCGTCATATGTTCATCATCCATCACTAATCCTCACTTATCTAGGTAAAAACAAATATAGAATATAGATTTTTAATTCATTTTTATATTTACTATTAATCCATTAATGCTTCTGCTGAAGCCAAGACCTTATCGCCCTTCATCATGCCGTAATCCATCATATTAATGACATCCATTGGAATACCCGCAGAATCCGTCTTTGTCTTGATTTCATTTTTCATATAACTAACTTGAGGTCCAAGCAACAAAACATCTGGCTTTACTGAAGCCGCCAATTCATGGTCAATATCTGCTGTTGAACTAGCATAAATCTCATAGTCCTTACCATTTGCCTTAGCAGCTTCCTGCATTTTACTAACTAATAATGAAGTTGACATACCGGCTGCACATGCTAACATAATTTTCTTATCTGCCATTTTTCTATCCTCTTATTCCTTTTATTAACAACTATAGTTTTACACCATGAGATGCAATCACTTCTTTATACCAATTAAATGAATCTTTCCGAATTCTTTCACCGGATCCTTCACCCATGTCGTCTAAATCAACATAAATGTAACCATAACGCTTACTCATTTCACCAGTTCCTGCCGAAACGATATCAATAGGCCCCCAAGATAGGTAACCAATGACAGGAATACCATCCTTAACGACCGCCTTTTCGACTTCGGCAATATGAGCTTTCAGGTAATCAATACGATACTGATCATGAATTTGTCCATCAACCACCTCATCATACGCACCAAAACCATTTTCAACGATCATAATTGGCAAACCGGGATATTGGTCGCTCAACTCATTCAATGTGTAACGTAATCCTTGTGGATCAATTCCCCATCCCCAATCAGAAACTGGAATTTCTGGATTAGGCACAACGTCATAATTTTTTACATCTTCAAAATTAATATCATCATTGTCCTTAGACTTAATAACCGTTGAATTGTAGTAAGAAATTGCCAGATAATCTATGGTACCTTGATATAAAGCATCACGATCTTCAGACGTAATATCCGGGCGGTAACCTGTCCGTTGTGCAAACGCCTCAAATTCAGGCGGATAACTACCCCGAATATGAACATCTGAGAACCAATCATGTAATTGGCGTGCTTTTTGTGTTGCTAACATATCTGCTGGCTTTGGTGATGCTGGATATAATGGTGCTACATTCAACATCCCGCCAATTTTAAAATTGGCGTTAATATCATGACCAATCTTGACTGCCTTGGCACTTGCCACCAATTCATAATGAGCAGCTTGAACCATGGCTGCTAATTTTTCATCGGATGTTGCATCTTGAGTAAATTGCAATCCAGAATTTGTCCATATCATGAACTCACTCATAATATCATCAGTTAAATTAGCCTGATTTGAAATTTCATTATGCGTCATCCAATATGTGACCTTGTCCTTATAACGTGTAAAGACTGTTAACGCGTATTTAACAAATAAATCAATCAGTTTACGATTTGACCAGCCACCGTAAGCTTTAACTAAATGATAGGGCATTTCAAAATGATTCAATGTCACAACTGGTTCAATACCTAGCTTATGCATTTCATCAAACAAATCATCATAAAACTTTAATCCGGCCTCATTTGGTTCTGCATCATCTCCGTTTGGAAAAATTCGTGTCCAGGCAATCGACGTTCGAAATGCTTTAAACCCCATTTCAGCCATTAATGCAAGATCTTCCTTGTACGTATCATAAAAATAGATACCATGGTGGTTTGGATAATTTAGGCCATCAATAACGCCATCCGTAATTTCACGAGGCTTATTATTAGCACCCGCAGTCAAAATATCGGCGATTGATACTCCCTTGCCATCCTGATCCCATGCACCCTCAGCTTGATGAGCAGCAATTGCTCCTCCCCATAACAAGTTATCATTCAACTTTAATCCCATAAGACCCTCTCTTACTTTCTCTTGATGTGATGTCTTACTCTTTCTAACTTCACCAACTGTACACATACACTATAACAGTACATGTACAATTATGCAAACGCTTTCAATGATTGATTTTTATAATCAGTAATTAATGGTCTTTACCAGCAGATATGCTATCATGGCTGATATAATAGTATTTAAAGGAGTATAATTATGCTTAAATACCAAGAAATAGCCAAAAAGATATTTTTATATATACAAGATAGCCATTTAAAACAGGGTGACAAATTGCCTAGTCTAACCGATTTAGTAAATATATACCCTGCTAGCAAAACAACCATTCTTAAAGCACTCGCCGAATTAGAACGCGATGGCTTTATATATCAAGTGCAAGGCAGCGGTACCTTTGTACGTAATATACCTAGTGATGAATACATTAATTTTGATTTGAATCACGGCTGGACTAATGATTTTACTAAAAAAAATACTGATAATACGGACGTACATGTCACAAAAATAATGCCTTCTTTGGATATTGCCAAAAAATTACATTCTGCCATTAGTACACCTGTTTTCAAAGTTCAACGTATCAAATCACTAAATAATAAAGTGTTTTGCTACGAGACATCATACTATAATTCGAAATTTGTTCCCTTCTTAAATGAAGCGATAGCTAAAGATTCCTTATTTAGCTATATTAGGCAGGCATATAATATTTCAGTCGGTTTCTCAGATAAGTATTTTTGTGTGCGTAATTTTTCTTCAGAAGAAACAGCAAAATTAGGACTACCCACAAACAGTTGCGGGCTTTCAGTGCATGAAACTTTTTATTCAACTAGTGGTGACATTTTTGATTACTCAGAAAACATTTATCATCCTGATAATGCTAAGTTTCATTTATAAACATTATAAAAATAAACTTTGTTATCGGGCCTTTCATCAAAACCTAACCTTAGAAGAAAATCGCATACCATTTCAGCTAAATCTATTAACTTGTGCAGATATCTCAAAACTTGCTATCTGTTTTTTTTAACGAGTACCAATGATTAACTAGTAGTAAATAATAAAATAATTTGAGACGTATCCCAGAAGTTAAAGTAAAGCCCAGCTTCATGGGTATTTTTATTTACTATGAAAATCTGTATTTACTTAATAAATACAAAAACGACTAAATCCACAAAATTTAGTCGTCTGATTTCCTAGTTATATAATTAAATGTTTCTATTATCTATCTCGGCCAATTGGCCAGTCTTTTTTTATTCTCTAATTTGTCCTTGACCTAAAATAACATACTTCGTTGTCGTTAACTCTTTCAAGCCCATTGGTCCACGTGCATGTAGCTTTTGTGTTGAAATACCAATCTCGGCACCGAAGCCAAATTCAAAACCATCTGTGAAACGGGTTGATGCATTCACATAAACACATGCTGTATCAACTTGTTGCGTAAATTGTTGACTATGTCCATAGTCAGTTGTGATAATTGCTTCCGAGTGCTTGGTATTATGCTGGTTAATATGACTGATAGCCTCATCTAATCCATCAACCATCTTAATTGCAATAATATAATCATTATATTCAGTATCCCAATCTTCTGGCTGAGCTGGTCGCACCTGATCACCCAGAATTTGACAAGTTTGTTCATCCCCACGAATTTCTACATGACTGCTAGCCAACGCCTGCGCAATTTGTGGTAAGAAATCAGGCGCAATTGCCGTATTAAGAAGTAGCTTTTCAGTCGCATTGCAAACCGATGGCCGTTGTGTTTTAGAATTAATGACAATATCTATCGCCATCTGTAAATCAGCCGTTTCATCCACATAAATATGACAATTACCAGCGCCTGTTTCAATAACCGGTACCGTTGCATGTTCCACAACTGTCTGAATTAAACGAGCTGATCCACGTGGAATCAACACATCAATATACTCATTCAGGCGCATAAATTGTTGCGCTAGTTCATGTGATGTCTCAGCCACGACTTGAACGATATCCTTTGGTAAATTAAATGCGCCCAAAACCTCACGCAGAATCACAGCTATTTTAATATTAGTTTGCAATGCTTCCTTGCCACCACGTAAGATAACAGCATTACCTGATTTAAAGCAAAGCACCGCCGAATCAACAGTCACGTTTGGTCGTGCTTCATAAATAATGCCAATCACACCAAGCGGCACGCGTCTTTGGCTAATTTCTAAACCCGAGTCAGTTGTCCAGCCCCGCTCAATGCTTCCCAATGGATCAGATAAATTGGCTACTTTCCGCACACCATCCGCAATACCTGCCAAACGATCTGCAGTCAATGTTAAGCGGTCAATGAATTTATCTTCTAAGCCGGTCGTATCTGCTAAATCCGCTTGGTTAGCTGCTAGAATTTCCGGTGTTCTTTCCTCCAAAGCATCAGCCATTGCGCGCAGCACCTGGTTTTTAGTAGACGTGGGTACTTGCGCTAATGCTTGAGCGGCTATTTGGGCTTGTTGTCCAATTTTATTCAACAATTCTGTCATTATCCATTCCCTCACTCATATCTTTTGGCATAAAAAGTGTACCAATCTCCTCGCCGTTCATAATATTAAAAATAATCGACGGGTTGGCACCATTTGCCAAAACCATCATCTGATGATGTGATAAAATCTCGGCTGCTGCTTTTAACTTTGTCGTCATACCACCCGTACCAAATTCCGTGCCTGCGCCACCAGCTCTTTTCAATGAATCATCAGTTACCTCATGCAATTCCCTAATCAATTTTGCTTCGGTATCTTGATGCGGATTACCAGTATAAAAACCATCAATATCTGACAACATAATCAGCAAGTCTGCATGTGACCGTACCGCAAAAATTGCTGACAGTTGATCGTTATCACTAAAAGTCACCCGATGATCCAACTCNNAGCAGATCCGCATGCGATCGCACTGCAACAATTGCAGATAATTGGTCGTTGTCACCAAAGGTCGTCCGATGATCCAATTCATCAACCGCCACCGTATCATTTTCATTAACTATCGGAATGATTCCCCAGTCTAATAGTTGCTCCATTGTATTATGAACATATGCTCTACTCTGTGGATAGTCTAAAACGTCGTGTGTTAATAACACTTGGCTAATTTGTTGACCGTAGGCTGCAAATCGTTGTTGATACACCGTCATCAATTCACTTTGCCCAATTGAGGCCAAAGCTTGTTGCTTTTGAATCTGCTCCGGTCGTTTAGTCAATCCTACGCGACCCATCCCGGCACCAATTGCACCTGAACTGACGAGAATAACCTGTTTACCTTCATTAACTAGTCCCGTTAAGGTATAACTTAACTGATCAATCGCCCGCAAATTCAATTTACCATTCGCATGCATTAAAGAACTCGTGCCTATTTTCACAACCACTCGTGAAACATTATCCATATGGCGGTTTGACTTCATGTAAATCACCTTCATTTTCATCAGATTATCATAATTCTACAATAATAAATGAGAATAACATAGCAATTTTTTAATAATTGAAATTACGGCAAACCAAGCGTCACCGAATGATTAAACCCAAAACGAATATAGACAAATAAATAACGCGTCACATTAGCTAACATAATTGGTCTAGTTCCTATTTCTTTACGTTATAATAATTTTAAATTTGAAGACGAAAGGATGACTGGTACATGAACTTAGAATCGCTGATAACAGACTATCCACAAATTCAAGATTTGATCACCGCAAAGCCGACTTTTTGGCGTAATCCCGACTATAATCAGACAGCTGAGTTGCCGTTTTCAAAAGCCGATATTCTTGATGCTGCCGCCCGCTTAGAACGTTTTGCCCCCTACTTAGCCAAGGTTTTCCCGGAAACAGCTGCCACAAATGGTATCATTGAATCACCCTTAATACCATTAAAGGACATGCATGAATCCTGGGAACATCAAACACAGCAAAAACTGGCTGGTCGTTTGTTTTTAAAAGCTGATAATCAATTACCCATTTCAGGTTCAATTAAATCTCGTGGCGGCATTTATGAAGTCCTGAAATTCGCTGAAGAAATCGCAATTTCTAATGGCAGGTTAACTAACATGGATAATTATGCCATGTTAGCTTCTACCGAATTTCGCCAATTATTTTCTAAATACGGTGTCATTGTTGCTTCAACTGGCAATTTGGCATTAAGCGTCGGTATCATGGCAGCCACATTTGGTTTTAAAACCACCGTTTATATGTCGCATGATGCTCGTCAGTGGAAAAAAGATAAACTACGTGAGAACGGCGTAACGGTTAAGGAATTCAATACGAACTTTTCGGCAATCATCCCAAAGGCTCGTGCTGATGCTGCCTTAGACCCTAATATTCACTTTGTTGATGATGAAGGATCTAACGATTTATTTTTAGGTTATGCCGTTGCAGCTGTACGTTTACAGAAGCAACTAAAGGAGCACCAGATAAAAGTTGACCAAGAACATCCGGTTATCGTATATTTACCCGCCGGCGTTGGTGGCAGTCCTAGCGGTGTGACTTTCGGTCTAAAGACCATCCTAGGACCACATGTTCACGCAATTTTCTGCGAACCAACCCACGTACCTTCTGTGACACTTGGGATGATGACAAAACTCAACAATCACATATCAGTTTATGATATTGGTCTGGACGGTCTAACTGCGGCTGACGGTCTAGCAGTCGGTCGTCCGTCACGGTTAGCCGGCAAGGTCATGCGCACGTTACTATTTGGCAGTGTCACTTTCCCTGATGAAGACATTTACCGATACGTCGCCCAACTACAGGATACGCAACATATTACAGTTGAGCCTTCTGCTGCAGCTGGCTTTACTGGTATCGCACCGACAACCAACAATATGCCGACCTTTAATTCTCCGAACGCAACTCATATCGTTTGGGCAACTGGTGGCAGTATGATGCCACAAAACGAACGTGAAGCTAATTATGCTAAAGGTAAACAATTGATCGACTCTGTTTTCGTTCATGCTTAAAAGTAAAGATCCCAGATAATTACTGGCTCACAGGCTATAATTATCTGGGATCTTTGATTATAAAATCTCTATATTCTTCTTTTTAAGTTTTAAAAGGATCCAGGCGAAATATACTTGCAGGTTATGCCTCAGCCTTAATACGGATCATATTCCAAGAAAGTGGTTCTAATTGTGCGTTAACTTGATTGCCAACAACATCCACATCTTTCAAATCTTGTAGATCCATAGATTGATCTTCATTCGTTTGATGAATATCGTACCCAGCAAATTGTGTTGCTGCAACAACTTCACCCAATTTTGCACTATCTATATCCAAAGTGAATGCCGTTTGCTCATTGGCCTTATTAACAATGAAAACAACCACTTCTGCTGTCTCTGGATTATAAACAGCAATCGAATCCACGTAAGGCACCTCATATTCCTTTGCTTGATATGTTGGTACCGTTTGTTTTGGCGTCAAGGCAATTCCTTGACCATAATTTGAGACTTGCATAAATGGGTAGAAAATTGTTTGGTACCAAACTGATGGTGATCCATCAGTATTCGTCATAATTGGCGCAATCACATTCACCAACTGTGCCAAACAACCAATCTTAACCCGGTCAGCATGTTTCAATAGCGTAATCGCTAAGCTTCCCACCAGTAGCGCATCTTCAAAATCATAATGGTCTTCCAACAAATGCGGCGCTTGCGTCCATGGTTCTTGCTCATCATCTGCTCCTACTGAGTGATACCATACATTCCACTCATCAAAAGCTAGGTTAATTTGCTTATGACTATGTTTCCGCGCTTTCACAGCATCACTAATTGCAATAACCTCTGAAATAAAATTATCAAAATCAACGGATTTACCTAAGAACTCTGACAAGTTATCTTCATAATTATCATAATATTGATGCAAAGATAAATAATCGACATCATCATACGCATTATCTAAAACTGTTTCTTCCCAACTACCATAGGTATCATTTTGATGATTTGAGCTACCACAAGCAACTAACTCAACACTCGGATCAACCAAACGCATGGCTTTGGCAGTTTCATGTACCAAACGACCATATTCATGTGCCGTTTGATGACCGATTTGCCAGTCACCATCCATCTCGTTTCCAACTGACCAAACTTTAATATTAAACGGCTCTTCAGCACCATTTTTACGCCGTAAATCACTCCAATATGTCCCTTTTGGAAAGTTACAGTACTCAACTAAATTTCGTGCTTCATCAATTCCTCGTGTACCAAGATTTACCGCCATATCAGGAGCAGCATTAACTTTTTTACACCATTTAATAAATTCATGCAAACCAAATTGATTAGTTTCCAAACTACGCCAGGCTAAATCAAGGCGCACTGGTCGTTCATCTTTAGGGCCAATACCATCTTGCCAATTATAACCAGACACAAAATTTCCACCTGGATAACGAATAAGCGGCACCTTCAGCTTCTTTACTGCTTCAATAACGTCTTTTCGAAAGCCATCTTCATCAGCCGTTTCATGCTCAGGTTGATAAATACCTTCATAAACACTGCGGCCAAGATGTTCCGTAAAAGAACCCCACAATCTAGGATCAATTTCTGAAATTTGATTCGTTAGATCAACAGATAACGTTGCTTTCATATTTCCCCCTCTAAATAATTATTGAAAAACAAATATTTATAACGTTTGTTCATGTATGGTGTCATTCTTCGGCAACATCTGTTTCAACATCATCAGAATGCTTAACCGTGCTCAATTTCTGCCCTTTTTCAAGGAATGTGGCAGCAATCAATGTAATCACAAACACGATACCACCTAATATCAGGTACGTATGTTGATACCCAATTGAGTCATACATTGATCCAGCGGCAGAAGAGAAAATGAACACAGAGATTTGCTTAGCAAAATTTGATGCCAAAGCATAAATGGTTGCATACAACCGGATATCAAACGCTTCTGCAATGTACTTCATAATTGACACAAGCAATAATGGCATTTCAAGTCCAGCCAACAAGCGGAAGAATATAATCCAAATCCATGAAGGTGATAATGCTGACCCAACGATTCGAAGACAAGTTAAGAATCCATAAATAATCAATCCATTACGAGCACCGATTTTGTTAATAATATAAGGCATTGGAATCATCAGAGCCAATTCTAATGCGGTTTGCGCAGAAGTCATGTACGAGTAAACCATTGTACCTTGGGCATCTGTTTCAAAAAAAGTTTTGAAGAAAACAATAAATTGTTGGTCAAAAACATCAAATAAGGCCGAAGCACCCATATAGAACAGAGCTAAAATCCAGAAGTTACGCAATTTAAAGATTGAGAAGATATCTTTTTTGGTCATCTTTTCATCTTTATTATTACCCATAACTGCTGCAGCATTTTCAAAATTTATCTTAGTTGAAAATACCAATAGTAATGTCAAAAATACGGCGGCTGCTGATGTCGCCCACCAAATTGAATTTGGTTCCCACAGGATCAAGCGACCAGCCACAACTGCAGCGACGACACCTGCAACTGATCCACCCATACGGGCATGACCATATTCAAACTTATTTGCTATTGAAGCACGTTCAACATATTGCTCAATAACTGAAACACCACCATTTAAAACAAAGGCCAAGAACACACCTGTAATCACAGATACTAGAATTGGACTAATGTTGAAAATTGGCATAAACAACCATTGGAAATATGGTCCGGTCAAAATTGCCGCAATCGAAATCGTTAACAATAAGTTCTTTCTAAAGACTAACTTATCAGAAACAACACCAAAGATAGGTTGGAATATCAATGACATACCTGCCATCAATGAAAAAATAATTCCGGCTTGAGCACCAGTTACGTTAGCAACTTTCTCTAGCCATAATGTCAGGAATCCATATGTTATTGCCCAAATAAAGAAATAACTAAATTCTGAAAGCGCAAATCCCCAAAAATGGCGACTTTCTTTTACCATGTTGCTCATGTTATTACTCCCCTCTGTATTTTCTAATCAAATGAAAACGGTACTGGCTTACCAAATTCTGGAAAACCATCACTATCCCAGGTAAACGGCTGAACCATCGTATGACGATTAGGATCATATAGTGGATCACCCTTGATATCTAAGTAATTTCGTACGTGATAAACTAATAGATCCGTTTCACCATCTTCTGCAACGGTAAAGGAGTTATGACCCGGACCATATAGACCATTGTCCATATCTGATTGGAAAATAGCATGGTCAAGCTTGTGCCATTTATCTGCATCCAATACATCTTCACTATCGTCTATCCATAGCATTCCCATGGCATAATTTTCATCAGTAGCCGATCCAGAAAAGGTAATAAAAATTTTCCCGTTTCGTTTCAAGACAGCTGGTCCTTCATTCACTGAAAAGATTTTTGTTTCCCAATCAAATTCCGGTTTCGAAAGCATGACTGGTTGCGTTTTAAGCGTCCATGGATTGCTCATTTCAGCAATGTAAAGATTAGAATTTCCCTTAATTTCTTTATCTTTTTGTGCCCAAACATAATAGAGTTTGTCATTATGAGTAAAGGTCGTCGCATCTAAACTAAAAGTGTCCTTATCAGTCACAATTTGTCCTTTTTCATGCCAGACCTCTTCACCTACCATTGGGTCGTCGTTATCACAGGCAATGCAATACATGCGATGGGTAAACATACCTAATTCATCGAACTCAGTTGTATCTGTTGCAGCGAAGTAGATATACCATTTGTTATTGATATAATGTATTTCTGGCGCCCAAATCAATTCACTCATTTCACCTTGGTCATGTTTACGCCAAACAGTCCTTGGCATCGCATGTGCTAATCCATTAATTGTTTTGGCACGGCGAATTTCGATTAAATTATAAGCAGGGACAGATGCAGTAAAATAGTAATACCCGTCTGTGTGTTTATAAATATATGGATCAGCCCGTTGAATAATTAGCGGGTTGATATAATTATTAGCCATTTTCTGTACCACCTTTTTAGTGTGTGATTTATTTCTCAACACGTTTATTTTAAATCACGTTGCAAGCGCTTTCAATAC
>JACYYK010000320.1_pt1 | contig 52732 bp, 83 predicted proteins | sample 8236871 | NCBI WGS metagenome assembly JACYYK01 (sample SAMN14103087, study PRJNA606662) | landfill metagenome | isolation source: landfill solid waste inoculated with endophyte fungus Paravalsa indica | place: India:New Delhi, Okhla landfill site | collected 2017-11-05 | reverse complement strand
GGCGAGATAAAGGGGGCATTCAAGACCTCAAGAAAGCACGTCATTTCATTGATATGCTTATTGAGTGGGAGGAAAAGAAAGGTGACACCACTTCGTAAAAACGCCTACTCCTAATAGCAACCACGCCCTATTGCGATCATAAGGCGTGGTACAGTCAGTATTGCCAGTTGATGGCTGATGGCTGAGGGTATGATTGGCTGGACTATGGGAACGGCTTGGCTGACTGATAAGGGTAGGGAGACACTAGAAGAATTGAAAAAGGGCGCTTAATGCGCCCTTTCTGTTATACTGCATGAAGGCGGGTATCCGTTACCTCCTTAAACCCGCTCACCAACATACTGCACATATCCTCAAATCCATCCTCACCACGCAAGCAAACAATTCCTTTATCGTTCTTGTATGCCTTATAAGTCTTTCCGAACTTATATCAGGGTGATTGGCTGTTAATGCATTCGTATGTGGTTCCTTCTTTCCATTTGCGTGTTTGTTCTGCTGTCTTTGGTTTTTTCTTCTCAATCATATTAACTCCTCATGGGCATCACGACGAACAACGAATCAGGATCGTCGCTAGACGTAATAACAACAGGCGTCATATCACCGAATCCTAGCGTAACAGTTCCCTCACATTTAGACAGGGCATCAGCTAGGTATTTGCTGTTGAACGCGACTGCCTTGCCATCCTCATCATCATAATCAACTTCAACGGTCTCGCAGCCTTTATCTCCGTTCTGTCCGTCAACCTTCAATTCGCAATGTCCTTTGGTGAACGTGAGTTTAACCGCGCGTGTCCGTTCTTGACTTACCAATGATACTAGTTCACTTGCTGACTTTAGTTCCACTGCATCACCAGTCACTGACAGATCGCTAGACTGAGGAATGACCCGCGTGTAGTCAGGAAACGTCCCATCGATAACCTTGGATGCAATGACCGTATCCCCGCACACAACTCTAATCTTAGTGGCGTTTGCTTGGATTGTGCAATTGTCTCCGTCCAGATGCGCGGCAATCTCTGCAACTGTCTTGCGCGGGATGATGATTCCCGTCAGGTCGGTTTCAATATCAGAATACGAACGGGCCAGTTTATGCCCATCGGTTGCAACTGCCGTTAGTTTACCGTCAACCGAATGCAGGTAAATTCCGTTAAGATAGTATCTGACCTCTTCAGTTGATTGCGCCCATGCAGTCTTGTCTACAAGCTTCTTGATCGTTGATGTAGGCGCATCAATAGACGTGGTGAATTCACCGGCCTTAAACTCCGGGAAGTCATCAGGTGGCAGGCAGGCTAGGTTGAATACAGCCTTACCGTTAGTAACATTGACATAGTTACCATTCAATTCCAGTGTTACCGCCTTACCCTTCGCCATCTTGTTGATGATGCTGGACAGCATACCGGCATTAACGGTTGTGCTGCCGGGTTGTTCCACGTCGCACTCAACTGACGTTGTTACTTCCATATCCATGTCGGTTGTGGTTAGCTTAACGATGTTATTTTCCGCGCGGATAAGAACGTTTGCCAAGATAGGAATGGTTTTTCGGCGTTCAACTGCGCCGATAACCTTGGCCATTGCCTTGGATAGTTGGTTTTGTTCGATGGTGAATTTCATGACCAGAACCCCCCGCAATAAAGAATCCACGCTCCGATTGCCGATCCAATGATCTTCGTCGGACCGCTAAATTTACCAGTTCTCTCTTGACCATGAAGCCATGATTCAAGAAGAACTCCGATGACATAAAGTGTAGCCACTGTGTATTGTGGCCATTCCCAGTTTTCCATTAGTTAACCTCCTTAGTTAACGCTTCCCATGATGTAGGATACAATCTCTTCATAATATCCCCGACCTGAATTGCCAAGTCACGGATTTCCTTCTGTGCATCTGGCGTAGTTCTCAGTTTGTAGAACCGTGCATAGGCTAGTAGGGAACCAGTCCAAATCCATTCTGTCATCATTGACTGCGGAAGGATCATGCGGGCTTGCTCGGGCGCAATGCCGCCTATAATCATCTGTTTGTAAGTTTCCACTGCATCAATACACGTTTCAACATAATAATCCATCCACTTATCAGAATGCGGATGACCATCCCCACTACCCTGTTTTTTATCAGTCGAAGCCTCACGCCATTCATCAGGGATATAAAAATCAGGTTTATTCGATACATATCTTCGGCTGACTTCGTTTTCAACGAAACCAATCTTCGATTTGTAAGCCTGCCGGGCTACGAAGATGGGTGCTTTGCACCGAAGGGTTATAGCCGTATGCGCGAACGGGGTGTGATGATTGTGACTTGCAAGGTATTGGATCAGACGGGTGTCTTTATCGGAAAGACGTTGATACGATTCGTTTCCAAACGCCTTAACTCCACATTCATCCCATTCCCACTCACTCTCCTTTGCGAAGCTGACACGCGCTGCATTACAGACAGAAAGGTCCGTTCCCATATAATCGACTAGTTCAGCTTTAATCTGCATCAACTACCTTCACCTCCTGCTTAGTGCTACGGCCTTCATGTTCAACCGTAACAACAAATTTCTTCTTCAGCGCGGCAATAGCCGCATACCCATTCTTGTATTTCCGCAATGCATCCTCAATCGCTTGATTGTAGATGATAGCCGCTTGTGTGTTGTCCATATTACCCTCCATAGGTATTACTTACAGTAGTTTATGTAACTCATCCTTCACCCTATTACAAGCCTTTTCGTAGTATTCTCTGTCTCTCTCAATGCACAACCATCGCCGCCCGGTTCGTTCCGCCGCAATGGCTGTCGTTCCTGAACCGGCGCAGTTGTCCAGAACCGTTTCGCCGGGGTTGGTGTAGGTCTTTATCAGGTATTCAAACAGCGCGACGGGTTTTTGTGTGGGGTGAAATGTTCCGCTTTCGGAGGGGAACGATTGCACTTGTCGCGGATATGGCCCTTCAGTCTGGACGTGTCTCCCGTGCGACGGTCGCTTTGAAAATGCACTGTCACTCCACGATTTTTTTTCCGTTATGACAGGTTTTTCTAATTTTCCGACGCCTTGCGGGTTGTAAGGCATCCGCCTGTTAGATTGCGAGGCATGAACCGTAACTCCTGCGCTGAACACGCAAACATCTTCATAATCTTTCAATGGCATGTTTTTAGCTTGAGCAAACCCCGCAGGTCGAGATTTTTTCCATATCCAACAATACTTGAACCGATCAATCTGCGAACTGATAAGCGTGGTTGTAAACGGTTGCGAAGCGGTCAAAACAATAGCGGCATTAGGTTTTGCAACCCGCCAGTAATGTTTCCACAACGGTTCGAACGGAATTACAGTATCCCATCTGCAAGCGGTTGTGCCATACGGAAGATCACAAAGGATCATATCAACCGAACCGTCCGGGATATTCGCCATCAGTTCGAGGCAATCACCTTGCCAGAAGTCGCCATTGCCTAGATTCATTGTTGCCCTCCTAAGGTTTACCGCCCCACAATACAGCGGGGCGGGTTGTAGTGTCAAGGGGTTATTCGCAGCTACGAATACCGGTTGTCGGATCATATACACAAGCGGCACCTTCTTCAAGGGGTTCTTCAACAATATCCTCACTGGCCGAAGCTGTCAGGATTCCTGCCCGCTTTCCTGCCGCTCGGAATGTGGTGCATCCGCTTGCGCCACCTTCATATGCCGACACGTAAACTGCCTTGAACTCATCCCAGTCCACATTGTCACCAATGTTGATCGTCTTGGAACATGCGCTGTCCACATATTTGCTAGCTTCGCACAGGACATTGACATGAGAATCCGCACTAATATCTAGCGCAGTGGTTCCCACTACACCCCATTCCCGATAGGCATAATCGGAAACCCGCTCCGTCTTTGATCCCTCAAACGTCTGCACAATCCTATCATAGAACAAGCTGAACGGCGGCTCAATTCCAGACGATACGTTGTCTGCCACGTTGCTGATCGTTCCCGTAGGAGCAATCGAAAGAAGGTGGCTATTGCGAATACCGTTCTCTTGAATGTTGTAGCGAACGTATTCCGGCAATGTCTGCGCAAATTCAGACTGCAAATACTTATCACAATCGAACAGCGGGAATGATCCCTTCTCCTTTGCAAGACGGGTTGATTCCATGTAGCACTCATCGCGCATCATACCCATGATAACGCCTTGCCATTCGATGAATTCTGGCGTTCCATATGAGAATCCTAACGCTTCACCCGTATTCGCAAGACCTGTAATCCCCAACCCCATGCGTCGTTTACTAAGGGCGCTTTCACGTTGCTCTGGAAGAGGATAGATTGCCCGGTCAATGATATTATCCATTGCACGAACAACCGGCTTTACATCATCACGGAATCCCCGTTCGTCAAATTCCTTATCTTCCGTCACATATTTTGTCAGGTTGAAGCTGCCAAGCAAGCAAGCTCCATGAGGTGGCAAAGGCTGTTCGCCACAAGGATTGGTCGCCGCGATAGTTTCGCAATACCAGAGATTATTTTTCCGGTTAATACGGTCAATGAACAGAACGCCCGGTTCAGCATAGTCCCAAGTCTGCCGCATGATCTTTTCCCAAAGATACCGCGCACGGACCTGCTTATAAACCCTACCATCAAACCGCAATTGGAACATGGAGTCGTTATCAACAGCCTTCATGAACTCATCGGTGACAAGAACGGAAATGTTGAATTGCGTTAGAGTCGTATTGTCAGACTTGCAAGTAATAAATTCCTCAATATCAGGGTGGTCAATACGCAGGCAACCCATTTGAGCGCCGCGCCTATGTCCAGCACTTGAAATGGTCTTACAGATAGCGTCAAAAATTCCCATGAAGCTAACAGGACCAGAAGCACGGCTATCTAGGGATACGATATTAGCGCCATTAGGTCGCAACTTGCTGAAGTCATATCCAATCCCACCACCAAGGCGCATAGTTTCAGCCGCATATGCAGCGGCCTGCATGATGCTATCCATACTATCTTCAATCTCGATAGAGACGAAGCAATTATACGGCGTGACCTCACGCGGCGCACCCATCGCGGATTGAACACGTCCGCCCGGCAAGAATTTTTGTTCTAGTAGAATCTCACGGAAAGCATGGTAATGCTCATCACTATCTTTCAACGCATTTGCAATACGGCTGCACTTTTCCTTGAACGTCTCACCCTTCAGGCGATACTTCATTTCATCAAGTTCAATCGCCAATGGTGTTTTGGGTCCGTATTCCATCTTACTTGCCTGTTGAGCCAAATCCGTTAATCCCTCTTTGTGTTTCGTTCAGTTCATCTACTACGGTAAATTCAACGCGCGGATAAGGCACGATCATTGCCTGGGCAATGCGGTCGCCTCTCTTAACTATAAAGTCAAGGCCATCGTCACGTACAAGCTTAACCTTCACCTCCCCGCGATAATCGCTGTCAATAACACCTACGCAGTTCGCCAATCGCGTGCTGTGATTAAATCCATGTCCGCTCCTGCTGAATACAATCATCACATATCCAGCAGGGACTTCAAAGGAAATTCCTGTTCCTACGGTTGATCCTGCATACCCGTCTTGATCCGCATACAAATCAAAGCAAGCCGCTCCATCTGTTCCATATGTCGGGATTGCTGCATCAGGGTGCAGCTTCTTAATGCGAACTTCCATTTCTATCACCTCACCACCGCGTAGTAAACATACCGGCGCGGCTCTTCTTGGATACGTTTCTGGCATAGGATGACGCGGCCAGATTCGTATGCTTGATATGCTGACTTACCAATTGGCGTTAGTCCAACATGGTCGGAATAGTCGCCCTCATGGTAGGCGATATACGTGCCGCGTGGGTTGATACCCGGTTCAAGCGCGTTGTTGAATACGCGAACGGGGTCGGGGTGGTTGGTTAGGTCAATCATTTTTTGTAGTCCTCACAATTCTTGCAAAAATCTGCATACGCCATTGGAAGGCCGAACGCAATGGCTTGGTCCTTAATTTTTTGAGTAACGAATCGCTGGCATATGTTGTTAGTGCAATCGCTTAGGCAGTATGTTTGGTCTTTGTAGCATAACATTTATTGAGTCTCCTTCCGGTAGGGGTTCGGTCCGAGGCCGGAACGGTTTCTGTGGTTCCAACCCTCTTCCCACGCATCCGACAGCATCTCATTCAGGGCGGATGTGGCGTCGGGGTTGATGGTGTGGATCGCGTTCTGAATATCAGCAATGCTGCGGATCATGTGGCCCGTAAGTATATGCTCTTTAGGGACAACGCTTGCCGCCTTCTCGATCACCGCCCCCACAGACGCCAGTGACTGATCGCGTTCGGCAGTAAGGCGCGGAACCTCGGTTGCGTGGTGGTCCACCCAATTCCGAAGATTGCTGTTTTCAGCCTCCAACTCCTTGATACGTTCACGCAAACGAGTGTTCTCTACTATCACCGGCAGCACCGTCTTCCCCGGCCTCCTCGCTGTCATCGCCAGCTTCATCGCTTGTTGGTCGGTCATATTATGTCCAATCTTGATGTTCGGGTTTATGGGGGCACAGAGGTTCTTTACATTGGCTCTTACTTTTCCCACAAAGCTTACATGGTAGGCTTTCGTCAGCCATTATTCACCCTCCTTTCTGTGCTGCGAGGGCACGGAGGGCTTTGTCCATAAGGGACAGGACATGCGTTATCGTCTCGCCCTCATACACGGTGCCAAGGTGGGAAAACTCGACGGCTCCGGTGTCCAGAGTCAGTCTGGCTTCCCCGATGTAGTCCGCCGCCTCCGCCACGGGCGTTGTGTTGTCGGTGGGGGCTAGGGCGCGTATCTCATCATAGATAGCCTCTTGCGTTGGCGCATGTAGATCACGCATTCGGCGGCATGTTTCCACCGACGCCTCGATACCCTCGCGGAAGCCTGCTCTATGGGCAAGGTCTTCGGCAAGATGATTGGTTTTGGTTGCGACATCCCTCCACTCATCCCTCTCCCGTTCCGCCTGCTCAAGACGTTCGCGGAGGGTGGCGAGTTCATCCAGAAGAGGCTGCCGAATGTATGCATCGTATTCGTCTTGACCGTCACTCATCATCGCCTCCTTTGGGTTGGAGTTTGTTGATAGCGGCATCAGTACTGATACCCGGTTTCCAATCATCGAAGTGAAGTGGTTCAGCTTTGGGCTGTGGCGTGTCGATCAGGGCGCGGATATCAGCCGCCAGACCTTCGGCCTCATCGTAAAGACCCGCGCCATAGACGGCATGCCTGTCATCGTATAATCGGTTCATCTCGGCATCGCACAGTCTAGCCGCTTCCTCCATTGCCTCGCGCCGCACGTCATCTTCGCTGCGGATTTCGAGCGCTTCTTGGAGCTTTATAATGGCCTCCGATCCTCGGAGCTTATACGCCCTGACATAATACCCATCCTTGACCTGAAACACAGCATCGGCGGGGATCAGGGTGCCGTCCGCAACGGCGTTCAGGATGGTGGCAACAGCTTCTGCATTATGCAGAATGCAAGTTGCCCTGCCGCTTGTGAATTCCGCAATCGCTTCACGAAGTTTCATTGTCTGTCTCCTTGTGGTTGAGGGCGGCGCGGGCGATGTCTTCGCAGGCGTCACCGTGAGGGCCGTGTTCAACTATATATTCCAAAGCTTCCCGCAGACGGATCACTTCGGCGGCGAGGTCGGGGGATCGAGTATTCCAAGCTCCTGCCGCGACTGTCTTAGAGCCGGAACTAGTCTTACCGGGGCATTTCCAGTTTTTGCACATGACGGAATAGCAACCATCTGGCCAGCCTCCGTTGTGATATGTGGTTTCAGCCTCGCCGCCGCAGAAGGGACAGGGAAGCAACTCGTCTGTGCTGATACGGTCGGTCATTTGCGGGCCTCCAGCATGGCGTCGGCGATCTTGTAAGCCCATTCCGCGTTCTCGGATGGTTCGATGCCTAAGTTCATCGCAGTCAAAGCCTGACCTGCGAACCAGTCTCGGAGGGTCATGCCTACCTGACCCACGCAGTAATCGGTATTTGGCCTTGGGAACGCAGGTCCGCCATCGTTGATACGGTCAGTCATTCCAGAACCTCCCGGACGTGGATGATCGGGCTCATCAAGGAGTGACCGTTGGAAGTTCTCTTAATCGCCTCTTGTTTAGTCTCGCAGATATACGACCCGCCTATCCACCACTCACGCGGTTCCCGATACTCTTTCACGACGCGGAAGGCGGCGATTTTATCATCCCATAAAAGTTCACCCGCAATCGCGTTCGTAATTCCCAATGAACCCGCTATATCGACCCGGCTTTTCGGATGAACCGGGCATCCACCACCGTTCCATCCGTGCCATTTGCCGTCATTGTAATTGGTCATAGCCCTTCTCCTTCCTCGAACTCGACTTTGACGCAGGCGAAATGTATGGAATCCCGATGCCTACCCACATAGTTTGCTTCTCTGATACTATCGTGATATGAGCAACCTCCATCCCTGTAGAAGTTCACCCAAACCGTTCGCTTCTCGGGGATGTTGATTAGGTCGGAACTCATTTTCAAGCCTGCCCAAGTTCTTCCGTCCGGTTCCCAAGTTTTGCAGACTTCACAGCCGTCCTTTTCCGTCACAGCTCCAACCAAGTCACCATTTTTCATGCGTTCGCTGAACAGACGCACTTCGCGACCGTCGCGCGTTGTGCAGGGTTTCGTCGGGTCGAAAGTCATTTCCTTCTCCTTATCCTTTCGCGGATCGGCCATAATCGCTTAACCTCCGCTTCTACGTTACTTCTACACGTTTCAGGAACACGTGACAAGTACTTTTTTCTATCTTCCATGCTTTTTTTTAGACACACATCAACAGCCGCGTTGAAATATTCCAACCTACACATAGACTGCACAGCCTCCGGCGCATCGTCGTGGTTCAGTTTTCCGGTTAACACGTCCAGCATGATATCGGAGGGCTTTTTATGCTTGGAGCCTAGCCAGCCGGTCATTACCTACCCACAAACAGTGTTCGGCACAGGCCCTTATCAAAAAGATACCACGCACAGTTGTCCTTACCTGTCATCTTGCTGTCAGGAATCCACTTTACACGACCGACTGATACGATCTTACGGCAATACTTCATGTATTCCGATGATTGCTTTGTGTGCATCCAGTCAGCATCGAACAACAACCATGTTGGCCGCAATCCCCTGAAGTGATCAATCATATGATGAAGTATTTTACGATCCCAAGGTGGATTAGTTATGATGTAATCTGCACCTGCACACATTCTATCGGTCAAATATTCATAACTATGCACTGTGGTTAGGAACGATTGGGGCGTTATGTCGCTGCTGTAAGTGCATATATGACCCGCCCCTTCCAAGTGGTTGATAAGATCTCCATTACCAGCGCATGGCTCAACGAAACCCTCAGAAAGTGTGAGGTGTTCTAGCAGGGGTTTAACCGCCTCAAATGGCGTTGGATAGAAGTCACGTTCTACCCTTTCAAAGTTACTACGTTTTCCCATTTCCCCATTCCTCTAATGCCTCCAATGCTGCCTTGTAACCAAGCGCAACGCAAACAAATGCTCCGTTTTCTTGGCAGGCTTGCAGGTATTCTATTTGCCCCTTCTGCCAACTGCTCTTCGTGGGGTCTTTTCGCTTTAGCTCGCACACGAACGCCGGTGCGCCGGGTATGATGATATCGGCAGCCCCCTTGATGAATCCCCCCTCCGCACTCTGCTTGGCCATCTGTCGAAAGTTGCGCTTACCTTCGTTCTTGATGTGTAAAGCAATAGCGCGTAGGTGGGGCGGCAACTGGTTGAAGAATGTCGCTTGCTCTGCCGTCTCTGTGGGGCAGTCTCCACGGTATTTTGCATCTCCTACCACATGAAGCCAAGGGGGAAATTTCATAGTAAAGACTCCTGTTGTGGGGCAGGTGTAGTGGCAACAAACAAATCCGGNNCCTCGTCCACGCGCTTGCAGGCTATGTCGAAATATTCCGGGTCTAGTTCAATTCCCGTTCCCATTCGCCCCATGCGTTGACAAGCAACCAGGGTCGTGCCGCTTCCCATGAATGGGTCGAGGATGGTGCCTTCTGATGGTGCGAAGTCTTTGATGATCTCTTGCATTAGGGCCAGCGGCTTCTCCGTTGGATGACCGCCGAACCTGCCTGTATTGACGTTGCAGGTATAAACACCGCGCTTGCCGCCAGCATTCCACTTCCTGCGGCCCTTGCCGAACCAACACGTTATAGCAGGCTCAAAGCCCCTCGCAGGCCCCTCACCATTGAGACGCGGAGTGCAATCCGGCTTAACCCATGCCAGCACGTTATCAGGCTTCCACGCTGAAAGCCCCTCAAGCCAAGCATGAACACCCTCTATGTTCGTAAAAAAAATGCCCCATCCGTTGCACTTGTCAGCGACAACAGCAGGAAGCGCATCCAGAACCTTGTCGATACCCTCAAACGAAAGTTCGGCATCCATCTTAACGCCATCCTTGCGAGTGGCCGAGCCCCACTTATCTTGATATGCAGAGGAATACGGCGGATCAGTCACCACCGCATCAAACCTACCCAGCGCCGGCATAACCTCCATGCAATCCCCCAGAATCAACCTCTGACCGCCAATGCGTTCTTCTTTAATGATTGTCAACTCTATCAACCTCCAAGTTAAAACCTAAAATCCTGTAGAATCCACTGGCTTCCTTCTTATACGCAATCGTATCAGGTGGCAACCCCATAAGCGCATCGTATTTTTCCTTATCCGCGTAAGATTTTGTCGTGGTAGGGTTTACCATAAACCACAAGCTGAAAGAGCGGTATTCCGTTTTCACGTCGCAACGTATCGTTTCATTCCCTGACTTGGACAAGCTGCGCCGCTCACTCCACGAAACAACCTTGTCGCATTGACGTTGATAAGGATCACGTTTTAGTGCCTTAAAATCCGATATGAGGCGCTTGTTAGGGTCAATTATCTCCCCGCCACATTCGCAGCACCTTCTGGCGGCAATATCGTTGTCCGCCCCGCACTCAGGGCATTCCTTGCTAGTCCAACGATAATTGCATTGCTCATATTTCCCTGCCTCTGATAAGGACGGAATGAAGTTCAGGCACNNGCACCTACGCCCATAATGCGCCGGGATAGCGCCATGATCGGGATCAATGATCGCCGCGCCTGTCAGGTCTGCCCAATATCCGTCCTGCGTTACTTCATACCCTTCCTTGTTCTGACGTCCTGCGAACGTGTTTTCCCCGCCGCATTCCGGGCATGTGCACGTCAGTTCAAACCCCTCACCCTTAACACGCGCCTTAACTACTGGCGACCACAAGTCACCATCAGGATAATGAAGTTCTTCATTGTCTTCTGTGTAGTCCAACAGGAGGCAATCGGGCTTGGGGCTGTTGGCAATATTGTTTTTCCGTTCTTCCGATGTGGGCGCGTCTTGCACGTCAGGGTGAAGCCTGATTCCACGACCCAATATCTGCTGCATTAGCCGATTGGATTCGGTTTTCCTAAGTAATGCGATAACATCCACTTTAGGGAAATCTGCGCCTACCGTCAGCATATCCAAATTGATGATGCACTTATATTCACAACGCCTAAACGCTTCAATGTTTCCCTTGTTGTCCGGCATCCCATCTGCAACAACCCGTGCATATCCGTCTGGCATGGATTCCAGAACTTCCATGCAGTGATCTTTGCTTGCTGCAAACACCATAACCTGCCCACGGTTATGCGACTGCATGACAATATCGCGAACGATTGCGCTGGTTTCCCTGCCGCGTCCAACAAATGTTTTTGCAACGTCCTTGGGGTTGAACTTTCCGCGACTATTCAGGATCAGACCCGATGTGTGATAAGCCTGTGCATTGATACTACCAATAACCATTGGCGTTAGATATCCCATATCCATCAGGTCACGAGTGCCTGTCCTGTGTATCAATCTAAGATAGAACGGATCAATGCATTGCGTATCCGGGACGGGCTTTCCGTTAAGGTCTAGCCGATACACATATCCCGTTCCTGTCCTGAATGGTGTTCCTGTAAATCCTACCACTCGGCAATTTGGGTTGTGTTCTTTGATACGGTTAACGATAGATATTACCGAATTAGTAAGGCCCTCGCCTTCATCGATAAGGATCGCCGCAAACTGACTGCCAAACCGGGACAGGCTATTCTTGATGCTCTGCGGCGTACCTACCACAATATCATGCCGGATAGATTTCTGACCCAAAGATGCGCTGAACACGCTGACAGGTTCATTGATAGCACGGACGGCCTTAGCGTTCTGGTCAACAAGCGTTCCGTTAGGGCATAGGATTAAAACCTTTTTCTTGGACATATCCCGGATGGACACGGATATTGCCGCAATGGTTCTGGTTTTGCCGAAACTGACCGTTGCCTCCACGACAGCCGGTTCCGTGCTTTTACGTATCCAGCTTAGTACGTTGTCAACGCAGGTTTTCTGGTATGAGCGCAGGGTCATCTCTATTCACCGTAATATTGCCATAGAACCCCATTGCATAGTGAATGAACAGCCCCAATAGTCATTCCTGTATCATGGCAATGATGGAGATGAACAGGATATTTAAGGAAGTGTTCAGGGAAAAGACGTTTATTAATCTTACGTTTTTCCTTCGGTGGTTCGTTTAGACTTCCTCCGCAATGGTAGCATTTACATTCTTGAATTGCTACGTAGTAATTACGTACATCACGTTTCTGTTGCCAAGTTAGTTTTGTGTAGTCTTGTGGTAGTTCCATATCACCAACCCGCTTGCAAAAACTTCTTATGTACCGACCGAACTCGGCGAACATCGTCCGCGCAGTAATCGNNTCTTTTCGTATTCACCTTGCAGCCAAGCCTCATAGACCTTGCCGCCATTCATATCACCCTTGCCGGGGATACCCATCGCGAAGCACAGCTTATCAAGGCTGATTGTGTCGCGTGTTCCTGCCGCCATAATCATCGTGTCATGAATCTTATCATCCCACGGCCTAGGATCGCGCGGCCACAGATAAGACGCTGGAAGTTCAACGCCCAATGAAACAGCCCTACGCGTAAGGAACGGAATATCAAACCCTGCCGCGTGGTGTCCCACGATTACGGGGCGGTTATGGTTGCTAAATAGTGAGAACAAGCCAACCAATGATTCCCGCTCATCTCCATATAGTGTGGACGGCTCATCATCATTCATCGCATATCCAATGCAGACGCAATGCCCGAACCACCCATCGAACACGGTATTCTCAACAGCCTTATTCGCCGCCGTGACCTTAGCCGCTTCAATCTTCTCTGGGTCTTTCAGGTTAGAAGGGGCCTTGGATTGAGCACGTAGGTATTCTTGCACTTCCTCTGATTGGGTGGGAACAGTTTCTATGTCGATGTATAGATAGTCCATATATACCTCCTACAGTATAGTTATGCCCCCACACTACTGCAGGGGCATATAGGTGTCAATAGTTATTTCGTCATAGATCAGAACGGCACGGAATCGTCGTCTAGGCTACTGGTGTCTACTGTTTTCTTGGGGCTAGGCTTAGCGGAACCTCCTACAGCGTCAACCTTGCCCGAATATTCGCTAACCGCGCAAATCCAGTTTCCTGAACGCTTCTCGCCATTAACGTCCATCTCCCATACCTTAAGCGTGATCATCATCGGCTTCATCAGCATGTGCTGGGCGAAATCGTCATTGCTAGGCGTTCCCTCAACCTTAAGAAGCCCGCCGCCTGCATTGGAAGCCATAGCACCCAACATACGTTTTGCCGTAGCGGCCTTTTTCTTGGCCTTCTCAGGGTCTTTATTGCGGGCAGTATCGCCATTGGGATACAGTTTTTGGAACACTTTCCTGTTCGCAATCTTAACGCCATCTGCATCCGTTTCCGGCGCAATGACAGACCAGCGTACGTTGATGAATTCTTCACCACCATCAAAGCTAGTCCAGCCCATTTCCTCAATAACAGCGGCAACTTTCGTTCCGTCCGCAAATAGGTATTCGCCGCCGCCAGAGGGCGCTTCGAATTCCTTCTTGTCTTCTACGGTTTCACCTTCACCCAAATCCCAGAATGACATATCAGTTAGTCTCCTTGTTATAATACGGAATATGTTCGATCAGGGGATTATCCCCTACCTCAAACGGTAGTTCGGCAGGCATAGCATACCTCGTCTTGCAGTTGACATAACCAACCCGTCCGTCGCCAGTAGTGATAATGGACCTCCGACCTGTATTCATGATCTTGCCATACTTGGTTGTACGGCCTTTCTTGTCTGCCTCCTTGCCAGTTACAATCTCATCTTTTCGGATGTAGTAAACCCCATCTGAAAAGTTAACATACACCGGAACCGACTTAGGCTCAACCTCCAATGTATGAATCATGTATTCATCAGCATCGGGGCTTGCCTTGATCTTCTGCACAGACTGATGCGACAAGAATACAATAGCCATACCCTTTTTACGAAGATGGTCGCAAGCCTGCCGGAACTTGGTGTGACGTTCCAGCAATACCAACGGTCCCTTGCCAAAACCGCCCGCAGCTTCACCAAGGTTATCCACACCATGCTCAAAGCATATGTCCTGTGTGAACAACCGGTCAAGTGCAGACACGGTATCAACCACAAGTGTCTTCCGGTCGTGTTCCTCAGTCACCAACCATCGCAGTTGATCCATGACTTGTTGGTATGCGCTAGGCTTGTCCTTCTTGGCGGCAACCAGTTGCGGCATGAAGTAAGGTGCCTCATCCCATTCCTCAAAGATCGTCTCTGAGTCCTCTGCTTGAATGAATACAGGATCAGGAAACCGACCTGCCAGTGTCGTTTTACCGCTACCTGCCCCCGCCACAATCGTAATGACTGGTGGCTTTGGTTGCGGCTTATTGGTTATCATCATATTTCAGACCTCCTTAGTGTCTATGTGCCTTATTTCATAGTTTAGCTATTGCGTCAATAGGTATTTTCGGATTTCTTTTCCGTTGCGCGGGTGCTTATCTTTTTTCCCCTTCACAACACCTGACTCAACCATTTTCTTCAACATATTCAGTATGTCATCCTTAGTATACCCACGGCACTTGTTGTTAATAACCCCCTCAGTTATCCATTCTTGCTTATCAAGAATAGCAGTAATCTTTGCCTGCAAAGCCTCCCCCGGCGAATCAAGCTTACGGTCGTTTGCCGTCACAAGGTTTTTCTTAAGTTCAAGATTATGCATCACCAAAGCAAACGCCCATCGGACATGCTCATACGTCCTAACGCCACCCGGCGCTGCCAAGATAAACGACACCTTACCAACAAGTTCAGCCCCCCTCAAATAAAGCGGATGCAAGCCAGTCTTGGATGATTCCTCAATCGCCTTATCATCGGCCCAGTCGCTAATCTTGTCCATCAGTTCGGTAGCTGCGGCATCGGTGGGGACCTTCTTTCGTTCACCCGTATACTGTACCCGGCGTTCCGTCATGTCATAGTCAGGACCATAGTAAAGCTGCGTTAGTGTGTCCTTGATATGTTCAGGCAATGGTACCTTTCGGTAATCCTTTCTGATACGCGGCGCAGGGTCTTTTTCCTCAAACACCATTGCCCGCGCAAAGAATCCCTCTGTCGCGCTGCGAAAATCCATAAGGTCATGAAACTTCTCAGGCGTTCCGTACCCGCACAATGACAAGAATGGATGTTTTATACCCTTGTCGATCTCGTCAAGTTGTGCCAGCGTTCTTGCAAGAACGACCTCGCTGCCGTTACCGTCATCAAGCTTCCTTTGTTCCCGTGCCGCTTGTTTCTGCAAATCCTCCTTCATTTCCGCCTTGGCATCCCCGGTAATACCTACATAACCGTCAGCCTTGGTAAACACGGACATAAGCGTCCCGATAACCGTTTCAAGATATGCTGCACCGCCTTTTTTCTTTGCACTGTTCAGCTTTTCAAGGAAGTCGCTGATTTCATCCATGTTGTAAAACGCGGCTTGGTTGCGTATCAGGTTCCTGTATATCTCCGCATCAGACTTAATCGCACCATGAACCGCCCCTGAAATACCTGTTTCCCGGTGTATCTCGAAAAACCCCTGAAGTATGTCCTCTTTGCCCGTTCCCGAACCAGCCACCCCGAAAGCTATAAGGTTTCCAGTCGCCCCCCTGTGTTCATCCTGAAACCGCAATCCTATATGGTTTCCAACGGTTGTTAACGCAGCACCTACGGCAAGGTTATCGCGTTTCCTGCGCGGCAATGACGCAAACCAGTCTGTAACTTCCCCCACAACCCCCGGCGGCTTACGGATATCAACACCGGCAATGTCGCACGGCAGGTCGGTATCGTCATTATTATCTATTTCTATATCCTCATCTGTAACCGGCCTTAACCCTCCGTTCTGTTCAGCGTAGTGAAACAACGTCCCAGCAGTTACCGGATTAGGGTGCTTTCCGAAGTGGTTCCACCAATATGCCATCTTTTCGGCATCATACTTTGCACTGGTCTGTGACCATCTATCCCAGATATCAAACCCTGACGCTGCCGTGCAGTGGTGGATGGCCATCCCAATATTGATCCATGTATCATAGTCAAGATCATTGTTCGGGATTGCCTTAACCATGCTGGCAACGTCCTTATGGGAAAGGTCGGCCACCTTGCCGTCATATTCCACACGAACGGTTGCAGGTCTTTCCAACATCGCTACAAGACCGGCAGGGGCTTCGCCTATACTGTCAGGATCGCCATCCTCAACATGATACCGTGCGCCGCTTATATGTAAGCTTCCCGGACCGACTACGAAGCTGTTACCGCTGCGGAAGTCTACACCCGGATAATCCCGCAGGTGGGATAGCAATGCCTTATCTTCTGGCGCTTGAAAGTATATATGTTTTGATCCCCCGCCGCTCCCTGTCCATACTACAAGACCAGCGCTCGTTTCCAGATCAGGAATCTTCTCCAGCAGTCGTTCAAAAGATTCAACCCCGCCATTCCGGGCATCCACATCCACGACGATAAGCTTCTTGCATGATACGCCATACCCAGTAGAGAAATGCCCGACCTGCCCCATCATGTCGAATTGCTCATCAGACCAGCCGTCGCGTGGCGTATGCTGCCAGCCGCTGATTACTGGGTGCTTTCCGGGGGCAGCGCATTCCGGGTTGCCGCACCCGCACTTTCCGTCAACAATCGGATGCAGGCCGAAAACACCATAGCCCGCCGACTGGAATTCATCTTGCAGCATGAAACCTCCTACAGTTCAGTGTCAGAACATAGTGCATGTCGGCACAGGATGCAACCCCTCTCAGAATATTTTCAGAATATCCTATGCGTGTATAGGTAAACTTTTTGTGATGATAGCGCTAACACTATAGTAATATCAATTACATATCTCTCTATAATATCTCTCTCTCTTCTTCTAAATATCACAATATCAGAATATCATCATCCCGAACACAAATCCCTCTTTTTCGTCATTTTCCCCCTATATATATATGTCTCTTATAGGGGTATCCTGATATGCAATATTTAGAAGAAAAAAACACATGGTTTCAATGCATTGCAAGGATATCGGGCAATATTGTTAAAAATATCCTATCTTGGCCTTGACCCCGACCCCCGATTCGTGCGACATAGGGTTAACGGCAAAGGAGAGACACCATGGCACTGATGATCGACATCCGCGAAGTCAACGCAGACGAAGTTACCTTAATTCATGACTTCGGGGATGATTGCGGAATCTTCGCATACGACAACGGCGCAGCGTTCATCGGATCGCTTGATGACGACACCATCTTCCCCTTGTCGAATGTTATTCGCGGTGACCGTGACGCAGTTGTCGCGAACCTGATCGAGAAATGGGATGCGATGTAAAAAAAAGTGCTTGCATTCATGATTCGGTTATGCGATAAAGAATCAACAGAAGGAGATAGACCATGACCGTAACCGTGACAAACCCAACCATCGACACTTGGGCCGTAGTTCCTTCAGCCCATTCGGCCAACAACATGCCGAACCTTACCCCCGTTGCAGTATTCGGGCATGACTTCTTTGCCGCTCAATCGGCAGCGCAGGAATTGACCCGGCGCGGATACCCCTGCATTGCTGATGTGGTGAGGTTGTGATGAGGGGATGGCACCCGCTTGACGGGAACATGGTCGCGGCTGATCGATACTATAACCAGCCTGATAAGTATGATTTCGACAGATGCCGTATCTGCGGTGAATTGTTCTGGGATGTGGAGGACGGAGATACCGACACATTCCCACTACAGAGCGATAAGCACTTTGACAGATGCCAGAATTGCGAGGATGACTGACATGACCCGCATACCCAACCACAGGATCGAGCACGAGGTGAGCGACTTCGTGTATATCGATAGCCGCGAACATGATGCCGTCTACATCGCTGACCTTGAGGCTGACGACTATGGCAATCTGGAGCTGATCCGCTGCCGTCTCTGGTCATGGGGTGCTTGCAAGCAGAGCCGCGACGATCTGGTGAAGGTGCTTGGTGAGCGTGAAGTTGCTCGGCAGGAGGAGATGGTGGAAGTATTCGCAGATTTTTATGACAGACTGTGAGAAAAGTTCTTGCGTTCTCGTTTTGGATGTGCGATACATAATTAACAGAAAAGGAGAGAGACCATGACAAACGCACAAATCGCAGAATACGCCAACCAGTTCGAAGCCATCCTCATCAAGGACATGAATGAAGATGAGTTCGGCCAGTATAGCAATCTGACCCGTGATCAGAAACTGGCATTCGTAATGTCATGCATCAAACAGGGAACGGAATTCATGGCGGCTCAGAAATGAGCCGTCATACCGACACGCCCTGGAGGGTTGGTATCGGACCGTATGAAACAGGGCAGATATACGGTATTGACCGGGAGGACGGATCAAAGCAGTTGATCGCACAGGTGTTCGGATATTCTCACGAGGAGAAGGTTGAGAACATGAAGATAATTGTTGACGGACTAAAGGAGATGGGTTACATCTCGGACAGCGAAACACAGGAGAGACTGAAATGAACCACATCAAACACACAGCAGCCTTAGCACTGACCCCCGCAACCTGCATGAGCGTGGATGCGTGATGGGTGACGTTATACCGTTTCCAACGCCAGTCAAGAGACTGCATAAGAGGTTCAGTCGTGGTCTGGGAGTGTTCATCAATCCGCCCGGCTGTAGCACTTCAGCCTTCATTCTGGGAGGTAGCGTGGCGGGATTCATTGACAGGTGGACCGCATTTCACAAAGACTTTGAGCCTAATCTCTTCGGGGAACAAGAAAGACAAGAAAGGGGGATTCAGTTGAACACAGAACCGGTAAAGCCTGAACCTGACGGGGCCGCGTGATGAAGCAAAGGATAGACTGAAATGACAAGACGCTTCTATGGTGAATTCGATTACAAAGTATTTATCGACGACGAAACGTTCCCCGCAACATTCGAGTACGTCATGGAAGGGGAAGAATGCATAACATGCAAAGTCTCTGAATGGGGGATCGGACGGCAAGGACGTGCAGCACTGGTTTGCCTGCTGGGCGAGGAAGAAGTAAAGAGGCAGGAAAACAGAATCAACGTCTGGGACAGGATCGCAGCATGACAATCAGAAACATCATAGTTACGTGCCAGAAAGAAACGCCCGTATCTGCAATCAAAAAACATCTGAAAAACATAAAACCCGGTGACTGCATCCAGATAGAAAACTTCATCCTAAATGATGGAACGGAACTTCCCGTAGAAGGCGTGGAATCCCTATTTCAACGTATCCATGATGGCAGGGTATATGTCACATGGACGGACTCAACATCATGGAAAACAAACGTCATCGTCCTATATGCAGATAACGTTACAGATGAAGACTATGAGGAGGCATAAATGATTATCGTCATGTCAATCCTTGTTGCAGGGTTCATCTTCAGTACAATAGCGTACGGTGAACAGGAATCGCGCGGAAACAAACATCCAGAACATGCAGCAATCGCTATCATGGTTCTGGCGTCCCTAATTGCATGCGTGGTGGTGCTAGACTATGCAGTATGATCTATTCGATACAGACCCCGATCCTGACTACCAAGACGCATACCGGGAATCGTTGCAAAAGTCATGGAACGAAACGCTGCGAATAATCCGGGACAGACATGAAGTTCCCCCGTGGACAGAAGCAGACAACCTTCTAGACCAAGATGAACTGCGCCTTCTTAAATACGTAGACGCTTCAGGTTCAGGGTACGTAGAAGGGGAACGATGCATAGTAGACCACGGCGAAGGACGTATCCGTAACGTACCGGTCATCTGCCGCGATACAGGTTTCAAAGCGGAAGCAAACTATAACGCGGTCCTTAACCGCTGCCTTGCAAAAGAATACATTCGTCGTATAACGCATGGTGTAGAAGCCAGACTGCTTATCGGTATCGAAGGCCGGTGGCGTCTGGACGCTATCGAAGCTGATGAATACTGGTCAACGGAGACCCCCTAAAAATGGCCGTACAGCGCAGAGGTAAGGTTAACAAGTGTAAGTCATGCGCAGGTCAAAGAAGGCGTGTGTACGAGGCGCTGCGTAAGCTACAGCTTAAACGTGCTGCTGAACTTACGGTTGAGGGGGCGGGTAAGTTGATTGAACATGCGAAAAAGGGTACTATCCGTGATGGGGAATGATGTATCCTGAATGCAGGAAGGGTATAATGGCTGGTAATCCTAACCCTAGTCCAGCAACTAGGTTTAAGCCGGGTGAGTCTGGAAACCCCGGCGGTAAAACGTCAGAACATCGTAAAGCTGAAATTAGGGCTGCTGAATTAGCGGCGCTGGTTCAGCTTGAATGGATGGAGTCGCTGTTTAAGTTGGTTAAGGAGTCGAAAGAGGATAGCGACAAGATTGCATATATCAATAAGGAAATGAACACCCTTGTTAAGAACGCGCAGGATCGTGGCTTTGGTGCACCGCAGCAGCACGTAGACAATACGTCCAGCGACGGGTCTGCTTCTTTGCCGTCAAGGATTATCCTGACCGGACCTGATGACGACAGCTAGGGTCCAGATCATCCCTAAGCTAGTGCCGATGTTTACGGTTCCTTACGGTTCCGTGGACTATCGCGTTGTGCATGGCGGACGGGGTTCAGGTAAGACGTTGACTATGGCGAAGATGGTTTGCTTGCAGGTCGTTATGATGGCGGCTGAGGGCAAGTCAGGTTCAGCATTATGCGCAAGGGAATTCCTTAACAGTCTTGAAGATTCCACGCTTGCTGAAATCAAGGCTGCGATTGAAAGTGAACCTAAACTTCTAGCCCCTTGGTTTCAGGTGGGTGAAAAGTTCGTTAGGACGCGCAACCTTCCGGGGCGCATAGACTTCGTGTTTATCGGGCTTAGACATAACATTGACAGCCTTAAATCGAAGGCGCGTGTCCTTATCACATGGATAGATGAGGCTGAGAACGTCAGTGAAACGGCTTACCGGAAGCTGATACCTACCGTTATGCGTTTCGGGGGCGAAATCTGGGTTTCATACAACCCGGAAGACCCTGAAAGCCCCACCCATCAACGCCTGCGTAAGAACGAATCGGCACGCATTCTTATTGAACAGGTCAACTGGTCGGATAACCCTTGGTTTCCTGAAGCGCTTAGAAGGGAAATGGAGGATGATTATCGGTTCCGTCCTGAAACCGCAGGCCACGTCTGGGAAGGTGACTTCCTAACCCTTACGGAAGCGCAGGTGTTTAGCGGTAAGTTCCGCATGGAGGACGTTGAGCCGCCCGCCAATTCAACGCCATATTTCGGCCTTGACTTCGGGTTCAGCACAGACCCCTTCGCAGGTGTTAGGATTTACAAGATTGGCCGTACCCTTCTTTGGCGGCGTGAAGCTTACAAGAAAGGCGTTCTGATCCATAGGCTGGGCTATGAGGTCAAGAAGGGGCTGGGCGATGATTGCGTTAAATACGATATCACGGCAGATAGTTCCCGTCCTGACGATATCGGATACCTAAAGCAACCCATAAACGTAAGCGGCGGGTCTGTTCAGCTTCCCCGTGTCAAGCCAAGCGTCAAGGGTAAAGGTTCTGTTGAAACTGGGGTTGAATTCATAAAATCCCATGAGAACATAATTCACCCGGACTGCCCAAACACCTTTAAAGAATTTAAACTGTATTCCTACAAGGTTGATAAGCAATCCGGGCAAATTCTTCCTGTTCTTGTTGATGCCCATAACCACGCTATTGACGCAGGAAGATATGCGCTTGAACAGATCATACGGAACCAGCGCATGAACTGGGGGGCTGTTTAGTGAATGCTGATAACGGGCATTCTAACTATGTGTGCGCCAAGGAACATGGCGGCTGTGGGTGACAAATAAACAACAAACCCATCCTGCCTTACCATACTATCCCCGTTGAATTTCCATACAACGCCTGCGATTGTGAAGTAATCAGTATTACCTACGCGGTTGATTTCATAGTCACGTATGGTTGCTGCAATGACTTTATCGTCCGTGTATTTCTTCTTACGCTTAAACCAAGTCATATCCGCCACTTTCATCTGCAAGATCGATTGCTTTTCCGTCAAACTTCCACCTATAAGAAGTTGCGTATTCCGTTCCTGCGCCATGCGTAAGCACCATGTGGTCCTGATTGATTTCAGACAGCGTGAATTCCTGACCGTTCTTCGTGGTGTATACCTTTTTAATCTCACGCGCATGATATGCGGAAATTATATCGGAAAACTCGGATTCGGTCATTTCAAGGCGCTGAATTCCCTCAACAGTAAAAATAACGCCGTCGTCATCAAGCGATACCTTCAGTCCCTCATGTTCGTAGATAGTAATCATATAACCGCCTCCTTTGCGTGTATGGGATGAATCTAGTATTGTTGCGGGGACATGTCAACAGGATTTTTCTATGGCTAAGCAAAATGTAGATGATGCACTAGCTGACTTTACGGCTAACATGGCCAATAGCGCTGGATACGGCAGCGGTGCAGGCATGTATCAGGACCGGCCTATCACTGGTTATGCCAAGGATGTAAGCTTTTCCGGGTTTGATTGGTACAATACAAATTGGCTGGTCCGTGCAGCGGTAGACTACATTCCTGATGATTGCTTTAAGAAAGCTTATAACTGGGTTGCGGAGGCAGACCAGATCAACCTTCTGGAAGAAACGGAGCGCAGGCTGGGTTCTAGGGACAAGAAGCGGATGGCGCTGGCTTGGTCGCGTCTTGACGGTGAGGCTTATATCTACATGGATAACGGGCAGAATCCTGCGCAGGAATTGCGCGTTGATTCTGTAGGTCGTGATGGCCTTAGGTTTATTAACGTTGTCCGCAAGAACAAGATTCACAAAGCAGCGCCTGTGCGTGATCCGCTGTCGCAGTGGTATGGTCATCCTGAATATTATGAGATCAGCGGGACGCGCATTCATCCCAGCCGGGTTATACGTTTTGTGAATGCCCCTGACCCTGCAACGGGCGAGGGTGTTTCTGTACTTAACTACCTGCTTGAACCTATTATTGCCGCGACTACCGCAAGGGATAATGTGGCGGCGCTTACTACAGAGGCCCGTATTGATATCATCAAGGTCTGTGGGCTTATGGATGAAGTGTCTACGCCTGAAGGGGTATCTAGGGTATCTAGTAGATACGGACAGCTTAGGTCTATGAAGGCAACTAACAGGCTGGTTGTTCTTGATAAGGACGGTGAGGACTGGGCGCAAAGGCAAACCAGCTTTGCAACGCTTCCTGATGTTGTGGAGACAATGCGTAGGGAAGTCGCCGCGTCAATCGGAATTCCTTATTCATTGCTGTTTGGGCGTCCGCAAGGGCTGGGGACGAACGGGGAAACTGAACTGTCAGCGTATTATGATAACGTTGCCACTATGCAGACGAACCAAATCCAGCCGGTGTGCTATACCCTTGATGAAATGATTATCAGGTCCGCACTGGGAAGCCGCCCGGAAGAGATTTATATCGATTGGGTCAGCCTGTGGGAAATGTCTGATAAGGAAAAGGCGGATATTGCCAAGACTACTGCCGATGCTGCCAAGACTGCTATTGATGCGGGCGTTGTGTCCGCTGAGATGATGACTGAACCGTTTGTCAATAGCATGACTGAACTGGGCGCGTTCCAAGGTATTGAGCAAGCATATCAGGATTGGCTTGCGGGTGGCGGATGGGAATCTGAACAGCCGGATGAAACAGATGTATTAAGGGAAGAGAACGATGGCGTTGACGCAACTTAACAGTGAAGAATTCACCGAGATTGTAGTGGCGGCTGATGGGCTGTTGCAGGCACGTAGCGGATATGCCGAGATCGCGTCTAGCGATGCGCCCGCTGAGCAGGATTGGATACATGTTCCTAATGGTGGTAGTATGCCTGTAGCGGCGGGTACGCTGTACGGTCGCGGTTCTGGGTTTGTAGTGGTTCAATAATGCGTTTACCTTCAATTCCTTCCATTCCTGTCTGGCCGTCATTGGTGGGCGGCGGATCGGGTGGCGTTCCAATTGATCCCGCCTTTATTGTGACGCATATGGGGGGGGATGTTACGAATGCGGGAATTGTTGTTACCAATGGCATGGATATCGATCCTGCTTTTCTTGTACTTGACTCTGGCAACGTTGTGACTTCAGACGGCCAGATCGTAACTAACGGAGCTTGATAATGGCTGAACTATCTACACTGGGCGCGGTTATCAAGGCTGCGTATGAGGGTGAGGAGAATACGAACGCGTTCACTGATGCGTTGCAGAACAAGCTTAACGGCATAGCTGCCGGGGCTGATGTAACTCCTGAATTGGCAGACGTTGCCACGTCCGGCGCGTATGGCGACCTGACTGGTACCCCTACGCTTGGGACCGCAGCTTCGCAACCGTCCAGCGCTTTCGCTACGGCGGCGCAAGGCGCATTGGCTGACACGGCTATCCAGTCGGTCCCCCAAGGGACTGCCGTTGCTGATGCGGTTGATGAAACCGAAGTTGTTGCTCAATTCAACGCGCTACTTGCATCTCTGCGGGGCGCAGGTCTGATTGCGAGCTAATCATGCTGTGTAACGTTACCGGAATTATGCAACTGCCGGACGGCACTGACGCAACTGGGGTTAGGTTTGCGTTGATCCCGTCAGTGGGTGGGGTTGTGCGGGCTGACAACATCAGCGTTGCGCAGAACGATGTTGCATTTACTGTTGGCCAAGGTGGGGCTGTTGATTTTCAGGCACAGAACGGGGAATACGTTCTGCGTCCCACTAATCGCAGGTTTGGGGATACGGTTATTTATATCCCTTCAATGGCTGCGGCGGATGTGTCTCAGGTAATGCCTGTCAACGTCGTTAATAAAGGCAACAAGGTATATCTCAAGCAGGGTGACAGCCTTTCTGTGAAGTGCATCTATGTGGACGATTACAATGTAGCCCGCAGCCTTATTGGGGTTACGGTTAGTGCCGCAATGCAATCCCCTGATGGGCAAACAATTACCCCCCTTGTTGTTACTAAGGATACAAACGAGTCGGGCGGTGGGTTTACGGTAAGTCTTGTTGCTGCAAACACAGCCGGTCTTGATATTGGCGGACATAAGTGCTCTGTTAAGTTTGTTGCGGCGGACTCAGTGACAACAACCTTGTCGTTTCGGATTAATGTTGTGGGTGAATATGAATGACGCAACTGGTCCGTGGATATTCAAATAAAACCATTCTTCTTAATGGCGGTGCGCGGCCTGCGCTTCCGGCCATTCTGGTTGAGGGTGCATCTATTACCCGGTTCAGCCGGGATGGTGTGAACTATACACAGGTTATGTGGCGCACATCTGGAAGTTTGATTGCGACTGAACAATTCAATGCACAGTACGCCATTGCGGGCGGGGGTGGTTCGGGTGGGGCCATTACACAAGTTGCCGGTGCAGGCGGTGCAGGTCAGCTTTTGCAGTCTAACGCATTCGTGCCGTTCCCTGCGGGTGAGGTTCTTGTTTCCATCGGTGCTGGTGGTGCAGGCGGTAACCCGGCAAGCCCCGGTTCGGCATCGGTTCTTACACTTGGCGGTGTTGATACAATAATTGCTGGCGGTGGCGTAGGTGGCGGAACAGGACCGGGGGGCGATGGTGGCTGTGGCGGTGGTGGCGGCACAAACTCAACCAGTAACAGCGCAGGCGGCATAGGTTCTTCCGGGGGTAATGGCGGGGCAGCCTTCGGTTCCGATACTAATGGCCTTAAAGCATCCGGTGGCGGCGGTGGTATGGGTGGCAATGGGCAAGACGCTGCATCACAGGTTGCCGGTAACGGTGGGCCGGGTGTGACTTTAACGTTTACTGAACCGCCTATGGATGTATGCGGGGGCGGCGGCGGCATTGCTATGAACGGTACCGCCGGAACTGCCACGCATGGCGGTACTGCTGGTAACAATACTGGGCCTGCCGAAACCGCTGTTAATGGTGGCGGCGGTGGCGCTAATAAATGGGTTGGTGCTGAAGCTGAATACGGTGGCGGCGGGGACGGCTTCTTTGTCATGGTCGTTCGCAGTGAAGAAGTAAATATTATTTCCGGTCCTGACTTCCCGCCGTTCGTGGGTAGTACCGTTGCGATGGGTGACAGCATTACCGTTGGTGCGGCAGCTACTGCACCTGCTAATCGCTGGGTTAATATCGTAACTACTGAGCTTGGGTCAACGCTTGATAACGCGGGAATTGGCGGGACTGTGCTTCAAAACAGCAATGGGGCTGGCGGTGTTCCCCTGAACAATAACGGTCGGGATCGGTACGCTTCTGTCATGACGGGTGCGGCCAAGCGGGAACTTGGTATTGTAGCGTATGGGTTCAACGATGCGCGTTACACTGCTGCGCCTGCTACGTTTAATGTGAATGAATACATAAACGATTACCGGGAAATCATCACAGGTCTTCTAGCGGCAGGGTATTCCAATAACAGAATACTGATTGTTGGTCCTCACTATATTACGGATGCGGGTCTGGCCACTGGAACCACTGGATTTTCTGGGCAGACGCGCGAAGGGTTTCTTGAATATGTTTATGCTGCCCGTCAGGTAGCCTATGAATTTCAGGTTCTTTATTTCGACAGCTATCACCATATGGAAGATAATGGCGGTGCGGCGTTGATATCGGAAGATGATATCCATCCTAATAACCAAGGCCATGCAGTTATCGCAGATGGCGTGTTGCGCAAAAGCTTTATACCGAGGTCTTCATGATTTATCTAGCCGAAGTTGTAGACGGGGTCGTTGTTCGGGTCATTGTTGGAACGCAGCCTGAAGACGGATTTGTTGTTATTGGTGTTGAGAATACCGTGGGTGTGGGCTGGTACTATGTTGATGGCGAATTCGTAGCGCCAGAACCTGAAGGTATTGAATAATGACCCTATGCAATGTAACAGGTGTTGCGACGTTTCCTGATGGGACGGTAGCAAGAAATGTAGCGTTCACTTTGCATACGTCCGATCAGGGCGTTGTGAAGAACGATGGTTCTGGCGTTGTGCAGGCTAATGTAAGGTTTGATACCGGTCCTAACGGGGAAGTTAACTTCACGGCCCAGTCAGGTGAATACACGCTGTCATGCGAAATTGCCAATGATGTTGTTATCTACGTACCTGAACAATCATCTGCAAACTTTATTGATATCGTTCCTATTGCCGTTTTCCAGCGCAACAGTGTTGTCCGGCTAAGGCAGGGCGATACGCTTGCTTTGGGGTGTGTATACGTAAATCACTATGAAGTTCCGTTGTCTTTGGAAGGCATCGCCGTTACTGCCGCAATGAAGGGCAGGCTTGATACTGTATATGAAGTAACCCCTGCGATTACAGATTCCGGTAAAGGTGAATTTACGCTAACTATGCCTGCGTCAGATACTGGTTCAATACCCGTTGGTAAATATGATTTGCAGGTGACTTTTGAAAGCGAAGGCTTTGTGCAGTCTTCAATGAACATTGATATTCACGTAATTAGGGGTTTCTGATGGCAGAAAACAAACTGATCGTTTATACGGCTGGATACTTGCCTGTTCAAGGCCCCGCCAGCGCTGCCGGAATGTACGGAAGCCGGGAAGAGGCTGAAGCGGGTAATGTTCCGCCTGTTCTTCAGTCTATCAATGTGGGGGGATTGCTGTATGTACGTGACCCGGAAGGCACCGCATTGACCACTGGTGACGGGGCTACGTGGTCGCCTGCTGGAAAGGTAACTACTGCGCACTGGGGCAGCCCTATGAACGGGGTTGATGATGATACGCCGTTTATTCAGGCGGCTATTGACTGGGCGAACGACCAAGGAATCAATGAAGTTGAAATAAGCGGTGACCATCGGGTTAGCACTATCTATCTGTATGGTGAAACGTCTTACTTCTTTGAAGGGACTACAACTGCGATTGGCGAAGAAGGTTTTGCGGTAGAGGTTGCACAGACTGGAACTATTCAGCGCCAAGGGAAGGTTCATGACATTTCCATTGTCGGGAACGAAACTGGCGATGGTGGCGTTCTTCTAACTGCAGCGATGTACTGGACGTTTTACGATCCGACCATTTCAGGATTTAGCAAGGTTGGCTCTTGGGCGTTCGCTATGTCCGGCAATGAGTCAAACCAGAATGCTTCAAGCAACGTTATTATAAACCCTAACTTCTCTAACTGCCACAACCTAATCAAGTTTGGCAAGAATCCTGAGATTGTAGGGTCACAGAATACTGGTTCCAGCTTTAATACGATTATAGGCGGGTTCCTTGGTCCGTATGGTGATCATACCGATGATTTCCAGTATGGGGTTTTTGATGAGGTAGGCGAAGGTAACAAGGCCATCAACTGCCGGGTATCCACCAACAAGCATCATACTGTTGACTGGGAAATTATGGACAGCCGTACGCAACTTATTGGTTGCGCGGGTGATGGACCTTGCTTTACCGCCTTTGTCTACCCGCTGGGGGGAACCGGAACGGTTGATAGTATCACGTTGCTGGGAACCCCATTGATGACGACGCCGGTTTCGTGGCAGGGGACTAGGCAGTTGACTGCGGATGCTATTGCCGACCAGATCGCCATTGATGCACCTGATGCGCCGTTTATCGTGGTATCCTATGACGAACAGGTTATGTTCTTCCGGGATGATGGTTCAGGTAACAAGGTTAGACTTAATACCAGTGAGATCGGAAACATCTCTGTTTCTGCCACGGGCATGACTGTTGGTCATAGCGGTATCAATTCCGGTCTTCTTCAAGGTCCGCCTTATGTTAGCTATCCTGATGTTAACACTAACAAGTGGGGATATCGCTGCGGACATGGCGGTGTTCTGGAAGTGTTTGGATTCCGGTTCCGCGCTAATCCAGAAGGTTCGGGTTCTGGTGGTGGTTCTTTGATTGAGCCGGAAGGGAACGGTCCCCGCCACATTGTCTGGTTTGATACTGAGAATTCGCAAAGTCGCGTTAACGTTGTTCAGGCAGGGTCAAACATTCTTGGCGGTTCGGTTATTGCAACAGACGGGGTATCGACTAACCTTGACGGGCAGATACAAGCCGTATCGACAAGCGGTAGCGTTTCCTATGAACATGCGCAGCAGCGTCTACGCATACAGAACTTCGGGCCTATGGTATTCGCTGAAATTCTTTTGCGGTTCACGCCTACAATCACTACTAACGGAAACCTGTGGATTGAACTACCCCAGATTCCGGGTGTTTACAATACCACCACGCCGATAAGCGAAACCGGATTGCGGTTCTACATCCCCGTAACAGTCGGTGGTACGTCATTAACTTCTTCCGCTTACTTGGCAGTATTCGGCGGTGGTACAAGCCCTAACGGCCATCCATACGCACGTCTTATTTCATCTGTCGGAAACACTACCCTGTCAACGTCTATTTTTACAAGCGGGCAGGAGGTTTCTATTCAAGGCTGGGGTAATTGGCCTGTCAACCGGTTTTAATGTAAGGTATCAGCATGATTAAATTCTGTGATCGCGCCTTGATTGGCCAAACAAAGAAAACGCAGGAAGGATACCTGATTGCAACGTCGCGTGTTGCGCGAACTGGAATTCAGGAATACCGGGCGTTTGAACTAGGTGACGTGGCGAAAGACCGCGATCCTATGAGTATTGTTAAAGTTTCCCGGCCTGAGTCGGAGGTTTTTAGTAACGATTCTATCAAGTCGCTTTCCCGTGTTCCTGTAACTATTAATCATCCATCCATCCCCGTCACTGCTGATAACTGGAAAGACCTTGCTGTTGGTGAGGTTGGTGACGGGGTTATGCGTGACGGTGATTGGCTTGTTGTTCAGCCTATGATTAAGGATGCTGATGCTTTGGTTGCAGCGTCCGATACGCATAAAGAAATTTCTATGGGGTACACTGCTGAATTGCGTGATGCCCCTTCTGATAGCGGCGCGGATTATGAGATGCATAATCTTCGCTTTAACCATCTTGCACTCGTACCCAAGGGTCGGGCAGGATCGCAGGCTAGGCTTGCTGATGAGTGGGGGGCCTCCCCTGTAATTGTAAAGGACCAAAATATGACGGTAGAACTTAAAACCGTGGTTCTGGGTGATAAAGCTGTTCAGGTGGAGGCAAAAGACGCCGATACTGTTGCGGCTATCCTTAAGGATCACAAGACTGCGATTGACGCGAAGGATCGCGAAATTGGCGACCTGACTGCTAAGCTGTCGGCTGCTGAAGCTAAAGTGCTGTCGGATGAAGCCATCGCCCAACTGGTTGACGCCAAGGTGAAAGCTAACACCGAACGCGCTGCTGTGAAAGCTAAGATTGGCGATAAGGCTGACAGCATGTCGGATGCGCAAATCGAAGGCGCGTTCCTTGCGCTGGGTGATTCCATCGCTGTTGACGATACTGGCCGTAAAGCAATCGCTGACGCCAAACCCGTTAAAGATGCGGATCAGGTCATCACCGATTCCATCAACAAACGTTTCAATAAAGGGGCTTAATAATGGCTATTGTACCTTTCGAAGACGCCACCCGGCGCGGCAAGGTTGGTCAGCAAGCTAATGCGGAAGAGTGGAATGCCATCACCCGTTTGGCTTCCGGTACTGACACTGCGCCTATCGGAATGGGGCAACCCGTTCAGCGTGTCGCTGGTTCGGACATGCAGATTGAAGCATGGGATGGCGAGTCTGAAGTTCTGGGCGTTACCGTGTATCACGTTGCTTGTGATGACGTAGAAGGCTTTCCAGAAGGCTTCAACACCCCTGTCATGACTGCTGGCGTTCTGTACGTTGCTGCCGGTGGCGCTGCTACCGCTGGTTCGCCTGCATTCTATGACGAAGCTACTGACCGTTGGTCGGATGCTACGGGCGTTGCGGTTCCGGGTGCGGAATTCGACACGACCGCTGCGGCTGAAGAGATTGTTAAAATTCGTTATCAGCGGGCTTCTGCTGCTGCTGCGGTTGCGCCTTAAGGAGTTATGAACTATGAAGATGACCACTATTCTTGACGCTTCGCTGCTTGGCGTTCTGCAAACGCAGATCACCAATGTAAACGTTCGCGTTATGGAAGACCCGATGACGGATATTCAGTATCCTAATCTGCTTCCGGTTAATACCAGCTATGCCGAATGGCAGCCGACCAGCGCCGCTATTGTCTTTGACAATGATGGTTATGGCGAAGCCAAGTGGATTAGCGGATACGCAAAAGACGTTCCCCAAGTTGAACTTGGCGCACGTAGCGAGCAAATCGCTTTTGAACTGATGGCTATGGGCTGGAAAACCAACGTCGAAGAAGTTGGTCTTGCCGCACATGCTGGCTTTAATATCCCCGATGCTAAAGCCCGTGCTGCCCGCCGTAAAGCGGAAATGTTCATCGACGCTAAGAGCCTTACCGGTGATGCTGATAAAGGCTGGACTGGCCTGATTAACAAAACTGGCATCACTACTATTCCGGCTTCGACTAAGGCTGCCGGTGGTACGCAGTGGGTTAACAACGACGGGACGCTGAATGCTACCCCGCAAGAAATCGCCAGCGACATTCTGAACCTTGTTCTTGGTCAGGTTTCTACGGTTAACTCTGTTCGCCCGCTGGCCGTTGACACCTTGGCGCTTCCTTCTCTGGCTTACCGTGCGCTTGCCGGTACGTTCACCGATGCGCTTAACGGCTCCCTGTCCTATCTGGAATGGGTTCGTCGCCAAGTTTCGGGTGTTCCCGGTGGTACCACCTTCACCATCGTTGAAATCCCTGAACTGGCTTCTGCGGCCACCACGGTAATTGCAGGTGGCGGTCGCGCCATCGGTTATCGCCGGTCGCTGGATGTTCTGGAACTTCCTATGGCCTTCCCGTTCCGCTTCCTTAATGAGTACAAGGATACGCCGCTGGGCTACCACGTTCCGGGCATTGCCCGCTTCGGTGAAGTTAAGATTTGGAACCTTCGCGGATTCCGGTATCTTGATGGTATCCAAGAAGTACCTGCGTAAGTCTTACGCTACATGACAAAAGGAAGCCCGCTTATCACAGCGGGCTTTTTTTACTGATACGAGCAGACCGCCATTTCAACACCCGATCGGTCAGTCCAGAACGGCTCGCCTTCTTTAACGTTGCGGGCCACGATTGACTTCCCCCCATCGGAAACATCCACAATCATGCTCTGGAATTCATCACCCTTAAAGTGATCTTCAATCTTCTTGTATGCTTCTTCATAAGTCATCACAATCTCCATAAGCCTGATCCCAGTCGCTGCACCATCCAGACATATCGTGGGTCATGCTATCTAGGTATAGATATACAGCCGTGCATGATATAGAAGCGCATAGGATGATCCATTTAATCACGACGACACCAAAGCGATATATTCCTGCGCTTCCTCTTCGCTGTGACGGATAGCCCTAACGCTTCCGTGCAGGTATACGATAAACTTACCTTCAACCTCCTTGATTGTGTATGCCGGGTCTGTTGTTGGTTCCTTGGGTTTGGGTGGGCGTCCGCGTTTAGCCATTGTAGTATTCCCTTAACACTTCCCCATTCGTATCGTATGCCTCTATGAATGACACCTTATCACGCTCAAGTTCTGCCATAATGTCCGCGTACTTGATCGCCTCATTATAGTTCTCGTCTTCAAGCATAGCCTCCACTGCATACGAAAGTTCTTCATGTATTGAGTTATATGCCTCCGTCGACAACTTAGCCATTACAACACACCTCCTGCTATCACTCCGAACGCCAATATAGCGACTGCGGCGATAAAGTCAAGCGCCCATTCTGTCTTGGTCATTGCATCCCCCACTGACGAAGGCACCGCGCCTCTTCCTGCGGGCCATATACAAGACCCAACGTGTAGCAGGTAAGCCGGATATCGTCATGCGTTACACCCGGCTTATGGTGGGCCACTACAGGCGCTGTTGAACATGCGCTTACGATAAGGACGATGGCTAAGCGGATCATTTCTTCAGCGCCGCCAACACTTCTTTGTGCTTCTTGTCTTGCGATGACAGCAGCAGCGCAACCAATATTCCGATGATGCCAAGCAGACCGCCAAGGACTGCGCCCCGCAACCCGTCGATAACTGCCCCGATGATAGCGCAGGCAATCCATAGTACGATAAGTGCTTCCATTGTTCCGTTCTCCTTTGTTGATGAGCGATAGATAGCAGGGGATGAAGGGGGTGTCAACAGGTTTTCAGAATATTTCTGAATATCCTTCAGAATATCCACTGTCATGAAGATGTTGACCCTACGTAACTGATAGCGCTAACACTATAGTAATTACTAGTAATTACTCTATTATAATTACTCTATAAGAGAGATAAATCTCTCTCAGAATAGTTGAATAGTAGAATATACCCCCCCCAGATGTATCCCCCGATTTCCCTTATTTTTACCTCTATATCTATATCTCTATAGGGGGTATTGTGTATCCTGAATAAACAGGCGTTTTATTCAACGATTACAGGGGCTTTTAGGATATACTAACCATTGTGTTGCGGATATGCTACAGTTAATTTCCGTACTGCGGGGTCATTGGTTCATTTGAGCATCGGTGCGCTGTGATGTATAATCCGTACAAACGTGGAGTTATGCCTAATGCCTAGTTATGGAACAGATCAGGGGTTGATTGACTACCTTGCCGAGACCGGCAGGGTTCTTCCAGCTGATGCGGTACCTGCGCAGGTTCGTGCGATGGGGACGATGTATGTAGATGGGTTCGAAGACCTATTCTGCGGGGTGGCGCTTACTGATCTGAACAGTTTTCCGCGTGACTTGTGGCCGACCGTTCCAACCCGTATCGAATACGCCGCGTATGAGGCTGGCTTCGCATATGCGAACGGCGATCCAATCTTTGGCGGTGGGGGGACTGCTGGCGGGCAGATCATCAAGGAGAAGATTGACGTTCTCGAGATCGGCTATGCGGCACCTACTAACGGGGACTGGTGGTTTAACAATCGCTATATCGTTCCACTGGCCTATGCGCATCTACTGCCGTTCTTGTGCCTGCCATCGGACGATGATGGCGCTTGTAAGGGCGGAATGGGGGCAATGATCTTCTGATGGCTGATCCTTTCTATGACCGGCTTCGTGATGTTGCTACGCGGTTGGTAACTAAATACGATCAGGAAGGCACGAACGAACTGATTAGGGTTGTTACACCTAATCCTGACCCGTTGCTGCCCCCGGATGTTTCCACAGACACAGTGGCGTTTCCGGCTGTCGTCAGGGGTGTTTCGGCAAACTTGGTTACGGCTGATCCTAATATTGCAGCGACTGATTTGCAGGTCATCACAGATGTGATACATTATACCCCATCGGTTGAGGATATAGTTAGGATTAATGGGGCTGATCGAAAGGTTATTCGTGTGGACCCAATACCGGCTTCTGGCATTCCGTGTGCGTGGCGTTTTTTCGTTCGTTAAGGTGATTAATGGCTGATAGTATTCCATCCCTTCGCAGGAAACTTGCGGAAGCGCAGGCTGAAATTTACCGGTTGCAGCAGATGCAGCCGGAAGAAAAAACGGTTTACGTTAAAGGCGATACAAAGATTGTAGAAGTTCCTATTGATGTTGTTCGCACTGAATACCAGACGGTATATGTTGATCGTGAAGTGTACGTTGACAACCCGGAACATCTTAGGACGATTGAGGTTTTGCAGGAGAAGTTGGCGGAATGGCAGAACATTTCTCAATCGGATTCGTAATTAATGACGGACCTAGGAAGCCTGTCGTATCAGAATGCGCAACGCTTAGGGACCGTGAAGAATTAGATGCAACATTGTCAGACAGGGTTGAGATTTCGGCAGTATGGCCAAGGATGGATGGGAGTTATTGCATGTGCGTAGGTAAGTGCAGTTGCCAAGGATGCATTAGCCCCGGTTCTATATGCGGACCAAGGGGGGACGATGTTAGCGTAATCTTTTCGGTGTTCGATACAGATGGTGATGAATTCGATCTTACCGGTGCTACAGAGATTGTGTTTCTGGTTGCAGATGAACATCTAGGAAATATCAGGTTCGTAAAGAGGCTAACTGAAGGTGATATTCAGATAGGCGGAACGCTGTATCAGTTCATGGTTACGATTACCGACGAAGACACGGCATCGCTTGTTCGGTCAAGTAACTACTATGAAGTTCAGGTCACGACTTCATCGGAACTTAAGAAAACCGTTTCCGCAGGTGTCTTTAAATCTCCTGAAACAATGATTAAGGACATTTCATAATGGAAGCTTGGCAGGCCACTGCGCAGGATGAGGCTGGTAATGTCATCTTCAATCCTACTGTTACTGTATATGAGTCGGACGGCATAACCCTTGCTGCCATTTTCAATGAAGATGGGTCACCTAAGCCCAATCCTTTTGTTGGCGGTATTGAAGGATTTTGTCAGTTCTGGGCTGGTCCCGGAACATATAAGATTAGGGGCGTAAGCGGCGGGCAGACTGACCTATGGGAAAATGACCTTGGGCTTGCTAAGGAAGCACTGGAAACAACTAGGCTGTACTTCAACAGCATCGCAGAACTTCAGTCAGATACGTCTTTAGGGTATTCGGCGGGACACGTTGTTTCTATAGATGACCTTGTATCAATCCGTGATGATGGGACTATATTCAGGGTTCTGGGGGCAGGGGATACTCGCCCCCATATTGAGACATCTGGTGGCGTTAAGCTTGCTGTTGTAAGGTGGGGCGGGGATGATCGCGGTGCGCTTGCCCAGATCGGCAGCCGGTCGCAATTCGGTGAGGCTGTTCGGATCGCATGCTATGGCGACAGTTCCGTGGCGAACAATCAGGTCGTCGAGTCGTTCAACCCGTGGCCGCAGCGTTTAGGGTCTATCCTGCGTTCCGTTACGGGTAACGCAGATGTGCTTACCTATAACAACGGAACCGGTGGGCAGAAGGTAATTGACTGGTGGGCGTTCGATAACTATCAAACTAACGTTGTCGGGGCTAATTCGGAAGCACAGTATGTATTTGTGTGCTTCGGCCTTAACGATGTACGAATCATTGACAACAACCCTGCTTGGAACCCCGATCTATACAAAGAGCGATATGCGTATCATCTCAACCAGATTCGTGTCTCGGGCCGTATTCCTGTTCTTGTCACGCCTTGGTTGATTTCGGCAGCGCCTGTCCGACCAAACCCTATAGTTCAGGGTGATTTACTTAACGCGGTTAGGGAACTTGCTGAGGAGCAGCGGGTCGCTCTGATTGATACGAATGACTTTCTGCAAGCATGGCAGCGTGACAGAACCGACCAGTTCCGAATTGGTGATGCACAGCCAGATGGAACCCACTATTTGGATGACGCTAATATCTTGATCGCCCAATACATGGTCCGTGAGATATTCAAGGACCGGATTGTTGATGTGTCACACGGTTCCAAGCTTGGCCCGCAAAACGTCTCATATTCCAGCGATGTGGCACTGTCATATAACTACCTTGCTAACAATGCTTTCGGATATACAGCGATTTTAGATGCGGCTGGCGCTGTTGCAAATGCCTGCGAGGTGTTCGTTTGGTCGGATCGCGCCCGCAAGGCTGTTTATGTCAGTCCAAATAAGTCTGTTGTATCAGGTGGGTCGCAGGCTATGGCTTACGTGGACAAGCTGGGAACACCGGCGGGTGAGGGTGGCGGCAACGCGACTGTAAATTTCGGCAACTCTGGCAACGACACCGACAACGTTCCTTGCGAGAATCACCTATACGTGTCTGACCTTCCGTTCGGGTTGTCGCGGCTCCGCTTTCGCTGTGCAGGCGCAGGTGTATACGAATTTGGCAGTTGGCTAGTCGTGGATCGTTTCGATCCTGTGTCAGTAGCTGCATATTCGACTCACTCCACAGATCGCCAGCTATTCCTTCCTGATTTTGCGGACAGCCGTCCCGAGGTTGTTCCTAGCTTCCCTGTGTGGACAAACCTAGCGGTTATCGGGGATATTCCCGTGGGATGGGGCGTCGTTATCGGTACGCAGTATGTGTATGACGACACGGCAGACTACGGACCGACCAGACGCAAGCAATCTATTGTCGCTCTTAGAACATCAACTGGAGCGCAAATTCGGCGTGTCCTAAGTGGGGCCTCTGGGGTATTCGCGGCCACTGATATTACTACTTCAGGTTCAGGTGCATGGGCGGGTCTAATCACTATTCACTGCACCACAGATGGCGGCGGCAATGCCCAGATACTGGTGCGGGCAAATGGTCAGGTGATCGCCAACCACACCAATAGCGGATCAGACCCGCTCATGTCTCCTTATGGGCGTCTAGGGGGCCTATATCGCGATCCTGCATTAGTAACTGATCCTGACGGACGGGTGGCCTGCGCTACTGTTGTCCCAATGCCTTATTGACGGGGGACATAAATGGAAGCTTGGCAAGCAACGGTTCAGGATGAATTTGGGAACGTAGTATTTAATCCCCAAATACATGTTTATATGCCGGACGGAACTACTCTGGCAGAAATATTCAATGAAGACGGTTCGCCTAAGGATAACCCTTTTATCGGAAGCCTTGAGGGGTTTGCACAGTTCTGGGGGCATCCGGGATTGTATGAGGTTGTATCAAGCACTTCTGAAACTTGGTCAGTAACCCTAGGCGACCTTCATTCGTTCCCTAGTAGGGAATCGTTGGTAACTTGGAGTTCGTTTATAAACTTTTCAGCAGGTACGGTTGTTTCTGATGGTAAGGTACAGTATGTATCACAGCCGGGTGCAACTGCTATTTCTGATCTTCCTGGGTTGGTGCCTTTCGGCGATGCAAGCTTTGACCACTTCGGATGCATTACTGACGGGGAGGCAACCCCTAATTTTAACAATCCTAGGATTCTGGCTTGCCTTCAGTATGCTGATACCGCAGGCGTTTCGGTTATTGTTCCTTCAGGAACTTACTGGATTGGTCCTAGGGTTCTGTTTAATCCTGTAAATGATTGCAGGATCATTGGTGAGCCGGGGTCTATCATTAAAGGTGACGGTACGCCTAGGATTGCAGCTAACAGGCCGGTATTGGAAATTGATGGTCAAACCAATCGTAAGTCATTAACGGTTGTTGGTGTGACCTTCGACAACTCTTTGCGACAATTTGTTTCTGCTGAGCAGTCAGGTACTGCCTTGTCCCTTAAGCGTCTTAATGATGTTGATATAAGCAAGTGTAGGTTCATTGGCGGGGCGCTTTCGGAAGACCTGAATACAGGGTTAGGCGACTCGGGAATCACTGCACAAGAATGCAGTCGCGGCATGATTCATGATTGCTATTTCTACCGGCAGCCAGACCTAGGGGTATATCTGACAGGTGGCGGTGCAACTACCCCCGATGATGATTACGGTGATTTCATCATTTACGGAAACGTATTTGAACTATGCCAAGTTGCTGCATCAGCTAAGAGACAGTCGCAGAGAACGATCTTTGAAGGAAACATCTGCACTTATTGTAACGTAGGGTTTACGTTGTTTGAGGCATCAAGCCTTGCACCGGGGCGATCTGGCGTTGTCACTGGAAACATATTTGAAAAGACCGGAACTAGGGCAATTGATATCCGAGGGGGGTTCGGGGATGTAATCACTGGAAACATGATTACTGACTGGGGATACAGACCTGATGGCGTAACCCTTTCCGCGTCACAGCAAGCCATGTTCATTCGCGGCTGCGAAGGTGCTTCTATTACGGGTAACACTATTGCCCTTAAGGACTGGGTGAATAGCAACCACTACGGAATTCAGTTCCAATCGTTTGATGACCCTGACAAAGGTACGGTACAATCCCGTAGAAACGTACTGTTCTCAAACCGTATCTTTGGGGTAACCCGTGGTATCAATGAAATCCACAGCACGACCGACAACCACGGTGACAACTGGATTAGCGCGACTATTCCTATTCAATACGCAACAGGTTCGCAGTCCACCTATGGCGTTATGTCCACTAATGGAACGCGGTACTATAGCGCTTTCGGGGCGGGAATTGCACGGTTTAACAGGGAAGGACCGACTGACGGTCAGATCATCCGATTTGATCGGAATGGTGCGAACGTTGGGGAAATTTCAAGCGATACTGAAGGGTATTGCCGATTTGTGGGCACACCACAGTTGCCGCAATTTAATATTTCCAGCCTGCCTTCACCATCAGGAAGGGGACGGCAATTGATTTTCGTAACCGGTGAAGTGGGTGGGCAGACAGTAGCTTTTTCAGATGGTACTAACTGGCGTAGGGTTCAGGATAGGGAAATTGTAAGCTAATGGCTTCTGAACGCCAAATAGAACAAGCGTTTCTGCGCGGGGTGTCCAGCATTGCGGATGGCGTTAGGGTCACCGCTTTGAAGGACGCCTTGCGAAGCCGCGACTATCTGGCAATCTTGGAAGTCATTGACATAGAGGATTCGGCATTCGATCAGTTCAGGGTTGCTTTGACGCAGACATATGCGGAGGCTGGAACTACTGAGATTGCGGATAACCGGTTTCCGGTTCCTGTCAGGTGGAATTCCGCTAATCCGCGCGTTGAGGCATACGCTAGGAATACTGTAGGTGGTCATATATCCCTGATAACTGAAGATATGCGTGGTGCTGTCAGAAACACGGTTGCCGATGGATATGCATTCGGACGCAGCATTGACCGGATGGCGCTTGACCTAGTTGGAAGGGTTGGGCCTAGCGGGCATCGTAAGGGGGGCGTAGTGGGCCTTAACGCACAGCAGGCACAATGGCTTGCGAATATGAGAAGGCTATTACAGGACGATCCTGCGGCTGCTAGGCGGTATGGGTTGCGCGATAAGCGGTTTGATAGGACGCTGGCTAAGGGTGAGCCTCTGACTGCGGCTCAGATTGATAATATCACGCGTCAATATTCCAACAAGCTTTTGCTGTCACGCGGCAGGACCATTGCACAGACTGAACGCGGCCTTGCCATCAACGCAGGGCGTCAGGAAGCGTGGTTACAGGCCGCTGACAAGGCGGGTATCCCATATGACCGGATCATCAAGACTTGGCGTCACACGGGCGCGTCATTAAGGGACAGGCCATCACACTTGGAAGCTGATGGTGATAAGGTTCAGGGGTTGTTGACGCCGTTCATAATTGAAGGGGAAAGCCTTTTGTATCCGCACGATCCAATGGCTTCGGCAAGGCAGACGATTAATTGCCGTTGTGAAGTGAGGTATTCAATTGGCTAGAATTAGGGGCTCTGCTGGCACTACTAGGGGTTTTCTTAAATCCGTGAACCAATGGACCAGAGAAACGGAAGAACGAAGTACGGACGCCTACAGGGAGGGCGTGAAAGATTTTTATGATGCTATGGCCGCTGCTACGCCTGTTGATACAGGGAACTTGCGGAATAGCCTAGTAGCAACTAAATCGGGATATGCTGAAACGCAGAATCCCACTGGACCTGGGTATGCTAATTCGGGGGTGTCGCAGTCATACATGGAAATTGATAGCCTAACGTTAGGCGATAGGATATCACTTATATACCGCGCTACATACGCTCGCAGATTGAATTACGGATTTGTAGGGGTGGATAGCTTGGGCAGATACTACAATCAGGCAGGCCGCCACTGGATTGAAGCTGTTGGAGGTCGGTACCGTTCGATCATGCGGTCGGCAGCAAGCAGATTAGGGATGAGAATGAAATGAACGAATCTTATATATGGCTTGCAATCCTTCCGGCTATCGAATCGTTTGACGAAGATGGCGTGGATGTTGTTCTGCCTGACACTGTTTATCATCCAACAGCGACACAGCCGTACATTTACATTAATCCTATCTGGTTCCCGTATGATGCAGGGGGACTATCATTCAAGTGCGGCAACGAAACGCGCGGCTTCATCAACCTTTCCGTTAGGGTTCCGGTGGAATGGACGTACACTAATCATCTGGCGTTGGCTAATAGGTTTATGGCACAATTTCCGTATGGTGGCAAGTTTGAATATGATGAAACAGTGGCGCAGGTGTTCGAAAAACCAGCATTGAACGCTGCGGCATTCATGGATGGTCCGTTGAATAGGATTGACGGACAGATAAGCATTCGTGCTTGGGGCTAAGTTGAAATAAGGAACGTATAAGTGTTAAATTGCTACAAAGTTAATGGAAAGGGTCTATAATGGCTGTAGGTCATCTCATCCGGGGCATGTCGATTTCGGTTAGCGCCGTTCCGCAGCCGGACGATCTTACTCAAGCGCAATTTGAGGCGCTGGACTGGGAGGAGGTGTGTTGCCCTTCCTCGGCTCCAACATTCTCGGAAGAAGCTGAGATTATTTCTGAATTCTGTATTAGCGGTGAAGAACAGGCCGCTGTCGGTGCGTCTGGTGGGGCTGAAACAGAGTTGTCGGTTTACTGGAAGCCTGATTGCGTTGGGCAAGAAATTCTTCGGGACGCATTTGGCGGTGATACTGTCCTTGCGATCCGGAAGGAATACAATGATAGCCCCAACCCGTCGACTACGACTAACACGATTATTTACACCCGTGTTCTGGTTACGTCCAAGGGTGACAATGATGGTACGGTAAACGACCTTATCACATGGACGTTTGGGCTTAAGATTGCGCAGCCGCCCATCTTGGTTCTTCCTGAAGCTATCTAAATTTCAATAGCCATTTAGGAGGAATAAATGGACATTAGTAACGCAGTGGCGTATGATCAGACGTTTCCGGTTGACTTGCGTCATCCGGGGACGGGCGAAAAGATCGGTATTACTATTGATATCGTGTCTTTTGACAGCGACCGGGTTGTTAAGGCGGTGAAGGCCGTTGAGGCTGAGCGCTGGGGCGTTGTTCTGGCAAGTGATGCTAAGAAGCTTACCCCTGAACAGGTTGTTGATTTCGCGGAAAAGACTGAGCGCGTACAGATTATAAACTGTATTGCCGGATGGAATTTTAACGGTCACGGTTTCGGCGATCTTGGCGATGACCCGGAATGCACTTTGGAAGCGCGTGAGTATCTGGTAAACCATCCTAACGCTAAGTGGATTAGGGAACAGATTGCGTCTAGGGCGGCTGACTTGGGAAATTTTTTTCAGAAGCCGGTGAAATCCTCGCGGAAGCAATCGGCGTCCAAGTAAAGTGGCATACCCCCGGCGGCAAAGATAAGCTTAGCCGTGCCGATCTTATGGAATACACTGGAAGGCATGATATGGTGCCTTCCGTTGACGTTCCTGTTGATCTTATTCAGTACATTGGGTTTTTCTGGGAAATTAGGGGGTTTGTGGGTGATCCTGAATCACCTATGACCCCACGACACATTGCGGAATGGTCGTCGCACACATATAATACGCTGCAGAAATTTGAACGTGATTTCATGTTTAGCATGGATCGCGCTTTTAGACATGAGCGGGCGGAAGTGGTAGAATTTCATACCAACCGCAAGCAGATAGATCTTAGCGATAAGGACCGCAAGTAATGGACGCAGCGCTTATCTTCGATATTGATAGTAGCAGGGCGCGTACTGCTGCTACGGATTTGGCTAAGGTTAATGCTGCTGCGTCAAAACTTGCGGGAACGTGGTCTAAGTCTGAGAACGCTATTCGTCGCGCCAATGGCCAATTCGCAAGTAGCGCGGAAGTTGTTGAGCGGTATGGCAGGGAGGTTCAGGAACTTGCGGCGAAATATAACCCCGCACTTAATGCCGTGTATAAGTATCAGCAAGCTGAGGCTGAACTTAACAGGGCTATTGCGCTTGGCGTTCTGACTAAAGAACAAGCGGCAATGCAGCTTGATCGACTGTCTAATGAATATGCGCAAGCTGCCAATAGGTCTGCCGCTGCTGCGACTGGATTAACTAATGCGGGAAATGCCAGCCAGCGTATGGGCGGGCAGATGGAAACATCTTCTCACCATACAGCTAACCTGTTCTCACAGTTGAACGATATCGGCGTCATGATGGCGTATCAGAATCCGTTTCAGCTTGCGTTGCAGCAAGGTACGCAGATTAACCAAGTATGGGCGCAGATGGGAGCACAGGGGCGTTCCTTGCGTGGTGTTATGGGGGCTTTGGGGGCAGCATTTGCCACGATGCTTACCCCTATGAACTTGCTAACAATCGGGATTATCGCGGGCGGCGCAGCGCTGCTTCAGTGGGCGACTAGCGCTAAAGATGCCAAGAAAGGTTCCGAGGATTTTCTATCAACCCTATCAAGCCTTGAGTCTGCGGTTAGTCGGATCGGTGAAACACCGTCCCTGTTAACATCCGATGGGGTCGCTACGATCAGGAAGGAATACGGTGCGTTAACTTCGGAGGTGCGAAACCTAGTTAATGCAATGCGCGAAGTGGAGATCATGGAGGCAAACCGCGCATTTGCAGAAACGATGGAAGAACTTAATCGCAGCTTTGACGCAGGGTTCTTTACCACTAGGTTGCAGGCAGTTGCTAATGCGACGGGGCTTGCTACCGCTGAAGCCCAAAAGTTTGAAATAGCGCTTAACCAGTTGGCAGTCGCGGAAGGTCCAGAAGAACAGCTTAGAATTATAACTTCTTTGCGTCAGTCACTTCAAGATTCAGGAAAGGAAGGAACTAAGCTTTATAGCACACTTACTTCGCTTGAGTCTGAAGCACGAAAGATGGCTAATGCGCTTGACGATTCGCAGCGATTCATGAAGCTGTTTTCTCAGACGGCTTCTGCTGCAAGCTTGAGCCATCTGGTTAGCCAAGCACAGGCGTTGGCAGGTCAGATTAACGCGGCGGCTAATGCTATGAACCGTATTAGCGGTGGCGTTACCGGGGCGGCTGCTAATGGCGTTCTAGATGTTGCCGAACGCATGTGGAACATGGCTACTGACCGGCTGCAACAGGTTGAAAGCGGTGGTCTTGGTGACAGGCCATCGCGACGGCCCTTCAGTGTTAGTGAAACTGCTATATATGGGCCTGAGCCTAAAAAAGGCGGGGGTGGCAGAAAGGGCGGAAAGTCACCCGCTGAGAAACTGGCTGAGGAAATGAAGCGCAGATGGGAAACCCTTAACGAGGGGTTAAACTCAGAATACGCCCTTGCAATGACTGCCTATACCAAGGATCAAGAAACGCTGAAGTGGGCGCTTGATCAGAAACTGATTACACAACGGGAATACCAGACTAATCTAGACTTGCTGTATACCAATGCTTGGGGCGCAAAATGGGAAAGGGACCAGCTTCAATACCAGATGGACCAAGAGGCGTTGCAACTTGCGCTTGATAATAAACTGATTGCGGAAGAAGACTATCTGCGTAAGCGTTCTGAACTTAACTGGTCGGTTGTTTCCCGTCTTGGCGAAGACATGTCCAATGCGTGGGCGTTTGAACTTGGGCAGTTCGCAGACCACCTTGGGCAGATGAACCAGATTGCGGGCGGGTATGACGGAATTCTTAGGGCGCAGAAGATATTCGGTGCGGCAAGTGCGTTGATCAGCACATACACGGGTGCTGCTGAAGCGCTGAAACTTCCGTTCCCGCAGAATATCGCGGCTGCGGCTAAAGTGCTTGCTACCGGTATGGGTTTTGTTAATGCAATCAAGGGCGCAGGTTCTGGTGGTGGCGGTGGCGGGGCTTCAGCATCCGCTAACCCTTCAGTGAACACCCAGCCTGCATTGCAGGACCGTTATGTAACGGTTAACTTCGACGGGCCGCAATGGATGCGTGACGGGATTAATGGGCTTCTTGATGAAATTTACCAACAATCTAAAGACGGCAGGAAGATCATTGTTCAGGAGGCCGGAAGATAATGCCGTTTGTTAATCAAGGTTATAGCGGAAACCTTAATCGTGCAATTGTTCTTTTCAATCGATGGATGAATGTCGATAATACAATTATAACTTCTACTAGCCTTCCTGCACAAGGTCCAGAAAATCTAAGGGACCAATCAACTTATAACTTCTGGCTTCCGACTAATCCGGGTGCTTGGGTGCAGTTTGAGTTCAATAACCCTATAAACTGCAATTCGTTCGGAGTAGCTGCGCATAATGCTGGAACTAGTGGTGGCGGTATTCAGCTTCTATCATCTGATGACGGTGTTAATTTTGATACTATTCTAGTTTCATATTCCCCTACTACTGATGAAGACCTGCTGTTTTTATTCCCGCAAGTTACGACGAAGTACCTTCGCGTCAGACAAACAGTTTCCCCGTTCTCTATAGGGGTGACCATGGCTGGTTCGGCGTTTGCTTTTCCATGTACCCCTATCGATTCATATACGCCAACACATCACTCAAAGAGGTACAATAAGCGGTTCAATAATTCTATTGAAGGTCACCTTCTTAGTAACCGTGTCGTTTCTGCTGGGGGGCAAACTTCAGTCAGCTTTCCCCTTCTGAATCGTGATTGGGTTGACGGTCCATTGCCAAGTTTTGAAAATGCGTATAATAGTGGGTATCCGTTTTTCTATGCAGGATGGCCGGGTGGTAAGCCTCAAGACTGCGCTTACGCTTGGGCTGGAAGCGATGACGGAATTATAGAGGTGGAATATAACCACGCGGATAAATTAGCGTCTGTTTCGTTCGACATGAGGTTTTATCGTGGCGTCTAGAGACATAATTCAAGTAGTTGAAATAGATATTGACCAATGCACCCTGACTTGGGGCGTTGGGGCATGTCCTGCTTCATTATCTACGGCAAATGTCAGGAAGTGCTATAATTCTTGGGCCACATGTCCCGTAAGACAGGCTTACAACAAGGGAACAAACACGCTTAGGTTTATTAACGGTGGGCAGCCGATCAAAGGGCAAAACTACCTACCGTCCCTTGTTAGTGTAAGTGGGTATGAGCAAGAAGTAAACATTGCAGGGTTTACGCCTGATATTGGCGGTCTTGGCAAGAGGGCTTCCATTAACGTTGTAATGGAAGATTTTCAATACAACGACTTTCTGACTGATAAATATCAATCCGAACGGGTGTCAGGTGCTGCCCAAAACAATGAAGGTGGATATAACCCCTTAAATCGCGGTTCATTCTGGTCAAAGTTCAAGGCAAGAAATCCGAACTATGGCGGAAGGACGTTAAGGGTTATTAACGGGTATTTCAATGGTGCGGGAGGATTTACCGCAGTTGAAACCCGAAACTATGTAATGTCTGAAATAGACGGGCCGGGAAGCGATGGACGGGTTACTATCAAGGCTAAGGATATTCTTGCCCTAGCTGATAACGAGAAGGCCAAAGCACCTGTTCAGAACAACGGCAGACTTCTTAACGATATTAACGAAACGCAGACAACGGCAACGCTGTCCCCTGCTGGAATAGGTAACGCAGAATACCCATCGTCTGGGATCGCAACAATCGGCAGCGAGATTGTCAGGTTTACTAGGGTTAACAATACGCTTACTATTCAACGCGGTGTTCTTGGAACACAGGCTTCAAGGCATAGTGCAAGCGATTCTGTGCAGTTGGCTTATAGGGCTACAAATCAACGTGCTGACGTTGTTATACGTGATCTTCTTATTAACTATGCAGGAATATCCCCGGCATATATCCCGTTCGCACAATGGCAGGCGGAATTCAGTAAGTGGGGGTCCTCCCTTGTTCTGAATTCGTGCATCTGTAAACCTACTGGTGTAACAAAACTTCTTGAGGAAATCACGCAGCTTGGAATTACTATTTGGTGGGATGAGGTTGATCAGCTTATCAAGCTTAAATTAAACCATCCTAATGAAGACCCGGAAAAGCCAATCAATGACCGTAACGCGATTATAAAGGCAGAGATATCAGACAACGATTCTGACAGGGCAACCAGAATAGCTTTCTGGACTGTACAGATTGACCCAACTAAAGACCTGTCGCCAGATAACTTCCTTCGCGGTTATTATCAAGTTGCATTAGAGGAAGAAAGCCCTGATGCATATAATCAGGTAATTACAAAAACAATCCTATGCCGCTGGCTAAATCAGGGTAACGAAAGCGCTACAAAGATTATCAGCGGAAGGCTTCTTAACAGGTACAGAACAGCCCCTATTACATACAGCGTGACGATAGATTCAAAAGACGATATTCGTCTTTCTGATGTTGTTACGTTAGAACATATGGGCGCAACTGATGTTACGGGAAGGGTTGAGCCTAAACTGACACAGGTGTTTTATCGTGGTAATTCTTATATGGAAGGTAAGATTGACCTGAAGCTTCAGGCGTTTCAATATGCTGGAACATACGGGGTATTTACCGAAAATAGTAGGCCGGTTTATGGATCATCTACACAAGCACAGAAAGACAAGGGTACGTATTGGGTTGGGCCGTCATTGGTGTTTGCAGATGGCCGCCGCGCATACCAATTCGTTTAGGATTATATAATGGCTGATTGGGTAGACATAACTGACGCGCAGGTTGATCCTGACGCACCTATTACTTCAGAATTGGGGTATGCGTTTCGGGATAACGTAGTTGCTATGACGGAGGGGGCTGCGGGCGCACCCAGAATTGCACAATCGGCACTACTAAACCCTACCGCTGGTAACTCAAGGACAATTACGTCCCCTAGCGTTTCTGTTCTGTCCGGTCAGGGCGGTAGTCTTTTGCGCGCGTCGTGCATTAGGCCGGGGGCAGTAAGGATTGTAACAACTGTAACGTCTATAGCCCCGTCCGGGGTAAGGTTTGTGAACGTGGCTAGGATAAGGAACGGTAACGCCACTACAATCAATTCGTATAATACCACAGGAACTAGAACGGATGATGTGTCTGTAATTATCGGAGATGTTGTTTCGGTTAGTTATAACAGCGGGGATCAGCCTTTAGAAGCGAGCGCACAGCTTAGGCTTGGCAATGACGCTATCGGGGTTGTAGTATTGTAATGCGCAGTACTGAGCAGCAATGGTTCGGTGTGTACGACCGATATTCAATTAACAGGTTCAGGCCTCTTCTGCTGTGTGTAGAAGGGATGCTGTGCTTTGTGGGAATGCTGTTCTGGATTTTCGCTTGGTCTGGGGTATCCCAGATTGACCCTTGGACATATGGTCTCGTTGCGTTTGACGTTCCGGCTAAGTTCTGGGCTGCGTTGATTATGGGCGGCTCTGCGATGTGCGTTATAGGTCTTCTTAAGCCTGTTAAACGGTGGATGATAACAGTAGGGGCGTTAGTTCTCTCCTTTGTGTATGCCGCCATTACTTATAGTGCGGTAACTAGTGGTGGCGATATTTCAGTTGCCATGTTTGGAAGTAATTTGTTTTTGTCTTTTCATTTGTGGATTGTATGGGAGTCCGTTCGGGGTGAATGAAGTTAATCTTATCGCCCAGATTGGGGCTACTGTGGGTGGTCCGGGGCTTGTCATATTGTGCATCTGGTATTTTTCCCGTGGAGGACGGGAAGGGGGTGGGGGACATGATGTTGCCGCCAAGATCAATGCAAACTTAGAGAAAATTGACGCCAAGGTTGATGCCGTGCATGACCGGGTTACTGTTCTTGAAGTGAAGCTTGATGAACGCAGTAAGATGTGGTATCCTTCCAAGACCTGAATGGGAGGTGAAGGAAATGATTAAGTATAAGGCAATTGTGGTAACAGCCGGAGCCGCTCTAGCTGCCGCCGTACTCCTGCATGACGTGAATCTGGTGGATACTACTGCGCCGTTTGACCCTATGACGGCAACGGTTGTCCTGAAGACACCCGGCGGCGGTAAGTGCACAGGGACTCACATCGGAAACGGCACGATCCTTACTGCCGGTCATTGCACCGACAAGGAAGGCGACACGCTAACCGCTACGTTCAAGAACGGACGGGAGTTCACGGCTGAAACGCTGTGGAAGTCGGAATCATATGACGTTGCGCTTCTTCGCATGGAAGACGCTACGGTGATCGAGATTCAGGACGGGATGCCTCATGCGATTGACGTGATTGCCAGTGATAACCCGTCAGCATCTCTGGACTGCCGCGCTCCTTCTGTAGGTGAAGAGATCACCATGATCGGTCACCCCTTGGCTATGACGTGGATCAAGACGGGCGGCGTTGTTGCGGGAGAGATCACCGGCGAATACAACAGCGCATGGCGCGAGGCTCTTCCGATTGACGGCGCAATGGGTCCGGGCATGTCGGGGGGTGGTGCTTTCGATACAGACGGCGCAATCATCGGAATCAATGTCGGCGCTCCGCTTGTCAGTAATGGTTTCGGCAATACGTACCGGGTCGGTATTAGCTTTATCGTGCCTAGCAGCACTATTTGTGGATTGATGGGAAAATGACAGCGAGCAACTTCGATAAGTGCATGGAATTCGTCTTCAAGCATGAAGGTGGTTACGTGAATGATCCGCGCGATGCGGGTGGTGAAACGAACATGGGTATCAGCAAGCGGTCTTATCCGAATGAAGATATCCGCAACATGACGAAAGCCCGGGCCGCTTCGATCTATCGTCGCGACTACTGGAATCCGCTTCGGTGTGATGAACTTCCTTCAGGTCTCGACTTGGTGGCGTTCGACGCTGCGGTTAACAGCGGTCATTCCCGTGCGGCTAAGTGGCTTCAGTCGGCGGTGGGTTCACCCGCTGACGGCAAGGTTGGTCCAAACACTATCTCTGCGGCAAAGTCTGCGGGAGTATCTGCGGTTGATAAGGCTGTGGAGAACCGTTTCGCGTTCCTGAAGACAGCAAAGAACACAAACACTGGTGCGCTTCTGTGGCCCACCTATAAGAACGGTTGGACTGCACGGGTTGAGGGTGTTAGGAGATTAGCAAAGGACATGTTCACGAAACCGGGAAACGTAAACACGTCACCGGTTCATGTCGAAGGCAAAAGCATCCTTAAAATTATATTGGAGTTGATTGGTGCGATTTGGAAAAAACTGGCGTAAGGTTTGGCGCTACTATTCGATGCAGGCAATGGTTGCAGCAGGTGCCGTTCAGACTGCATGGGTATCTCTTCCCGATGATCTACGCGCTTCGGTGCCGAATGATTGGGTTTCATACGGAACAATGGCTTTACTTGCCATAGGTGCATGGGGGCGGATGCTTGCTCAAGACGATACTTAAATGGTTGACGGGCGGGTTTCTAGATCGTGCATTAGGCACGGTTGATAAGTATGTGGAAAGCCAGACCGACAAGGAAAAGATCAAGGCGGACGTGGTTAAGTCATACTACGCCACCCGCGCGTCTTGGCTACAGGCCGGTGGATTCTGGCTCCTACTGATGTTTGCGGTCCCTGTAGCTCTGTGGTTCGGTGCGGTGATCCTGTATTCTATCCTGTGGTGTCAGGGTTGTGCGTTTCCTAAGCCGTGGACTATTGCAGCTTTGCCACACCCGCTCTCGGAATACGCTGGTTGGATAATTATTTCATGTATTGGTGGTGCAGGGGTCTTTACATGGCGTAAATGACGTGCTATATGATTCGTACTGAAACAAACCAATGGAGGAAATCATGGTTTACATCGTCGCATTTGTCCTTGGCGTAATGGTGCATCAAGGATTCGAGAACCCGACCGGTGAAGATCGTGGCGGGGCATTCGTCACGCAGGAACGGTAAAGACTACGAGGGGCGCGTCTCGTTAACCGCGCGCGTTATTTGGTTGGTGCAGGACGCACTCTTGCGGAGTTGGAACCTCCTGCATCATCCTGATAACGGCAGAGTGGCATCCAGCAACTGCTATGCTTTTGCGAGGTCGGGGCGGCGCAGCCGCATAACCTTGGTAACCCGTGCTCTGAAAAGGTTCTGCAGAACCGTACCGTTATCGAATAGCAGTTGCGCAGAGGTGCTAGGCTAACGTATACTGCATAGGGCAAACACAAGGTCGCTACCGCCTAGCCATGACCCGGATACCCTAAACTAGACCCCGTTTTTAGCGGGGTCTTTTTTTTGAGTTGACGGGCTTCTTGCATGGTGGTATCATAAATGGTAAGGGTAGGAAGCGGTTCTGTCACGGGTGTCCCGCTGGTGTTGCTGATTCCTCCTGTACGCAAACCTAAAGACCCGTGGCGCTTATCATGAAAATATGTCTAATATCATCAAAATTCCATTCTGCTTTATGGCCTAACGATCCGCCTATGTCGTTATGCGGAAGGGCTTATTTGTATAGTGATCATTGTATGGTATGGCGTTTATGGGTTTTTATATTCACTAAGGAGCATTGCAGGAAATCCTATGAATACTGGACAATCAAAAACTCGCGAAGAATATGAATCAGACCCCATCTTTCAGAGATTGCAGTGGGAGGTTCGCCGCGCATTCGAAGAAGGGTGGCGTGCTGCGGGTGGAAACCCAGAACAATCCCCGCATTATGAACAGCCTAGAGGATGGCGTCTAGCGTGGCTTAATAGCAAGTCTAGGGCTTTCCTTGTAGTTAATAACTTAATCAGTGGCCAAGATGGTTACAAATGATATCAATTGTAGATATAGAAGCTTTTCAGGAGGAAGATAATGACGGAAGAACAACAAAGGGCGTTGCAGCTTCGGGAGCGGGGAAACACACGCGCAGAGATTGCCCGGATGATGGGGAAATCAGAAAAGGCGGTAAAGGGCCTTCTGGAAAGGGCTAGGAAGTGGCAGAACCAAGACCCTACCGCGACTATAGCAGCTAATGCGGTGGGCGGGGAAACGCCGCCACATAGTTACTGGCTGAAGACTGATACAGCATCGGTGTATTACCAGACTCCTAAATCCAACGCGTCGGTTGATGTTATTGGATTGGTTAAGGATGCATTCGAGAATATTCCGGCGTATGAGCCTAAGCCATCATCGTTCACTGACAACGACCTTCTTACAGTTTATCCATTATATGACATTCACGCGGGAATGATGGCGTGGGGTAAGGAAACGGGCGGGCAGGATTACGATCTAAAGCTGTTCCGGGATGACCTTCTTCGGGCTATTGAAACTGTATCACAGCGCAGCCCAGACGCAGCACATGCACTGGTTATATTTGGCGGTGATACCATCCATGTGAATGACCACTCCAACGAAACACCTGCAAGCCATCACAAACAAGACGCGGATGGCCGATTCGAAAAAATCGCTGATGTAGCGATTGAGGCAGTAGCACATGCAATTGAGTCGCTATTGGATAAACACGCTAGGGTATCTGTAGTGGTTCTTCGTGGGAATCACGATGAGGGTTCGCATGTCATTCTAAAAGCTGCACTAAAGCAGCGCTATCGAAACACAGACCGTATATCCTTCATGCCGTGCTATGAGGATAAGTTCTGGATAAAGCACGGCAAGACTTTGGTGTTCGGTCATCATGGCGACAAAATGAAGCCAGAGAAGCTGTCCATGATTGTTGCAGATCAGTGCCCGGACTGGTCATCTACTAGATACCGTGTCGCGTTGACGGGTCACCTTCATCACTTGAAGGTACAGGACTTTCCGGGGGTAACCCACTACACATTAAGGGCATTCGCACCTGCTGATGCATATGGCGCTTCATTCGGAGGCGTTCGTGGTATCACAGCAATGACGTTCAGCGAAAAGACAGGGCTAACCGTAACCGCACATGATCCAATTGAGAGGGATTGAGATGGACTGGAAAGATGATCTTATGGACCATGCGGCTAGTGCTATGTGGCCTGTTAATAAGAGCGCACTAGATATCCAAGAAGGCGGCTCGCACTACAAGGATAAAGCCATCCAGCCTGTTGAGTACTGCATGGCTAATGGAATTCCGTTCATGGAGGGTAGCGCCATCAAGTACCTGACCCGGT
>JACYYK010017531.1_pt1 | contig 55280 bp, 52 predicted proteins | sample 8236871 | NCBI WGS metagenome assembly JACYYK01 (sample SAMN14103087, study PRJNA606662) | landfill metagenome | isolation source: landfill solid waste inoculated with endophyte fungus Paravalsa indica | place: India:New Delhi, Okhla landfill site | collected 2017-11-05 | reverse complement strand
GTGCATGGAGAAGCACGTGGACGTGAACTCGGATTTCCAACAGCCAATGTTGAAACAACACCAGGCGAGAGATTGCCAGCGGTTGGTGTATATGTAGTAGAAATGAAGATTGGTCAAACATGGTATCCTGGGATGGCCTCGATTGGGTACAATGTGACTTTTGGTGAAAATAGACCGAAAACCGTTGAAATTAATTTATTTAATTTTAGTCGTGCCATTTACGGTGAAAATGTTCAAGTTCGTTGGCATCACTATTTGCGCGGTGAGGTAAAATTTGGTAATGTGCAAGATCTTATTGACCAATTGGCTGAAGATGAAAAACAATCACAAGTACTCTTATCAAAGCTATAGTCTGAAAGGGGATTGATAACTAATATGTCATTCGATGGACTTTTTACACATGCAATGGTGCAAGAATTAAATGAGACTTTGGCTGGTGGCCGAATAATGAAAATTCATCAACCATATGCTAATGAAATATTTTTAATAGTTCGACATAATCGACAAAATTTTCCAGTCTTACTGAGTGCGCATCCAGCATTTGCCCGGGCTCAAATTTCAAGAATCAAATATACTAATCCACAAACTGCACCAAACTTTGCTATGATGCTTCGTAAGCATCTTGAAGGATCAAGACTAATCAAAGTTGAGCAGGTTGAAAATGATCGTATTATTAGACTGGTTACTTCAGGCCGTGATGAACTAGGGGATGAAGAACAAACAACATTAATTTTAGAGATGATGGGTCGTCATTCAAATTTATTTCTGGTTGATGAAAAAACGCAGCGTATTATTGACCTAATCAAGCATGTACCGGCTGATCAGAATCGTGTGCGTACATTGATGCCTGGTGGAACCTATGTTTTACCACCTAAACAAAATGTTATTAATCCATTCAAGAGTTTAGATGGTTTAGCTAACATTATTTTAGATAATCCGAAAGTTGACGATTTAGCTAAAAACATTCAACAGCAGTTTCAAGGATTTGCCCATGATTCAGCAAATGAACTAGCCCATGTTTTGCAACAATCAGGTGATGCATTGGCACTAGCAACAGCTTGGTTAGACCAGTTTAATAAGCCAAAGCCAGAATTGATTACGACGGAGCGTGGGGTTGCTTTTACGCCATTTAATTGGATAACAGTTTCCGGTAATACAACAACATATGAATCATTAAGTGAGCTATTAGATGCTTATTTTGCGGAAAAGTCTGAACATGATCGTGTGCAGCAACAAGCGGTCATTGTTTTAAGGACCGTCCGTAATGAATTGAAAAAGAATAAGAAAAAAATTGAGAAGCAAAATAATGAATTGTTGAAAGCTGATCACGCTGACGAATATCGTGTAAAAGGTGAGCTATTAACTACGTACATGTCTCAAATTAAGCGTGGGATGACGGAAATAACTTTACCTAATTATTATGATGATAATAAATCATTAAAAATAACTTTGTCTAATCAAATGGGTCCCTCTCAGAATGCTCAAAAGTATTTTACAAAGTACAATAAGCTAAAGAATTCTGTGAAATACTTGAATTCACAGATTGCGTTAGCGCAACAAGAAGTTGATTATTTCGAAACCTTATTGGCGCAGATTGATATTGCTTCACCTAAGGATATAGCTGAAATTAGGGAAGAATTAACACAAGAAGGTTATCTACGCGTGCAACATAAGAAGAAGCAGAAGCCAAAGGTTAGTCAACCTGAAAAGTTCCACGCCACAGATGGTACATTGATCGAAGTTGGTAAAAATAATTTGCAAAATGAACGGTTGTCTATGAAGACTGCAGCAAAATCTGATATTTGGTTGCACACAAAAGATATTCCGGGATCACACGTTATCATTCATGATAATGAACCGACAGAACAAACTTTGTATGAGGGTGCGATGCTGGCAGCTTATTTTTCAAAAGCACGAGAGTCAGCTAATGTCCCGGTAGATTACTTACCAGTCCGACGATTAAGAAAACCAAATGGTTCTAAACCAGGATTCGTTATTTTTGAAGGACAAACAACGATGTCAGTTACACCAGAACTGCAATTAGTGCAAAAATTACGACAAAATAATTAAGAAAGACTTTAGGGTCAGGTTAATCACGTGTATTAACCTGACTTTTTTAGTATCTTATTTATAAAAAGTATCTCGTTAAAGTAAGTAGATACGTGAACAATTATTAAATGATATTTTGAACTAGTAGTGGAGGGGGCATAATGGAAAAAGAAATTGCATTGGCCGATATACCAACAATGGCCGCCGCAATTAATGCCGGTGTAAATCGAGTTGAGTTAAATGCCAATCTTGAAGTGGGTGGTTTAACGCCAGATCCTGATACTGTTGTTAAAGCTGTTTAATTAGCTGCAAAGTCTGATATTGATTTGGTTGTCATGATTCGCCCCCGAGCTGGTAATTTCAATTATAACTATGATGAAATTGAAACAATGCGGCGATCTATCCTAACTTTTAAAAGTTTAGGTGTACAAACGGTTACTTTTGGGATTGTCGATGAAAAAGGGCGCCTAGCGCGTCACCATATGTTGAAGTTACTTGAGGCATCAAAGCCGATGAAAGTTGTCTGTCACATGGCCTTTGACGCCATTGACTCGACTTGTCAGTTACAGGCTTTGCAGTGGCTACATCAATATGGCGTTATTCGTGTGTTAACGCATGGTGGTGCTTTACAGGCGGGTATCGAGGAGACATTGCCCCATTTACAAGAAATTGTTGCAATGGCACCTAAGGGTCTAACTATTATGCCTGGTGGTGGTGTATCCTATATGAATGCAATTGAGATAGCGGCTGTTCTTGGAGTAAAAGATGTTCATGGCTCAAAAATTGTGAGATTGCCATGAGTTAATGATCGGCAAACTTGCAATTAAGTGGAGGTTAAAATGAAAACGATTCTTGAAGCGCTAAGGCATACTGAAAAACAATATAAAACGGTTTTAACAAAAATCACTAAAGATAGTGGGATAACTATTGCTGAATGGCAATTATTGCAGCATCTAGATGATGCAATTGATACACAGGATAAATTATCTATCGATATGGGCTTAGATAATTCAACCTTGTCGCGACAGTTACATTCGTTAATTAAAAAAGAATTGATTGCCAGTGAGGCTATTGGCAAAGACCACAGGCAGTTGATATATAAACTTACCTTACTTGGTTCAGACACTTTGCATGAGATTAATGAACAACATAAATCTTTTCAGGATAATGTCTTTCAATTATGGTCAGAAGAGGAAATTAGTATGCTCCAAATTTTGTTGAATCGACTAAGCAAATCAATGACTAAGCCTTTTTAAATTGATAATAGCTGACACAGAATGAAAACCTGGCTGATTTGTGGTATGATTTTACGAGTACTTAAGCCATTATATATACAAGAATAAGTTCTTAGCCTAGTTAATTACATATAAAAAGACTACGAAGAACACATAGGATAGTAATTTACGTGTCCAATGACTTTGAAAGGATTGAATTAAGATGAAACTTGCAGTCGTAACTGATTCAACAGCATATCTGGATCAAGAAGAAATTGATAAATATGATATCAAGGTTGTTTCAATACCAGTTATAATCGATGGTGTAACTTACCATGAAGGTATTGATATCACAACCGAAGAGTTTTATGAAAAATTAGCCGCATCTTCAGAATTTCCAACAACTTCACAACCAGCTGTTGGTGATTGGCTATCATTATTTGAATCATTAAAACTTGAGGGTTATGAAGGTGCTATTGTGATTAACATAGCAGCCACTATTTCGGGAACAGTGAATACGGTTGCCGGTTTGGATAACATGGTTGATGATTTTAAAGTTTATGGTTATGATTCAAAGATAACAGTTCGTTTAATGGGCCATTTAGTAATGAAGGCTGCCCAATTGGTTCAAAAGGGTGAACCAATTGATAACATACTTAAGAAGTTGGATGAACTGTCAGCAACAATTGATGAGTGCTTTATTGTTGATGATTTGCAAAATTTGGTTCGAGGTGGCCGCTTGTCTAATGCCTCTGCATTTATTGGAACCATGTTAAAAATTAAACCTTTATTAACTTTTGACGATGAAACCAATCACATTGTGCCATTTGAGAAAGTGCGTTCAATGAAAAAGGCCATGCAACGGGCTGAAGTGTTGTTTGCACAAGCCAAAGAAACGGCTGATTATCCAATACGGGCAATGGTTATTCAAGGGAATGATAAAGAAGCTGGCCAGGCATGGCATGATAAGTTACAAAAGGAATACCCAGATATCCGTATTGAATTTAGTTATATTGGGCCAGTTATTGGTGCGCATCTAGGAAAGGGTGCCCTCGCATTGGCATGGCTACGAGAGCCGGATTCGTTATAAAAATAATTGGTCAACTATCGAAATTTTGATTTAGTTATAAAGACCAGATTAATAGTTTTTGTATATTAGTTAATTGAAAAACAATTAAAAAAATGAGATAATTAGTCATAATGAATTACAAGAAAACGGGGAATTAAATACTATGGCCCAAGTAAAAATTGTCACTGATTCGACAGCGATGTTATTGCCAGATGAAATTGAAAAGTACGATATAAAAGTTATTCCATTAACAATTACAATAGATGATGTAACTTATCAAGACGGCATTACTATTTCACCAGTTGAGTTTATGGATAAGATGGCGACATCTAAAAACTTGCCACAGACGTCTCAACCGGCGTTAGGTGTTTTCACTGAAATTTATGAACCACTAGTTGCTGACGGTTCATCAGTTATTTCAATTCACTTAACGAAGGGATTGTCTGGTTCGGTTGATGCAGCCAGACAAGCTGCCATGATGGTCGATGGGGACGTGACTGTCGTTGATTCAGATTTGATTGACCGTTCACTGGGGATGGTTGTCTTGGCAGCTGCTGAGAAAGCCGCTACAGGAGCAACTCGTGATGAAGTGTTAGCTGAAATCAATGCGGTAAAAGCAAAAACTGAACAATACGTGCTTGTTTCAAAGCTTGATAATTTAGTTGCTGGTGGACGTTTGTCAAAGACAGCTGGTCTATTGGCAGGTATGTTAAACATTCGTATTGGTGCTCATGTTGTTAAGGGGAATATCAACGTTGAGACAAAAGGGCGTGGCGTTAAGTCGACCAAAGCGTACTTACGAAAGATTATAGAAATACTTCAGGCTGCACCAAATGGCGTCCATGCTATTGGTATTTCGACCGCAGGTATTCCTGACAAAAGAGAAGCATTAGGTGAACAATTACGAAAGCTTTTCCCAGGAGTAGAAATTGTTTTGCAACAGACGACACCAGTAGTTGCAACGCACACAGGTGATGATGCAATTGGCTTTAGCTACCGATTAAATTAATCGATCGATAATAGATTTTAAGTATAAAGAGAGGTTGGGACAATAAACGTTCCAACCTTTTTGTGTCGTTGTAAAATATGGTAGAATTGTTAGTTAGGTTATTATTAATCACTGACTAGAAAGGAGTCACCTGTTATGCAAAGAAAGATGTATTTATTTTTAGCCAGTTTATTTGCCTTTTTTATTGTTGGTATAGGTACAGTAAATGCAGATAATAAAGAAAAAATTAATTTAGTTGCGGTTGGTGACTCATTAACTGAAGGAGTTGGGGATACAACCAAGCAACAGGGATATACTAAGAGGACTGCAAAGAAACTTAACAAAAAGTATGATGTGGATGTTAATACGTCAAATTATGGAAAAGCTGGTGATCGTTCTGACCAAATTTTGGCACGAATCAAAGCAAATTCTCAAGCCAAAAAAAATATCAAGCAGGCCGATGCTATTGTTTTAACGGTTGGTGGTAATGATTTGCAACAGACATTATTTAAGGCAGTCTTTTCTAAATCTCAATCTGCAGTGACGAAACATGTTGAACAGGCTATGCCGGATTATACCGAACATCTGACTGAACTGACTGATTTTCTAAAAAAACAAAATAAAGATGCACCGATATATTTATTTGGTAACTATAATCCGTTATACGTTTACCTAGCAAATCGAGAAGATTTAAATGAGGACGTCAAGATATATAATGATATCAATGCAAATTTGGCGTCTGTGGATGATCGCATTTATTATGTATCCACATTTAAAACATTGACTTTCGGGCAATATAAGACGAAAGCATCTCGTGAAAAATTACGGAAATCATCTCAGAATGCTAATCGTGGTTCATTAAACAATAAAGTAGTAACCAAAACATTAACTGCTGAGAAAAATGTCGAACTAAATCGATATATAACGACACAAGATCACTACCATCCAAATAACGTAGGTTATGATAAAATGAGTACACTATTGGTTAAAAAAATGTCAGGAAATAAACAGGACTGGTTGAAGAAATAATATGAAACAAGACAATGTACGGTCTAATATAGACGAGATTGTTCGCCAATCACAAAAACGAGGTTTTTTAAAAGGTGTATTAGGTACACTGCTAGTACTAGTTATTTTGAGTGCAGTGCTACTTTTTATTCCGCAGAATCATCAACATGTGACGGACACGCAGCCAGAAATTGGGCAGGCGTCATTTGAAGTTAGTGTGAGTCGTCAGGAGCTAAATGCTCTTGTTGAAAAATATATTAATGCTGATCCATCTTTGAGTCATCAATTTCGATTTGAAATGCAAAAGAAGGGTATGATGTTGTACGGTACGTACAAACTCTTTGGTCAATCCGTTGATTTTGGCATGCGGATGACACCAGAAGTTACTAAGAATGGTGGTATATTGCTGCATGCAAACTCAGTTGCTGTAGGACAATTGCCGTTACCTGTGAAATATGTCATGAATTACTTTGGAAAAAAGGTCGATTTACCTAATTGGCTAACATTGGATGCACAGAAAAAAACATTGTTAATTGATTTAGGAAAGGCACCAAAGGTACAGGGTGTTCGTGTAAAAGCAGTTCAAATTAATCCGGAAAAGGATAAGTTTGTATTTAAAGGAGGATTTTCAGATAAATGAGACGCCCTTTTTTTCAATGGTTAATGACCCAACGAAATCCAACAACGGCTGATGAAGTCGAAAACTTTGCGAATGCAGCCTTTTATGATACGCAGTTTCCCAAACAGTCAGATAATTTTGATTTGATTTCGAGGTATTTGGAAGAAAATGCCACCTATTTACACAGTATGTCTATATTTGATCAAGCATGGTCGATGTATCAGGCATCAGAAGAATAATTGAACGTGAAGGAGTATACAATGTCTCAAATCATACAATGGTTTCCAGGCCATATGGCCAAAGCTTTCCGTCTCATGCGTGAGAATCTAAAACATGTTGATATTGTTTTTGAGTTAGTTGACGCACGTATACCATTGTCATCACGAAACCCAGAATTAGATGAGGTTCTTGGTGAGAAACCACGTTTGTTAATTATGACGAAAACAGATTTGGCCGATCCTGAGCGTACTAGCATCTGGCGCGAATATTTTGAATCTCAAGGATTAACAGTCGTATCTTTGGATACACGAGGTAATAAAACACCACAAATGATTACAAAAGCAGCCCGCTCTGTGCTAGCAGATAAGTGGCGTAATTTGGAAGAAAAGGGTGTTCAAGATAAAGCAATTCGTGCGTTGGTAGCAGGTATACCAAATGTAGGTAAGTCTACACTGTTAAACCACTTGGTAATGAAGAATGTGGCGATAACTGGTGATCGTCCAGGTGTTACCAAAAAACTACAATGGTTAAAGACACCCACAAACCTTGAATTACTTGATACACCAGGTGTTTTATGGCCTAAATTTACTGACCAGCGGGTAGGTCAACATTTAGCAATGACTGGTGCTATTAAGGATCAGCTAATCAATTTAGATGATATTGCGTTGACGACATTAAAATTCTTTAGAGACTATCATCCCGAAGCAATTACCACACGTTATCACCTAAATGAATCAATTTGGGATGAAAAATCTGATGTCGATATTTTGCTATTGATCACTGAAAAGTTGGGCTTTAAAGATGACTATGATCGTGCATCTGAGCGGTTATTACTCGACTTACGGCGTGGTGAATTAGGACGTTATACAGTAGAACTACCAGATGATCATATCGGTGAGGTAGTCGATGGGTAAGTTAGAGACGATTTCCGAAATAAAAAATCTATTATTAAACCAGCCATCTGCCGCAGATCTGCTACGGTGGCAGTCTGATAGCCGGATTGGTGTTCAAAAGTTATTAAGTCGATGTGAAAAACAACAAGAAAAATTACTAGCACAACAACAGGCTTTTGATAATCGACTAACTTTTGAAAAAAATGCCTGGCAAAAAGGTCAGATTGTTGCTGGTATTGATGAAGTTGGTCGGGGACCATTAGCTGGCCCAGTAGTCGCAGCGGCGGTTGTGATTGATGAAACTTTTGATATGACAATCGTTCATGACTCAAAGCAACTTTCTGCCAAAACACGTGAATCACTTGATGCAGAATTACGTGAAAAGGTAGTTGATTTTGCATTTTGTGTTGTTGATGCAGCAGAGATTGATCGCTTAAATATTTATGAAGCATCCCGAGTTGCGATGCGGCAAGCGGTGGAAGGCTTGACGACCCATGTCGACAAATTATTGATTGATGCGATGACGGTCGATTTAGAAATACCCCAAGAAAAGTTAATCAAAGGTGATGATCGAAGCATTTCAATTGGAGCTGCATCTATTTTAGCTAAAAATTATCGAGATAATTTGATGAAAGATTTTGCACAACAATTTCCAGGTTATGGTTTTGAACATAATGCAGGATATGGGACAGCAGAACACTTAGCAGGATTAAATGCATTGGGAATTACACCAATTCATCGTACGACATTTGCGCCAGTTAGAAAATTTTTAAATTGATGAACAAATCACGTTGCTAATCGTCCTTTTTTAGAAAGGAGATATATTATGGCACAACGTGATTTTTTATTGTGGTTATTAATGGTTCCGGGCCTGAGTATCAAAGGACGGTATCGTATTTGGATTTATTTGCGTGACAATAAATTATTAAAATTACCATGGCAACAAATTTTAATAATTAGTAAAATGCGTCAACCGCAGCGAGATGCAGCAACTTTTTGGTTTAAACAAACCAAGTGGCAAATTGATTGGCAACGATTACGGAAGCAAACATTCATCGCAATTTGTGATGAAGAATATCCGATATATCTCTATGAATGTATTGATGCGCCCATTTGTTTATTTTACAAAGGTGATTTATCATTACTTTCACAACCATCAGTAGCTATTGTAGGCTTTAGGCAAGCAACAAAGTATGGGCAAAGTGTCTTGTCATCATGGATTCCAGATTTGGTGAGTGCTGGTCTGGTAACTGTTTCTGGACTGGCTGCCGGAATTGATGAATTAACACACCGTGAAACGCTTAAAGCAAAGGGCAAAACGATCGCGGTTATCGGAACAGGCCTTAACCAAGTTTATCCGAAGCGTTGTGAACAACTTCAGTCAATTGTTAGTCATGAGGGGCTACTATTATCGGAATATTTACCTTGGCAAGGACCAAAACGACAACATTTTCCAGCAAGAAATCGTATTATCTCGGGACTATCTCAAGTTTGCTTGGTTATTGAGGCTAAAAAAAGGTCTGGTTCACTTATTACAGCGATGCTAGCATTGGACCAAAATCGTACGGTTATGGCGCTGCCTGGTCGGGTCGATGTCCCAACTTCTAGGGGAACAAATGAATTGATTTTGGCGGGGGCAATTCCCGTTTTGTCTGTAGAACAAATCATTTTAGAATTTGCCAATTTTTACTAATTTGTTGCTTGTATCATACAATGGGTATTTGGCAAAGCTTTGCTGTATAGTGTATAGTACAATATTGTTAGGAACTTAAGCTAATGAAAATAATAAAAAATAAACTATAAGAAAAGAGGTGCACGCAATTGGCTTCACAGACAGCTGTTAAAGAAAAAAAGGCGCGTGCGGTGAAATCAACAAAAACACAAACTAAATCTCGAGCGAAGAAAAAAACGAAGCAAAAAAAGAATTTAGTGATTGTTGAATCACCTTCAAAGGCAAAAACGATTGAAAAGTATCTTGGACGCAACTACAAGGTTGTCGCTAGTATTGGTCATATTCGTGATTTGCCTAAGTCAACGATGGGGGTTGATATCGAAAATGACTATCAACCAAAGTACATTAATATACGCGGTAAAGGCGATATTATTAAATCATTAAAAAAAGAAGCCAAAGCAGCTAAACATGTTTATTTAGCATCTGACCCGGATCGAGAAGGAGAGGCAATCGCTTGGCACTTATCACATATTTTGGATCTTGATTTGGATTCTAGTGATAATCGTGTTGTATTTAATGAAATAACAAAGGATGCCGTGAAGGATGCTTTTAAACATCCAAGAAAAATTGACATGGATCTTGTTGATGCGCAACAGGCCCGTCGTATCTTAGATCGGTTAGTTGGTTATTCGTTATCACCTATTCTATGGAAGAAAGTGAAAAAAGGATTGTCAGCTGGTCGTGTGCAATCAATTGCTTTGGGACTTGTTATCAAACGAGAGCAAGAAATACAAGCGTTTGAACCCGATGAATATTGGTCACTAGACACAATGTTCAAAAAGAGCCGGACGAAATTTAAAGCTGCATTTTATGGCCTGGAAGGTAAAAAGACGTCCTTGCCTGATAATGACGCTGTTCAAGACGTTTTAAAAAAGATGGATCGCACAGCGCCATTTAATGTGACTAATGTTGTGACGAAGGATCGTAAGCGTAATCCACAGCCACCATTTACAACTTCAACTATGCAACAAGCAGCGAATACGCAGTTAAACTTTAAAACTCGTAAAACGATGATGGCGGCCCAACAGTTATATGAAGGTATCAATCTAGGCGGTAAAAACGGTACGGTTGGATTGATAACATATATGCGTACGGATTCGGTTCGTTTGTCTGATACTGCTAAGACAGAGGCATCAACGTTTATTAATGATGAATACGGATCGGAGTATGCGGCTGTAAGACCAGTAGAAGGTAAACAACAGGAAGGGGCACAAGATGCCCATGAGGCCATTCGACCAACCTCAGTATTCCGAACGCCAGCATCTATTAAAGATAAGTTAACGAATGAGCAGTTTAAACTATATCAATTAATTTGGTCACGCTTTGTTGCTAGTCAAATGACCCCAGAAATTTTAGCAACCATGGCAGTAACCATTGAACAAAATGGGGTGACTTTCCGTGCAAACGGGTCACAAACAAAGTTTGCGGGATTTACAAAGGCTTACCCAGCGGCAAAGAATAAAGATAACAAGCTACCTAGCTTGGCAACTGGTGACGTTGTTGATATGGTATCAATGTCACCCGAGCAACATTTTACGCAACCACCTGCTCGATATACCGAGGCAACCTTGGTGAGAGCATTAGAAGAAAATGGGGTCGGTCGTCCGTCAACTTACGCAGCTACGATTGAGACCATTCAACGTCGTGCGTATGTTCGACTGGATACAAAAAAGTTTGTACCAACCGAATTAGGGGAGCTTGTCCAAAATACGGTGCAGGAATTCTTCCCAGATGTTACGAATATCAAATTTACTGCCAAAGTGGAGACTGACTTAGACAATGTTGAAGCTGGCCAAAAATATTGGGTTAAGGTTGTTGATGATTTCTTCACACCATTTTCAAAAGAGCTAGAGACAGCTGAAAAAGAAATGGAAAAGATTGTCCTAAAAGACGAATTAGCCGGGTTTGACTGTGATATTTGTGGTGCACCAATGCTTAAAAAATTAGGCCGATATGGTAAGTTCTATGCTTGCTCACGGTTCCCAGATTGCCGCAATACGCAAACGATTGTTGAAGAAATTGGCTTACTTTGCCCTAAATGTAAAACGGGACAAATCGTTGAACGTAAAACAAAGCGTGGTCGTAAGTTTTATGGTTGTTCACGTTATCCAGAGTGTGATTTTGTGTCATGGGAAAAGCCAACTGAGAAAACGTTACCAGATGGTACAACGCCTAAAGATGAGACTGATGACGATAACAAAAATCAAGAAAATACGGAAGAAACATCAAAGTCTTCGAAGTGATGAGTGTATTTAGGAAAGGTTGAGTTATGACAGTAAGTGAAGCTGAAAATGAAAAGCAACTTTTTTTAGACTATCTCCGTATTGAGAGACAATATTCGGATGACACACAAAAAGCTTATCAAGGGGATATTTCAGAGTTTCTGACCTTTTTATCTCGGACGCAATCTACTAAAGAGATTGTTTTAGCAGATATTACATCGTTTGATGTACGGGTGTTTTTATCCGAACTATACGAAAAAGGCGATGAGTCACGGACCATTGCTCGAAAAGTTAGTTCTTTACGTAGTTTTTACCGATTTTTAGTTAATAATGAGTTAGTGAACGACAATCCCTTTGTAGGTATCATTTTAAAGAAGCCAGGCCAGCATCTACCACGTTATTTTTATCAGAAGGAATTAAATAGCATGTTTGATGTGGTGGCTAAGGACAAGTCCGCACTTGGACTTAGAAATCAATTGTTACTAGAAATGCTTTACGGCACAGGGGCTCGTGTTTCAGAAATCGCCAATATGACCTTGCAGAACGTTGATAGTAAGGCGCGTGTTGCGACAATTACTGGAAAAGGTAACAAGACACGTATTGTACCATTTGGGCGTTATGCGGCTGATGCCTTAGCAACTTACTTAGAGGCGGGTAGACCTGTATTAGCAAGTAAGCAGGATGAACCTTCTAATAAATTATTCTTGAATCAACGTGGGGCACCAGTCACTACGGCAGGGATTGAGTATATTTTGAAACAAATTGGTAAAAAAGCAGGTTTGACCCAAGAGGTGACTGCTCATATGTTTAGACATACATTTGCGACCGATCTGTTAAACAATCAGGCTGATTTAAGAACCGTACAACAGTTGTTAGGACATAGCAGTTTAAGCACGACCCAAATTTATACACACGTAACAACGGAAAATTTGCAGAAAAGTTATCGTAATTTTTTTCCAAGAGCTTCAGACTAGCATACAATAAAATTGGTAAAGACCAATTTTATTTGCTATTATTATGGTAGTATCTAGTTATTTTGGAGGGGTTATGTCAGTTAAACTTGAAAATGAAAATATAATTGTTAAGATATCGGAAATGGGTGCGGAACTTACAAGTGTTACGAGACGTGACACCGGTCTGGAATATATGTGGACGGCAGACCCAAATTTTTGGGGTCGCCATGCGCCTAATTTGTTTCCAATTGTTGGTCGTCTAAAAGGGGATCGCTATAAATACCGTGATAAGACCTATTTTATGACACAACATGGTTTTGCCCGTGATAATGAATTTGATTTGGTAGAGAAAACTAGTACAATGGCTAGGCTTCGCTTAGTAGATTCAGAAGAAACACAATCAATCTATCCATTCCATTTTCAGTTTGATATTATTTATCGATTGACTGATCAAGATATGTTGGGAATCACTTACGTTGTTACCAATACTGATACGCATGACATTTATTTCTCTGTTGGTGGTCACCCGGGTTTCCGTGTCCCACTTGAAGAAGGGGAGAAATTTACCGACTATTATGTCAATGTCGATCCAACTCGTAAATATTCACGCTCAAAGTTAGTCGGACCATATCTAGATAATAATTTAGACACGACGTTTAATTCGGACATTCCTTTACGTTTACGTTATGATGATTATAAAAATGATGCTATTATCTTACGACTAGATAGCAACCCTGTATCAGTTGTCTTGGCTAAGCTACATGAGTCTCACGGAATCACCATGCACGTACAGGATGCAAAGTATTTGGGTATTTGGACACCTTATGGTAAAGATGCGCCCTTTGTCTGCTTAGAGCCTTGGTGGGGAATCGCTGATACTGTCGATGCTGATGGCATTATCAATCATAAGTATGCAATTAATAATTTAGCGCCAGCACAAACATTTACTGGTTCATACTCACTATCCTTCTTTTAAAATTAAAAAGATAATAAATAAAAAAACTCTCTCAGAGTAAGTTAGATGTAGATAAACTGGAAAAGTTATCGCCACTAACATTCTGAGAGAGTTTTATTTATTATTTTTTTGATAACCAATAGCCCAGTCCAAATGGGACCTTTGATTCAGTACCATTAAAAATTCGCTTAATATTACCACGGTGTCGGTAAAAGACGAATATGGTTAGTATGAGGGCAATCGTTGTTAATAACCAATCATGCAACCAAAATGCTGATAGTAAGGTAACGATAGTAAAGCCAAGCATTGAACCAATTGAGACCATACTAGTAAGCAAAATGGATGAAATAAAGGCAATGACGGCAGCTAGGAACATAGAAGGACTATATAGTAACAAGACACCAACAGAGGTGGCAACTGCTTTACCACCTTTAAAGCCAATCCACATAGAAAATGTATGACCTAAGATAGCACCTAAACCGATAACCATGAAAGCCCATTGGGGTGTTGGCCCCCAGATACTGGCCATCAAAGCACCTAGTATTCCCTTGCATAAGTCGATAATTAAGACGATTGTGCCGGGTATTGGACCTAATGTTCTAAAGGTATTAGTGGTACCAATATTTCCCGAACCTAATTCTAATATATTCTTCTTATAAAAGATCTTTCCAATCCAATATCCTGTTGGAATAGACCCAAATAAGTAAGCCAAAATAAAACTAATAATAAAATGAAAAATCGTCACAACGATATCTCCTTAAATGTATTTTAATAATTGCATGGTTCTATTGAATTACAGAACGATATCTATTCTAGCATGTTTCTAAAGGTTGAGACTTTAAATTTTTTTAATAGTATTGCGTCAGAGGTTAGTTTTGAGCTATTATGAAATCTGAAACGCATTAAATTGTAAGTTAAATTATATGAAAGGGAAACGTCCATGGCAAAGAAAAATGATTATTCGGATGATTCCATTACAGTTTTAGAAGGACTCGAGGCAGTTCGTAAACGACCGGGGATGTATATTGGATCAACAGATGGAAAAGGTCTCCATCATTTAGTGTATGAGATTTTTGATAATGCTGTTGATGAGGCATTGGCTGGTTACGGTGATGAAATCAATGTAACCATTCATGAAAATAACGCCATTACAGTGGTAGATCATGGTCGTGGTATGCCCGTGGGCATGCATTCATCTGGTAAACCAACACCAGAGGTTATTTTGACAGTTTTGCATGCTGGTGGAAAATTTGGCCAGGGTGGTTATAAGACGTCAGGAGGCCTACATGGTGTTGGCTCTTCGGTTGTTAATGCACTATCTAGTGACTTAGTTGTTACGATTGTACGAGATGGTGTGAAGTATCAGGAGCATTTTATAAACGGTGGTCATCCTGATGGCACATTAAAGAAGATTGGTAAAACAAAGGAAGCTTCTGGGACGACGATTACTTTTAAACCAGATCCTCAAGTTTTTTCAACAACGATTTATAATTTTAATACGTTGGCCGAAAGATTACGTGAGTCGGCATTTCTGCTTAGTGATGTCAAAATCACCTTAACTGATGAACGGTCAGGGCAAGAACAAACCGAAACGTATCATTTTCCGGAAGGGATTAAGGCTTTTGTCACTTATTTGAACGAAGATAAGGATACTTTAGGTGACATCATGTATTTTGATGGCACTGCGCAAGGAGTTGAAGTCGAAGTATCCGCACAATATAATGACGGTTTTTCGGAAACGATGATGTCTTTCGTTAACAATGTGCGAACGCCAGATGGTGGTACCCACGAAGCGGGTTTGAGAGCAGCCTGGACTAAAGCATTTAATGACTATGCTCGACGCGTAAACCTGCTAAAAGATAAGGACAAGAATCTTGAGGGCTCGGATGTTCGCGAAGGATTGTCAGCGGTTATTTCATTGCGAATTCCAGAAAATATTCTTCAGTTTGAAGGTCAAACAAAGGAGAAACTAGGAACACCTGAGGCCAGGACAATTGTTGATAACATTATCACTGAGCAACTTGGTTTCTATTTAATGGAAAATGGTGAATTTTCTCAGAACTTAATTCGCAAGTCTCTTCGTGCTAGGGAAGCGCGTGAGGCAGCCAGAAAGGCCCGGGATGAGGCTCGTTCTGGTAAAAAGAAAGGTAAAAGTGAACGCCTATTATCTGGAAAATTAACGCCTGCCCAATCGAAAAATGCTAATAAAAATGAACTTTTCTTGGTGGAGGGTGATTCCGCTGGTGGTTCTGCTAAACAAGGTCGTAATCGTAAATTCCAAGCAATCTTACCTTTACGTGGTAAAGTGTTGAATACTGAAAAGGCCAAATTGCCCGATATTATGAAGAATGAAGAGATATCGACAATTATTTATACCATTGGTGCTGGTGTTGGACCTGAGTTTAAAGTAGCCGATGCAAATTACGATAAAATTATTATTATGACCGATGCGGACGATGATGGGGCCCATATTCAAACGCTGTTACTGACTTTCTTTTATAAGTATATGCGTCCATTAATTGATGAGGGTAAAGTTTATATTGCTTTGCCACCGTTGTACATGTTACGTAAAGGTAAGGGCAAACAACAACAAATTGAGTATGCCTGGACCGATGATCAACTAGTTGGAGCTGAAGAAGAAATTGGTCGAGGATACACATTACAACGCTTTAAGGGGCTTGGTGAGATGAATGCTGAGCAACTTTGGGCGACAACAATGGACCCAACACAGCGTACCTTGATTCGGGTTAAAGTTGACGATGCAATGCTAGCTGAAAAACGGGTTACCACGTTGATGGGTGACAAGGTTGAACCTCGTCGTAAATGGATTGAAAGTAATGTTGCCTTTAACTTAGTCGAAGAGGGTGATACCCTCCTTGAGGAGGCGGTTCAAAATGAAGAGCTCAGTTCACAAAGTAAAGAATTTGTCACGCCAATTATTGAAAGTTGGCAAGATAAAAAGGAGTAAGATTGAATGGTAGAAATTGGCAATATTCAAGAATTAAGTCTTGAGGCGGTTATGGGTGACCGCTTTGGGCGTTATTCGAAGTACATCATTCAAGAGCGTGCATTACCAGATATTCGTGATGGGTTGAAGCCCGTACAACGCCGTATTTTGTACGCCATGAATAAGGATGGTAATACTTTTGATAAACAATTCCGTAAATCTGCAAAATCAGTTGGAAATGTTATGGGTAACTTCCATCCACACGGTGACTCTTCAATTTATGAAGCACTCGTACGCATGTCTCAGGACTGGAAATTACGGGCACCTCTCGTTGAAATGCATGGAAACAATGGATCAATCGATAATGATCCACCAGCAGCTATGCGTTATACAGAGGCACGTTTGTCGAAATTAGCTGGTGAAATGTTACGTGATTTGGAAAAAGATACTGTTGATATGGTATTGAACTTTGACGATACTGAATATGAACCAACAGTCTTACCAGCACATTTTCCTAACCTGTTAGTAAACGGAGCAACTGGCATTTCTGCCGGCTATGCAACAGATATCCCACCTCATAACCTAGGTGAAGTAATTGATGCATTGATTTATCTATTGGCACATCCAAAAGCGAGTTTAGAAGATTTGATGGGCTTTGTTCAGGGACCTGATTTCCCCACTGGGGGGATTATAGAAGGTGTGGATGGAATTAAATCCGCCTATAAAAATGGTCGTGGTCGCATTGTTGTCCGCTCAAAAACTGAAATCGTTAGTTTAAAGGGTGGTAAATCACAAATTCAAGTTAGCGAGATTCCGTATGAAGTCAACAAAGCAAACTTAGTTAAAAAGATTGATGAGTTGCGCTTAAATAAAGATGTATCAGGAATCGTTGAAGTTCGTGATGAATCTGATCGTGATGGGTTATCAATTGCTATTGAATTAAGTAAAGATGCAAATGCCCAAGGTATTTTAGCTTATTTGTTAAAGAAAACTGATTTGCAAGTTACTTATAATTTTAATATGGTAGCGATTCATGATCTACGTCCAGAACGAGTGGGACTAAAAACCGCTTTACAGGCATTTTTAGACCATCAAGTTGAAATTATTACTAAGCGAACAGAGTATGATTTACGTAAAGCGAAGGAACGTCAACATATTGTTACTGGTTTAATCAAAGCACTGTCAATCCTTGATGAAGTGATTGCAACGATTCGTAGTTCGGAAAATCGTAAAAGTGCTAAGCAGAATTTAGTTGATCAATATGATTTTTCTCTCGAGCAGGCGGAAGCAATCGTTACTTTGCAATTGTATCGATTAACGAATACTGATGTGACACAATTACAAGCAGAATTTGAAGAATTATCTAACCAAATCATGCACTTTAATGCTATTTTGTCAGAACCTAAAGTATTACGCCAAGAATTGCGTCAAGAACTAAAGACCATTAAAAAGAATTATAGTACACCGCGACTAACAGCTATTGAAACAGATGTTCAAGAATTGAAGTATGATTCGACTGTGACCGTTGCTGACGAAGATGTTGCCGTGCTTGTATCGAAAATGGGATATGTTAAGCGCTCATCATTGCGTTCGTATAAAGCGTCAGGAGATGAAAACGGGCTGCGTGATGATGATCAGACGTTATTTGTCGATCGTGTCAATACGCTACAACATATGTTTATCTTTACTAACAAGGGACATGTTATTTATCGCCCTATTCACGAGTTACCTGAATTCAAGTGGAAAGAACCTGGTGAACATTTATCACAATCAATAAGTGGTTTTGTTGCTGATGAGGAGATTATCCGTGTTGAGGTTGTGGACGATATTAATTCATTAGAAGGTACTTGGCTAAGTGCGACAAACGATGGTTATATTAAACAATTTAGTTTTGAAGATTTAACGCCTCGAAGTACGTACAAAAAGCGAAGTACCGTCTATATGAAGTTGAAGGCTGATGATGCAGTCATAGTTGGTCTGGAGTATCTACCTGTAGGAGCAACAAGTAATCGTACTGTCGTCCTAACAACAAGACATGCAGTTGGCTTGCGTTATGATGTCAATGAAGTACCAACGTCTGGTAATCGTACGGCAGGTGTAAAGGCAATGAACCTAGCTGCTGATGATATCATCGTTGGTATGGCAACGGTAACGGCAAAGCAAGCATTGGCTATCATTACGCACCGGGGTGCCTTTAAATGGATGTCAGTTGATGAAATACCCGTGACGAGTCGTGCTCGCAAAGGGGTTGCTATCATGAGGGAGTTAAAGAAGGATTCCCATGAAATCGTGGCAACTATCATTGTTGATCAGCAGGCACCAGCACCATTATCGATTTTTACGAGCCGTGGCAAACAGTTTGACGTGTCACCTAAGGATCACGGTTTGAGTCAACGATACAGTAATGGTAGTTTTATTATTGATGTTGCAACTGATGGACAACCCGTAAGTATCCGTTTATATGATGAAACAAAAGTAGAAAATTAAAGTTTTCTGGATGTTTCATCATTAAAAATGGTGTATTATTAATAATAATGATAAAGAAATAATGAATTGGAGAATTATCTGATGACTAAGACGTTGGTTTTTGGACACCAAAATCCTGATACAGACACAATTGCATCTGCTGTTTCTGCAGCTTACTTTTTAAATAAAGCTTATCAAGTTGATACAGAAGCTGCTGCTTTGGGAACACCCAATGCAGAGACTGAATATGCATTAAACTATTTTAAATTAGAAGCACCTCGTGTTATTGAGCAAGCCGACACAGAAGAAGTCGTTTTGGTTGACCACAATGAGGCAAGCCAATCAGTTGCTAATTTAGCTGATGTTACCGTAGCTGGTGTATATGATCACCACAAGATCAATTTCACTTCAGCTGCCCCATTATGGTTCATTAATAAGCCATTAGGTTCAGTTGCCACTTTGCTTTATTATGAATACAAAGACGCTGGTATTGAAATTCCAGCCAAGATTGCTGGTTTAATGCTTTCAGCAATTATTTCTGACACGCTTTTGCTAAAGAGCCCAACGACAACATCTGCCGATAAGCCAGCATTAGAAGGACTAGCCAAGATTGCTGGTTTGGACGATTATGAGGCTTATGGTTTGGAAATGTTGAAGGCCGGAACGGATCTATCAACTAAGTCAGCAAAGGACTTAATTGATGGGGATGCTAAGTCATTTGAGCTAGCTGGACAAACTGTACGTATTGGTCAAGTTAACACAGTGGATGTTAATGATGTGTTTGCTCGCCGCGATGAAATCGCAGCTGCAATTGAAACTGAATTAGCAGAAGATGGTTATAGCACATTTGTATTCGTTGTTACTAATATCTTGGATTCAGACTCAGACATTCTTGTTTTGGGTGAAAACCAAGACAAGGTAGCAGCTGCATTTGGGGTAACATTAACCGACGGTCGTGCATCATTACCAGGTGTTGTTTCACGTAAGAAGCAGGTTGTGCCACCATTAACAACAGCCTTTGAAGGATAATAAAAAAGAATTGCTGAATAACAAATTTCTACTAGTTAGGAATTTGAATCAGCAATTCTTTTTTGTATATTTTTAACTGGACACTCATTCATAAAAAAGATTATAGACATTTTGTACGCTTAATTCGTTACCAACAAAGTAAAGTGTGTCATCTTTTTCTATTTTGGCGTATGGACCAGGTGATAGTGTCAAGCGGTTTTCATGGAGAATACCAACTAGAGTTGTACCAGTTCGATGCCAAAAGTTTAATTCACTAACAGTTTTATCAAACATTGGCGAATCATTGTTTAACTTTAATTCATAAGGCCTAAATGGATTGTGCTCTTTATAATATTGGGTTTGTTCAATAAAGGCATTTAGTGATTGTGTTAGGGTTTCTAATCCTGCCTCTTGATTCGCAATTTGCTTAACCAAATCAGTCTGTAAGTTTTGTAGGTTTTGTGCATCGCTTTCTGAATTAATAAATTCTTGTGCTTTTTCGCGAGAAATGATGATAGCACCACTGCCATGATGGGTCTCGACAATACCTAAATCTTCTAAAATACTAATTGCCCGACGAGCAGTTTCTGAAGATACGCCATAATTAGTTGCGAGTGTTGATCGCGCATGAATTTTTTTACCGACTTGTAGTTGACCATTACTAATCTGTTCAGCAATTCGTAAAGCGATTCTTCGATAGCGAGGTTGCTTAATGGTTGGCATAAAATCCTCCTAAAATTAGTCATATACTTACAGAATACCATATAATGCGCTAAACGTCCGCTTTTAGCAATTAAAAAAATAATTGGTACGGTTGTTTAATTAACTAATGGCACAACAACCTTAACATTTGCATAACATTGGTATAGATGGTATAATTTGACCAAAGTGACAACCTTATGTTTAAAATAGAATTGTCACTTAGCGAGAGCAGTATGTCTTTCGAACAAGTAGGAGGAGAAAATATATGTCAAAGGTAAAAATTGAACACCTGACTAAGATTTTCGGAAAGCGTGTTAAGCCAGCACTACAGTTGGTTGAACAACATGAATCAAAGACTGAAATCTTAAAGAAGACAGGATCAACTGTTGGTGTATATGACGCTAACTTATCTGTCGAAGAGGGTGAAATCTTTGTTATCATGGGACTTTCTGGTTCAGGTAAATCAACGTTGATTCGACTATTGAATCGGTTAATTGAACCAACATCAGGTCATATTTATATTGACGACGAAGATGTTTCGGGACTCAATAAGGAAAAATTGCTTGATGTTCGACGGAAAAAAATGAGCATGGTTTTCCAAAGTTTTGGATTATTTCCACACCGCACTATTTTACAAAATACCGAATATGGTCTTGAAGTAAAGGGTGTACCTAAGTCTGAAAGACGTGAAAAAGCTGAAAAGGCATTAGATAATGCCGATTTGTTAGCGTTTAAGGATCAATATCCAAGTCAGTTATCTGGAGGTATGCAACAGCGTGTTGGGTTAGCGCGTGCATTGGCCAACGATCCGGAAATACTACTAATGGATGAGGCCTTCTCAGCCTTAGATCCATTGATTCGTCGTGATATGCAAGATGAGTTATTAGATTTGCAAGAGCAATACCAAAAGACGATTATCTTTATTTCCCACGACTTGAATGAGGCTCTTCGTATTGGTGATCGTATCGCTATTATGAAGGACGGGGAAGTTGTTCAAGTAGGTACTGGAGAAGAAATCGTTACGCAACCTGCTAACGATTATGTTCGTGCCTTCGTTGAAGATGTTGATCGTTCAAAGGTTTTGACGGCTGAAAACATCATGATCAATCCATTCTTCACTAATATTGAAGTTGATGGACCTAACGTTGCATTGAAGAAGATGCGTACTGAAGAGGTTTCAGGATTGATTGCTGTTGATCGTCGCCGTCAATTCCAGGGTTACATTACCAGTGAGGATGCTATCCGGGCACGTACAGAAGGATTAAAGTTAGCAGATGTTGCTAAGCAGATTCCAACTGTTGAGCCAGATATGTTAGTCATGGATATTATGCCACTGATTTATGACTCACCAACGCCATTGGCTGTTGTTGAGAATGGTCGTTTACGTGGTATCTTAATTCGTGGTCGTGTGCTTGAAGCCTTGGCTGCAAATGGGCAATCAGATGAAGCTGAAGCTGTTGAAGCTGAGATCGAAAAGAAACATGCTGAATCCGAGTCAAAGCAAGTAGACGCAAAGGAGGAAGTATAAAATGTTTGTTCTAGCAGATTTATTTCCTAAGTTGCCTTTAGGTCCTTGGGTTGACTCAGGAATTGATTGGCTAACGGATCATCTGAGTGGTCTGTTCGATGCTATTCAAAGCGGTGGAAATGTTGTGATGGATACAATGACTGGTGCGCTATCAGCAATTCCAGTTTGGCTATTCATTATTGGTGTGACAATCTTTTCAATCTTGATGTTTGGTAAGAAGTGGGGAGTGCCATTCTTTACATTTATCGGTTTGTTGATTGTTGAAAATCAAGGTCTCTGGTCAGACTTGATGAGTACGTTTACCTTGGTTATTATTTCTAGTTTGATATCAGTTATTATTGGTGTCCCACTTGGAATTTGGATGGCTAAGAATGAAACGGTTAATAAAATCATTCAGCCAATCTTAGACTTTATGCAAACAATGCCCGCCTTTGTTTATTTGATTCCGGCGGTTGCATTCTTTGGTATCGGAGTTGTTCCTGGTGTATTTGCGTCAGTTATCTTCGCATTGCCACCAACAGTTCGTATGTCAAACTTGGGTATCCGTCAAGTACCTAATGACTTAGTTGAAGCAGCTGATTCATTTGGATCAACTGGAAAGCAAAAGTTATTTAAGGTCGAGTTACCACTTGCACAAGGAACTATCTTCTCTGGAATTAACCAAACGTTGATGCTAGCACTTTCAATGGTTGTTATCGCGTCAATGATCGGTGCACCAGGACTAGGACGTGGTGTTCTATCAGCCGTACAAAACGCTGATATTGGTAAAGGATTTGTTAATGGGTTCTCATTAGTTGTTTTGGCAATTATTATTGATCGCTTTACACAAAAACTTAACCGTACACCTGCAGATAAGGCCGCAGCGGAACCAGCCAAGCATCACTGGAAGGGTTGGACTGCCCTTGCCGTAGTGGTCGCTATGATTGGTGGTGTGGTTACATCATTAACTTCTGGTAATTCACAGAAGGAATCAGTCAAGTTGGTTTATGTGCAATGGGATTCAGAGGTTGCATCAAGCAATGTCTTGGCCCAAGCAATGCGTCAACATGGTTATGAAGTTGATTTGACACCACTTGATAATTCGATCATGTGGCAATCAGTTGCTAATGGTCAAGCTGATGCCTCTGTATCTGCTTGGTTACCAACAACTCACGGTGCGCAATATAAGAAATATAAGAATGACATTGATATAGTTGGTACTAACTTGAAGGGTGCAAAAACTGGATTAGTTGTACCAAAGTATATGGATGTTGATTCAATTGCTGATTTGCAAGATCAAGCCGGTAAGAAGATTACAGCTATTGAGCCAGGAGCTGGTGTTACTAAGGGTGCTGAAAAAGCACTTAAGGATTACGGCATCGGTGATCAAGGTTGGCAAGTTACGCCTTCATCATCTGGTGCAATGTCTGTTGCCTTAGGTAAAGCAATTAAAGCAAAGCAAGATATTGTTGTTACTGGTTGGGAACCACACTGGATGTTCCAAAAGTATGATTTGAAGTACTTGAAGGATTCAAAGCAATCATTCGGTAGTACCGAATCATTAAAGACAATGACTCGTAAAGATTTGAAGCAGGACAAGCCTGATGCATACAAGGTTCTAAAGAACTTTAAGTGGACCAAGGAAGACATGGGTGAAGTTATGCTTGATATCGAAAATGGTAAGTCAGCCAAGAAGGCTGCAAACACTTGGATTAAGAATAACCAATCAAAGGTTGATTCTTGGTTCAAGTAAGGGAGAAAATATAGTATATGTTGACCGAACAAATTGAAGATGCCTGTATTTATTTCATAGTCATCGTATTAGCGCTTGTTGTTAGTGTGACGATTATGGCAGACAAATCGTTATTTGCTCAAATCATGCTGATGCTGGGTACAATTACTGGTACAGTCATGTTAGTAAAGCAGTGGCGAAACAATTGATGAGGTTGTAACCATGGTGATTTATAGTCACCATGGTTTTTTTATGGCCTAAATTTGAATTTTTATTGACTTTATTGTGAAATAAGTTATAATATTAATTGTGAAACGTGTAACTAATAACTACCGTTAAATGATTTATTTAGCTTATAAATATTAATTTAACAGTGTTTTTAATTTGTGAATAGAATATTTTTTAATTAGCAAGTGTCATATGAGAGGAATTTTGGTGAAGTTATCATGAAAGTTGCAATTATTGGTAGTACTCATGCAGGTACATTTTCAGCGATTCAAGTTAAACAACAACATCCAGATGCTGAAGTAACGGTATTCGAACAACATACAACCGTCTCGTTTTTATCATGTGGTATCGCATTGTGGTTGGGTGACCATGTTTCTGACGAACAACGTATGTTCTATGAAACACCAGCGACGATGACAGATAAAGGTATCATTATGAAGATGCAACATGAAGTGGTTGCCGCGAACCTAGCTGAAAAATCTGTGCAGGTTAAAGACTTATTAACTGGAGAAATATCTTCAGAAATATTTGACAAAATTGTTATCACGACTGGATCAAAACCGTTACTTCCTAAGATTAGTGGCATCGACAGTGACCGTATCTATATGGTTAAGTCATGGGAAGATGCTCAGAAAATAAAAGCTGTTGCTAGTGATGTAAAACGTGCGATTGTGATTGGTGCTGGCTATATTGGTGCTGAAATTGCCGAGCAGTTTTCGGTGACAGACAAACAGGTGACTTTAGTTGATGGCTTTGACCGTGTATTGCCGAAAAACTTTAGCCCAGTCATTTCAAATCGTTTGGCGCAATCATTTCAAGAACATGGTGTGAAGCTGGCTCTCAATCAGATGGTGACCTCATTCGAGGATTTGCCTGATGGCGGCATTCGAGTCAATACGGATAAAGGTAGTTATGAAGCTGATATTGCTGTCTTAGGGATTGGATTTTTGCCTAATACACAGTTGTTTGCCGGGCAGATTGATATGCTTGATAATGGGGCTATCATTACTAACAAATATATGGAAACCAGCATGCCTGATGTTTATGCTGCTGGAGATGCAACGACTGTTTATTACAATCCAACACACGAATATGATTACTTACCACTAGCTACAAATGCGATTCGTCAAGGCATGTTAGTTGGTAAGAATATTGATGGTCATCATTTACCTTATAGTGGTACTCAGGGTACGTCAGCCGTTGAATTATATGGATTTGCCATGTCAGCAACTGGTTTGAATAAGGCAACTGCAGAACAACGTGGTTTGGAAGTTGAGGAAACAATCTACGAAGAGAATTATCGGCCTGAATTTATGCTATCAACCACACCAGTATTATCAACCTTAACTTGGGAAAAGAAAACACGGCGTATCGTTGGTGCAGCGTTTATGTCAAAACATGATATTTCCCAAGCTGCTAACGTTGTTTCTTTGGCAATTCAAAATAATATGACGATTGATGATTTGGCAATGGCTGACTTCTTTTTCCAACCTAATTTTACACAACCGATAAATTTTGTTGGTGCAACAGCTTTGCAAGCCGTCAATGATAGTGATGATTAGCGTAAGATTTATAAAACCTATTGACTTAAAAATTAGAATCATCTAATATATATTTCATACGTAAAACATTTTTAAACAAGTTGATCAGGGAAGTACATGATAATCCGATGTATAGAGAGCTGCAGTTAGCTGAAAAGCAGTCTGAGGAAGATGATGGAAAATGGCCTGTGATTGGGTATTATAAATGGCAAGTTCATGAATAGTACACGGGATGGTCTTCGTTATTAGACACACGTATAAGCAATGCATCATTTCGCACCCTGCTTGCACGTTCAGAGTTTTTATTGAGTAATCATTAGAAAAAATTAGAATGGTAACACGAGTAGTCGTTTCTAGGTTTAGATCCTAGGAACGACTTTTTTTATGGAGGAAAATATGAATAAAAGAAAAATACGGCTTGTATCGACAATTATAGGTGCATTGAGTGTATCTGTGTTGGTGACGAATACAGTTGGCCCAGAAGTCTCAGCAAATAGTAAGGCTAAGACTGTCACAGTTGGACTTGTGGGGGATTCTGATCGACAACTCTGGGAGTATGTTAAAAAAGATGCGGCTAAGAAATATAATATTAATGTCAAATTAAAGGTATTTACTGACTATGTAAAACCTAATCAAGCCTTGGTAGATAAATCAATTGATTTAAATGCCATGCAAACAATTGATTATTTTAAAGAACAGAATAAACACTTGGGTAAAAAATTGGTGCCAATTGGTAAAACTTATGTGACACCAATTAGGATTTATTCCGAAAAATACAAAAACTTAGATGATTTACCTAAAAATGCAACCATTATTGTACCAAATGATGGTTCTAACGAAAAAAGAGCATTAGATGTTCTAGAGTCTGCAAAATTGATCAAATACAATCATGATAAGAAAGTCCCTGGTGTTAAGGACATTACCACCAATAAGAAGAATTTTAAGGTAAAAGAAGTGAATTCTGAACAAACAGCATCGGCGTTAAAGGGGGTCGATGCTGGGGTAGTCAATACGAATTATGCATTGGATGCAAAGTTAGATATTGATAAAGCGTTGTATACAGAACCAATTAATAAGGCAAACAAGGGTTATATCAATATTATTGTTTCACGAAAAGATAAACAGAATAAAAAGATATACCGTCAAGTTGTAAAAACTTATCAAACAGATAAGACGAAAGCACATATGAAAGATTTATATGGTTCGGCTGAAAAGGCAGCTTGGGACATTAAACTAAAATAAGGAGATATGATTATGGTTGAAGAGACAGCAATTTTTGCAGGGGGATGTTTTTGGTGCATGGTTGAACCATTCGAAACGCTTCCTGGTATTTTAAAAGTTCGTTCAGGATATACGGGTGGATTTGTAGATAATCCAACTTACGAACAAGTAAAGGCCCATAAAACGGGGCACACTGAAGCAGTTAAAGTGTGGTTTGATACTGACGTCGTGACTTATAAAAACCTTGTTGATTTATATTGGCAAACAGCTGACCCAACAGATGCTATGGGACAGTTTCAAGATCGCGGTGATAATTACCGGCCAGTTATTTTTGTGAATTCTGAAGAGCAAGCAAAGATTGCTAACGAGTCTAAAGAAGCATTGGCATCATCAGGTATTTTTGGAGATGATCCGATTGTCACGAAAATTGAAAAAGCTGGTGTTTTCTGGGATGCTGAAGATGAGCACCAACAGTTTTATAAAAAACATGCTGAGACTTATGCAGAAGAAAAGCAGGCGCGTGATGCCTACAAAGCAGAATATTGGGGAATTAATAAAAAATAAGAGCGCTATAGGAAAAATTCACTTAACTCGTTATACTGATAGTTAACGATTGTATGAAGGGGTGACTGTCAAAATGGCATATAGTTTTTGGGTTAACCCAATTGCTGGTAATGGCGTTGCGAAACAAAAATGGCAAAAGTTACAAAGCTACCTAAATGAACAATCAATTGCTTACCGTGTGTTTTATTCTGATGGTCCAGGAGCTATTGAAAATCAACTATTTCAAAGCACACATGATCAAGTACCGGTGGTTATTATTGGTGGTGATGGGACACTTCATGAAGCGTTGAATGGTTTGCTAAAAAATAAGACACTAAACCAGACTAGGCCTATTGCCTATATTTCGGCTGGATCTGGTAACGATTTTGCTAGAAGCCATCAATTATCAGATGATCCAATTCAAGCGTTTAAACGGATTAATCGTCAGATAGAGCAAAATAACGTAATATTATTAGATATTGGCAAATGTCTTGATGAACAAACTAGTGAAGTATCCTATTTTGTCAACAATCTTGGTATCGGTATCGATGCTACGACCGTTGCCTTTGCTAATCAGTCAAAAATTAAGCGGTGGTTGAATCGATATCATCTAGGTGGATTCAGTTATTTTTTAGCCATTTTTCAAAGCTTGCAGCAACAAGATGCTTTTGGTGCTGAAGTGGTGTTACAGGATCAAAAGGAAAGTTATTGTACTAATAATGCCTTTTTAATAACAGTGTCGAATCAGCCGCATTTTGGCGGGGGAATTAAAATATTGCCTGATGCTAGTTCAGTTGATGGTCTCTTTGATATTATTTTGGTGGATCGTCCGAAAAGCTTAGGTCGTTTAATTTGGTTGATTGGTGCCTTGTTAAGAGGTAATCATTATCGATATTCGGAGGTACATCATTTGAAGTCAGCGCGGATTGGATTAAGATCCGAGACAAAAGAATATAGTCATTTAGATGGCGAGGTCATTCCGGCTAGAAAAAATCTCCTATACCTAAGCACTATAAAATATCCTTTCTATATATAAAAAATAAGACTCCACCTGAGATTAAGGTGGAGTCTTATTTTTTTATATTTTAAATCATAATGAACATAGGTAAAATCAGTGGTCGACGTTTTGTCTGTTCGAATAAGAAACGTTGTAATTGTGAAACAACTGCGTTTCGAATACTATGTTCGTTAGCAGTTGGTTCGTGCATGGCAGATAAGATTGCGTGGAATATTACCTTGCGACCTTCGTTTATTAATTCTTCAGACTCACGCATATAGATAAAACCACGTGATAATATATCTGGTCCGGCAGTGATTTCTTTATTCTTTAGATCGATCGTTGCAACAACAACGACTAGACCATCTTCAGAAAGCATTTGTCGGTCGCGTAATACAGCCGTACCAACATCACCGATACCGTTGCCATCAACATAAGTATCTTGGGCTGGTACATGACCAGCAACTCTGGCTTCATCTGGTGATACCGCAAGTACGTCACCATTGTCCAAAACAAAAGTGTTCTCTGCAGGAACGCCAACATCATGACCAAGTCCTTCATGAACCTTCAACATTCTGTATTCACCGTGAATTGGCATAAAGAATTTCGGCTTCATGAGTGAAAGCATTAACTTTTGTTCTTCCTGACCACCGTGACCCGAGGCGTGGATGTTATTGATTTTACCATGAATAACATTTGCACCAGCTTCTTCTAATTCATTAATAACGCGGTTCACAGATTGTGTGTTACCAGGAATTGGTGAACTAGAAAAGATGACCGTATCATTTGGCTGGATTGATATCTGTCGGTGGGTACCGTTGGCAATCCGGGCTAGGGCAGCCATTGGTTCACCTTGAGAACCAGTTGACATAATGAGAACTTCTTCTGGTGGTAAACGATTGATCTCGTGAGCATCTACTAACATATCCTCAGGAATATCAAGGTATCCAAGGGCTAGGCCATTAGTGACGGCGCTTTCCATTGAACGACCAAAGATGGCAATTTTGCGACCATGTTCAATTGCCGCTTTGGTTGCCATTTGAATTCGAGACATATTTGATGCAAAGGTTGCAAAAATAATTCTGCCATCAATTTCGTTGAATAATTTGTCAATGGTTTTCCCAACCCAACGTTCAGACTTTGAAAATTCTGGACGTTCAGCATTGGTTGAATCTGACATCAGTAATAGTACACCTTCAGAACCAATGCGAGCCATCTTTTGTAGATTAGGTGCTTGTTTAGTTGTTGGTGTTAAATCAAATTTAAAATCACCTGTTTCAACAATGGTTCCAGAAGGGGTATGGACGGCCACACCAAAAGTGTCGGGGATAGAATGAGTTGTACGGAAAAATTCAACACTCATTTTATCGAATTTAAGAACGGTATCTTCATTTATTTCATGTAGCTCTGTACTATTTAAAAGACCGTGTTCGTCTAATTTATTTTTGATCAGGGCCATTGCTAATGGTCCAGCATATACAGGAACATTGACAGCATTCAAAAAGAAGTGAATGGCACCAATGTGATCTTCGTGCCCATGAGTAATGACGAGTGCTTTAATTTTGTCTTTATTTTCTTTGAGGTAGGTATAATCGGGAATAACGTAGTCAACTCCGAGAAGATCATCTTCGGGGAATTTAACACCAGCATCAACGACGATAATTTCATCGCCAAATTCAATACCGTAAGTGTTCTTTCCGATTTCACCTAAACCACCCAAAGCATAGACTGCTGTCTCCTCAGGCCGAATAGTTAAATCAGTTTTCATATATTAAAACTCCGTCAACTTAAAATCTGGGCTCTGTTGCTCGTATGCAAGAGCCTTTTCTGATAGTTGTTCAATATGTTCGACATTGTAATCAGTATTTGATTCAACAGCTAAACGAGCAGCTGGTAAATCTGTTGCATCCAAGTATAGAGAATGTGTATTTTCACGTTCAGGACTTTGGAAGGTGTTAGGTTGATAGTAAACTTTAAAAATCATAGTAATAAAGTATCTCCTTATTTTTTATTCCGATTCTTTGTATATAGCTAGTTTAGCAGAAAATGGTATTATCTGCTACTAACGTAAAAGTTCTCCTTTACAATGTTATACATAAGGTATAACATTCGCGCGTATTTCGGTTATTAATAAATGTTGCAGTATTGCCGTCTAATCAATCGTTTTTTACTTGGAATTCAGGTACACTAAATATAATGATTATTAAAGAAATATGTAATTTTTTTGAAGGGAGACTATAATGTGGATTCTATGGGTTCTGATAGTTATAATAAGTGTTATTATTGCAGTAACAATTTATCGGCGATATGGGCGGCGTCTGACTGAACGACAAATTATTGCATCACAACAAATAGTGAATAAAGGTTTAACTTATGCTCTGGGTGATTTAGGGGATGCACTTTACTTGAATTCTGATAAATATATTTCTTCAACCTTGGTAGCCAATATTTGGGGTCATGAAGTGATGGCTTTTGAGTTTGTTTTACCAGTATCGGGAGTGCAAGAAGTTGTTGTGGTGAGACAAGCAGTTAACAATGCTTTAAGAGAATATGCTGAAAAAAATAATTTGCAGAGTGCTTCAGAAACAGATATGGCATTATTAGTAACAGACGTTTGGTATGATACACGTATACCGGAATTACATATTGATATTGCACACATTATTAACCAAGAAACGGCCGCTTATATTAGAGATTTAAGGAAATTGAATCAACCCGTTTAGAATTTGGTATACTAAAATTAACTTAAAAAATAGGAGATTCTGAAGATGTATTTGATGAATGAAATTACACGTGATGGTAATGAAGTTTTACGTGAGCGTGCAGCTAAGGTTGAATTTCCTTTGTCTGATGAAGTAAAAGAAGCGTCAAAAAATATGATGGAGTACCTGGTTGTCAGCCAGGACGAAAAAAGGAATGAGAAATATGGTTTACGACCAGGTGTTGGCTTAGCTGCACCTCAAGTAGGTATTTCACAACAATTTTCATCAATCTTAATTCCTACGGATGATGTAGAAGAACTACAAGATCAAAAAGAAACTGGTGANNTGATGATTACTTCTTTAAAGGAACGATTTACAATCCAGTTATTACCCGTCAATCAGTAAAAAAGGGCGCTTTATCAATGGGTGAGGGTTGCTTATCTGTGGATAATGACTTACCTGGTTATGTTGCACGATCATACCGAATTACCGTAAAGTTTCAAGATGAAACCGGCGAAAAGCAAGAGTTGCGTCTTGAGGGTTATCCTGCGATTGTATTCCAACATGAAATCGACCATTTGCACGGTACATTGTATTATGACCATATTAATAAAACTGATCCATGGGCCGAAACTGACAATACACGTTATTTAGGGTGATTTATATGGCAAACTCAGATAAAAATTTTACTTACCCAATTCTATCTGGTTGGAATAAAGATGATATTATCAATGCCAGTAAGTTATATTCGGCGGTGGCTAATGCCTATGAAATTGGTGTTGATCGCCAAACCTTATTGGACGCCTACGCTGCTTTTAAGACAGTCGTTCCTAGTAAAAGTGAAGAAAAACAAATTGGACGTGAATTCGAAAGCACATCAGGCTACAGTATTTACAAAACTGTGAAATTAGCGCGTCAGACGGAGAGCCATCATCTAAAAATGGAGGACTAGCGTTTATGAGTCAGGCACAATTACAAAAGATGGATGAAACGGTGCTCGGTTGGCTAGATGATGTAAGTGACATTGTCATGAAACGAGTTTGCCAACGAATGCAAATCGAGACAAAGTCTGGTCATCGAGATTTAGTTACCAATGTTGATCGAGAAGTTGAACAGTATTATGTGCAACATATTAGAACATTTGATCCGGAAGCACAGATTCTAGGCGAAGAAGGATTTGGGGATGCTGTAAAATCGACAGAAGGTCGGATTTGGTATGTTGACCCGATTGATGGTACGATGAACTTTGTCAAACAACAAGATGAATTTGCTACCATGATAGCTGTCTATGAAGATGGTGAACCTGTTATGGCATGGATTATGGATATCACCAATCATGATGTCGTTCATGGTGGGCCTGATTTTGGTGTTTTTCATAATGATGAACCATTGCAGGCACCAGCAGATGTGCCATTGAAAGATGGTCTTATTATTCTATCAGGTGCCCGACTATTATATGAAGAAAAGGGCTTTCCAGAGTTAGCTAAATCGGCGATTGGATATCGCGTTTACGGCTCAGCAGGAATTTCATATTTACATGTGCTAACAGGGAAAGCGGTTGCTTACCTCAGTCGTATGCGACCATGGGATTTTGCTGCTGGTGTTGTTCTGGCAAAATCTTTAGGATTAAAGGTTGGAACAATTGACGAACACCCTTTGAATATGTTAGTATCAGGTTCAGTGCTTGTGGCAACAGAGAAGACATACGATGATATTAAAGAAATTCAAAAGGAATGGACTTAATGTTGTTGGATTGATTGTCGATTGTTACACCGATTACAGAAACAAGTGACGTATGCGTCAAGGAGAATAGAATTTTGGCAAAACGCGAAAACATCCGCAATATTGCAATTATTGCTCACGTCGATCACGGAAAGACAACGTTGGTTAACGAATTATTAAAGCAGTCTGATACGCTAGATTTGCGTACAGAACTAGGCGACCGTGCGATGGACACAAACGATCTAGAAAAAGAACGTGGTATCACAATCTTGTCAAAGAATACAGCTGTCAAGGTTGGAGACAAGCAAATCAACATCATGGATACCCCAGGACACGCTGACTTCGGTGGTGAAGTTGAGCGTATTATGGGAATGGTTGATGGTGTTTTGCTTGTGGTTGATGCCTTTGAAGGTACAATGCCACAAACTCGTTTTGTTTTGAAGAAAGCCTTTGAACAAAACTTGACACCAATCGTTATTGTCAACAAGGTTGACCGTCCAGGTGCCCGTCCATCAGAAGTTGTTGATGAGGTTTTGGACTTGTTTATCGAGCTTGGTGCCGATGAAGAACAATTGGACTTCCCAGTTATCTATGCTTCAGCTATGAATGGAACATCATCATATGAGCCAGAAGTTGAAACACAAGAGCACACTATGGAACCTGTCTTTAAGACTGTCTTTGAGACAATTCCTGCTCCTGTTGATACTGCTGAAGAACCACTACAATTCCAAGTTTCACTACTAGACTACAATGACTTTGTGGGTCGTATTGGAATTGGTCGTGTGTTTAATGGAAGAATCAAAGTCGGTGATTCAGTTGCCGTTATGAAGGTTGATGGATCAGTGAAGAACTTCCGTGTAACAAAGTTATTTGGTTACATTGGATTGGATCGTATTGAAATCGAAGAAGCTCAAGCTGGTGATTTGATTGCTATTTCAGGAATGGAAGACATCTCTGTTGGTGAGACAGTTGTTGACCCTGCACATCCTGAAGCATTACCATTACTTCGTATTGATGAGCCAACCTTACAAATGACTTTCCGTATCAATGATTCACCATTTGCCGGACGTGAAGGTAAGTTTGTGACAGCTCGTCAGATTCAAGACCGTTTGAATCGTGAATTACATACTGATGTGTCATTGCGTGTTGCTGAAACTGATGAAGCCGGTGTTTGGCTGGTCTCAGGACGTGGTGAGTTACACTTATCAATCTTAATTGAAAACTTACGTCGTGAAGGCTTTGAGCTTCAAGTTTCACGTCCAAAGGTTATTATGAAGGAAATTGATGGCGTACAATCAGAGCCATTTGAGGCCGTTCAAATAGATACACCTGATGAGTATTCTGGAGCAGTGATTGATTCATTGAACCAACGTAAGGGTGAAATGCGTAATATGGAACCAACTGGTACAGGAACTACACGTTTGGACTTCATTGTACCTTCACGTGGTCTAATTGGTTACTCAACTGAGTTTATGTCATTGACTCGTGGATATGGTATCTACAACCACACATATGAGGCATATGGTCCTGTTGTTAAGAACTGGAATCCTGGTCGTCGTAATGGAACACTTGTTTCAATTAACCAAGGCCAAGCCACAACATATGCAATCATGGGTGTTGAAGATCGTGGAACGATGTTCATCCATCCTACTGATGACATTTATGAAGGTATGGTTGTTGGTATGAATAGCCGTGACAATGATATTTCAGTTAATGTTACTAAGGCTAAGAACCAAACTAACGTGCGTTCATCTAACAAGGACCAAACAGCTTCAATCAAGACGCCACGTGATATGACGCTTGAAGAATCAATGGAATTCTTGGATGATGATGAATACGCTGAGGTAACGCCAGAAAACGTTCGTATTCGTAAGCAAATTTTGAATACAAGTGAGCGTGAAAAGTTTGCTAAGCGTCGCAAGATGTCAACACAAGGTTAATATAAAAAATTATTTTTAATAAAACGGTTGTTGCCCAATTATGGGGAACAACCGTTTTTATTACTTATGCTGAAAAATAAAATAATCTGCCTTAAGAATAAGGTCTTCAGGTAATTAGATGTGATAAAATGGAAAAAGCTATTTATAAAAGGAGCTCAATGATATGGAAGCAATAGATACTCATCAGCATAGTGGTGGGAAAAAACATCTGAGCTTAATGGGACGAATAAAAAATAAGTTTCGTTATTTAGATTTATGGTTATTAATACCAATTATCGCCATAATGATTTTTGGCGATGCAATGGTTTACACTGCAAGTACCAATATGGCCATTGGGTCTGCTAGTAGCTTTCTAATTAAACAAGCTGTATTTGGTCTCATGAGCTTAATCATCATGCTGGTTATTTTTGCATTGAAAATTAATTGGCAATCAAAATTTGTGATTCGATCTATTTTGGGTATTAATGTTATTTTGTTGATAAGTTTGGCATATGCACTGTTATTCGGTCAAGTCACTTCAGGAGCAAAGGGTTGGATTTATATTGGTTCTTTTGGTATTCAACCAGTTGAGTACTTTAAGATAAGTATGATTTTATATATTGCTCATCGTTTTTCTAGAAAGAAACCAGATAAAAATAGTTGGTTTCCTAAAATTAAAATGCAGGATTTGTTGATTCCTTTTGCAGGAATGACACTAGTCTTTTTGATGCCTGATTTTGGTGGAATTGTTATTTTATTGTTAATCTTTTTGATAGTTCTAATGATGGCTGGTGTTAGAATGCGCAGTCTTTTAACTTTAGTAGGATTTGTTTTAGCATCTTATATTGCAATTCCATTTTCATTACCATTATTAGGGAAATTACCATTTTTCCAATATCAAATTGCTCGATTTGAAGCGTATGTTAATCCATGGGTGGCTGGTGATTCTGGTCACCAATTAATTAATTCATATTATGCCATTAGTAATGGTGGTTTGTTTGGCCGTGGCTTAGGAAATAGTATTCAAAAAACGGGTTATTTACCGGAACCAAATACGGATTTTATTATGGCAGTAGTTGGTGAAGAACTTGGTGCAATTACAATTTGGGCTGTTCTAATCGTATTTGCCGTTATCATTTGCCGACTGATAGTCATGGGAATTCGTGCACGCCATATGCAACAAAGACTAGTACTCTATGGTATTGGGACATATGTTGTTGTCCAGATATTGATCAATCTAGGTGGTGTCGTTGGTATTCTACCGATTACAGGGGTAACATTCCCGTTAGTTTCTTATGGTGGATCTTCTTTGATTTCTTGGGGAATAACATTTGGTGTGGCTCTAAATATTGTTGGCCAGATAAAGTACAGTACTGAGTTAGAAGAGGTGAATTAAATGACATTTGTTGTAAAGCCAAGGCGCAGCGTTATTGTCTATTTAAAAAATGTTCGGCAAGCGCGCCAGTTACGTCGTTTTGGTGTCGTTAATTATATATCCGAGAAAATGAAATATGCAGTTATTTATATGGATGAAGATGATATTGAGACAAAGACAAAGCTAATTGAAAGATTGGGCTTCGTCTCTTCTGTTAGTTTGTCACACTGGCCTGAAGTTGATACCACTGTGGGTAGTGATGGTGAATCATTTGAATTGATGATTGACCCCGATGAATTATCAGATGAACCGATTGATGAAGAGGAATTGTGATGCGAATAGTAAGTGGTGATTTTGGTGGACGACCTTTAAAAGCTGTTCCAGGTAATGCAACAAGACCAACAACTGACAAAGTCAAAGAAGCGCTGTTTAATATGATTGGTCCCTATTTTGATGGTGGCCGTTCTTTGGATCTATATGCAGGTTCAGGTGGATTAAGCATCGAAGGTGTGTCTAGAGGAATTGATGAGGCCGTTTTAGTTGATAGACAATATGCTGCAATCAAAACGATCAAAGAAAATATTGCTGTAACAAAACAGCCAGAGAAATTTCATGTGATTAAAAGTACTGCCGAAGCAGCCATTCATCGATTACAAAACACGATACCCTTTGATATTTTGTATTTTGATCCACCATATGCAAAACAAACAATCGTTAAGGATCTTGAAGCGTTGGTTAACGCGGATCTTGTTGCAGCACAAGCCTTAGTCGTAGCAGAAACAGACCAATTCGCTGATTTACCAGAAAATTTACCCGGTTTTGAGCTAATTAAACAGAAAGATTATGGCATTACGGTAATTACTTTATATCGTTACACAGGGAGGTAAAATATGGTAAAAGCATTGTTTCCAGGTAGCTTTGATCCATTTACGAACGGCCACTTGGATATTGCCTATCGTGCGGCAGGACTTTTTGATGAGGTTATTATTGGCGTTGGTACCAATTTGAGTAAGCAGTATCTTTTTCAAACTTCTGAAAAGATTGCACTAATTGAACAGGCAACTGCTCATTTAAAGAATGTGTCGGTTGTTGAGATGTCTGGTTTAACCGTAGATTTCATGACAAAGATTAATGCAAATGTATTAATTCGGGGTCTTAGAAACGAAAAGGATTACCAATATGAACGAGATATTGCGCAAATGAATCAGGAGTTAGGCGATGTTGAAACCGTATTTCTCTTAGCTAAACCAGATCACCAATTCTTATCGAGCTCGTTACTAAAAGAGGTGGCTAGCACTGGTACGGATATTTCAAAATATGTACCTAACAATATAGAAAAAGCTTTGAATGAAAAGTTAGGTAAATAATATGGGAACAAAAAAAGTAAATAAGAAGTATAAACGTTTAAAAATAGTTGGGATAATTAGTCTGGTCTTGGTTTTAATTGGGTTAGTTATACCATTACCACTATATGCGGAATCGCCGGGTGAGGCAGATGATTTAAAATCATATATTAAAATAGATGGTAAAAAGCCCAAGGCTGATGGGAAATATATGATTACTGCCGTTTATTTGTCTAAAGTTAACGGTCTGGGTGCAATCATTGCTGCTCTTAATCCAACGACAACATTGATGACTAGCCGTGAGGCCAATGGTGGTTCAAGTGCATCGGATAGTCAAGCCATTAATAAAATATATATGGATTCAGCTGTAAATGAGGCTAAAGCAGTTGCTTACAAAGAAGCAAAGGTACCTTATAAAAGGACGTTTAACGGTATTTACGTGATGTCTGTTCAGGAAAATTCGAATTTTAAGAATAAGCTACGTGTCGGTGATACGGTGACCGCTGTTGATGATAAGCAATTCAGCTCTGCTAAAGGTTTTCAAAAGTATATTCGATCGAATAAGGTCGGAACCTCGATGACGATTACTTATAAGCAAAATGACAAACCTAAAACCGCTACAGGTAAGTCAGTGGCTTTAACTGGTACAAAAAAGCTGCCAGGTATTGGTATTGCTTTGACTGATTCGGTTGACGTTTCCTCACCACGCCAAATTTCAGCAAACATGGGAGAAATCAGTGGTCCTTCTGGTGGATTGATGTTTGCCTTGCAGATGTATGATGGCCTGGCTTCAGAAAATTTGGCTAATGGTCGTAAGATTGCGGGAACTGGTACCATTGATAAAAATGGTCGTGTTGGTGAAATTGGCGGCATTGATAAAAAGGTTATTGTCGCTCATGATGCTGGAGCTAAAGTATTCTTTGCACCTTATATTAAACCGACTAAGCAAAATCTGAAGTATGAACCTGATGGTAAAACAAATTATCAAGAAGCCGTTAAGGCGGCTAAAAAATATGCACCTAATATGAAAGTAGTGCCAGTTAAAACATTTTCAGATGCACTAACATATTTACGCACTCACTAAATTAGAAGTAGTTGCATATACGGTACACATTAAATATAAAAATAAATAAAAAAATGTCGCTATGATAACACATTTGCATGTGTTAATAGTGACTTTTTTTATTTAAAAAAATATTTTATATACGGTTTATAACATAAATAAAAATACTATATAAATGAATTATCAACTTGTTTATAATATCACAAGCCTCTTTTGTAGGATAGGTAAATAGTGATATAATGAAACATGTAGAAAGATGTAAGCGCTTTCTTGGAGGGGGACATATGTATTGAGGTATATTAATTATTTAGGCACAGATGCCTATCAGAATATTGCTATGGATAGTTGGTTGTTATACAACCTTAAGCCAAAGGAACCAGTATTCACACTATGGCAGAATAAAAAAGCTGTCATTGTGGGACAAAATCAAAATACTTTTGGGGAAGTTAATCAGGAGTATGTTGATCAAGAGGGTGTGCAAGTTGTTCGCCGAATGTCAGGTGGTGGCGCTGTTTATCACGACTTAGGGAATATTTGCTTCACGTTCTATGTGCCAGTTGAAAGTAGTAGTGAGGTCAACTTTAAACAATTCGTTGAGCCAATGTATGATGCACTACACGCAATTGGTATTGATGCCAAGATTACTGGTCGAAATGACTTAGAAGTAGATGGTAAGAAAGTCTCAGGTAATGCACAACGTTACGCAGGTGGTTATCTTATGCACCACGGTACGTTGATGTGGGACACTGACGTAGAGGCCATGGTTCGGTCGTTAAATGTTGCCGATGAAAAATTCATTTCAAAGGCAGCAAAGTCCGTGCGTGCACGGGTAGGTAACATTAAGAACTATGCGCCAGAAGGTCAAACTTTAGAAGACTTTATGGAAGCTTTACGTTACTATCTGACCGACGAGGGGAAAGATGGTGAATTGGTACTGACCGATGAACAAATCGCTGACATTAAACGTTGGCGTGACGAGCAATTCTCAACTTGGGACTGGAATTATGGTAAGAGTCCTGTGTTTGATTTCACGAATCACGCGAAATACGATGGCGGTAGTGTTGACGTTAAAGCGAATGTTAAGGAAGGTAAAATTCAAGATATTGATTTTACAGGGGATTTCTTAGGTGTTCGTGATTGGCGTGAAATTAAAGATAAGTTCATTGGTCAGGTATTCTCACCTGAGGCAATCCTTAAAGTCTTGAATTCTAATTCGGATGGCCAATACTTTGGTGGTATTACCAACGATGAGTTAGCGGTATTGTTTACTGGAGACAGTGATAAGTAGAAAGGGGCTACATGCAATGGCAAGTATCGCAGATGCAAACAAGAAGGTTTTAGATTTTGATGAGCAACTAGAAGCGCAAGATGAATTTTTTCCAACATTAAAACTGTTGGATAATGATGGAAAATTGTTGGATAAGGCAGCTTACAAGCGTTCTGAATTAACAGATGAAGATCTAGTTGAAATTATGAAGAAAATGTTATTCAGTCGTCAACTAGATATTCGTTCAACGAAATTGGCTAAGCAAGGTCGTTTTGGATTCTTTGCGCCAACTGCTGGACAGGAAGCTTCACAAATGGCCTCAGCTTATGCTTTCGGTAAGGAAGATTGGCTATTCCCAGGCTACCGTGATATTCCTGAAATTGTCGATAAGGGATGGCCAGTATGGAAGGCAATTCTTTGGTCACGTGGCCATGCTAAAGGAAATGAATTTACTACAGAAGATGGCGAACCAGTTAACTCATGGATGCCACAAATCATTATTGGTGCACAATATGTTGAAGCAGCTGGTGTTGCCTTAGGCTTGAAGAAGCGTAAGGAAGATGCTGTTGCCTATGCATATACAGGTGATGGTGGAACTTCACAAGGAGACTTCTATGAAGGTGTGAACTTCGCCTCAGCTTACAAGGCAAACGCTGTGTTCTTCGTACAAAATAATGGTTACGCTATTTCAACGCCTCGTGAGTTGCAAACGGCTGCACCACATTTGGCAGCTAAGGGTTGGGGATCAGGTATTCCTAGTTTAGTTGTTGATGGAATGGATCCATTGGCAATGTACTTGGCATCTAAAGAAGCTCGTGCTTGGGCTGCTGCTGGTAATGGTCCTGTTTTGATTGAGACATTGACTAACCGTTTGGAGCCACATTCAACAGCTGGTGATGATCCACTACGTTATCGTACTAAGGAAGACATTGCTGAGTGGTGGAAGAAAGAGCCATTGATTCGTATGCGTAAGTTTATGAGTGAAAAGGGTATCTGGGACGACGAGAAGGAAGATGACTATATTGCTGAAGTAGATAGTTATATCGACGATCAAATTAAGATTGCTGATAACATTGACAAGCAAAAGATCTCTGATTTCCTAAAGAATACTTTGGAAGTTCCAGGACAAGTAATGAAGGAACAAATTGAGCACTTCGAGAGCGAGGGTAAGTAATTATGGCTAATAAAACATATATTGCAGCAATTCAGGATGCTTTAGATTTAGCTTTGGACAAAGATGAGAACACCCTAATTTTTGGTGAAGATGTTGGAGAAAATGGTGGTGTGTTCCGTGCTACTGATGGTCTGCAAGCAAAGTATAGTGAAGATCGCGTATTTAATACGCCTTTGGCAGAATCAGGAATTGGTGGTTTGGCGATTGGGTTAGCAGCCACAGATTACCGACCAATTATGGAGATTCAATTCTTTGGTTTCTTATTCGAAGTAATGGATTCAATTGCTGGTCAAATGTCACGTGCACGTTTCCGTTTCAACGGTACACGTAATATGCCAATCGTTGTTCGTTCACCATATGGTGGTGGTACTAAGACACCTGAAATGCACGCGGATAATTTGGAGGGTATTGTGGCGCAAGTTCCTGGACTTCGTGTTGTTATGCCAGCTAACCCAGCTGATGCAAAAGGTTTGCTATTAAGTTCAATTGAATCTGATGATCCGGTTGTTTACTTAGAGAATTTGCATTTGTACCGTTCAATGAAGGGTGAAGTTGCTGATGGTTATTATACAACACCATTGGATAAAGCAGCGATTGCTCGTGAAGGTTCTGATGTAACCATCGTTTCATATGGTGGTGCGGTGCCTGTATCCTTAAAGGCTGCTGATGAGCTAGCCAAGGAAGGCATTGAAGCAGAAGTTGTTGATCTTCGTACGGTGTCACCAATTGACATTGAAACAATTGGCGAATCTGTTAAGAAGACAGGACGTGTTGTTGTGGTACAAGAAGCACAACGTATGGCTGGAGTTGCAGCTACAGTGATGGCTGAGATTTCAGAACGCTTTATCTTGAGTTTGAAAGCACCAATTGGCCGTGTAGCTGCACCTGATACAGTATACCCATTCGCTCAAGCAGAAAATGATTGGATGATGAAGGCTGACGACGTTGTTACTAAGGCCAAGGAGGTTGTGAACTATGACTGAGATTTTTACGATGCCTGATATCGGTGAAGGAATGGCCGAAGGGGATATCACAAACTGGTTAGTTAAGGTTGGTGATACAGTTAAGGTTGATGATTCTGTTGCTGAAGTGCAAAACGATAAGTTAGTTCAAGAAATTGTGTCACCATACGCCGGAACTGTTACAAAGTTGTTCGTGGATCCTGATACAACGGTTGAAGTCGGTGATCCATTGATTGAGTTTGATGGTGATGGTAGTGGTACTGGAGCTGGTGAAGCAGCCCCTGCACCAAAGGAGGAAGAGACACCTGCTGATGAGCCAGAAACTTCTGACGCACCTGCAGCTCCTGCTGGTAATGTTGTTGCAACCAATGGACAAATCTTAGCCATGCCATCAGTGCGTCACTACGCATTTGAAAAGAACATTGATTTGTCACAGGTTCCTGCATCAGGACGTCATGGTCACATTACAATGACTGATGTGACTGAATTTACTGGGGCACCAGCAGCGCCTGAAGCACCAACACCTGAACCACAAGCAGCACCTGTTGCACCTGAGGCTAGTGTTCCCGATGAGAAGCCAGCACCAGAAAAGAAGGTTGAAGTAGCTGATACGAAGTCAGGACGGCAACCAATGTCTGGTGTTCGTAAGGCAATTGCAAACGCAATGTCTGTACAGAATTCAACAATTCCTACAGTTACCAACTTTGATAGTGTTGAAGTGTCAAAGCTTGTCGCTCACCGCTCAAACTTCAAGGAGCCAGCTAAAGAGCAAGGTGTTAAGTTGACTTACTTAGCTTATGCAGTAAAGGCATTGGCTGCTGTTGGTAAGAAGTTCCCTGAAATCAATGCTTCTATCGATATGGATAGTCATGAAGTTATTTACCATGATACGGTTAATGTTGGTGTGGCTGTTAATGCACCTTCAGGATTGTACGTACCAGTTGTTGCTCATGCTGAGAGTAAGTCGATTATGACAATTGCCACTGAAATTGCTGACTTAGCTAGTGCTGTCCGTGAGGGAACGATTAAGCCTGCCCAAATGCAAGGGGCAACGATTACAATTTCTAACTTAGGTTCAGCTCGTGGTACCTGGTTCACACCAATTATTAATGGTAAGGAATCAGCTATTCTAGGCTTAGGTTCAATTTTGAAGGAACCAATCGTTGATGAAAATGGTGAATTGGCTGTTGGACAAAACATGAAGCTATCACTAAGTTATGACCACCGTTTGATTGATGGTATGTTAGGTCAACAATCAATGAATTACTTAAAGAAATTGTTGGCTGATCCTAGCTATATGTTGATGGAGGTATAGAAAATGGTTGTTGGAGCAGAAGCGACTGATGTTGGTACAGTTATCATTGGTTCAGGACCTGGAGGATATGTTGCAGCTATTCGTGCTGCCGAACTAGGTCAAGATGTAACTTTGATTGAACGAGACGATATTGGTGGAGTTTGTTTAAACATTGGCTGTATTCCATCAAAGGCTTTAATCAATGTTGGTCATCATTATCGTGACAGTCAAGAGGAGAATCCCTTTGGTTTGTCCATGACTGGTAAGTTAGACTGGGATAAAGCGCAAGATTGGAAGCAACATAAAGTTGTTGACCAATTAACTGGTGGTGTTGCGATGTTGTTGAAGAAGCATCACGTGCAAATCATCAAAGGTGAAGCAACATTCAATGATAATGAAACGTTAAATGTGGTTCAAGAAGATGGTCACCAGTTATTGCGTTTTGAAAATGCCATTGTGGCTGCTGGCTCACGTCCAGTAGAAATTCCTAGTTTGAAATTTGGTGGTCGTATCGTTGATTCAACTGGTGTGTTGAGTTTACCAGAAGTACCTGAACACCTCATCGTTGTTGGTGGTGGTGTCATTGGTTCTGAACTTGGTGGAGCTTATTCAAACTTGGGATCGAAGGTAACCATTGTTGAAGGGTTAGATCATACATTGAATGGCTTCGACAAGGAAATGACAAAGCCTGTTTTGAATGACTTTAAGAAGCATGGTGGTGAAATTGTAACTTCAGCTATGGCTAAAGGTGCAACACAGACCGACAAAGATGTTACATTGACTTATGAAGTTGATGGCAAGGAACAAACAGTGACAGGTGATTACTTGTTAGTTTCAGTTGGTCGTCGTGCTAACTCGGATACATTAGGACTAAATAATACAGATGTTAAAGTTGGTGATCATGGCTTGATTGAAGTGGATAACCAAATGAAGACTAGTGTGTCACATATCTATGCAATTGGTGATATTGTTGCTGGACCTGCTTTGGCCCATAAAGCAAGCTTTGAAGGTAAAGTTGCAGCAGCTGCCATTAGTGGCGCAAGCAATGCACATGACCTTCACTATTCACTACCAGCTGTTGCTTATACGCAATATGAATTGGCAACAACTGGTGAAACACCAGAATCAGTTAAGGCAAAGGACTTAAACGCTAAAATCAGTAAATTCCCATTTGCTGGTAATGGACGTGCCTTAGCAATGGATGCGGGCGTGGGATTTATTCGTCTGATTACTGATAAGGATAGTAATGCCATGTTGGGTGCACAGATTGTTGGACCGTCAGCATCTGACTTGATTTCTGAACTTTCATTAGCGATTGAAAATGGCTTAACATCTGAAGATATTTCGTTAACAATCCACCCACACCCAACTTTGGGTGAGACTATTATGGATGCTGCCGAAGTGGCAAATGGTCTAGGTATTCATGTATAATAGATTAAAATAACGATGTAGAGGTGGGTAGGCAATGTCTTTCTTTAAAACAAATGACGGTGTGCGATTACATTATCAATTCGATGGTAACAGTGATTATCCAGTCGTCGTCTTTCTCGGTGGCTATACAAGTATGATAACGACATGGGTGGCGCAAGTCGAAGCGTTTAAAGCTGCGGGCTTTCGCGTACTGCGTTTTGAGTATCGTAATCATGGTCAGAGTGAACAGACGGACAAAAGCTTACGTATTTCTCGGTTAGCGATGGATTTGGCCAATTTATTGGATTACTTACATGTAAACCAATTTACCTTGATTGGTCATTCAATGGGAGCGATGGTTGCCAGTCAGTATATTTCACTATTTGGTGATCGCAAAGTAAATGTTATTGTGACTGAAGATCAGACACCCAAAATGTTGAACGAAGATGGCTGGCAATATGGTGTTAAAGATTCCTCCTTTGCCCGTATTAGTCAAATTTCTGATAGTTTCCCGACAACAAAACTAGTTAAACAAGCCATTCCAAAAGAGCTGAAACGTCAAGTCTCAGACGGTTATGTGCCGTTTGACTTTGAAAAAAATCGCCCATTGATGATTGATGGGATTGTCCAAGATTGGCGTGATGTTGTTCGTCATGAACGGATACCACATTTATTTTTGGCGGGTGGTGCATCCCCAATGTATCCAGTAAATCATGCAAAACATGCCCTTGATTTGCAAGGAATTACAGGTTCGGCAATGCACGTCTTTGACGGCGCAGGTCATATCCCACATTTGGAATTTCCGGATGAATTTAACCAAGTTGTGCTAGGGTTTATTAAAAAATTTAGTTAAGCATGTCTTTAGTAACATAACTTTTCACGATGTGTATAGTTAAAAATTAGATGTTTAGGCTACGAAGTCTAGACATCTTTTTTTATGCCTCATTAAATAAATTAAAAAACAATTAGACAAATGAGAAAGTGCGTGCTATTATAATAACACTATTAAAATTAAACCGTTCACAAAGGGGAATTAGGTATGAAAAAATTTGGAAAAGTTGCTGCAGTTGCTGCGTCAGTGACAATGGTTGGGAGTGTTGCCTTGCCGGCAGTTTCGGCATCGGCAGCGTCTACGGGCAAGACAATTAATTGGTCAGAAATTGCAGCATTACCAACCATGGATCCAGCCAAATCTACCGATACTGTATCGGCAGATGCATTGGGGGCAACGAGTTTACCTTTGGTACAGTTTGGTAAGGGCAGCAAACTTGAAAATGAAGCAGCCAAGAGTTATGAAAAGTCAGATGATGGTCTAACTTACACTTTCCATTTACGTTCTGGATTAAAGTGGGAAAATGGGGATGATTTGACAGCAAAAGATTTTGTCTATGGTTGGCAACGTTCAATCGACCCTAAGACGGCATCAGAATATGCTTACTTGTTTGATAGTGTTAAAAATGCAAAGGCCATTCAGGATGGTGATAAGAAGCCTTCAGAATTAGGTATCGAAGCAGTGGACGACCAGACTTTGAAGGTGACTTTGGAATCGCCTGCATCATATTTCTTACAAGAATTAACAATGCCCGTGTTCTTCCCAGAGAACCAAAAATTTGTGGAAGAAAAGGGAAACAAGTTTGGAACTTCAGCTGCCAACTATTTGTCAGCAGGGCCTTATAAATTTAAAGGTTGGTCAGGTTCAAATAATAAGTATTCATATGTAAAGAATAATAAATACTATGATGCGGATAAGGTCAAAACTAAGAAAATTGCTGTGCAAACCATTAAGGACCAAAATACTGGTTATAACTTGTATCAAGGAAAGAAACTTGATTTCACACCATTGTCGCCAGATCAGGTGAAGGCTTCAAAGAGCAAGAAGGGTTATAAGGAGATTAAGTCTGGTGCAACACAAGCCTTGCAAATGAATCAAGAAAAGGTACCTGAATTCAAGAATACTAAGATTCGTCAAGCCATTTCTTATGCTGTCAACCGTAAGGCATTATCAAATCAAATTGTTACTGGGTCAGCTATTCCGGCAACTACCTATACACCTAAAGGCTTAGTAAAAAATCCTAATAATAACAAGGATTTTGCAACCGATGCTGAAGTAAAGGGGGCAGTTGGCTACGATAAGAAGAAGGCAGCTAAGTTGTTCAAGGCTGGCCTTAAGGAAGTTGATAAGTCAAAGCTATCGGTCCAATTGTTAACTGACGATGATGATACCTCAAAGCGTGTTGCCCAATTCTTACAAGAGCAACTAGAAAAGAACTTAGACGGTATGGATGTCTCAATTAAAACAGTCCCAAAGAAGCAACGTTTGAAGTTGAGTACTGATGGTGATTTCCAAATGCTAAACTTTGGTTGGTTGGCTGATTATCCGGATGCCTCATCATTCTTAGATTTGTATAAGGCTGATGCATCATACAATTATGGTAAGTGGCAGAATGAAGACTACAATGCTGCTTTGGAGAGTGCCGAAGGTAAGAATGCTAATGACAAGAAGGCCCAATATGCTGACTTCAAGAAGGCCGAACAAATTCTTGAGAAGAAAGCTGGTGTTGCACCTTTGTACTACCGTTCAACGGCGTCATTATTGAATCCTAAGGTTAAGGGTGTTGTAGCTAACCCTACTGGCGCACCATTTAACTTTAAGTATGCTGTTAAACACTAAATTAAATATTTTATAGTAACGTAATAGGCTGGAGCATAGTAAATGTTCCAGCCTGTTTTGTTATTTAAATCCATTAACGCCTTTTAATTAATGTTAAAATAAATAGAAATATCATATATGAACAATGACGATTCTCAATTAAGTAAAGAAGGGGACAATGAAAATAACAATTATGGGTGGAACCGGTTATATTGGTCAGGGGATTCTATCTGCACTCGTCCAGGATAGAAATAATTACGAACTGACTAGTTTATCTCGGTCTGGTACCAAAAATCATACAAACTTAGTTGATTCTGTGACCTATTTGGCTGTTGATTTGACTAAGCCAGGTCATTGGCAGACGGTCATTGATAGTTCTGATGTTGTCGTTGATTGTGTGGGAATCTTTTTACCTAGTAAACGGAAAAACACGAGTTATCAGAAAAACAGTATTGATCCTGCAAAAACGGTCATTGATGAGCTAATAGCCAAGACAACGCAAACAAGATTTGTCTTTATTGCTGCTAATAATGCACCGTGGCCGCTTAAAAATTATATGAAAGCAAAAGAAGAGGTTATTGATTACGGTGTCGAAAAGTTGGATAATCGATTTGTAGCTGTTTATCCTGGAATGGTGTACGATAAGCAACGTATGCTTAATTTCATTCCAGGCGTATTATTACATTTCGCCATCTATGGATTACATTTGAATTTTTTGAAAAAATATCGTCCAGTTAAACGCCAAAAGTTTAATCAGGAAATGCTTCAAATTATTAAGCAACAATCCAGTGTTTTGACGAACAAAATATCATAATTACCTATAGGAGAGAAAAAGTTGATCACTTTAAAATCAAACAGAGAAATTTCAGGCATGGCACACTCTGGTAAAATTCTAGCGGGTGCCCATCTTGCATTACGAGATAAAATATATGTTGGCATGGACACTTGGGAAATTGAGGAAATTGTTAACCAATATATTCTTGATCATGATGCAAAACCTTCAGAAAAGGGCTTTGAAGGATATAAATATGCCACTTGCATTAGCATTAATGATGAAGTAGCACACGCAACACCACGTAAGGGATTGAAATTAAAAAATCATGATGTTGTGACAGTGGACTTTTGTGTTAATTGGCATGGTTATGAAAGTGATTCTGCTTGGACTTATGTTGTTGGTGAAAGTACACCCGAAATCGATCACTTAATGGATGTGACTCACACGGCTTTGTACTTAGCAATCGATCAAGCGCAAGTTGGTAATCGTTTAGGTGATATTGGTTTTGCCATTCAAGACTATGTGGAAAATGAAAACCATATGGGTGACGTCCGTGATTTGATTGGTCATGGTATTGGTCCAACGATGCATGAAAAGCCAGATGTGTTCCACTATGGTGTCGCACATAAAGGGTTACGTCTAAAAGCTGGTATGGTCATTACCATTGAGCCGATGGTCAATGCAGGTGGTGACTGGGAAATTAATACTGAAGTCGTTCCCGAAACTGGATGGGAGTATTATGTCTCAGGAGATGGTAGCTTGTCAGCACAGTATGAGCATACAATTGCGATTACCAATGATGGACCTAAAATTTTGACATCCCAAGATCCAGTTGGCGATGCCAAGTATTTATGGCAAGATTAATCATTTTGAATAATTAGCACAAAAAGGCAACCCGATTTATTAAAAAACGGGTTGCCTTTTTTGTGCATATTCTTGATTATTAAAATTTTAAGCTGTTACAGCAACTAATGGATCACCGTTTTTGACCTGGTCAGTTTCAATCGGTTCAACGTTGGCGAAGTCTGCGGTATTCGTAATTGCCATAATTAGTGTTGGATCATAACCGGCATCGATAATTTTTTCAATTTCAAAACTACCTAATGCTTCACCTGCAGTAACATGTTGGCCTTGAGAAACTTTAGAATCAAAATATTGTCCTTTTAAATTAACAGTATCAATTCCTAGGTGAATTAAAATTTCTGCACCATTGTCTGATTTAATACCATAAGCATGTTTGGTTTCATAGGCAACTGTAATTGTACCAGAAACGGGTGCGTAGATTGTTGTATCACTTGGTACAATTGCGGCACCATTACCCATTAATTTAGAAGAAAAGACCTGGTCATTGACGTCTTCTAATTTAATGGCTTGACCAGAAACGGGTGTGTTAACAATTTCATCGGCTAAGTTAGTTTCAACTGGTGTATTGGCAGCTGGCTTAGGAGCATCGTTTTTATTACCACCATCGATAACGGCGAACTTCGCTGCATTTTTCTTACCGTATAGATAGGTCAGTGTAAAGGCAATTACAAATGAAATCACTTCACATAATAGATATGCGGGAATTGATTTTGCATTAATTGACAAGAAGCCAAGGAACCCTGCTGATCCAAGCGATACGGCGATGACATGCATTAAACCGGCTAATGCTGCGGCTACACCGGAACCGATAAGCGCACAGAAGAATGGGAACTTATATTTTAGGTTAACTCCAAATAAAGCTGGTTCGGTAATACCCAATAGGGCAGATACAGTGGCAGAAGATGATAATCCTTTCATCTTTTTGTTTTTTGTTAGAGCAAATACGCCAAATGTCGCAGCACCTTGTGCGACATTTGCCATCGAAGCAACAACAAATATAAAGTCACCGTAACCACTATGATTTTGTGTGAATGCCGTAACCAATTGTGTTTCAATAGCTGGAAAACTTTGATGGAGTCCGGTTAATACGATTGGTGAGTATAATAGTCCAAAAATACCCGTTCCAACAAAGCCTAATGTTTGATAAATAAAGACAATACCATTAGTAACTCCGTCTGAAAGTAGGCGCATGACTGGTCCAACGATAACAAATGTTAGAAACCCAGTCACCATTAATGAAATTAGAGGTGTAAAAGTAAAATCAACGGCAGATGGTAATCTTTTATGTAAGTATTTTTCAATTAACGACAAAATATAAACGGCAGCTAGCACAGGAATAACTTGATAATAGTAGTTATTTTGTGAAACAGCTAAACCGAAAATGTCCCAGGATTGGTTGGCTATTAAGCCTGGCGAGACCATAATCATAGCTAAAGCTGCACCTAGGTATTGGTTAGCACCAAAGCGTTTAGCAGCTGAAATACCGACCAAGATGGGCATGAATATGAAGGGAGCAGCTGACATGACTTGAATCATTGCTGAGAATCCCTTAATAACTGGGAAACTGTCTACTAAGGCCTTTGGCCCAAACAAGTCAGGTGAAGTTAGGAAGTTATTTAGCGCCATTAACAAACCACCAGCGACTAAGGCTGGAATGATTGGCACAAAAATATCAGATAGTAATTTAATAAAAGCCATGATTGGATTTTTCTTTTTACCATCTTGGGTGACATTTTTAAGTTCTTCAGTTGAAACTGGGGTCACATCTGCAATATTTATGAGTTCGTCATAGACATTATTGACATCCCCAGGACCGATGATGATTTGATATTGGCCATTTGTTTTGAATGTTCCTTTAACGTCATCGTTATTGTCTAGAGCATCTTGATCTAGTTTACTTTCATCTTTGATAACTAATCGTAGTCGTGTTGCACAATGTGCAGCAGCAGCAAAATTATCCTTACCAACCGCTGAGACAATCTCATTAGCGACTTTTTTATGATCCATTTGTCTACTCCTTGTTAATGAAAACGTTTTCTTTTTATTACACTTATTAGGATACCTTATTTTGGTTATATGTCAAACGTCTGACATACCTTCTTTAATAAGTTTATATTTTTTAAATTATTGATAGTTTTTCTATATGTCAAACGTTTGACATATTGTGCAACATAATCTATCTTAGAAGTGATGATTTTCTAATTTAGAAACACTGCCAATTTAATAGGGGATTAATTCATATGATTTGGACTAGAGAAAAAAGATACCAACCTTACAGCGCATATTCAGAAGCAGATAAAGAAACTCTAGCAGAACAAGTATCATCGTCAGTGTACAAGCCGGCGTTTCATATACATCCGACTTCAGGATTACTGAATGATCCTAATGGATTTTCTTATTTTAATGGTCAATGGCATATATTTTATCAAGCTTTTCCTTTTGGACCAGTTCACGGTCTAAAATCATGGGTACATTGTGTTTCAGATGATTTAGTTCATTGGCATAATTTAGGTATTGCATTAAACCCAGGAAATCAATATGATTCGCATGGTGCTTATTCTGGGTCAGCACAAGTGATCAATGATAAATTATTCCTTATGTATACAGGTAATGTACGAGACAAAAATTGGCAACGTCGTAGTTATCAACTTGGTGCTTGGATGGATGAAAATAACCAAATCACAAAAGTAAACCAACCGCTCATTACAGCGCCTGATTATGTGACTGAGCATTTTAGAGATCCACAATTGTTAAAGGTGAATGATGAATATTTTGCTTTAATTGGTTCACAGGATAAACAAAATTTACGTGGTGAATTTTCATTATATAAAACTCAGGATTTAAAAAATTGGGAAGATATGGGGTATATAAAGCATAATCTTGGTGATATGGGCTATATGGTTGAGTGTCCAAACCTAGTTTATGTTGATGATAAGCCTGTACTAATTTTTTGCCCACAAGGATTGCCGCAGAATATATTACCAACAGACAATATTTATCCAAATGTTTATACGGTTGGTAGTAATTTGGATTTTAAAACTGGTACTTGGTATTCTGACACATCAACGTTAATGCAATTAGATGCTGGTTTTGATGTTTATGCGAGTCAGGCATTTAATGCACCAGATGGACAGGCCTATTTGATAAGTTGGGTCGGACTACCTGAAATAAACTATCCATCGGATAAGGAAAATTGGGCTCATTGCCTTAGTTTAGTGAAGCGATTAAAAGTGGTCGACAATAAACTTTATCAAATACCAGTAACAGCTATGTCTACATTGGCTGTTGCAGAACAAACATTACCCCAAAATCAACAAGTATTAGTCACTGATACAAAGCAACAATACGAGTTAAAACTGGACTTGGATTCTAATCAAACAGGCAATTTATTATTAGCTAGCGATGGCACTAGTGATAACGGCTTACAATTACAATTTGACACAAACAATGAGGGTTATCTAATTGTTGATCGATCAAATGTCGGTGAGAAATTTGCAACAAAGTATGGTGAAACACGCAAAGTAAACGTCAACCCTCATAAAAAGTTATCATTAGATATTTTCGTTGATCATTCAATTTGTGAGATTTTTATAAATGGTGGTGAGCAGGTCATGACGTTACGTTTCTTTGCACCGCAAACACAGACAATGATTGCGTTTTCTGAACAAAATACGCTAAAATATTCAGGTAGCTATATCTTATTAAGTGATATGTGATAGCTAATATTACATGAAATTATTAGAAATTTGTATTGAAAAAAGGATGTGCCATTGTGAAACCAAAGTTATCTGATGTTGCTGAAGAAGCAGGTGTATCACCAACAACTGTCTCTCGTGTTATTAACAATCATGGTTATTTGAGTGCGGCAACAAAACAAAAAGTTTATGATGCAATGGCGACGTTGAACTATCAGCCCAATTCTTTAGCAAGATCTTTGAAGGGAAAAAAGTCGCATATAATTGGTCTTATTTTCCCTGGTATTACAAATCCTTTTTTTGCAGAATTGATTGAAAAACTAGAAAAACAGTTATTCTTGCAAGGTTACAAGGTTATTTTGTGTAATTCTGCTGATGATGTTGCGAAAGAACGTAATTATTTACAAATGTTAATTGCTAATCAAGTTGATGGCATTATAACTGGCGCACATAATTTAGGGATTGAAGAATATCAAAATACAAATTTGCCCATTGTTGCCTTTGATCGACGGTATACGGATGGTATGCCAATGATTAGTAGTGATAACTTGCAAGGAGGTATTTTGGCAACGGATACCTTATATCAGGCAGGTGCGAAAAATATTTACTTTATGGGAAATCCCAACCAAAAAGGTAATCCCACCGATAGACGCTTGCAGGGGTATCGACAACAAATGGCTAAATTAGGCTTGGAAAATCATGTTTTTCCGATTTTCTTTGATGAAACTCCAAAAATCAAACAAGTCTCTATTCAACAATTTTTAAAGAAAAAGCAAGCTGATGGTATTATTTGTAGTGATGATTTAACGGCTATTCTTGTATTACAAACGGCCCGTGAGTTGAACATTCAAGTACCAAATGATTTGAAAATCATTGGTTACGATGGCAGCAATTTTATTAGAACATACTTTCCTGAATTGAGCACAGTGGTACAGCCAATGGATGACATCGTGATGATGCTTGTTGAAAGTTTGATCAATCGTATCACAAATCGTGAAGATAAACTTGAAGAGAGTGATTTTATTTTACCAGTCTCTTTGTATCATGGTGGCACAGTATAAATTTAATAGACAAATACAGTTTTGAAATGAAGTGTTTTTTATTTTCAAAACTGTATTTTTTTGTGCAAAAATAAGTCAGCCGACTGGCTTCTAACATGATAATCTAAGAAAGCCTCAGACATATTAAGGTACTTTCAGGTAAGAAAAGTAAGCAAGAATTGTTTAAAATCTAAAAAACCTGACTAGTCTAGAAATGCTTGCCCCTGCATGGTTAGCTAAAACCTGACTAGTCTGGTTATGTAAAGCTTGATACAAATGAATTAAAACCGTTTTCATAGTCATGTACACTGAACGTGTTGAAAGGGGATATTGAAATGGAAAAATATCAAAAAATATATTCTGACCTCTTGAAAGCATTACAAGATAATGTCTACCAACCAGGTGATTACTTACCGAGTGACGGGCAGCTGGTTATACGTTACCAAGTATCTCGTGAGACGGTGCGTAAAGCTGTTAAAACATTGGCTAATGATGGCTATGTGCAAAGGTTACCTGGCCGAGGTTCAGTTGTTTTGGATCGAAAGCATTTTGTATTCCCGGTTTCAACACTTGAAAGTTATCGTGAAATGGTTGCGCAAGCGCACCTAGATGCTAGTAATGATGTCATCGTTATTAAGCAGAATGTGCCTGTTCCGGAAAAATTAACAGGAGGTGACTCGCCAGTATTAAGCACATTGGTCGTACGTCGGCGTTGGGTTGATGGTGAAGAGATGGTCTTAGATTACGATTATATTAATCAAGCTGTTATTGATCATGTTCCGCATACGGCGGCTAAGAATTCATTGTTTGATTACTTTGAAAATCAGTTAGGTTTACAAATTGATTATGCGGTTAAACGAATGACAGTTGAAAAAGGAAATGTCAAAGATCGACAGTTACTCATATTGATGAGGGGATGTCTATGGTGGTTATTCGGAGTGAAACCCGTTTATCGGATAATCGCATCTTATCTTATACTGAATCGCGACATCGTGCAGATCGCTTTACAAGTGTTGAATTTGCAAGACGTCATAAATAGGAGGGCTATATATGTTTGGGTTTGGAAAGAAAAAAACAGTTGCTGATGACAACAAATTGTACACGCCAGTAACAGGTGAGGTTATTCAATTAGAAAATGTTTCTGATCCTGTATTTGCTGGGAAAATGATGGGGGATGGTTTTGCTGTGGAGCCTACGGATGGCACAATTGTT
>JACYYK010005607.1_pt1 | contig 57547 bp, 59 predicted proteins | sample 8236871 | NCBI WGS metagenome assembly JACYYK01 (sample SAMN14103087, study PRJNA606662) | landfill metagenome | isolation source: landfill solid waste inoculated with endophyte fungus Paravalsa indica | place: India:New Delhi, Okhla landfill site | collected 2017-11-05 | reverse complement strand
GTTCAGTTTTCAATGATCAATTTCAATATCGCTTTTTTAGGCGACCAAATTAGTATATCATCCTCCAAAACTAAAGTCAATAGTTTTTTTAAAAAATATTTTAGAGGCTGCCTCTCAAAAGCTGCTTGATTATAGTAACACATAGATAACTTAAAAAGCAATAGTTTTTGCTATCCAATTTTTACCTAAGTTTGATTGAGCTTCATTAAGTGTTTTTTAAGATTCACTTACTTCATCATTTTCCCCTAAGAGCATAAATAGAAAAAATGGCTCCATCACCTGAAGGAATGATAGGAACCATTTCTTGCTTAACACTTTATTTAATACTAAGGAAGAATAAAAATGTGGATTGCTGTTAATGAAGCGATACCTGGCACACCCAATAAACCTGCTACAACTGCTGTAAAGATATTAATAGGTATATGAAGACCAAGGGAAGCACCGAATAGATTAAAGAAGAACAAGAACAACACACCGATGGTCACTTTTACGACACCTTGTCCTAAAACGCGCGAAAATTTCAGTGGAATCCCTTTGGTCAACAACAAAACAATTAAAATTAGCAGACCTGCAATAACCCAAATATTCATACAACCTGTCCCCTTTTGTCCATATGATTATGTTTCTATCTATATGAAACAAAAGCGTAAAATAGAATAGAGAATGTAATTATTTCTCTTCTAGTCTAATCACCTGCAGAAACCTTTCGATATTTAGCTTCTTTAAGCAGATAGAAGTATTTTGCCTTTGCTAACGCCAAATCAAATCTTCCCTGCTCTGTCGGCTCTATACTTCGTTCCATAATACTCTCGAGGTTTTTCCAATCCTTTTTCAATTGATAAATATTGGTTAATAATTGTTGGTTCATCGCTGCTTTTTTTATTTTTTTATGTGCCGCCATCTTCTTCACCTCTATTATACTTCTCGTCTTCCTTCTAGAGCTTTTGATAAGGTTACTTCATCTGCATATTCCAAATCGCCACCCATTGGCAATCCATGAGCAATTCTAGTCGTCTTTATTCCAGAAGGTTTAACAAGTCTGGAGATATACATCGCTGTTGCTTCTCCTTCGATATTTGGGTTTGTAGCCAAGATTAATTCCTCTACCTCTTCGTCCTTCAAACGATTAATTAAAGAAGGAACATTGATATCTTCCGGGCCGATACCATCCATCGGAGAAATTGCACCATGTAGTACATGGTATTTGCCATTAAATTCACGCATCTTCTCCATCGCAATCACATCCTTTGGATCTTGTACAACACAGATTAAAGACTTATCTCTTGATTCATCTTGACAGATTGCGCAAGGATCTTGGTCCGTTATATGCCCGCAAATACTACAATGTGTTAACTCTCTTTTGGCGTTCGCTAACGCCTTGGCGAAATCTAACACATCATCTTCTTTCATATTTAATACGAAGAAAGCCAGGCGGACGGCCGTCTTTGGACCGATTCCTGGCAATTTTGTAAAACTATCAATTAACTTAGAAATTGGTTCTGGATAATACATGACAGTCCCTCCTAGAACATGCCTCCAGGTAAATTTAATCCTTTTGTAAATTTGCCCATCGTGTCATTCGTTTTGTCATCAACTTCTTTTAGCACTTCATTTGTTGCAGCTAAGATTAAATCTTGAAGCATTTCGATATCATCCGGATCTACTACCTCTTCTTTTATTTCAATGTCAGTCAGCTCTTTTTTTCCATTTGCCACAACCTTAACCATTCCACCACCAGCTGTTGCTTCAAAGGTCATTTCTTGTAGCTCTTCTTGTGCCTTCATCATATCCTTTTGCATTTTTTGCATTTGTTTCATCATTTTGTTCATGTTTCCTCCACCACGCATGGAAATCCCTCCTAATTATTGTCTATTATCTTTTTCATCACTAACCATTAGCAGAAATGAAGTTACTACTACTAATGGAAGTCTTTCTTATTCACGAATTTCTAACAAATCCTCACCAACTAGCTTCCGTGCCTGTTCGATCATAGGATCTTCCGGTTCTGGTTGACTCTCATCATCATGAGTAGAACCACCTTGATCCTTTTGTTTTCTAACATATTCCTCTCGTAATGTTAGCCAGTTTTCTTCAGGTATTGGTACAAATGTCATATCAGTACCGATTACTTCCGATAGTACTAATTCTATCGTTTGTTTATGCTCTAGCGCAAGTGAACAGTGTATTTCATAACGAAATGCTAAAATAACGGCATTATCAGAAGCTGCGCTTGGCTTACTATTTTGAATGGTAGCATGGGCTGGTGCACTTTTTTGTTTTAGAGAGTCCATAAAGCTTGGCCAGCCAGCCTTTGTTTTCTTTAGCATATCTTTAGACGCTTCAGCTAGGATGTTTCGAATTCGATCATACGGTATACTATATGATTTGCGACCTGCTGGAGCGCTTTTCTTCGTTGGTTGAGTTGTTTCTTGTTGTTGATGTACTTGTTTAGGTAATTCTTTTAATTTATTTTCTAGTTCATTTATTTTCTGTACCAGTTTATCATATTCTAAGGCTTCTTGCTTTCCTTCTTGTACTGGTTGCTCACAAATTTTTAAAATGGATATTTCAATAAATACCTTCGGGCTATTGGTCCACTTGATTTCCTGCTGGCATTGGTTCAATTCTTTAATGGCAAGTTGAATCCAGTCCGCACTGATCTTTTCCGATAAGGCGTTAAATGCTTCATCAACAATTGCACGTTCCAAAACATTTTCCAAGGAAGGAGATGTCTGATATAACAAAAGGTCTCGCAAATAATAAATGAGGTCAAAGACGAATCTACCCGGGTCCTTTCCTTCCTGTATCAGTTGATCTATTTCAAGCAAAGCTTTTTGCACATTCTTTTCATACATTGTCGTAACTATGGAGGTTAGCTTCTGCTGGGAGACAGAGCCTGTAACAGCTAGAACATCCTCCATCACCACTTGACCATCACTATAGGAAATAGCTTGATCTAATAAACTTAGCGCATCTCGCATCCCACCTTCCGCGGAAAGTGCGACAGCTTCTAGAGCCTCTTGCGCTACATCGATCTTTTCCCTTTCCATGATGTCCTGCATCCGTTTAACCATTGCAGACTGAGAGATTCGTTTAAAGTCAAAACGCTGACATCGTGAAATGATGGTTAATGGAATCTTGTGTGGTTCAGTGGTAGCTAGTATGAAAATAACATGCTTCGGTGGCTCTTCTAATGTTTTTAATAATGCATTAAAAGCCCCAATAGATAGCATATGTACTTCATCAATAATATACACTTTATAAGAAACAGCACTCGGGGCATATTTGACCTTATCACGGATATCTCGAATTTGCTCCACACCGTTATTAGATGCTGCATCAATCTCCACAACATCAGCAATAGAGCCATCCTGAATACCTTGACAAGAGGCACATTCGTTACAAGGTTCTAGAGCTGGTCCGTTCTCACAATTCACTGCTTTAGCAAAAATTTTGGCAGCACTTGTTTTACCAGTACCTCGAGGACCAGAAAACAAATATGCATGGGTAAACTTATCCTGCATGATCGCATTTTGCAACGTACGTGTAATATGAACTTGTCCCACTACATCTTCAAAATTCTTTGGGCGCCATACGCGATACAGTGCTTGATATCCCATTATCCATGATCCCCTTCTATGTTTAATAACTCTTTATATTGTAGCAAAAACTGCGGATAAAAACGAGTATGTATGATTAGATAGACTCAAAGTCCTTTTTGCAATGCTGCTCTCCATAAGGTAAATAGAAAGCCTCTTGTCGAGTAAACAAGAGGCTGCATATATACATTCATTAACGCCGTGCACCAAGCTTCGATGGCATTACCCTAAGCGTTACTTAAGTTGATAGCTCGACCCAGGCTTCCCTGCGGCACACAGGAAGGTTCGCTTAATGCTGCTTCCTTCCGGACCTGACATGGTTCACGAGTTCCTGTTGCGCAGGACCCGAGCGTCAGCACTACTCCCTTAAGGCAGACCTTAAAATAATGACACCTCAGCAAGGTATTCAGTCTCGCTATAGCGGATTGCGAGTACAGGGCACCGCTACCTCCCCACCTAGCACGGCAAATTTGCTAATATTTTTAATTGCGCTAGTAAAGCGCATTTATTAGTATAACTTGTTCTATAAAAAAATGCAATGGTTATCCATTGTTAGTATCTTCCTCGCTAGCCAGTTTTGTCTGTTTCTTTTCCTTTTTCTTCTGTCTAAGCTGTTTAAAAAAGGTGGTTAAAAGTTCGCTTGATTCAGCCTCCAGCACACCTGCTGCCACTTCAACTTGATGGTTAAAGCGATCATCCTGCAATAAATTCACTATTGAACCAGCACATCCTGCCTTTGAATCTCTTGCACCATATACTACTCGCGGAATACGAGCTTGCAATATTGCGCCTGCACACATCGGGCAAGGCTCTAATGTCACATATAAGGTGCATTTCTCTAGTCTCCAGCTGCCAACTATCTCATTGGCTTTATCTATTACAAGCATCTCTGCATGGGAGCTTGTGGTTTGTAATTTTTCTCTTAAGTTAAATGCAGCTGCGATTACTTCATCCTCGTATACGAGAACAGCACCAATCGGAACCTCTCCTAGAACCGCTGCCTTTTGAGCCTCCTCTAATGCCCGTTCCATAAAAAATTGATCCTTCATCCAACCCCACACTTTAATAAATGATTACTATTACTATGCAGGAAAATGAGACAAACTGCAAGTATGCATCATTTTTAACAAAAAAGGGTATGTTTGATTATAGAATGCTTAGAGATGAGGTGAATAAATGAAGGATTCAGCTGTATTAATAATCGATTTAATTAATGATTTTCATTTTTCAGAGGGCGACCTCCTTTTAAATGAAACAAAGAGAATCCTGCCTAACATTAAGAGGCTAAAGCAATATGCTAAAAAACATAGCCTTCCTATTATATATGTCAATGACCATTATGATACGTGGGAAACAGATTATAAAAAAATTGCCGATAAATGTAAAAGCGAAACAAACCAGGACATTATTGCAGAGGGGCTCCCATCAAAGGAAGATTATTTCCTAATTAAACCAAAATTATCTGGATTTTTCCGTACCACCTTACCATCCTTACTCGAGCAACTAGGGATTAAACACTTAATCATTGCTGGAATTGCCGGAAATATATGTGTCCTTTTCACCGCAAATGATGCTCATATGCGTGGATACACTTTGCATGTTCCGGAAAACTGCATTGCGTCCAATACACGAATTCATAATGAAGAAGCCATCAGACTTATGGTCAAAGTAATGAAAGCCAAAACAGATCCAATCTAGTGTTCTATTTCTCCTTTCCTATCATATCGTAAAATGAGAAACCATTCGCGAAGAAACAACGATATTTCTTGAGGAGAGGAGAGCTTTCTGTGCAAATATATGTTGTAAAACAGGGTGACACCTTGAATTCCATAGCCAACCAATTTGGTATAACCTATCAATTAATCGCTTCCGCCAATGAGCTAGATCCACAGCAATCACTAGTCGTTGGTCAGGCACTCGTTATTCCGATATTTGGTCGATTTTATACCGTTCAATCTGGTGATAGCCTATATACTATTGGTCAACGATTCGGTATTTCTGCTGCTGAATTGGCTCGGTTAAATCAATTGAATCTATATCAACCTCTTACACCTGGAACTACCATCTATATACCAGAATCCCCAAAAACAGAAATTGAAGTAAATGCATATATCGAACCAACTGGCGAAACCGTTTCGGAAACACTAGAAGCAGCAGCAAGAAAGCATAGTCGAAATTTAACCTATCTCGCGCCATTTTCTTACCGTGTGACACGGGAGGGAAATCTCATCCCACCACCATTAAACCAGTTTGCTGCTATTGCTAATGAGAACCAAGCTTTACTCATGCTTGCCATCACAAATTTAGAAGAGGGAGCCTTTAGTGCAGAGCTTGGGAGAATTATTGTGACAGATCAACAGGTACAAAATCAATTGCTCGATCAAATTATTCAAACAGCACAACAGGTAGGGTATGGAGATATTCATTTTGATTTTGAATTTTTACCACCAGAAAATCGTGAGGATTACAATAACTTCTTAAGAAAGGCTACGGAGCGATTACATGCTGAAGGTTTACTTGTTTCCACAGCACTTGCGCCAAAAACAAGCGCAACGCAAGAAGGAGCCTGGTATGAGGCTCATGACTATAGGGCACACGGCGAAATTGTCGATTTTGTTGTTCTAATGACCTATGAATGGGGTTACAGTGGTGGACCTCCGATGGCAGTATCACCGATCGGACCCGTTACAGATGTAGTAAACTATGCCCTCACCGAAATGCCAGCATCCAAAATTTTATTAGGACAAAATTTATATGGTTATGATTGGACATTGCCATTCGAGCCTGGGGGAGAATTAGCCAAGGCCGTTAGTCCTCAAGAAGCCATTGCATTAGCCCGAGATAATAATCAAGCCATTTTATACGATCAAGAAGCACAGGCACCTTATTTTTTCTATCAGGATCCACAAGGGAATCGCCATGAGGTATGGTTTGAGGATGCTAGATCGATACAAGCAAAATTCGACTTAATAAAAGAAAAGAATCTGAGAGGAATCAGCTATTGGAAGCTAGGCTTAGCTTTCCCACAAAATTGGTTATTACTAGAAGATCAATTTCAAATAAAAAAGAATATGTGATATCCATCCGTGGGGAGTTTTTAATTCTCCACGGATATTTTTTTAAAAGAACAGCCCAAAAACAACTAATCCATATCCATTAACAAACGTAATTCATCGCTATTCTCCACTAAATCCTCTAGAGTATATTTATCTAACACAAGGAAAAATGCCGCCATTGCTTCTGATACGACATGTCGGAGCTGACATACTGGTGTGATGACACAATGATCCGTACCACTATCAAAGCAATCTAATAAATAAAAATCATTCTCCATCAAGCGAATGACCGCTCCAATATTAATCTCTTTTGGATCCATTGCTAGTATAATTCCTCCATTACGTCCTCTAGTTGTTTCAATATACCCATTCACACTTAATTGATGGACGACCTTGCGAATATGCTCGGTAGAGATGAAGAAAGTATCGGCTATCTCATTGATACTCGCCTTTTCTCCTCTTTTAGAAGCTGTATATATGAGCACACGTAGTGCATAATCGGTATATTTTTTAAGCCGCATAATAAGCCCTCTTTTTCATTTTAATTACCATTAAGTCTACACACAATCTGCTAGCAATGACAAGAAATTGCTACAATGCTGTAACAGAATTGTCATACTTCGGGCCTAATAGTGGTTGGAATACCTCTTAAAACATTATACAATTAAACATGTATAGAAAATACATGTTTTAAGAGGAGTGTTTCGATGGGCACGTCAGTGAGTGAAAAATTAGACCAAAAAACAATCGAAATCGTAAAATCTACGGTTCCTGTATTAGAGGAGCATGGGCAAGCGATCACTTCAGAGTTTTACAAATTATTATTTACTAATCATCCGGAATTAAAAAACATATTTAACCAAACCAATCAAAAAAGAGGAAGACAACCACAAGCTCTAGCCAATGCTGTCTATGCTGCTGCAGCAAATATTGATCAACTAGAAAATATACTACCAGTAGTTATTCAAGTCGGTCACAAACATCGAAGCCTAAATATTCAACCAGAGCATTATCCGATTGTTGGGGAAAATTTATTAAAAGCGATGAAGGCTATTTTAGGAGATGCTGCTACAGATGAAATTCTAGAAGCTTGGGCAAAAGCTTATCAAGTAATCGCTGATGTCTTTATTGATGTGGAAAAAGGGATGTATCAAGAAACAGCAGAGCAAAAAGGTGGCTGGACTGGTTATCGCGATTTCACTGTCTATAAAAAAGAAAAAGAAAGTGATGTTATTACTTCTTTTTACTTAAAACCAATGGATGGTGGGGCATTGCCAAGCTTTGAAGCTGGTCAATATTTAACCGTAAAAGTAAAGGTGCCTGGTATTCCTTATACTTGCCAACGCCAATATAGCCTTTCTTGTAAACCAAATGAAGAATATTTTCGAATTAGTGTGAAAAAGGAACCTGCTATTTCGGAAAATCCAGCTGGTGTAGTATCCAACTTTCTACATGATCATATAGAGGAAGGCCATACAATAGCAGTTAGTGCACCAGCAGGCGATTTTGTTTTAGATAATGAGAGGAAGCCACTTGTCCTCATTAGTGGTGGTGTAGGATTGACTCCATTAACTAGTATGCTAGAGACCGTTGTGGAAACACAGCCAGAAAGAGAGGTTTACTTTATCCATGCTGCGCAAAATGAAAAAGTACATGGCCTAAAATCAGCAGTTCAAAGCATTGCAGATCAACACGATAATGTGAATACTTTCACAGTTTATGAGAATCCATTTGATCCTGCATTATGTGATAAAACGGGGTATATTGATCTCGATTGGCTTCGATCTATTATCCCGACTAAAGATGCTTCCTTCTATTTCTGTGGACCTGAGCCTTTTATGAAAGCAATTTATCAGGCATTACAAAAATGGGGAGTAAACGAGGGTCATCTTAACTTTGAATTCTTTGGACCAAAAGGGGACTTAGCAAGCTAAGGATGACAAAAATCCGGAGCTTATCTTCATTTAGATAAGCTCCGGATATTTTTTATTCTTCTAATGTAGACGTATCTCCTGTCGGAAGTCCAAGCTCCCATGACTTAAGAAGTCGGCGCATAATCTTTCCACTTCTTGTTTTCGGTATACTATCTTTTATTTCAATTTCACGAGGAGCAGCATGTGCACTTAACCCTGTTTTGACAAATAGACGAATATCCTCTAACAATTCATCACTTGCTTCATAGCCAGGATTTAGTGTAATAAAAGCTTTTATGATTTCTCCACGCTCAGGGTCTGGCTTTCCAATAACCCCTGCTTCTGAAACCGCTTGGTGCTCAATTAATTTACTCTCCACCTCAAATGGTCCTACACGTTCTCCAGATGTATTAATCACATCATCTAAACGACCCTGGAACCAGAAATAACCATCCTCATCCATATACGCACTATCTCCCGATACATACCAGTCATTAATAAAATAGCTTTCATATTTCCCAGGATTGTTCCAAATAGCACGCATCATAGATGGCCAGCCTTTTTTAATTGCAAGGTTCCCCATTTGATTTGGAGGTAGCTCATTTCCCTCATTATCAACAATTGCTGCATCTACACCTGGAATTGGTTTCCCCATAGAGCCTGGGCGAATTTCCATACAAGGTAAATTAACGATTAACATAGCACCTGTCTCTGTCATCCACCAAGTGTCATGAATTCGTAAACCAAGTACGCGCTCACCCCATGTTATGACCTCTGGATTAAGCGGCTCCCCTACACTCATAATATGGCGTAAATGAGAGAAATCATATTGCTTCACCAACTCATCACCAGCACTGACAAATTTTCGTAAGGCAGTTGGAGCGGTATACCATATCGTAACCTTGTATTTTTCTAGCGTCTCATACCACGATTCTGGTGTGAAGCGGCCACCACGAATAACATTGGTAACCCCATTTAACCATGGAGCAAAAATTCCGTAGCTTGTTCCCGTTACCCAGCCTGGGTCAGCAGTACACCAATATATGTCATCCTCTTTTAGATCAATAACCCATTTACCTGTTGCATAGTGTTGAATCATCGCATGGTGAACATGGTAAACGCCTTTCGGCTTTCCTGTCGAGCCTGATGTATAATGAATCAGCATCCCATCTTCTAAATCAACCCATTCAATATCGAAGGAATCAGAGGCATTATCGATCTCTTTTTCAAAATCAATGAATTTATCCCCATCGACATCTTGATCTGCATGGAACAATAGAACCTTTTCCAACTGCGGCAGCTCCTCTACAGGAACACGATCTAATAGCTCAGGAGTTGTTATGAGCATTCTCGCTTCACTATCCTCTAAACGATCTCGAACCGCTTGCTCCATAAATGCCTCAAACAATGGCCCTGCAATCGCTGCGACCTTAAGAATACCGAAAAAGCTTGCATAAAATTCAGGGCTTCTCGGCATAAAGAGAAATACACGATCGCCTTTTTCTATTTGATGTTTCTTTAAAACATTTGCTACTTGATTACTTTTTTTGCTTAGTTGTTCAAAGGTGATAGATTCTTCTCGACCCGGAGCAGAATATTGTAAGGCAATTTTATCTTTTTTCGTTGGATCTTCCGCATGCTTATCAATAGCTTCATAAGCTGCATTGACTTTCCCTGTTTTATACCAGCTGAATTCTTTCTTGATTTCCTCCCAATCGAAATCTTTTCTACTTGTTTCATAATTCTTCAAATTGTAGTTTCCTTGTCTTGCTGGAATCTTCGTCATATCCATCCCTATCACTCCTTAACATTGTAAACGTTTGCAAAAATATTTCAAGTAAAGAACCTATAATCTATTGTATCGAAATCTTCTCAGAAAGCAAGGGGGGTAAATCCCATTTATTTCAATTTAATAGGATCCCCCCATGAAGCAAAACGTTATATAAGTGATGTTAGAAAAACTTGACTTATCTCGAAGTAGTAGCGAAAGCCTTAGTTTTACTTATACTTTGTACATTTCAAAATTTTCACTACGTCGAGTTTCTTCATGCAAAAATTTTATAATCTCTTAATGTGTAAAAAAACTGTTAATTTTTAATATTGATAAAGCATTGCCACGATTTGAAATCCAGATCCGATCGTCCAGAATAGTACATTGTCTCCTCTTTTGATTCGGCCAGACTTTATTCCTTCATATAAAGCAATAAAAGGACTACTCGTTCCTGTATAGGCATAAGTATCGCCTACATAGATTATTTTTTCTTGATCGATTTGATAATGATCTTGAATTTTAAGAATATTAGATAAGGCAAATTGTGAAAAACAGCATGCATCAATATCCTTTATCGATAAACCATTTCTCGCTAATAATTGATCAATCATTTTATAGGTCGGTGGTAAAGCAACATTTCCATCAAAAGGAAGCCAATTAATTGCTTGTACATCACTCTTACCTTTAACGGCTTTGGTTAATCCATGTGCTGGGTAATTAATCTTGTCCTTAAAGACAGAGTCTGTATGATAGCTAGCATCAATAAATCCTGTATTCTCATCGGTCTTCTCCAAAATGACGGCACATGCTGCATCACCGTAATTAGCATAAGTAATTTCTTGTTCGGGATTAGCAATTAAAGAATTATAATCAGAGCCTACGATGAGTGCTGTATGTATATGTGGATTTGCGAGCATATATCTTGAAGCCTGCTCCACAGCCACTGTCATCCCTGCACAGTTTGCATTAGAATCCTTTATGATGGTATCATGATCTGCTTGAATCTCTGCATGGACATACATTGCATTTATCGGAAAGGTCGTTTCAGGAACCTGTGTAGAGAATTCAATATAATCTAGATCCTTCCCTGTCATTCCTGCTCTTTCTAAGACACGCTTTGTTGCTTCTAGAGCCATCGTAAGACCATTTTCCTCCACCTTGTCGATAACATATCTTTTCTCTCTTCCCATAACTTCAAGAAAATGCTGTATATCTCTACCCTTTTTCTGGAAATGGTTTATATAAAAGTCATTTTCAATGACATGATTCGGATGATAAATATCAATTGCCTTGATTTTAATGTTTGGCACCATTAACTCCCCCCTTCTGATATAAGAAAAGTGCATACTACAAATACAGGGACCTTAACGATCCCTGTTTTTAAGCCTCTTCTATCTCAGCATTTCTTAGTCCAGCACTTTTAGCAACTCGAAGAAGTTGTAATTTTAAAGTTGGTTTTTTTTCTGTCACAAACACTACTTTGTGGAACCCTGAATTTTTATAAAGCTGAAAAGAGTGTTCGAGTAATGGCACCATTTCCTGTGTAATAACATTCATGTTCGTACAATCTACCTTCAGTGTGTAATCACTCGCTTCTACAGAACCTACTTTTGATTCATAATCTCTATGGAAATTTTTCGTTTGTTCTTCCGTAAACGTTCCTTCCACTTTCATGTTGATTGTTTTTGATTCCTTTTTTACCTCAATGATGTAGCTTCCTGTCAATGTTGACAATTTGTCCTCTTCCTTTCTATGATAATAGACTTATAAAAGTGTCCATTTTTTATATTAATAGGATAATAATCCTATAACATTTTAAATGATAAGGAAGAGAAGTAGGACTGTCAACTTATTCGCGACAAAGTTAACAAAAATTTAAAGATTATAACTTTAGCTTCATGCCTTCGTGTGTTGCGGAGAAACCTAGTCTTTGATAGAATTGTAGCGCTTCTGGCCGTTGTTTATCTGTTGTCAATTGTACTAAATGACACCCCCGTACTTTTGCCCTATCTATAGCATATTGAATTAACTTTGTGCCTATCCCTAACCCACGCACAGATGCTGATACTCTTACACCTTCAATCGTTGCTCGCCATCCTCCTTGATGCGTCAAATATGGAGTAAAGGTGATTTGTTCGACCCCTATCACCTCATTGTCTCTGCAAGCTACAATTAGCTCATTATTCTGATCGGCAGAAATAGCCATAAAAGCATGCAGATAACACTCGGGTAATGGTAGTTCATAACGTTCTCTTTTGGAGCCTAATCGATCATCTGCCAGCATTGCAACAATTTTATCGAGATCCTGTTTTGTTGCCTCTCTTAACCTTACTTCCGTCATTAAAAGCACCTCCTCCTTTTATAATAATGGAAAACACAAAAAGCTTTTACTATATTGCTTTTCTATTCCAAAATACATTCATTTTGACGATTACCATTTATAATAGATGGTAAGAGGTGATATCAAAATGAGTAGAAAAATTACGGATGAACAATGGAAGGCAATTATTGAGAATAATAAAGAATATGATGATCAATTCTTTTATGCTGTCAAAACAACGAAAGTATTTTGCAGACCTTCCTGCAAATCTCGTGTTCCGAACTACAATAATGTCACGATTTTTGATCGAGCGGAAGATGCATTACAAGCTGGCTACAGACCCTGCAAACGATGTAAACCAGGTGGATATCACCTACCTGATGAAGAATGGGTATGGCAGATAGAGACTTTTATAAAAGAAAATTATACTACTCATTTAACTTTAAGGGTAATTGCAGAAGGTTGCCACGGAAGCCCGTTTCACCTACATCGAGTTTTTAAAAATAGAAAAGGGATGACTCCAATCGAATATTTACAACGAAAGAGAATCGAGAAAGCGATGAAATATTTGTTAGAAACAAACTGGTCTATTCGTAGAATTGGGGAATTAATCGGACTTCCTAATCCTTCTCATTTCGCAACATTATTTAAAAAATATACGAAGCAAACACCAAGAGAATTTCGAAAAAGAAAGAGGAGCGAGGTGTTGATCGATGAACATTTATTATGGAATGATAAGGCATGAAGGTTGGTATTTTTATATTGGTGCAACGAACAAGGGGTTATGTTTTGTTGGTTCACAGGATAAAGGATTCACTGAGCTAGAAAATTGGTATAAGAAAAATAGACCGAATACAAAACTTATCAAAAACGAGCCCTTCGTTCAATCCTATGGTCGTCAATTAGTAGAATATTTAAATGGAAGTCGCCAAAAATTTGATTTTCCATTAGACTTAAAAGGGACGGATTTTCAAACTACTGTCTGGACGGAGCTTGGGACCATCCCGTTTGGAGAAACCAAATCCTATACAGATATTGCAATTCGTATTGGAAAACCGAAGTCTGTTCGTGCTGTAGGTAGAGCGGTTGGATTAAACCCCCTTCTAATCGTCATTCCTTGTCACCGTGTCCTTGCAAAAAATGGACAACTTACTGGGTACCGTGGTGGTCTAATGATGAAAAAAAGATTGCTCGAATTGGAAAAATGAAAAAAGTTTACGCTAGGGGAGAATCTACATGGAACAAGACTATCTACTACTTTATAAAACATTATTTGATCATTATGGTCCACAAAACTGGTGGCCAGCAGACACCCCTCTTGAAATGATGATTGGTGCGATACTTGTTCAAAATACAAACTGGCGAAATGTCGAAAAAGCACTCATAAAGTTAAGGCCATATTTGGGTGCTGAAGCTCTCGATCGATTACAAGAGGAAGAGCTTGCACAGCTGATCAAACCAAGCGGATTTTTCAATATAAAGGCGAAACGAATAAAGTCATTCATTCAATGGTGGAAGCAATACAATTTTTCCTTAAATAGAGTTAAAAAGCTGGAAAAGGAAACCTTAAGAAAAGAACTACTAAATGTTCACGGTATAGGTAGGGAAACTGCGGATGTGATGCTACTTTATGCCCTAGATAAGGCTGTATTTGTTGTGGATGCATATGCTAGAAGGATCTTTTACCGAATCGGATACGATATGCCTAACTCCTATGACCATTTTAGGCTGGAGGTAGAACAGACTTTTCCTGAGAAACTAGATGTCTTTAATGAATTTCACGCACTACTAGTCGAGCATGCTAAGCAATACTGTCGAACAAGACCACTATGTGATAAATGTCCTTTATCTTCTATTTGTAAGAAACGAGTGGAGTGAGATTAAACGACTAGTACGAAGAAGTCCGCAATTAGGAAGAAATCTATCAATCATAACTATAGTAGAATGAAGGCAAATACGTTGAAGGGAGAATTTGCATGAATTCAAATAAAGTAATAATAGCTGGGTGGTATACAGTAGAAGCAAAGAAGCGAGATGAAGTGGTGGAATCTTTTGAAGATTTAATAAAAAGAGCTCGACAAGCTCCAGGCTGTCTCGACTTGGCGATTACTGCTGATCCAATTGATCCTACACGGATCAACAACTTTGAATTTTGGGAATCTGAGGGAGACTTAGAAGCATGGCGATCTGTTGCAAATCCACCAAAAAAGATATCGCCTATTATTGAAATAGAAATGCAAAAGCATGAAATTAAACAATCCGGACCACCGTTTAATTAATAAACAAATGACGGCCCTAGCAGGATTCGAACCTGCGACGCATCGTTTAGGAAACGAACGCTCTATCCCCTGAGCTATAGGGCCATTATCTATCATTCAAAAAAACTAACATTGTTATTATATCTAGAAATAGAAGGAGAAAGCAAGGCATAAACAAGCCTTGCTTGTTCCTTTATTTCTCAAATAAGCTACGCAATTCCTTTGATTTATCTGTAGCTTGTTCAAGGCAATTCATTACTGCTTTTTGGAAGTCATGGGAGGCTAATGCCTTGAGACCAGCTTCTGTTGTTCCACCTGGACTCGTTATTTTTTCACGAAGAGTCTTCGGTGAGTCACTTGAGGTAGCTAGCATCTGTGCAACACCCTTTAACGTTTGTGTCATAAGCTGTTTGGCCACCTCTTTATCAAGCCCTTTTTCTATAACAAATTGCTCCATTGCTTCTACCATATAATAATAGAAGGCTGGTCCACTTCCTGCAAGGGCAGTAAAGGCATCCATCTCTTCTTCGTTTATTACAGTAGTTGTTCCAATCGCATGAATCAAGGTTCTAACAAGCTCTATTTGTTCCTCGTTCACATTGTTACCACTCGCTATAGTCGTAGCAGATTGCCCGATCATAGCAGAAGTATTTGGCATTACACGAATCACAGGATTATTGGTCCCGATCTGCTTTTCCATATAGCCCGTAGAAATACCAGCTAATAAGGAGACAATTATCTTATCTTCTGTTAAAAATTCACGTATTTCTGCAGTGGCTACTTTCACATCCTTTGGCTTCATTGCAAGGACAATAATCGTCCCTTGCTCTATCGCTGCTTGTTTATTTTGGGTTGTCTGAATCTTATATTTGTGCTCTAGTTCTTGTAATCGGTCCTTATTAGAATGATTAGTTGCGATTATTTGCCTAGAAGGGACAATTTCTTTGGCAGTCATTCCTGCAATTATCGCTTCTGCCATTGATCCCGCTCCTAGAAAGGTAATGGTTTCCTTCATCATGGTTCACCCTTTTTCCTATGTATATGACACTCATTATAAGCGAAAATAGTGATCGACAACAATCATTTAACTTAGAGAAAATCTCTATAAACGTATAAAAGAATCGTTACAATAACGATTCTTTTACTATATAATCTCCAATTTTGTGTTCAATTAATGGCGGAGGAGGAGGGATTCGAACCCCCGCGGGCCGTGAAGCCCCTGTCGGTTTTCAAGACCGATCCCTTCAGCCAGACTTGGGTACTCCTCCATATTTTGCTGACGACAAGTTATAATATAACATAATCAAAATAATGAGTCAATAGTGAAATTCGTCTACCTCCATTTTTGATGGAGGTAGACGAACATGCTTACTTGATTACTGTTTTCCCACCCATATATGAAACTAAAACCTCTGGAATAAGAACACTGCCGTCCTCTTGCTGATAATTCTCTATGATCGCAGCAACTGTACGTCCAAGTGCTAATCCTGAGCCATTTAATGTATGGACAAATTCTGGCTTGCTTTTTTCATCACGACGGAAGCGAATACCAGCACGTCGAGCTTGAAATGCCTCAAAATTAGAACAAGAAGAGATCTCGCGATAGGTATCATTACTAGGCATCCAAACCTCGATGTCATACTTTTTCGCTGCTGTAAAGCCTAAATCAGCGGTACACATGCTCATTACTCGATATGGGAGCTTGAGCAATTGTAATACCTTCTCCGCATGGCCAGTTAGCTCCTCTAACACCTGATAAGAATCTTCTGGCTTGACGAATTGTACAAGCTCTACCTTGTTAAATTGATGCTGACGAATAAGTCCTCTTGTATCTCTCCCAGCAGATCCAGCCTCAGAACGGAAGCTTCCACTGAAGGCTGTAAATTTTTGTGGTAAATCCTCTTCACTCAAAATATCATCACGGTAATAGTTCGTTACAGGCACCTCGGCAGTTGGAACGAGAAAATAGTCCCAGCCCTCAATTTTAAAGGCATCCTCTTCAAACTTAGGTAGCTGACCTGTACCTGTCATACTTGTACGATTCACCATGTATGGTGGGAGCATTTCTTGATAGCCATGCTCATCTGCATGTAGATCCATCATAAAGTTCATTAAGGCCCTTTCGAGTCTTGCGCCTAAGCCTTTATAAAAAACAAATCTACTTCCAGTTACCTTGGCTGCTTTTTCAAAATCTAAAATGCCTAAATCAGTCGCAATGTCCCAATGGGCTTTTTCATCAAATTCGAAGCTTGGAGCCTCTCCCCATGTGCGAACCTCCACATTATCATCTTCTGTTTCACCGATTGGCGTAGATTCATGTGGAATATTCGGAATGGATAGCATTATTCCCTCGAGCTCTTCCTCCACTTGCTTTAATTCTTGATCAATGGATTTAATTCTATCGCCAACCTCACGCATTTCTACAATTTTATCATCTGCATCCTTTTTTTCTTTTTTCAATAAAGAAATCTGTTTAGATACTTCATTTCGCTTTGCCTTCAGCTGTTCCGTTTCGGCAATTAGATCTCTTCTTTTTTGGTCCAAATCACCAAAGCGGTCAAGATCAGTTAAATCTTCACCACGATGGGCTAGCTTTTGTTTTACTTCCTCATAATGATTACGTAACATTTTTCTATCTAACATAGTTATTACCTCCTAAAATTAGTGTAGAGTCTCTTAACAGTAGGGAAAAAAACCTACTGAAAACCACTCTTTATCTATACAAAAAACTCCCATCCCTATAGTAAAAAAATAGGGACGAGAGTTTACCCGCGATACCACCCTGATTGGAGAAAAATAGCTTCTCCCAGCTTGATTAAGAAAATAACGGCTTCCTAACCGGATATATCTACTATAGCTTCAATATATCGCTCCAGGATGGATTCTCCCTTTTCTATTACTAGTTCACACCAGCCACTAGCTCTCTTTTAAATAGAAATAAGGATACTATTTCCTATCAACACTTTTTATTAATTGGCAATAGCTGTTTTTGCCTCTTTTACCATCTCGATAAAATAGCCTGTAAGACGATGATCATCCGTCAATTCTGGATGAAAAGCACTACATAGTAGATGACCTTGCTGTGCTGCTACCACCTTACCATCATAGGTTGCTAAGACGTTCACATTTGGTCCAACCTCTACAACATAAGGTGCTCGAATAAATACTGCTTCAAAGTCTTCAGCTACACCTTTGATTTCTAATTCTGCTTCAAACGATTCCTTTTGTCGACCAAAGGCATTTCTTTCTACCTTCATATCCATTAAGCATAGATGGGCATTTTCCTGGCCTACGATTTCCTTCGACAATAGAATTAACCCTGCACATGTTCCAAAAATTGGCTTACCTTGTTGTGCAAAATTCATTAATGGTTCAAGGAAATCATATTTATCGATTAAACGTCTCATCGTCGTACTTTCTCCACCAGGTAAAATTAAGCCATCTATCTCAGCTAATTGTTCCTTTTGTTTAATGACCATACCTTCAGCACCAGATGCTTCAATCGAACGAATATGCTCTCTAATCGCCCCTTGTAGGCCTAAAACACCTATTTTTAGCATTTTTCTATCTCCTCACTTATTACCAACCACGATCTTGCATACGTTGTTCAGGAGCAATTGTACTAATTTCCAAACCTTTCATTGCTGTACCAATACCTTTGGATACTTTTGCAATTAATTCATAATCTTCATAATGAGTGGTTGCTTCCACAATTGCTCTAGCAAAGTTAGCAGGATTGTCTGATTTAAAAATACCTGAACCAACGAAGACACCATCTGCGCCTAATTGCATCATTAATGCAGCATCAGCCGGTGTTGCAATGCCACCTGCTGCAAAGTTTACAACAGGAAGACGACCATTTTCTTTAATATCTAATAGTACTTCATATGGTGCACCTAGTTCCTTCGCATATGTCATGACTTCGTCATTGGACATATGCACTAATTGACGAACCTGTGCATTTACTTCACGCATATGACGTACAGCTTCAACGATATTACCAGTTCCTGGCTCACCCTTTGTACGAAGCATGGCAGTACCTTCTCCAATACGACGAGCAGCCTCGCCTAAATTACGACAACCACATACAAATGGAACGGTATATTCCTTTTTATTTAAGTGGAAAACTTCGTCAGCCGGTGTTAATACTTCACTTTCATCAATATAGTCAACACCCATCGATTCTAACACACGAGCCTCTACGATATGGCCAATACGCGCCTTTGCCATAACAGGTATAGTAACAGCATTCATTACCTCTTCTACAATTGTTGGGTCTGCCATACGTGCTACTCCGCCAGCAGCTCGAATATCAGACGGTACTCGCTCTAATGCCATTACCGCAACAGCACCAGCTTCTTCTGCGATCTTCGCTTGCTCTGCATTGACAACGTCCATAATAACGCCGCCTTTTTGCATTTCTGCCATACCTCTTTTTACTCTATCTGTTCCTACTTTAGACATGATTGTTTCCCCCTAATAAGATTTGCCTATCCTTAAATTTCATCCATACGAATCAGTTTATACTTCTTTTATTATATAACAAAAATTTAACAAATGCCAAGTGCTTAAGTTGGGATACTTTAACTAAAGAGACCTTTTACAAAATCGACAATAGTTGAAAAGATATTTCCAAAGAAGTCACCGATCGCCTCTAATGTGAGCATGAACCAATTAGACTTCTCTACTGCTTTTGAAGCGACCAAATCTACTGTTTGTTCATTATCTCCTTGTAGATAAGCATTTTCCCCTTCTCCCTTATATTGGAGAACTACTTCACCAAGCTTTTCTCCTTTTTTGATAGGGGCAGTCAACGAACCATCTTTATTTAATTTCTTTTCATCTAATTGATAAGTAACCTCATATAGGTCTTCTTCGCCTTTTTTAATCATAGAGGTAATACTATCTTTTGCCTCTACCTCTACTTGATCTTCCTTCCCTTTTTCAACAGGAATAACCGATTCTCCCTCGATTTGATAGCCTTTAGGGAATAGCTCTACTTGATCGAATTGAGAGAAACCATATTCCATTAATTTTTTCGTTTCAGCGAATCGTTCCCCTTTACTGCTTGTCTTCATCACAACCGTAATGACGCGACGGTCACCTTGCTGAGCTGTTCCTGTAAAGCAATATCCTGCCTCTGTGGTATACCCCGTTTTAAGACCGTCTACTCCTTCATAACCATATTGCGTAAAGTTATTATCCTCCCATGGTAACATCCAATTGAGGTTTTGCAATGGTCTTCCATCTAATTCAGAGCGCATTTTACTAGAGAATTCCAATGCTTCTGGATAGTCATTGATGAGATGATAAGCTAGCTTTGCTGCCGAACGAGCTGACAATAAATTATCGGCATCAGGCTTTGTTCCTTCTGGATAATTTTCTCCTAAGTCGGCATTGGATAGTCCAGTGGAATTAACAAATTGATATTCCGGAAGTCCCATTTCCTCCGCTTTTGCGTTCATCATTTTTACAAATTCCGATTCTGACCCTGCAATTAATTCTGCTAGGGCGATCGTTGTAGCATTATCGGATATAATCGACATTCCTTCATACAGTTGGCGAACGGTATATTGCTTATCTTGAATGAGTCCGATTCCAGAAAAAGTTGGGTTTGCTGATATACTATATGGATAATCACTAATCTGTGTAGTTGTCTCCCAAGTAATCTCTCCATTATTAATCGCTTCTAATACTAAGTATTCTGTCATCATTTTCGTCATACTTGCAGGAGGTAACATTTGATCTGCATTTTTTTCATACAGTATTTTTCCTGTATTGGCATCAACGACGATGGCAGACTCTGCATTTACTTCCACGGTTCCAGCTGCTTGCGTTTCAAAAGGTTTTATAGCAAATGTAGCCATTGCTATGGTTACAATCATTAATAGTATACTAATTTTTTTTGACAAATTTCTCACTATTTCTACCTCCAACAATTTTTTGCACGAAAACATTTTACCACAACTCGTACAAATAGAAAATAACGCTATATAATCATTCTTGAAATAGACACAATCAAAAACAAAAAAAACCTGTTTCCTTAGCAATATGAAACAGGTGTTAATCGTCGGTAAGACCCCTCTAATGGAAGTCTCACTTAAGATTAGTTTTTTTATAGCAATGAGGAACTAGGATATGGAATAATTTGGTGATTCCTTTGTTATTTGTACATCATGTGGATGACTTTCACGAAGTCCTGCACCTGTCATACGAATAAACCTTGCATCTTTCCGCAATGCTTCTAAATTCTCCGCACCACAATATCCCATTCCAGAGCGTAAACCACCTAATAATTGATGCACTGTATCCGCTAAAGGACCTTTATAAGCTACCCGTCCCTCAATTCCTTCAGGCACTAGTTTTTTAGTATCATCAGATTCTTGGAAATAGCGATCTTTCGAGCCTGATTTCATGGAGGTAATAGAACCCATTCCACGGTATACTTTGTACCTACGTCCTTGATAAATTTCCGTTTCTCCAGGACTTTCAGATACACCAGCAAATAGACTACCTAGCATAACGGCATGTGCACCTGCGGCAATAGCCTTTGCTATATCTCCAGAATACTTAATTCCACCGTCTGCAATGACTGGGACATTATATTTAGCCGCTTCTGTTGCACAATCATTAACAGCTGTAATTTGAGGTACTCCTACACCTGCCACTACGCGAGTCGTACAAATAGAACCAGGACCAATTCCAACTTTAATAATGTTCGCACCTGCTTCGATTAATGCTCTTGTTGCTTCAGCTGTAGCAACATTACCTGCAATGATATCTAACTCTGGATATTTCTCACGAATCACCTTTACCTGATCAATAACCCCTTTGGAATGCCCGTGCGCTGTATCTACGACGATCACATCCACACCAGCTTCCACAAGCTTTTCGATTCGTAACATGGAGTCACCCGTTACCCCAACAGCTGCACCAGCCAATAATCTACCTTGCTTATCCTTTGCAGAGTGTGGGAATTCAATCACTTTCTCAATATCTTTAATCGTAATAAGCCCTTTTAAGACTTTATTTTCGTCTACTAATGGTAATTTTTCGATTTTATGCTTTTGTAGAATTTTACTTGCTTCCTCTAAGGTTGTCCCAACTGGAGCTGTCACTAAGTTCTGACTTGTCATTACATCTGCAATTTTAATTGAATAGTCCTCTATAAATCGGAGATCACGATTCGTTAAAATACCAACCAATACTTGATCTTTTTCATTATTTACAATAGGCACACCAGAAATCCGGAATTTAGCCATTAAATGCTCTGCATCAAATACTTGATGCTCTGGTAGTAAGAAAAATGGATTGGTAATCACACCACTTTCAGAGCGCTTAACTCGATCTACCTTTTCGGCTTGCTCCTCAATCGACATGTTTTTATGAATAATACCTATTCCGCCTTGTCTTGCCATCGAAATTGCCATTTTTGCTTCTGTTACAGTATCCATCCCTGCACTGATAAATGGAATATTCAATGTAATGTTATCCGATAGCTTTGTTTGAACAGATACCTCTCTTGGTAGAACATTAGACTCTGCTGGCATTAGCAATACGTCATCAAACGTTAGACCTTCTTTAACAAATTTGTCTTCTCTCACAGATAGACCTCCTTCTTTTAATTGGGAATTCTATTAGAAAAACTCGCATTCGCTCGTCTTTTAGCGAATGCCTAGTTTTTCTTATACTTAGTACCTTAAAATCTCTGCTACATCGAATTTCTACTGCGTAGAGATTTTTATACTTTCTTAACGTATAAAACGAGGAAAAATAAGTTTTCCCTTTGATAGAAACTAGTGAAAACTAACGGTAATTGAGGGTTTTCTTCCTAAACTATTGTTATTTACAATACGACATGTTCATACGTTTTTCAAGCCTTTTTTCGGGTGAATAATCACCATAAAATTTAAAACACAACAAAATCAATGATGTAAGAGTTTACATGTTTGAATAAAAAAATAGAGCTGATCATAAAATCAACTCCTTACTCTTCCTTGTCTCTATTTTAATATCTTTTCAATAAATAACGTTGGTTTGTCTTTTAATGAAATGATTTTTGCATCCTCTACAAGTTGAACCACTGGTCTAACAGGTGTGTCTCTTTTGATCGATACAATGAGAGCTTCCTTCCCATTGGATAATAAGACCCTTGTTCCAATGGAATAGTAAAAAAAAGAATCTACGAATACTTGTAAAATAGTCGCATCCAATTTATGCTGCGAAAGCTTTAGCATTTCCTCCACCACTTTGAATGGTGACTGCTTCCTTCGGTATAACCGTTCCGATGTCATCGCATGATACGTATCAGTTATCGCAATTATTTTAGCATATAGATGAATTTCATCACCCTTGACACCTAATGGATAACCACTTCCATCCCCCCGCTCATGATGCTGTATGATTCCAAGCTTCACATCCTCACTTAATGAAGTTATATGCTCCACTAAACGATAGGAGAGTGTCGGATGATGCTTCACCTCATCGTATTCTTCTACAGTTAGCTTATCTTCTCGATGAAGAAAAGCTGGATTCAATTTGGCCATTCCACAATCTGCTAGTAAACCGGCAAGTCCGACTTTGTCCCATTCTTCTTTATATCCTAATTTTTTGGCTAAATAGGCTGAAATTAGTGCGATAGATATACCATGATGATAGAAATAATCTTTCTTTGAAGCATATTCATACAATAAAAAGAGATCCAAGGTTATTTTATCTACAAGCTCAAACAATGGTGTCATAAGTGTAGTTAATTCCTGTATATTAATCGACACACCAGTTTGCCAATTCGTAAAAAATTGCTTATAATGCTTCACTGCTTTCAGGTACAGTCTTTCAAAAGCCATTTCTTCTCTCTTTTTTTCTAATTGCTTTTCCCCTATCTTCTCTGGTTGAAAATCTAATCCTGTCACTAACTTGCTTGAGACTTCCACAGTAGAGATTCCAAAGTTTTTTAGTAACTTTATGTGATGTTCCTCAATGACTGTGTTACTTTCAATAATCGGATGATCGGATTTACCAATTACCGGCTCTAATACTATACATCCTGGGACTAACTGCTTTGGATGCACCTGCAATCGGATCACAACCCTTATCTTAATTTTCTTCTTGCACTTCTCCTTCTTCTTCGGAATCTTCCTCAGGGTCAATCTTTGCAACAGTTGCTACTTTTTCTTCTTCCTGTAAACGAATTAATCGAACCCCTTGTGTATTTCTTCCAGTTGTAGAGATACCCTCGACCTGCATTCTGATTAAAACACCAGAAACCGTCATAATCATAATATCTTCTTCGCCTGTGACTGTTTTAACGGCAATTACCTCTCCTGTTTTATCTGTAACATTACAGGTAAAAATTCCTTTACCGCCTCGGTTTGTTCTACGATAATCCTCTACAGGTGTACGTTTTCCATAACCATTTTCGGTTACATTTAGGACATAGTAGCCATCCTCAATAATTTCCATGGATACTACCTCATCATCATTTCGTAGAGAAATACCTTTCACACCTGCTGCGGTTCGCCCCATAGATCTTATTTGTTCTTCCTCAAAGCGAATAACATAACCATTTCTCGTACCGATTAAAATATCCTTCGTTCCATCTGTTAATCGAACCGAAATTAATTCATCATCATCTCTTAAATTTAAGGCAATTAAGCCACCTCTTCTAATATTAGAAAATTGTGTTAAAGAGGTTCTTTTGGATATACCGTGTTTTGTCGTAAAGAAGAGATACCAATCTTCATGGTATTCTGATACCGTAATCACTGCATTAATCCATTCACCTTGTTCAATTTCTAATAAATTAATAATCGGAATTCCTTTTGCTGTTCGATTAAATTCTGGGATTTCGTAGCCTTTTGCTCGATAGACCTTCCCTTTATTAGAGAAAAATAGCACAGTGTCATGAGTAGAGCATGATACTAGATGCTCGACAAAGTCATCTTCATTTGTGCCCATCCCTTGGATACCTCGTCCACCTCTTCGTTGTGCTCGATAGGTTGATGCTGGAAGACGTTTAATATAGCCACGATGGGTCAAGGTAATGACAATATTCTCTTCAGGAATTAAATCTTCATCCTCAATTAAATCAATGCCACCACTGACAATTTCGGTTTTTCTCTCATCATTATAGCGTTCTTTAATTTCGATTAATTCCTCACGAATGATTTCTAAAATCTTTTCTTCATTGGCCAAAATAGCCTTCAATTCTTCAATTAATGCTTTAATCTCTTGATATTCTTCTTCGATCTTTTCTCGTTCTAAACCAGTTAGACGTTGCAAACGCATATCTAAAATAGCCTGAGCTTGTTTTTCAGAAAGCTTAAATTCATTCATTAAGCCTTCTCGAGCTATTTCTGTCGTTTGAGATTGGCGAATTAACGCAATGATCGCATCAATATGATCAAGTGCAATACGTAACCCTTCTAAAATGTGGGCTCTTGCTTCCGCTTTGTTTAATTCATATTGTGTTCTTCTTGTGATGACTTCTTTTTGGTGTTCTAAATAATATTGTAAGCATTGCTTTAAGTTCAACACCTTTGGTTGTCCATCCACAAGTGCTAGCATATTAATACCAAAGGATGTTTGTAATGATGTTTGTTTAAAGAGATTGTTTAATACCACATTCGGATTGGCATCACGTCTTAATTCAATCACAATTCGCATCCCTGTTCGATCCGATTCATCGCGTAAATCAGTTATTCCCTCAATGCGCTTATCTCTTGCTAAGTCGGCAATCTTCTCAATTAGTTTCGCTTTATTCACCTGATAAGGAATTTCTGTCACAAGGATTCTAGCTTTCCCATTCGCTTGTTCCTCTATTTCCGTTTTGGCTCGAAGCGTGATCGCACCTTTTCCTGTTTCATAAGCTCTTCTAATTCCGCTTCTCCCTAGAATTTGCCCTGCTGTTGGAAAATCTGGCCCATGAATATATTCTTCCATTAATTCAGAAATAGTGATTTCAGGATTCTTACTGATGGCAAGAATAGCATCAATCGTTTCTCCTAGTTGATGTGGTGGGATATTCGTTGCCATCCCAACTGCAATACCTGATGCACCATTCACTAATAAATTCGGAAATTTAGCAGGTAACACCTTTGGTTCTTTTTCTGAGCCATCATAGTTATCCATATAATCAATCGTATTTTTATTAATATCTCGAAGCATTTCCATCGATATCTTGGACATACGTGCTTCTGTATAACGCATCGCCGCTGGAGGGTCACCATCTACCGATCCAAAGTTCCCGTGACCATCCACTAACATATAGCGAAAGCTAAAATCCTGTGCCATTCTAACCATCGCATCATATACAGCAGAGTCCCCATGTGGGTGATATTTACCTATAACATCTCCAACAATACGAGCAGATTTTTTATAAGCTTTATCTGCATGCATACCTTGGTCATTTAGTGCATATAATATTCTACGATGGACTGGCTTTAACCCATCTCTTACATCAGGAAGTGCACGGGACACAATAACACTCATCGCATAATCTAAAAAAGATGTCCGCATTTCTTGTCCAATATTTATTTCTTGTACTTGTGGACGTATATTATCCACCATAAATCATTACCTCCTATTCATTGCAGGAACAAAAGCATAGAAGCGCTAGGCTAACTCTTCTTCTCATTCCTTAGCGCTCAGAGTTGGATGTGATCACCACCATCCAACATCTCGTTATTGCTAAACCTTAAATATCTAGATTTTTGACATATACGGCATTATCTTGAATAAAATTACGCCGCGGCTCTACCTTATCACCCATTAACATATCAAAAATTTGATCGGCATCCATTGCATCCACTAGATTGACTTGAAGTAATGTCCTTGTGTCTGGATCCATCGTTGTATCCCAAAGCTGTTCTGCATTCATTTCTCCAAGACCTTTATAGCGCTGGATTCCTGGCTTCGGTTGTCCTGGTAATTCCTGCAATAATTGATCCAACTCCCTGTCACTATATGTGTAATGAACCGCCTTTCCTTGTTTTACCTGATAGAGTGGTGGCTGTGCAATATAAACATAGCCATGCTCAATTAATGGTCGCATAAAACGAAAGAAAAAGGTTAACAATAGTGTACGAATGTGAGCACCATCAACGTCAGCATCTGTCATAATGATAATTTTATGGTAACGAGCCTTCGTGATATCAAATTCCTCACCAATACCTGTCCCTAATGCAGTAATAATGGTACGAATTTCATTATTGGATAATATTTTATCTAGTCTAGCTTTTTCCACATTGAGTACTTTCCCTCGTAACGGGAGAATTGCTTGGAAGTGTCTATCTCTTCCTTGTTTAGCTGAACCACCTGCCGAATCCCCCTCTACGATATAAAGCTCACTGATCGAAGCATCTCTAGAAGAACAATCCGCTAATTTACCTGGAAGATTAGAAACCTCTAATGCCCCTTTTCTTCTAGTCAATTCTCTTGCTTTCTTCGCAGCAATTCTAGCTCGTGAGGCCATCAGACCTTTATCTACTATTATTCTCGCGGTATTCGGATTTTCAAATAGAAACTTACTAAACAGTTCACTAAATGAAGCATCTGTAATGGTCCTTGCTTCACTATTACCTAATTTAGTCTTTGTTTGACCTTCAAACTGTGGATCAGGATGCTTAATCGATATAATGGCCGTTAAACCTTCTCTCACATCGTCTCCAGACAAGTTCGGGTCATTTTCCTTAAACAAATTATTCTTTCTTGCATAGTCATTAATCACACGTGTTAAACCTGTTTTAAACCCAGATTCATGGGTACCACCCTCATGTGTGTTAATATTATTCGCGAAAGAATAGATGTTACTAGCAAATCCTTCATTGTATTGTAAAGCAACTTCTACTTGAATGTTGTCTTCTTCTTTTTCTGCATAGAATGGTTCATGTAATACTTCTTTTGAACGATTCAAATGCTCGACATATGATTTAATTCCACCTTCATAATGGAATGTTTCCGTTTCTTTATCTTCTTCTCGATTATCTTTAATCGAAATAGTTAACCCTTTATTTAAGAAGGCTAATTCTCTTAAACGAGTGGCTAGTATATCATACTGATAAACCGTTGTTTCCGTAAAAATCTCTGGATCTGGCTTAAACCTAGTGCGTGTCCCTGTTATATCTGTATCGCCAATAACGTGAAGATCTTCTTTTGGTTTCCCTTGGCTAAAGCTTATATAATGGATTTTTCCATCCCGATGCACATATACCTCTAGCTCCGTCGAAAGTGCGTTCACAACAGAAGCACCTACCCCGTGCAAACCACCAGAGACCTTGTAGCCTCCACCACCGAATTTACCACCTGCGTGTAGTACGGTCATAATGGTTTCTACCGCTGGACGACCTGTCTTCTCATGCAAGCTTACAGGAATCCCACGACCATTATCGACAACCGTAATACTATTATCTTTCTCAATAAAAACCTCGATATGATCACAGTAGCCTGCAAGTGCTTCGTCTATACTATTATCTACAATTTCCCATACTAGATGGTGAAGACCTCTTTCATTCGTAGAACCAATATACATACCAGGTCTTTTTCTAACTGCCTCTAGCCCTTCTAATACTTGGATCTGATCGGCATCATATACTTGTTGTCCTGTACTTTTTTCTTCCATTGTCATATCCATCACCCACATTCCTCTAATTAATAATGGAAAAATATTACTTATCCTCACGATCAGTGGGAATGAAGAACACCCACTGATGAAAATCTCACTTTATGATTCTTCGTAGTTTTCTGAATAATCTTCTAGTTTGCTAATGGTAGAGATCATACTCGCTCTCTTTTTTAGTGTTAAAACAGAGAGTGGACTGTAATAAACTTTATTTGTTGTAATAACAATCGCTTTCGTTAGATCTTCCTCTGTTGCAATAATTTCTTTTTCCCTTCTCAACTCTTGTAGCATTTCCTCATTGATGGTAGATGAAGTGACTAAGCTATAATCTATAATGGCAATAACATCTTTAGATTGAATAACATGGTCGTCTCCAATATGAATAAACATTTTATCCCCACTTTTATCTCGTTATATTTCCATCATGAACCTTGAATATTTCCGCTTTTTTCAATGTTTGGTGATCAATGCCATCCACACTCGTCGTGGAGACAAACGTCTGAACCTTCCCTTCAATCGTATCTAATAAATGGGACTGGCGGTAATCATCTAATTCACTTAACACATCATCTAATAATAATATGGGATAATCACCAATTTCTTGATGGATCAATTCAATTTCTGCAAGTTTTAACGAAAGGGCTGTTGTTCTTTGCTGACCTTGTGAACCAAAGGTTTGTACATTTTTACCATTGACGAAAAACGCTAAATCATCGCGGTGCGGCCCTATTAAGGTTGTCCCACGTTCGATTTCTTTGGATTCCATTTTTTCGAACGTGCTCCGGTAATGCTGTAAAATTTCTTCCTTTTGGTCGGAATTCGCTAAATCAATGGTGGCCTGGTATCGAATATCTAAATGTTCAAGGTTACGACTGATTCCACTATGTATATCAGCAGCCCAATTTCTTAAACGTTCAAGGAAATGGATTCGTTTTTCGATAATCATTCCTGCATGTTCGATCAGTTGGTCTGTCAATACATGTAGCATCGTAATGTCTACCTTTTGCTTTTTTTGCAATTGTTTTAATAAATGATTTCTTTGTTTTAAAATTTTGATATATTGCCCAAGATGATATATATAAACAGGCTGAATTTGCCCGATTTCCATATCAATAAAACGCCTTCGTATTTGTGGACTTCCTTTTACTAAATTCAAGTCTTCCGGTGCAAACATGACAATATTTAAAGCCCCAATATAATCACTAAGACGTTTCTGTTCCAGATGATTTAATTTTGCTTTTTTCCCTTTGTTCGTAATCGAAATCTCTAACGGAAATTGGCGGTTTCGTTTATAAACACTACCCTCTATTTTAGCATAATTTTGCTCCCATTGGATTAATTCTTTATCTTTTGTTGTACGATGAGATTTCGAAAATCCTAACACATAGATAGCTTCCATCAAATTAGTTTTACCTTGAGCATTTTCTCCTATAAAAACATTAACTTTATCATCAAATTCTATCGTTAATTTGGGATAATTACGATAATTTAATAATTGAAGTGATTGAATATACATACGAGTTTCCTTTCTAAAGAAACATGCTAGAAAAGCGGACGCCGTCCTTTCAAACAATAGCAAATGGACTGAAAAACGGAGATTATATACTTTATTTACACAGCGAAAATGATGGCACTAGTTTTCCTCTGCTGCAACAATAAAGGTTCCAATATCCTCAACATAAACCGTATCTCCAGGATATAATTTCCTACCTCGTCTGTTTTCTAATTCGTCATTCACATAGACTCCAGTTTCTTGAAGGAACACCTTCACCATTCCACCAGAATCTAAAATATTGGCAAGCTTTAAAAATTGCCCTAGCTGAATGTATTCTGTAGAGATTCCGATTTTTTCTTCCATCTTTCATTCACCTTCTTTTCCTACAATAGATAGCTCGAAACGATTCTACTATCGTTTTGTTAACTTGAATTGAATCTACCGTTAACTATTATAGCCCTTCTATCTATATTACTAAACATTTGGCTGTAAGAAAAGGAAACACTAATAAGTGGGGCATTTCATAGACATTTTTCCACAGGGTTATCGTTAAGGTTATCTATTTACTAAAGAAAGGTAATTATTTTTTTATCGTGTACAGCTGTCCAAAAAAGAAAAAGGAACAATTTAAACATTGTTCCCTTAAATCTCTTTAAAAGGTTCTTACAGGTAAAATAAGCTGGAGGATATGGTCATTATCCACAGGCTTTAGGATAAATGGCCTCATCGCACCAGTAAATTCAATTTTTATTTGATCTGTTTCCATGATCTTCAGGGCATCAATCATATATTTCGAACTAAATGAAATTTTTAAGTCTTCCCCTTCGATCGTATTTACCGTTAGATCTTCTTCTACATTTCCTATTTCCGGTGAATTACTAGATATTTCTATAGTGTTATTTTCTTTTGTTTGAAGACGAATCACATTATTTTGATTTTCTCTTGCTAACAAGGATGCACGATCGACAGTTTGTAAGAGTTGCTTTGTATTAGTATGAATTATTGTTTTACTTTCTTCTGGAATTAATCTAGACGTTTCTGGATATTTTCCATCAAGTAATCTTGATAAAAAGTATAGATTTTCCGTTTGGAAAGCTATTTGGTTATCAGAAATACTAATCGTGATTTTTTCCTCTGTATCCTCTAGTATTTTGCTTAGTTCATTTAAGCTTTTCCCTGGAATCACCACCTGATTAGAAGGAAAAGTATCGATGGGAGATTCCAACGGGATATTACTTGCAGCTAAACGATGAGAATCCGTAGCAATAAACTTTAACAAATCCTCTTCTGCACGTAAGTTCACTCCAGTTAAAATCGGTCTAGTCTCAGAAGTGGAGACAGCAAACACGGTTTGTTTAATCATATTCTTCAATAGGTTGATCGGTAATTCAAAGCTAGAATCTGTCTGTAATTGAGAAATTTGTGGATATTCCTCAGCGTCTTGTCCATTCAAATGAAATTCTGCACTACCTGAATGGATGGTTACTTGTAAATGATCATCCGTCTCAATTTGAACAGTATCCTGTGGTAATTTCCGAATAATCTCTGGAAAATACTTAGCATGAACGACGATTTCTCCTTGTTCAATTTCGTCAATAAATTGAATTCCTTCTTCTTCCATTGGTATGTAAGATTCTATCGTTATATCAGAATCACTACCTGTTAATTTTAATCCATTTTGTGTTGCTTGAATTTTCAAGCCAGACAAAATAGGAATAGCTGTCTTGGAAGAAATGGCTTTGGTTACATGTTGTATGCTTTCCAATAATTTGGCTTGATTAATAATTACTTTCATTCTTAATCCTCCTTGAGGAAGTATATTATATATTATTAATAATAAAATATAGTAATAATAGTAATAGGGGCTGTGAATATGTGGATAACTGCCGTTTTTCCGAAATGAAATGAGTTATCCAGATGTGAATAAGTTGTTTATAGTTGTGCATCACTTATCCACAGAGTTCACAATGATAGATTTTAAATAGATTTAAGCTGTTCTTTAATCTCGTCTATTTCTTTACTCAATAAGGAGTCTGTTGCAATCATTTTTGATATTTTTTCATGTGCGTGAATCACGGTAGTATGATCTCTACCACCGAATTCTTCCCCTATTTTAGGTAAAGAAAAGTCAGTTAGCTCTCTTGATAGATACATAGCTATTTGTCTTGGAAAAGCTATGGATTTTGTTCTTTTCTTGGCAGCAAATTCTTCTAATTTCACTTGATATCTCTTACCTACAGCTTCTTGAATATGATGGATCGTAATCACTTTCGGTTTCGATGCAGGAATGATATCCTTCAGTGCCTCTGCTGCTAAGGATGCATCTATATCTTGATTGATCAAGGACGAATATGCGACAACACGAATAAGTGCACCTTCTAGTTCGCGAATATTCGTATCAATTTGATTGGCAATATAAAGCATAACTTCGTTTGGAATATCAAGTCCATCTGCTTTGGCTTTTTTTCTTAGTATAGCAATTCTTGTTTCAAGATCGGGTGGGGTAATATCTGTAATAAGTCCCCATTCAAAGCGTGATCTTAAACGGTCTTCCAGTGTCGGAATTTCCTTTGGCGGACGGTCACTTGAAATAATAATCTGTTTGTTTTCTTCATGTAGAGTATTAAAAGTATGGAAAAATTCTTCCTGTGTTTGTTCTTTTCCAGCTAGAAACTGAATATCATCTATTAGAAGCACGTCGACGTTTCGATATTTATTACGAAAATTGACGGCCTTATTATCTCGAATAGAATTAATAAATTCATTCGTAAATTTCTCGGATGATAGATAGACCACCTTTGCAGATGGATTATGATCGAGAACATAATGTCCAATTGCATGCATGAGGTGTGTTTTTCCTAAACCAACGCCTCCATAGATGAAGAGTGGATTATATGCTTTTGCTGGCGCCTCAGCAACGGCTAAAGATGCAGCATGAGCGAACCGATTACCAGAGCCAATAACAAATGTTTCAAAGGTATATTTATCATTGAGCATTGATTTTGGCGAAGTATGATTTCCCTGGGAAGAGATGATCGCCTTCTTTTTCGTTTGAGTTTCTTCTGCATTTAATATTTCTGCAGATTCTGGAATGATAAATTTAACAGATAGATCAGCACCTGTAAGCTCATAAAGCACTTCTTTTACAATTTTCGTATATTTAGATTCCAACCAATCACGAGTGAACTCATTTGGTGCCGATATAATAACAGTATCTTCTTGGATTTGGTCAATTAATGTGTTTTTAAGCCAGGTGTCATAGCTAGGCTTACTCACTTTTTCCTTAATCATTTCTAGCGTATTCTGCCAAAGATCCTCTATATTCTCCATTTGGAACCTCCTTTCCTTCATTTAAGAATAAGTTGTGGATAATATTATGCCGATAAAAAAGCGGAAAACTTTGAAATTCAGTTTTCCACATGTATGTGTATAATGTAATATACAATATGTGAATTATTGTCCACATTTTATCCACAGTTTGTGGATAAGGAAGGAATCTTATTTAGATATTAACAGTATAAAACAAATATATATTATCAAAAAAGGGCAATAATTGCAATGTTTTATTGTAGGTTATCCACAAGTTAGACAATTTGTGAGTATTTTCTTTCCCCAGGGTATAAACTTGTGAATATTTTGTCGACAAAAGTGGGAAGAAGTAGAAAAACGTAAAAATGTTATCCACAACCGGGTGTTATAGTACAAGAATAACAGAAGTTTGTTGTATAACAGATTGCGAGGAGAAAAAGGAAACAAAATATTGACTAGGTTTCTATTTATCAGTATAATGATTAGGACTGTCTATTCGGTTATGATTTTTAGTTTCCTCAGGGAGGTGCATATAGAATGAAACGTACATTTCAACCAAATAATCGTAAACGCAAAAAGGTCCATGGATTCCGTGCACGTATGAGCACGAAAAATGGACGTAGAGTACTTGCTCGTCGTCGCAAGAAAGGTAGAAAAGTATTATCTGCATAGGCCACTGACATTTCAGTGGTCTTTTCTACTATAAGGAAGTAATGTTATGCTAAGAATAATAAAAATGTGATGAGCAAGTGGAATCTGATCTGTTTGTTAGATATGATGGAGGCGCAAGTTGTTATGAGGAAAGCTTTTCGAATAAAAAAAAATATCGAATTTCAAGATGTTTTTAAAAAAGGCGCTTCTTTTGCGAATCGACAATTAGTGATATATTTTTTACATAAAAACGATCAAAGGCATTACCGAATAGGATTATCGGTAAGTAAGAAGATAGGTAATGCAGTAGTTCGTAACAAGGTGAAAAGATATTTAAGACAAGCTTTTTTAGAATTAGATGAGGAGATTAAATCGTCCTATGATATTATTATCATTGCGAGGAAGCCTGTGAAGGATCTGGACTATCATCAGGTAAAAAAGAGTGTCCAGCATCTTCTTTATAAAACGAAGCTTTTAAAAAATGCTCGAGCTAATTAATAAGTTTTTATGAAACCTTGCTAAAATTTTAGCAGTATATAATAATAACATGATAAAATACTTTTTAGGATATGTTATGAGTTTAAGGAGGAGAAAGATGCGTAAAAAGCTCCTAGTATTAATCGGCCTAATCGGCTTAGTACTATTCTTATCAGGTTGTACAGAAATCGATCAAGAGATTACAGCGGAAAGTGATGGAATTTGGAACAAGTATTTTGTTTATCCATTATCATGGGTAATTGTGAAGGTTGCCGAGTTTTTCCATGCAGACTATGGATACGGTTTATCGATTGTCATTGTTACACTTATTATTCGTTTAATTTTATTACCTTTAAATATTAAACAATTGAAAAGCTCAAAGGCAATGCAACAAATTCAACCAGAATTACAAAAAATTCGTGAAAAATATAGTTCTAAAGATCAGCAAACACAGCAAAAACTGCAACAAGAAACGATGGAATTATTCCAGAAAAACGGAGTAAACCCATTAGCAGGTTGTTTGCCAATTATTGTTCAAATGCCAATATTAATCGCCTTTTACCATGCGATCATGCGAACAGGTGCATTAGATGGTCACCATTTCTTATGGTTCCAGCTCGACCAACCAGATCCATATTACATCTTACCAGTATTAACGGCTGGATTTACCTTTTTACAGCAAAAGCTGATGATGGCTGGAACGACAACACAACAAAATTCAATGATGCCACAGATGACGATGATGCTTTATATCATGCCATTTATGATCGGGATATTTGCTATCTTTTTCCCATCTGCATTGGCACTTTATTGGGTAGTAGGTAATATCTTTATGGTATTACAAACATTACTAATTAAAAATCCAATGATGAGAAATAATGATGCAGCCACAGGAGGAACGAAAAAGTGAGACAAGTAACTGCTACTGGACAAACGGTTGATGAAGCGATCCAATCAGCATTAAAGCAGTTAAACATCACAGAGGATCAAGCGAGCATCGAAATAATTGATGAGGGTAAAAAAGGATTACTCGGTTTATTCGGATCAAAGCCTGCGATTGTTAAGGTTGTGATACAGAAGGATCCAGTTGAGAAATTGGAGCAATATATTCAAAATATTTTGGCAGAGTTTGACGAAGAATTAGACGTAGAAATAACGGTTGCTGATAATGTCATTAACTGTGAATTAAGTGGGGAGAAAATTGCCGTATTGATTGGAAAAAGGGGACAAACCTTAAATGCCATTCAATATTTGGCGCAATTAGCGATTCATCAGTATGCGGATAAATACTATACTGTCATTGTGGATGCAGAAGGTTATCGTAGCCGCAGAAAAGAAACGTTAATCCAACTTGCTAATCGCTTAGCAGATCGCGCCATCGAAACAAGCAAACATGTGAAGATTGAACCAATGCCGTCTTTTGAAAGAAAAATTATCCATACAGCCTTACAAAACAACGCTAAAATTACAACAGATTCAGACGGAGTCGAACCCAATCGTTACGTAGTAATCAAACCGGTAAAGTGAGACTTCCATCCGTGAGGGGGCTTTCTCACGGATGGTTAGCGAAACTTATCAGGATGCTTATCGTCCGTTGGCCTGCATGTAGCTTCAATGATCTTCTTAAATCTCCAAGTGGAGGTCTTACGGACGGTTGGCGCTGTGGTAAAGTGAGACTTCCATCCGTGATGGGCTTTCTCACGGATGATCAGGATGTAAAAATAAATAAGTGATGAAAACCCCGATGTGAGAAAACATCGGGGTTTTGTCATGAAGGAAGTCATAATCTTTATTGGAATATTTTTTAAAGATTGTCAAAACGTAAAGTTATACACATGTGGATAATTTGATTGATAAGATTTTTAGGATAAATAATGTGGATATCTTTTCAAGAGGGAATGGTTTGTGGTATTCTAATAAGTTAGTGGAGTGGAAATAATATTCGTTTGATATAGATGAAAAACAGAAACTAGGAGGTGAAATAATGGAGCAAGATACGATAACCGCCATATCGACACCTTTAGGAGAAGGAGCCATTGCCATAGTTCGATTAAGTGGAGATCATGCAATTACCATAGCTAATAAGATTTTTCAAGGTCAGGATTTAGTAGAAGTGAGCTCCCATACCATTCATTATGGAAAAATAATAGATCCGATAAAAGAAGAGATAATAGAAGAAGTAATGATTAGTGTGATGCGAGCACCAAAAACTTTTACGAAAGAAGATGTAGTGGAAATTAACTGCCATGGTGGAATTGCATCGGTTAACCGTCTGCTCGAGCTTGTTCTTGCAAATGGTGCACGGTTAGCGGAGCCAGGAGAATTTACGAAACGAGCTTTCCTAAATGGCCGTATTGATCTATCACAAGCTGAGGCTGTGATGGATTTAATTCGAGCTAAAACGGACAAGGCAATGAATGTAGCATTGAAGCAATTAGATGGGAAGCTGTCTACCTTAGTGAATCAATTGAGACAAAAATTAATTGAGACAGTTGCCCATGTAGAAGTAAATATTGATTACCCAGAGTACGATGATGTCGAAGAAATGTCGAATCATATGCTACGAGAAAAAACAGAGGAAGTATACCGAGAAGTCGAGCAGCTACTAAGCATGGCAAAGCAAGGAAAAATATTAAGAGAAGGAATTGCAACAGCAATTATTGGACGTCCAAATGTGGGGAAGTCCTCTTTACTCAATGCTTTAGTACAAGAAACAAAGGCAATTGTAACGGATATTCCAGGAACGACAAGAGATGTTATTGAGGAATATGTCAATATTAGAGGAATTCCGCTCCGATTAGTAGACACGGCAGGAATCCGAGAAACCGAGGATATTGTCGAAAAAATTGGAGTAGAACGCTCTCGACAAGCATTAAAGCAAGCAGACCTTATTCTGTTGGTTCTGAATAATGGAGAAGAATTAACCGAAGAGGACAGAAAGCTATTTGAAGCAATTAAGGATCTGGAATATATCGTGATCGTTAATAAAACGGATTTACCTACAAAGCTTGACAGACAAGAGGTGGAGCAATTAGCAGGTAAACAAAAGGTGATTACGACTGCCTTAATAGAAGATAAAGGTATTGATGCATTAGAGGCAGCAATTTCTGATACCTTCTTTGAAGGGGAATTAGATTCTGGAGATTTATCTTATGTTTCAAATGTCCGTCATATCCAACTTTTACAACAAACATTAAAGGCGCTAGATGATGCAAAAGACGCGATTGATGCCAATATGCCAATCGATCTAGTCCAAATAGATGTTACTCGAGCTTGGGAATTGCTTGGGGAAATAGTAGGAGATACGGTGCAGGATAGCCTAATAGATCAACTGTTCTCACAGTTTTGTTTAGGGAAATAATAAATAGAAGGGGGATCAGCGATGGCAACATATGAAGCTGGTCAATATGATGTAATTGTAATAGGGGCTGGACATGCTGGAGTAGAAGCAGCACATGCAGCAGCCAAACGCGGTGCTAGTACGTTAATGCTAACAATGAATTTAGATATGATTGCTTTTATGCCTTGTAATCCATCTATTGGAGGACCGGCAAAAGGAATTGTAGTAAGAGAAATCGATGCATTAGGTGGATTAATGGGAAAGGTAATTGACAAAACCTATATTCAAATGCGTATGCTGAATACAGGGAAAGGTCCTGCAGTTCGTGCCTTACGTGCTCAAGCAGACAAACCCTTATACATTCAAGAAATGAAAAAAACATTAGAACAAGAGCCAAATCTTACCTTAAGGCAAGGTATGGTTGAGAAGCTAATTGTAGAGGATGGCAAATGTCAGGGTGTCATTACAGAAACGAAGGCCATTTATCGCGCGAATTCCGTGATTATTACGACAGGAACCTTTATGCGTGGCCGTGTCATTATCGGGGATATCTCTTATGAGAGTGGACCAAATAATCAGCGGGCAAGTGTCAAACTAGCCGAAAACCTAGAGGAATTGGGCTTTGAGCTTGTTCGTTTTAAGACAGGGACACCACCAAGAGTTGTCAACCATTCGATTGATTATAGTAAAACAGAAATTCAACCAGGTGATGAACATCCGGAGCATTTCTCCTATGAAACAACGAAAGCAATCGTCGATCAAATTCCTTGTTGGTTAACCTATACAAATCAAAAAACACATGAAATCATCAACGATAATTTAGGTTTATCCGCCATGTATTCCGGAATGATTAAAGGTACAGGACCACGCTATTGTCCATCAATCGAGGATAAAATTGTGCGTTTCCATGATAAACCAAGACACCAAATTTTCTTAGAACCAGAAGGAAGGAATACAGAAGAGGTATATGTACAAGGACTTTCCACCTCACTACCAGAATATGTTCAAAAAGAAATATTACAAAGCATACCTGGTCTCGAAGAAGCGGAAATTATGCGTGCAGGTTACGCGATTGAATATGATGCAGTTGTACCAACCCAATTATGGCCAACCTTAGAAGTGAAAAATATTGTTGGTTTATTTACAGCAGGCCAAATCAATGGGACGTCAGGATATGAGGAAGCGGCTGGTCAAGGAATTATGGCAGGAATTAATGCTGCAGCTAAGGCGTTAGACAAGGATACGTTAATTCTGGATCGCTCCCAGGCTTATATTGGTGTGTTAATCGATGACCTTGTAACAAAGGGAACAAATGAGCCATATCGACTATTAACATCACGCGCGGAATACCGATTACTACTAAGACATGATAATGCAGATTTGCGTTTAACTGAAATAGGGTATAAGCTAGGATTAATTACGGAGGAACGTTATCAAAAATTCGAAGAGAAAAAACAGCTAATTCAAGAAGAAAAAGAACGATTACAAAGCATTCGACTAAAACCAACGGAGGAACTTCAAACCATTATGGAAGAAATAGGTGGTACAAGGCTAAAGGATGGTATATTAGCTTATGACCTATTAAAAAGACCAGAAGTTACCTATGAGGTTATCGAAAAAGTCTGTCCATCTGAGAAGGATATGGCAGGAGATGTGAAAGAACAGGTCGAAATTCAAATTAAATATCATGGATATATTGCTAAATCCAATCAACAAGTAGATCGTATGAAGAAAATGGAGAATAAGCTTATACCTGAAAATATTAATTATGATGCTATAAGTGGTATTGCTACGGAAGCAAGAGAAAAACTTAAAAAGGTTCAACCATTATCGGTTGCTCAAGCCTCTCGTATTTCAGGTGTTAACCCAGCAGATATATCCATCCTGCTCGTCTATATTGAACAAGGGAATGTCGCCAAGGTATCTAATGAATAAAATTAGTAAAAGGAGTCTAGGTCAATGGATATGAGTCAATTTTATGAACAGCTTAAAAGTAATGGAGTAGAGCTATCTGACCATCAGATAGCTCAATTCAACCAATACTACCAAATATTAGTTGAGTGGAATAAAAAAATGAATTTAACCGCGATTACAGAAAAAGAAGAAGTATTTGTCAAACATTTCTATGATTCCATTACGGCAGCCTTTTATTTTGATTTTAATCAGGAGGTTCATATTTGTGATGTAGGGGCAGGTGCTGGTTTTCCGAGCATTCCATTGAAAATCTGTTTTCCAGAAATGAAAGTGACCATTGTAGACTCCTTGCAAAAGAGAATAGGATTTTTAAATCATTTGGCAGCAAATTTAGGATTATCGGGTGTTTCCTTTTATCATGATCGTGCGGAATTATTCGGTAGAAACGAACAATTCCGACAGCATTTTGATATAGTTATTGCAAGGGCTGTAGCGAGGATGTCAGTATTGAGTGAGCTGTGCTTACCGTTAGCACGTACAAACGGCATTTTTATAGCAATGAAAGGCTCAAATGCAGGGCAAGAATTAAAGGATGCGGATTCAGCTATTGAGCTTTTAGGTGGTAAAGTAGAAAGAATGGAGACGTTTGATTTACCAGATGACAATGGGGAACGAAACCTTATTTTTATCCAGAAAAAAAGAAAAACACCAAAAAAATACCCACGCAAACCTGGTGTGCCGAATAAATCACCAATAGAATAAAAATAAATAAAATTGATTTTACTACCTTCTTTTAATTTTTTTATGATAAAATATAAGGGGAGATTATGTACGAATTGTTTCACGTGAAACATAAAGGAAGAAATAGCTACGTAGACTTGCTTGTATAAGAAGAAAGCAAGTTTTTCTCCTTTTCTATCATTATCCAATATGGAATTATTATATATTATATTTTTATATCATTCGCTTTAGTAAATAAAGGTGGTGTTTGTCTATGTTACACCCATTTGGCAAATTGTTTGGTTTAGGTGATAAAGTAGAAGATGAAGAGGAAGAATTAGAGCTAGACCCAGTAGAAACTACTAAACTACAAGACGAAGTAGTATTTATGGAAACTTCAAAGATTATAGCTAACCAGTACCAGCCTAGGTCTATTTTTAATGAAGAAAAAATACAAGAATTAGCTCAAACCTTACAAACACATGGGATGATTCAGCCTATAGTTGTCCGCCCATCAGATGAAGAGGGAATTCATGAAATAATTGCTGGTGAAAGAAGATGGCGAGCAGCTAAAAGTCTTGATTGGGAAAAGGTACCTGTCATCATTCGAGAAATGACAGATAAAGAAACAGCTTCTGTCGCTTTAATTGAAAATCTCCAAAGAGAAGAATTAACGGTGATTGAAGAAGCAAGGGCCTACGAGAAGTTAATAGAGATGCATCAGCTTACGCAAGAGGCGCTAGCTCAAAGATTAGGTAAAAGTCAATCAACGATAGCCAATAAGATGAGACTTTTAAAATTGCCGGAAGAAGTACATCAAGCAATATTAAATAAGCAAATAACCGAAAGACATGCTAGGGCACTTATAGCTATAAAAGATGAAGAGATTCAACTAAAGGTTTTACAACAAATTGTGGAAAAGGAATGGAATGTAAAGCAAGCTGAATCTTACATACAGCGACTCATGCAGGATAAAGAGCCTCCAAAAAAACCAAGACTGAAAGGTATTAATAAAGACATGAGGATTGCGATGAATACGATTAGACAATCCTTGAATATGGTAAGTGATACAGGAATCGACCTTGAAACAGATGAACAGGATCTCGATGACTATTACCAAATAACGATAAAGATTCCAAAAAAGAAATAATAAACATTCCCATCTTTTCTAGGAAAGATGGGTTATTTTTTTGTTTATACTTAACAGAATTTCGTGAAAATACGAGCCTATTCTAATTCTCAAGAAGTATTTTGACGAATTTTTTGTTTTTTGATCAAAAAAAAGAGAGTAGTAGTGTTATAATAGAGTAGCATGAAAAATTTTTTGAAGGAAAGGCGTAATAGGTAGGTGACGTCATGGGAAAAGTAATCGCGGTTGCAAACCAAAAGGGTGGAGTAGGAAAAACTACTTCCTCTGTTAATTTGAGTGCTTGTTTGGCTCATTTAGACCATAAAATACTTATTGTTGATATCGATCCACAAGGGAATTCTACTAGTGGTCTAGGAATAAATAAAGCTGATGTGGACACATGTGTGTATAATGTATTGGTAGAGGACATGGAGGTTTCTGATGTTCTTGTTAGCACAAATGTTCCAAACTTAGATATAATTCCTGCTACTATTCAACTGGCTGGTGCAGAAATTGAACTAGTTTCCACGATATCCCGCGAGATTCGATTAAAAAAAGCGATTGATAGTGTGAAAGAGGAATACGATTATGTCATCATCGACTGCCCTCCATCATTAGGGTTATTAACGATAAATGCATTAACAGCAGCAGATTCTGTTCTAATCCCTGTTCAATGTGAGTATTATGCACTAGAAGGATTAAGTCAGTTGTTGAATACAATCCGTTTAGTACAAAAACACCTAAATAATCAACTAATGATTGAAGGGGTATTATTAACGATGCTAGATGCTAGAACGAACCTAGGTATTCAGGTAATAGAAGAAGTTAAAAAATATTTTCAAAGTAAAGTATATCAGGCTGTTGTCCCTCGGAATGTGCGGTTAGGAGAGGCTCCAAGTCATGGGCAACCAATCATTTCTTATGACCCTAAATCCAAAGGGGCAGAGGTTTATCTTGAGTTAGCAAAGGAAGTGATTGCAAATGGCTAAAGGCCTAGGTAAAGGAATCAATGCATTTTTTCCAGACTTAGAGATAAATGAGCAGGACGAAAAGATTGAAGAAATTTTGCTTTCAAAATGCCGACCGAACCCATATCAGCCAAGAAAAGTATTTGAAGCAGATGCTATTGAGGAATTAAAGGAATCGATCCTTTTACACGGTATCCTCCAACCATTAATCGTTCGTAAAAGCATTAAGGGTTATGAAATTGTAGTTGGAGAAAGGCGTTATCGAGCAGCAAAAGAAGCAAATTTAGAGACAATTCCTGCTATCGTCAAGGATCTTTCTGATGAACAAATGATGGAATTGGCACTACTTGAAAATATACAGCGGGAAGATCTAACTCCTATTGAAGAAGCTAATGCTTATGACCGACTAATTAATGAGCTTGGAATCACTCAAGAAACACTAGCACAACGATTAGGCAAAAGTAGATCCCATATTGCGAATCTCATTCGCTTACTTAGTTTACCAGATGAGATTATTGCCAAGATTAATAATGGTGCCATTTCAATGGGACATGGTAGGGCATTGTTAGGACTTAAGGACAAAGAAAAGCTTATTCCATTAGTGAATAAGATAACGACAGAAAAGCTAAATGTAAGACAAGTAGAATCGTTGATTCAAAGCATTAATGAAAAGAAAAAAGAGAAGAATGAAAAAAAGGTAAAAAAAGATATTTTCTTACAGGAAAGAGAAAATCATCTAAAAGATTATTTTGGCACCAATGTCAAAATAAATAAAGGAAAGAAAAAAGGAAAAATCGAAATTGAGTTTTATTCAGAGGATGACTTAAATCGTATCCTTGAGAAAATGGAAAAATAGCATAAGAAAAAAACAAGAAGTCTGATCATCACCGATTAGACTTCTTCTTCATTTAAAATATAAAACAAGCCTCATAGCTGACCCATTATCTGCATACTTTTAATATAGTATGTCAGTATTATGGAGGAAAGCTATGTGGAGATCAGGCCTTAAGTGGATGTTTTTAATTATTGGCACGATGGTAGGGGCAGGTTATGCTTCAGGGAGAGAATTATGGCAATTTTTTGGGCATGAAAGTGGACTTGCTATTCTCTTGTTTGTTGTATTTTTTACATTTTCTGTTTTTATTACGATGAAGATCAGCTACATCCATCAAACCACAGACTACTTATCCGTGTTGGAATTATTATTAGGTAGAAAAGTAGCAAAATATTATGATATACTCATTTTCTTTTATTTGATGTCCACGACCGTTGTGATGATAGCAGGGAGTGGGGCAACCTTTGAGGCGGTCAAGATTTATTCATGGGTAGGCATCGTATTTATATCCATCATTATTGTTTTAGTATTTATGAAAGGAATCAATGGAGCTGTTGTCCTCAACTCTTTTATTCTTCCATTATTAATTGTCGGATTGTTATCTATTCTGATCAAATATAATATAGATGAAGGCTTAAGCTATCTAATAGATTGGAAACATCAAAAAAATTGGTATACGGCGTTTACTTTTACAGCCTTAAATATCTTATCGATTATTGCGGTAATAAGTGCAGTCGGGGAGAAAATAAAGTCAACTGGTGAGACAATCATTGCAAGTGTAGGTAGTGGGCTTGTGCTTGGAATTATTTCTTATATTTATAACAATAGTTTAATTCAAATCTCAGAGGTTATCATTTTGTATGAGATTCCCTTGTTTGCGATTTTGAAAAACTACCCAACATATACTTATGTGATCATGTCGATACTATTATGGTTTGCCATTTTTACTACTGCAATTTCAAGTGTTTTAGGAATTGTCACGAGGATTAGGAAGGTCATTCCTATTGCTTTATGGAAGCTAGCTATCATTACGCTTATCATTTTAATCCCTCTAACAAAGGTTGGTTTTTCTAATTTAATTGCATGGCTTTATCCGCTATATGGTTTACTAAATTTATACTTACTTTTAGCCATTTTTCTTTATCCATTTACGAAGAAAAGTTAATATATAGTATAATAAAGAAAGATATTGCAAAAAAGTAGGTGAAAAGAGATGGAACGAAAGGAATTTCATTTGAATGACATCGTAGAGATGAAAAAACCACATCCATGTGGAGAAAATCGCTGGAAGGTGATTCGAATGGGGATGGATATTCGAATTAAGTGTGAGGGGTGTGGGCATAGTGTCATGATTCCTAGAAGAAGATTTGAACAAAAATTAAAGAAAATATTAGAGCATGCGCCAGAATAAAATTGTTCCACGTGAAACAATTTATTATTTTCATATTAGTTGTATACTGAAGAATAATTTTTTTACTGAAAAGAAAGCAAGGATTTTCATGCTTAAACAATTGCAATTTGGCTTTTTAATAACTTGTCAAGTATAAAAAGTATTACTATAATTGGTATGACTGAAACGTTCAATTGGACGATATCCTTAAGGAGTGGAATGAATGGCTTTAACAGCAGGAATTGTTGGTTTGCCTAATGTAGGTAAATCAACCTTGTTTAATGCAATAACACAAGCTGGCGCGGAGTCGGCAAATTACCCATTTTGTACGATAGATCCAAATGTAGGGATCGTAGAGGTTCCAGATACTAGGCTTCAAAAACTTACAGAATTAGTGAAACCGAAAAAGACCGTGCCAACGGCATTTGAATTTACTGATATCGCAGGAATTGTGAAAGGGGCGAGTAAAGGAGAAGGCTTAGGAAATCAATTCCTCTCCCATATTCGCCAAGTGGATGCGATTTGCCATGTGGTACGTTGCTTTCAGGATGAAAATATTACACATGTATCTGGGAAAGTCGATCCTATTTCGGATATAGAAACAATCAATTTAGAACTCATTTTAGCAGATTTAGAAACTGTAACAAAACGCATCTCTCGAGTAGAAAAAATGGCGAAACAGAAAGATAAGGAAGCAATGGCTGAATTTGAGGTTTTAGCTAAATTAAGGGATGCATTTGAAGAAGAAAAACCAGCTCGAGCGGTTTCTTTTACAGAAGAGCAGGAGAAGCTTGTGAAAGGCCTACATTTACTAACAAGTAAATCTGTTTTATATGTAGCCAATGTAGGGGAGGACGAGCTACTCGATGTGGATAGCAATGAAAATGTACAAACAGTAAAAGAATTTGCCAAATCAGATCAAGCAGAAGTAATCGTTGTAAGTGCAAAGGTGGAATCCGAAATAGCGGAACTCGACGGTGAGGAAAAGACAGAGTTTTTAGAAGAGCTCGGTATTCCTGAGTCTGGATTAGATCAGCTGATTAAAGCAACTTACCAATTACTTGGTTTAGCGACCTATTTTACTGCTGGTGAGCAAGAAGTGCGTGCTTGGACATTTAAAAAGGGAATCAAAGCACCACAGGCAGCAGGAATTATCCATACCGATTTTGAAAAAGGCTTTATCCGTGCAGAGACCGTGTCCTATGATGATTTAATGGAAGCTGGATCGATGCAAGTAGCTAAAGAAAAAGGGAAAGTGCGATTAGAAGGAAAGGAATACTTGGTGAAAGACGGAGATGTTATGCATTTCCGCTTTAACGTATAGTCTGTATCACCTGTTTGACATCTTTATTCATACGCTCAAAATCCAAAATGGACAAGCCTTTTGAAATAAATTTGCAATGAGAAGGCTAATTTGGTATAATATCGTATTGTGAGTAATGAGAGTTGTTACTCCTTGCTCTATGATTATCATAGAGCCGCTAAGACCAAAAGGAGGTGTAAACGGATGAATAAATATGAAATTATGTACATCATCCGCCCAGATGTAGAGGAGGAAGCACAAACTGCTTTAATTGAGCGTTTCAATGGATTCCTTACAAGTAATGGTGCGGAGATCGAGAAAGTTGAAGAAGTAGGTAAGAAACGTCTTGCTTACGAAATCAATGACTACCGTGATGGATACTATGTAATTATTAACCTTAAAGGTGATGAAACAGCAATTAACGAATTCAATCGTCAAGCGAATTTCTCTGATGACATTCTTCGTTATATGGCAATTCGTGAAGACGATCAATAATAAGGAGTGGTTCTGATGTTAAATCGTGTCGTTCTTGTCGGCAGGTTAACGAAAGATCCAGACTTGCGTTATACACCAAGTGGAGTTGCAGTAGCTAACTTTACGATAGCAGTAAACCGTCCATTCTCTAATCAACAAGGTCAAAGAGAAGCAGACTTTATTAATTGTGTTGTTTGGAGAAGACCAGCAGAGAACCTTGCGAACTTCATGAGCAAAGGTAGTCTTATCGGAGTAGATGGACGATTACAAACCCGTAGCTATGATGACCCAGATGGAAAACGTGTTTTCATTACAGAGGTCGTAGCAGACTCTGTTCAGTTTTTAGAGTCTAAGGGTGGTTCCTCAGGTGGACAATCTGGAGGATCACAAAGCTATAATAATCAAAATCAGAACCAAGCAAGTCAAGCCAATCAATTTAACCAAAACAATTCAAATAATCAAGGAAATAAAAATGATAATCCATTTGAAAATAGTGGAGAACCAATTGATATTTCCGACGATGATTTACCTTTCTAATTCATAGCAAGAAGGAGGTTATGTATAATGGCAGCTCGTCGTGGACGCGCTAAGCGTCGTAAAGTGTGTTATTTCACAGCGAACGGTATTACACACATTGACTATAAAGATGTTGAGTTATTAAGACGTTTCGTTTCTGAACGTGGAAAAATTCTTCCTCGTCGTGTAACAGGAACTTCTGCAAAATATCAACGTAAATTGACTAGAGCAATTAAGCGTGCTCGTCAAATGGCTTTATTGCCATATGTAAGTGAATAAATAGGTTGAAGGCACTATAGGATAATTCCTATGGTGCTTTTTTCATACTGCATTAACCGTATGTAAGATCTTACCGAGCAAAGTCTTACTTTACATACTAATGACACATGCTATTATTAGCTCCTTTTAAACGATTGTAAACTTATTTCAGATCATATAATGTTCGGTTTTGGAGGCCTAATTAATAGAAAAATACAGTTTTATTATCTAGTTGAGAGCAAAAACACGAATTATATCAAGGAAATCAGTTGGAAACACCTTGACAATTAGCCTATTTCTGCTATGATAAAGAAAAGTTTTTTATAGAAGATGAGAACTTGCAATCTAGTATTTATATCGCGACAGAAGTGATATAATATTTATAGAATAAGATAAAAGTGAAAAGCTTCACGTTCATTTGGCTAACATGGAGTAATTCTATTATTTGGAGGGACAATCATGGCATTTAAAGTTTTAATTAGTGATCCATTAAGTGAAGATGGTATTCAACCATTAAGAGAAGCAGACAATATCGAGGTAGATGTACAAACAAGCCTTTCAGCAGATGAGTTGGCTGACAAAATTGGTGAATATGATGCTTTACTTGTTAGAAGTCAAACAAAGGTTACGAGAGATATTATTAGCCAAGCAACAAACTTAAAAATTATTGGTCGCGCAGGTGTTGGTGTAGACAACATTGACCTAAGTGCTGCAACAGAATACGGGATTATTGTCGTGAATGCACCAGATGGAAATACAAATTCTGCAGCAGAGCACACAGTGGCAATGCTTATGTCATTAGCAAGAAAAATTCCTCAAGCATTTTTAGCATTGAAAAATGGGAAATGGGATCGAAAAACACATGTCGGCGTGGAACTAAAAGGGAAGACTCTTGGCGTTATTGGAATGGGACGTATCGGAGCTGAGGTGGCAGCACGTGCTAAAGGTCAGCGCATGAATGTTATTGCATATGATCCTTTTTTAACAAAGGAAAGAGCGGATAAATTAGGCGTAGATTTCGGATCGGTAGAGGATGTTATTAAAGTAGCAGATTTTGTTACCGTACATACACCATTGATTAAAGATACAAAGCATTTGCTGAACAAAGCGGCATTTGCCAAAATGAAAGACGGTGTTCGAATCATTAACTGTGCTCGTGGTGGAATTATAGATGAAGAAGCACTATATGATGCCATTAAGTCTGGTAAAGTTGCAGGAGCAGCCTTAGACGTTTTCGAAGAAGAACCGGCAACGGATCATCGTTTATTGGAATTGCCAGAGGTTATTGCAACACCACATTTAGGTGCCAGTACAGTAGAGGCACAAGAAAATGTTGCCATTGATGTTAGCCATGATGTTGTACGTTATTTAACAGAGGGCGTTGCACGCAATCCTGTAAACCTACCATCTGTCCCTAAAGAAGTGATGAATAAGATCGAACCATATTTCCACTTATCAGAGAAATTAGGAACCTTCTTAACTTATTTTACAACTGGAGTTATTGAAGAAATTAATATTTCCTATTCTGGAGATTTGACAGAAATCGAAGTAGCACCATTAACACGTAATACGATAAAAGGTTTATTAAAGCGTCACATGGGGGACCACGTCAATGATGTGAATGCTTCTTATTTAGCAGAGAAGCGAGGCATTCAAGTGAATGAAAACAAATCCTCTACTCCGAAAGGCTTTACTAACTTACTACGTGTGGAAGTGAAAACAAAAGAAGTGACACGATCTATTGCAGGTACTTTATTAAACGGTCTAGGACCAAGAATTGTACAGGTAGATGCATATAGTGTGGACGTTGTTCCTGAGGGGAATTTAGTTGTCATTAAGCATAATGATAAGCCTGGTGTTATCGGAAAAGTGGGAAGTATGTTTGCAGAGAAAAATATTAATATCGCAGCAATGCAAGTAGGCCGTTCGGACATTGGCGGAGAAGCTATTATGATTCTAACTGTAGACAAATATTTAGAGGAAGAAGAGATAGAAGCATTAAAGCAAATCGATGAAATCGAAAAATTAACTGCAATGGAACTGTAATTCAAGTGATGTGAAGATATCGAGTGAATAATCAAGCTATTAAGCAGGATAACCAAGATAAACCTTGATATCATCAAAATGATAGAGATTTTCCCAATATAATCGCATAAAACAATCAAAGCTCTCCTGCATTAGGAGAGCTTTTTTCCATTATTGCAGTAATTCCAATAATTCTTCTAAGTGCTTGATCTCGTAGGTTGGCTTTACTTCATTGTATTGTTTGTTTTCGCGGTTGATCCAAACACTTTTGATACCTGTACGGTTGGCACCTAATATATCTGTCATCAAATTATCTCCAACCATGATGGCATGCTCCTTCTCTACATTTGCTACTTCTAGCACATGTTCAAATATGGAAGGATCTGGTTTTCCTTTACCGAAATCTCCAGAGATAATGATATGGTCAAAATAGTTCTTTAATTCTGGGGTGATCGTTAATTTGGTATTTTGTAAATCGGGAGAGCCGTTCGTTAACATAATTAATTGATAGTGCCCTTTTAGCTTGTTCAATACCGTAAAGGTTTCTTCGTAAACAAATGGGTTCTTTTTTCGGTTAATTGGGAATTGCTCGGCCAAATGTTCACCAAATTCTTCATCCTCTATGCCTACTTGCTTCAGTCCATTAATCCAAGCATCTCTTCGGTAGTTCGGTACGATTTCGGCCATTTTTTTAAAATATGTATGATCATCAAGGAAATTACCCCAGAGTCCTTCAAAAGGATTAATTCCAATCATTTGAGTGAATTCATAGGTTTCATAGCTTTGATATAGCTTACGGGCCTCTTCGCGAACTGCATCCTCTACTTTGAGAGCATCTACTCCATATTTTTCAGTTGCTAATAGGCAAGTATCTTCAAACGCTTGTTTCACACTTTTTTTATCCCATAGCAACGTATCATCCAGATCAAATATTATCGTTTTTATCATTTTATTCCTCCTCCTCACTTTTAATTAATCATACCATAATCATAATCATTAGGTGATAGGTGAATCTAGATGGTAAAATAGAAGCTAACAATCACTTCTCGTTTAGTGTAAAATGTATAATAGTTTAGCTTCCATAAGGGGGATGAAGATTGAAAAACAACAAAATAGACAAAAAATACTTCCTTTATATAAGTATTTACTTGTTGCTATATATGGTAACGATATTCTTACCATTTACAGAGATATTTACAATCATGCTAATGCCCATACCGATTATCTTACTCATGCTTCATGGTGAGCGTGTGTTATTTTATGTGACCGTGATGGTGCTGTTCTTTCTGTCTTTTATCATTTATCCGGCGGTTTCGATTCCGATTACCTTTCTTGCATTAATAAGCGGAATAATGATCGGTTTTTCGATTCAAAAAAAGCAGCATCCATATGAAACCTGGTTAAAAGGGACGGCTGGATATTTGTTCGGACTTGTTGGAGCCTATGCGTTTATCGAAATAGTACTACAATATTCTATAGCAGATTCCTATAAGGAAATGATGAATGAGTCTTTAAATAGAACGAGAGAATTGTTTGAAACGTTTGGAATGATTCAGCTTTCTATCGAGGATTTTGAATTAATTCGTGAACAAATGCTAGGAGTTCTTCAGCTCATTCCTTTTATATTAGTCGTTATTTCTATGGTTTTGGCCCTTATTACACAATGGCTCACCTATAAATGGCTAAATCGCACAGCAGAAAAAAAATATGCTTTCCCAGCATTTCGAAATTTTCAGTTACCGAAGCTGATTTTGTGGATATATTTTATTACCTTAATGCTGTCATTAATGGGAGGGAATAATGATGCCACACTATTTTATGATATCATTATGAATGTATCTAATTTGGCAGGAACCCTCTTGATCTTACAAGGATTATCCTTTATCTTTTACTATAGCTATGTCAAAGTAAAGTCAACAGCTTTACCGATCGTTAGCATACTCGTCCTTGTATTTTTTCCTTTTATAGGTTTTTATTTCGTTCGAATCTTAGGTATAATTGATTTAGGATTTGATTTAAAAAAGAGGATTACGAAGTAGGATTTGTCACTTGGTTAGGAGCTGACAGCTATGCCAAAATTATGGAAGAAGCCGACGATGGGAAGACATATTATTGGAATATACCTTCTCTCGTTTATATTATTAGTATTTATTTTTTATTTTCAGTGGGTCATTGGCTTAATAATGACTGTTTTTTTTAGTCTCTCTCTTTATTATAGTATCCGAAGAGAAGAAAAATTACTCGATCAAACGGAGGCTTATATATCGACTTTGTCCTATCGTGTCAAAAAGGTCGGGGAAGAAGCGTTATTGGAAATGCCTATTGGGATTGTTCTGTACGATGAGGAATATCAAATCGACTGGGCGAACCCTTTTATGAATCAATTTACAGAAGAGGAAACAATGGTAGGAGAACCTCTCTCCTTGTTATCTGATAGTATTGTTTCCCAATTGCGAGAGGGAAAGGAATCCTTCTGGCTAAAATTTGATCAATTTGAGTATCAGGTGTATAACAAAAAAGAAGAACGTCTCCTCTACTTCTTTGATCGAACACGAGAAATAGAAATTCAAGCATTATACGAGCAGGAAAAGACGGTTCTTGGCATTATCTTTTTGGATAATTATGAGGAAATAACGCAGAACATGGATGACACGGCGAAGAGTCAAATTAATTCACAGGTAACCTCTCTTTTGAATAATTGGTCAAATGAAAGAGGGATTTATTTAAAGCGAACCTCACAGGAACGATTTTTAGCTGTTTTTAATCAAGATATTCTCACACAGCTAGAAAAAGAAAAATTTGAAATATTAGATGAAGTTCGTGAATTAATTACTGACAAAAATGTTCCATTAACGTTAAGTATCGGTATTGGTCTCGGAAGTGAATTGCTGCCAGACTTAGGAAAGCTGACACAATCCAGTCTTGATCTAGCATTAGGACGTGGAGGAGACCAAGTAGTTATTAAAGATGATGAGTCTGGGAAGGTTCGTTTTTATGGTGGGAAGACAAATCCAATGGAAAAACGAACGAGAGTAAGGGCAAGGGTTATATCTCATGCATTAAAGGAACTGGTAAAGGGCAGCGACCAAGTGCTCATTATGGGGCACAAGGCACCAGATATGGACTCTATTGGGGCAGCCATCGGTGTACTGAAAATTGCACAGGCCAATGATGTTGAGGGCTTTATTGTGTTAGATGAAAATGATATCGATACAGGTGTCCAGCGTTTAGTGGATGAAATTAGAGAAAGCGATGAACTTTGGTCCCATTTTATTGATCCAGATGGGGCATTAGATATTGTGACAAAGGATACGTTAGTCGTTGTAGTGGATACACATAAGCCATCCTTGATGCTAGAGGAAAAGCTTGTCCATAAAACCGAGCATGTGGTCTTAATCGATCATCACCGACGTGGAGAGGAATTTGTGGAAGATCCAACACTTGTTTATATGGAGCCATATGCTTCCTCAACTGCTGAGCTCGTCACAGAATTGTTAGAGTATCAACCGAGCAAATTAACGCTAAATATGTTAGAATCAACTGCATTACTAGCAGGAATTATTGTCGATACGAAGAGCTTCACACTTCGAACGGGATCGAGAACCTTTGATGCTGCCTCGTATTTGCGCTCAAGAGGTGCAGATACCGTGTTAGTGCAGAAGTTTTTAAAGGAAGATCTCGATATATATGTGAAGCGGAGTCGTTTAATTGAAAACACCAAGGTATATCGCCATAATATTGCGATTTCAGTAGGTAATTCGAGAGAAACCTATGGACCTGTTGTGATTGCTCAAGCGGCGGATACGTTATTAACAATGACAGGGATTGAGGCCTCGTTTGTGATATCAGAGCGTAAGGATGGACGCATTGGAATTAGTGCAAGGTCGCTCGGTGAGGTCAATGTTCAAGTTATCATGGAAAGAATGAATGGTGGGGGCCATTTAACGAATGCTGCCACCCAATTGGATGATATCTCTGTCATTGATGCCTATGAATGGCTAAAGGATATAATCGATGAGTATTATGATGAGGAAGGTGAAGAGGAATGAAAGTAATTTTTACAAAAGACGTGAAAGGTAAAGGGAAAAAAGGCGATGTAAAAAATGTCTCTGATGGCTATGCCCGCAATTTCCTTTTTAAAAATAACTATGCTGTAGAGGCAACTCAGGCGAATATGAGTGCATTAAAGGCACAAAAAAATAAAGCAAAAAAGCAGGAGCAAGAAGAGATAGAACAAGCAAAGCAGCTTAAAGAAACACTAGAAAATCTGGAAGTAAAGCTAACAGCCAAGTCTGGTGATGGTGGTCGTTTATTTGGCTCCATTACAAGTAAGCAAATAGCGGAGGAACTGAAAAAATCCCATAATATTAAAATGGACAAGCGTAAGATTGAGTTAGATCAACCAATCCGTTCATTAGGATATACCGAAGTTCCAGTAAAACTACATCAAGAGGTTTCTGGTACCATTCGAGTACACGTTGTGGAAGCATAAACAAATGCTTCCACATTCTTGCTAAAGGGGGGCAAATTATGAGTGAAGCATTACAGGGCAGAACGCCACCACATAATATAGAAGCAGAGCAAGCGGTGCTTGGTGCAATTTTCTTAGAGCCTGATGCGATCTCCAGTGCCTCTGAAATATTAATACCAGAGGACTTCTATCGCTCTAGTCATCAACAAATTTACCGAGTAATGATGAGCTTAGCAGATAAAGGAGAACCAATTGATCTTGTTACGGTTACAACGAGCCTATCGAATAGTAAGCTGTTGGATGATATTGGCGGGGTCTCTTATTTAAGTGATCTGGCGAATGCGGTGCCGACTGCTGCTAATATTTCACACTATTGTCGTATTGTTGAGGAAAAATCAATTCTAAGGAGATTAATCCGCACAGCGACAGATATTGTGACAGATAGCTTTTCTAAGGAAGATGAAGTGGAGGAAGTGTTAAACGAATCGGAAAAGAGAATATTAGAAGTCTCGAACCGAAAGAATGCCTCTGCTTTTAAAAATATTAAAGATGTCCTCATAGAGGTTTATGATAGTATAGACGAACTACACAAATCAACGGGAGAGGTTACTGGAATTGCTTCAGGGTTCCGTGACCTAGATCGAATCACTTCAGGCTTTCAACGCAATGATTTAATTATTGTTGCAGCCCGTCCATCAGTGGGGAAAACAGCCTTTGCCTTGAACATTGCACAAAATGTCGCGATTAAAACCAATGAAAATGTAGCCATTTTTAGTTTAGAGATGGGGGCAGAACAGTTAGTTTCTCGTATGCTGTGTGCCGAGGGGAATATCGATGCCCAAAGACTAAGAACCGGCGCATTACAGGAAGAGGATTGGCGCAAGCTCTCTCTTGCAATGGGTAGTCTATCAAATGCAGGTGTTTTCATAGACGATACACCAGGGATTAGAGTGAGTGAAATCAGATCAAAGTGTCGTAGATTAAAGCAAGAGCATGGACTCGGTATGATCTTGATCGATTATTTGCAATTGATTCAAGGGAGTGCGAATTCTAAGGAAAATAGACAGCAAGAGGTATCGGAAATATCGCGTTCCTTAAAGGGCTTGGCTAGGGAGTTAAATGTTCCCCTTATCGCCTTGTCACAGCTATCACGTGGTGTGGAGCAGAGACAGGATAAACGCCCGATGATGTCCGACTTACGAGAGTCGGGAAGTATTGAGCAGGATGCCGATATTGTTGGTTTCTTATATCGTGATGATTACTATGATCAGGAATCGGAGAAGCAGAATATTATTGAAATTATTATTGCAAAGCAGCGTAACGGTCCTGTTGGTACGGTCGAACTAGCCTTTGTTAAAGAATATAATAAGTTTGTAGATTTAGATCACCGCTATGGGGATGATGATATCCCACCAGGATAAGGAGGAAAAAAACAGTTCCATTTCGTAACTAGAATGGAGCTGTTTTTTTATAATGCCAATTAACGAACATTCTATAAAACTATTATTAAAATGTTCGTGAATCAGATTGACATCCACTTTTTCGCTTGGTAAAATGGGTAACGTGTTAATAAAACGTTAAGGCGGGGGTGCCGTATATGTCTTCAGTAGTCGTAGTGGGAACACAATGGGGAGACGAAGGTAAAGNNCAACTATTGTTCATTAACTTGGTTGCCGATGGGTTGCCTGGATTTGCTCTTAGTCGTGAACCAGTTCATGGTAATGTGATGAATCAAGACCCTGTTAGCCCCAAGGATAGCTTGTTTGCGAATGGTTTAGCAACTAGAATTGTTATCAATGTTATCTTATTTGCTGCAGTTAGTTTGTTAGCACAAGGTTATGGTGTTTATACTCATGATAGCGCCGTAGGAAAGACAATGGCCTTTGTTGTTTTGTCATTGACGTCAATCTTACACGTATTTAATATTCGTAGTGAGTCTTCAATGTTCAAGGTTAAATTTAGTGCTAACCCAATGTTAGTATTGATGGCAATTTTAGCAGCGGCTATTACAATTCTTATTGTATTAATACCTGCTACCCAAACATTGTTTAGCTTTGTACCATTGAGTGGTATGGCTTGGCTAATTACAATCGTATTATCATTGGTTCCGAATATTTATTGGGAAATTCATAAAGCGATTAAATCAGTTATATAAAAACTATAAGCACAGGATGTTCGCATCCTGTGCTTATTTTATATGGTATTACGTTAAAAAATCGCTTTTATTTATTAAAATGGTAAGATATAACGGCTTGGATGATTAAAAGTCGAACTTTTAACGAAAGACCGTTGAAACGAATAAAGTTTGTTGTTACAATTGAATAGGTGTTGAAAAAGTTGAGAATGTTCGTGTTTTGACGAATTTAAAAATAGGAGGCCATTATGGCAGGGATTGTAGTTGTTGGTAGTCAATGGGGAGACGAAGGTAAAGGAAAGATCACAGATTTTCTTTCACAAAACGCAGAGGTTGTTGCACGTTATCAAGGTGGAAATAATGCAGGTCATACGATAAAATTCGATGGTATTACGTATAAACTACACTTAATTCCGTCTGGGATTTTTTTTCATGATAAAATTTGTGTATTAGGAAATGGTATGGTTATTGACCCGAAGGCATTAGTAGAAGAGTTGGCTTATCTCCATGATAAAGGGGTGAGCACGGATAATTTACGTATTAGTAATCGTGCCCATGTTATTCTTCCTTATCATTTAAAGCTGGATGGCCTTCAAGAAGACGAAAAGGGTGCAAATAAAATAGGAACCACTCGTAAGGGTATTGGGCCTGCTTATATGGATAAAGCAGCACGTGTTGGAATCCGTATTGCTGATTTATTAGACAAAGACGCCTTCCGAGAAAAGCTTGAGATAAATTTAAAAGAAAAAAATCGTTTGTTTGAAAAAGTATATGAAACCGACTTAATGAAAATAGAAGATATATTAGAGGAATATTATGAATATGGACAACAGTTCAAAAAATATGTTGCCGATACATCTGTTGTGTTAAATGATGCATTAGATGATGGCCGTCGTGTACTATTTGAAGGTGCACAAGGTGTTATGCTCGATATTGACCAAGGTACTTATCCATTTGTTACCTCCTCTAATCCAATTGCGGGTGGAGTGACGATAGGTTCAGGGGTTGGCCCTTCAAAGATCGACCATGTGGTAGGTGTATCCAAAGCTTATACGACTCGTGTTGGAGATGGTCCATTCCCTACGGAGCTTGAGGACGAGATTGGGGATCAAATTCGCGAGGTGGGAAATGAATATGGTACGACAACTGGAAGAGCCCGTCGTGTTGGTTGGTTTGATAGTGTTGTAGTAAGGCATGCAAGACGTGTTAGTGGGATTACAGACCTTTCCCTTAATTCGATTGATGTTTTAACAGGAATCGAAACATTAAAGATTTGTACTGCATATAAATATAAAGGGGAAATCATGGAGGAATTCCCTGCTAGCCTGAAAATGCTAGCAGACTGTGAACCTGTTTATGAAGAGCTACCAGGCTGGACAGAGGATATTACGGGTGTCAAAAGCTTGCATGAGCTACCAGAGAATGCTCGTCATTATTTAGAGAGAGTATCTCAGCTTACAGGAATTCCGTTATCTGTGTTTTCTGTAGGACCAGATCGTTCACAAACTAATGTTGTCCGAAGTGTCTATAGCTAGAAGTGAAAATGACCAATTGGCTGACAGAACCCGAATGTTATCGGAAATGATAATATTCGGGTTTTATT
>JACYYK010000900.1_pt2 | contig 57633 bp, 55 predicted proteins | sample 8236871 | NCBI WGS metagenome assembly JACYYK01 (sample SAMN14103087, study PRJNA606662) | landfill metagenome | isolation source: landfill solid waste inoculated with endophyte fungus Paravalsa indica | place: India:New Delhi, Okhla landfill site | collected 2017-11-05 | reverse complement strand
AGGAGGAAGAACAAATGGAAGTAGCAATGGTTCTAGGTGCAACTGGCGGTGTAGGGGCTGCTATTACAAATGAATTAGACATTAGAGGAGTGAAGTCTATCCTTTTTGGCCGTTCAAAGGAAAAATTGGAACAATTAAAATCGAAACTCCATCATCCACATTTGTTCACATTGGCAGTTGGGGATGCAATGAAGACAACAGATCTCGAAAAAGCAGGGATAAATGCAGATGTTATTTTCCATTGTGCAAATGTTCCCTATCACAAAATGGAGGAGCAGTTACTAGACCTTGGGGAAAGTGTGATGACATTCGCTCATCGGTTCCAAAAGAAAGTAATTGTTGCAGATGGAATATATCCTTATGGAAAAAGAACAATGGCACCGGCAACAGAAGNNTCATCCGAAAAATCCGCATACAAGAAAAGGGAAGGTAAGATTAGATTATGAAAATTTAGTCTTCGATAATCGCTTTGCTAATGCAATGCCAATGATAGTAAGATTGCCAGATTACTATGGTCCAACAGCTAATGATGCTTCTTATTTAGGAATGACGATGAAGGATATCGCAAGAAATAAATCCACTTTTTTCCTTGGAAATATGAGGATACCCCGGGAATTTGTCTATTTACCAGACGCTGCAAAAATGATTCTAGAACTTGCTTATCATGACGATGCTTATCGCCAAAACTGGCATATTCCTGGACCCGGGCTCATTTCAGGAAGGGACATTGTTAAAATTGCACAACAAGTGAATGGATCGAACAAAATAGTTTTACCACTTGGAAAATTTAGTCTTTCTATCTTGGGGTTGTTTCAGCCTGTCATGAAGGAAGTAGTGGAAATGCTCTATTTAACAGAAGAACCTTTTGTACTAAACGGAGAAAAGACAAAGAATAAATTGGGTANNAGGTAGAATTCACCCTTAGTAATTGATCAATCAATAACTGCCCTTATTTACTAATTGTCATCATGAAGTGGAATCTGCTATGATTAGAGTAGAAACGAAAAGTAGTAAAAATATACTAGAAAAAGGGGGCTGGTGACATTGAAAAAGAAAATATTATCTTTATTTTTACTATTATTTGTATTAGTTGCCTGTACACAAAATGAAGAGGAACAAGTAGGGAAGGCGCAGGAAGAAACCGATTCAGAGAATAAAGTAGAGCAAACTACAGACGATCCCAAACAAAATCAAGATCCAACTGATCAAGAAGAGGGAACAGAAGAGCAACAACTAGAGGAAGATGGAGTAAGTGTGCCGTCAAATGAAGAACAAGCAGGTGAAAATACAGATGGCTCTGAAAAACCTTCTGATAAAGAAGAAAATACAGAAATAACAGAGGACGTCGCCATAAATAAAGTGAAAGAACACTTGCAAATTGGAGCAAATAGCGAAATTAATGTCGTTGTCGACCATTTGGACGAGAATGGAAATTATGTGATCCAAGTGTACGAATCCGTATCCAATGGAGACGTTAGTCATACAGCTACAATGGGCTGGTATATTGTGAATAAAGAAAATGGAAGTATAGAAGAAATGATGTAATCAATCTGGAGGCATCGCTACTAAGCGATTGCCTTTTTTAATGCACATTTGATCACTACTTAAATTTTTGAAAAGGCACCATTGTATCTCGCTAAAATTCGCTTTTCTCCCAATAAAAAATATCAAAATTTGTACAGATAACTTTGTCCGGCCATTTCACTACTTTACATGTGAAGTGGTATTTTTTAATCTATGATCCTATGAATATAGGTCTTTTTATTCGTACGTACATTTTTATTTTTTTGTTGAAAATAGCGATAACTTGTTGTATCCTATTGTTAATCTATGAATATATTTTTATACATAAATAGTTTATGAACTTAACAATTAAGTAAACTCTAAAAAGGTATTTTCTGAATATATAAAATTTAATTAATTAATAAATTAATCATACATATTATGTAAGCGAATTCAATCTTATTTTTACTATTTGAAAGGGGGGATGCAATACTTCAGTAATTAGTAATGGTAAGACCTGTAAGATCTAAACTATGGAAAGGAGTGGAAATGTGAAATCACTTTTCTCTAAGGCTTTTTTATTATTTCTTGCAATGATCATTATTCCGTCAACAGTAGGTGCTAGTATGAAGGATAAAAATAGTAATAAACCAGAACAATCCTTGGAAGGTCCTCCAGCAAATTTTGAAGATGTATCTGTACATGACCCTTCGATCATTAAGGAGGGGGATACGTATTATGTATTTGGGACGCATATTGAAGCGGCGAAGTCAAAGGATTTGATGAGCTGGGAGAGATTCACTAATGGTTATACAACACCGAATAATGCACTTTATGGAGACCTTTCAGAAAACTTGGCAGGATCCTTCGAGTGGGCAGGGGAGGATGATGCCGATAGTGCAGGTGGATTTGCCGTATGGGCGCCTGATATTTTTTACAATAAGGATTACGTCAATGAGGATGGCTCCAAAGGGGCTTATATGATTTATTATAGTGCATCCTCAACGTATATACGCTCTGCGATCGGTTACGCTGTATCAAAGGAGATTGAGGGTCCGTATGAATATGTGGATACAGTCGTTTATTCTGGATTTACTGAGCATGAGGCATATGATAACAATAGTGATGTAAATAAACAGTGGGAAAACACGAATATTCAACCTATGATTGAGGAAGGAACATTAACAGCAGAAAATCAAAATTGGTTTAATAGTGATGGTTCCTATAATAATGCGATGTATCCGAATGCTATTGATGCCAACTTATTCTATGACGAGAATGGCAAGCTATGGATGACGTATGGCTCATGGTCTGGAGGTATTTTCTTACTAGAGGTTGATAAAGAAACGGGTCAATTAATTCATCCTGGAGAAGATGGACAAACAAAGGATGGTAGAATGATTGATCGCTATTTCGGCACGAAAATAGCTGGGGGTTATACTAAATCTGGAGAAGGACCATACATTGTCTATAACCAAGAAACAGGCTACTACTACCTATACGTAACGTATGGATGGTTAGGCGCTGATGGGGGCTATAATATGCGTGTATTCCGCTCCGAAAATCCAGATGGGCCTTATCTAGATGCAAAGGGACAAGATGCGGTACTACCAGGTAATGTATCTAATCATACTTATGGAAATAAAATAATGGGGAATTTCTTATTTGATCAAAAAGTAGGCGACCCTGGAGAAGGAGAGGGCTTCGGCTATAAATCTCCTGGTCATAATTCGGTTTATGTAGATGAAGAAACAAACGAGCAACTTTTAGTCTTCCATACCCGTTTTCCTAATCAAGGGGAAGCACATGAAGTAAGGATTCACTCCATTTTCATGAATGAAGAGGGATGGCCAGTTGTTTCACCTTTCCGCTATACTGGTAAGCAATTAGAAAAGGTGAATAGAAAAGACATTGCTGGAATCTATAAATATATCAACCATGGTAATGAATATTCTGGCGAGATAGTAAAATCAGAGTATATAACCTTGCACAAAAATAACAAAGTAACAGGTGCCGTAGAAGGTAGCTGGAAAAAAACAAGCCACAATCAAGCGGAATTAACACTGGATGGTCAAACATATAAAGGGGTATTCGCTCCACAGTGGGATCCAGCAGCTGAAAAATATGTGATGACCTTTACTGCATTATCTGATGAAGGAATAACCGTTTGGGGTAGTAAACAAGAAAACAGATCTGATGAAGAGGTAGTTCAAGCAATTGTAGAGGATCTAGATCTTGGGAACACATCAGAGGTGGTTAGTCATTTAGTGCTTCCAACCGAGGGCACGACAGGGGCTGCCATTGTATGGCAAACTTCCGATGAATCGGTGATTACGAATACAGGTGAGATTCATCGACCATCTGCAGATGAAGGGCCATCTACAGCAACATTAACAGCTACGATCACAAAAGGAAGTGAGTCAGCAACAAAGTCATTTGATATTACGGTATTGCCATATCAAGATGCATCGATGACGAGCCATTTTTCTTTTGATGGTAGTTTAACAGATCAGCATGGTGATTTTGGTAGTGGGACGGTCACTGGTGATCGACTCACGAATACTGGTGGATCTATCTCCTACGAGCAAGGGGTAGCTGGAGAGGCTGTCTATTTTGATGGGGAATCTGGTATTTTATTACCTGATGATCTTATTACAAGTCATGAGTACTCCGTTTCCTTTTGGGTGAAACCAGAACAGCTGACCACTTATACGACCACCTTCTTTGGTGGAACAGCCGATAGTTGGCTTAGTTTAGTTCCGAAAGGACCAACTGGTGATAATACAATGCTTTGGTCTGGGGAAGCTTGGTATGATGCACCTGCTAGCTACCAAATCAAAACAAATGAGTGGACACATGTCGCATTTACGGTTAGCAATGGAACGGTTAAGCTCTATCTAAATGGAAAAGAGGAATTTTCAGGAGCTAATTTCCCTGATATTTTCACCAATGCTGAGGCAGATTTTGGTCTAGCAGTGAATCATTGGGATTCACCATTTAAAGGTGCTATCGATGATTTACGTATTTATCAAGGAGAACTATCGCCAAATCAACTAGACGAGCTTAGTCAATCATAAAAACAAAGGATCGATGGAGCCCCCATCGATCCTTTTGCTTATTTTTGTTTTTTTAATTCTTCTCCATTTTTGCCTTGGTAACGTAGTCCCCAGCCAGTAAGTGCCGCGACAAGCATGACAATAACGAGGAACCATCCTTGAAAGACGAAGGGGAATACGGAAGTAGGTGCAACGATAGGCAACCACTCATACGTATCCTTCATCATCGTAATCGTAGACCAGCCGAGTAAAACTGGCGCTCCCCAAGGAAAAATATAACCTAATGCAGAAGTGACCGCATCTAGCATATTTGCCCGTCGATAGCGATGGATATGGTATTTTTCTCCGATTTCTTTAACGAAAGGTGCTGCAGCAATTTCAGCAGCAGTATTAATCGTAATCGCACTGTTGAGTAATGCGACAATACTCCAGATGGCAAGTTCTGCTCTTCTTACAGAGTTTTTAATCCATTTTACTAAGGTTTTAGTTATAACCTCCATTGTCCCACCAAGCTTAAGAAGATGGGCAGCAGCGACGATTAATAGAATAAGGATGGCCATATTAATATAACCACTAATACCGTCTATTAAGGCGCCTTCGACAATGCTATCAGAATCAGGATTAAAGCTTAGAATATCACCAATAGAACCAATTGGGAACAGAGCAATCGTCCCGACTGCTACTAGAATCCCCCAGGTCAGTGATGTAATAATATGATGTCCTGAAAGAGCTAAGATTAAAACAATCGCAAATGGAATCAGCATTACTAAGCCAGTAGGACTTGTTGTAGATTCAATACTCGCCTGATTTTCTATGGTGCCTCCACCACCAAAAATGATGAATAAAAGGAGTGTCGGGATAGCGGCAGCAATTGCATATTTGAATCGACTACGAACAACACCCGGGACATCTGCATCTTGTGTAGTAGCAGAAACAATTGTCGTGTCGGAAACAGGTGCTAAGTTATCACCAAAAACCGCTCCTGCCAATATCGCAGCAAATAGAATCGTTGGGTCAGCTCCCGTTGCAACCCCTGCTGGATACATTAAAGTACAGAAAGCAACTGTAGTACCATACCCAGTTCCGACTGCGGTAGAAAAAACCGCTGCAAGCACAAATGTCATGCCAACAAATAATCCACCAGTAAATCCAGTAATCGATCCAATCCATACTAAGCCCTCTACTAAACCACCTACCTGCAGGACTTGTGCAAACATCCCTGCATAGAACCATGCAACCATTGCTACAACTCCAATTGGTTGCGCAAGTCCGTCAAATAACCCCTGTGCATAATCAGCCCATTTACTTTTACAGAAAAATAATCCTAGTGTAATACCGAATACAGCTCCAAGCACTAAGCCGATTTCAGATGATAATTGAAGAACACTTGTTGTGATGGCCCAAATAACAAAAAACAATAAAGGAATGGCAGCACCCAATGGGCCAAGACGAAAGGTTAGCTGATTTATTTTTCGATCACCTGTTGTGCGTGCCAAATTTTCTTGTGACATGTATTTCCCTCCTTATAACCAAACCTGCTCTATATTATTCTATCTTAGAAGAAACTATTAAAAAAACAGATAACGTGTAACATTGTACCATAATCAGCTTTAAAGATAAAAACAGAATAGAATGCTAGTTTTTGGTTCTATTATTCGGGAATCTAGCATAGAATCGTAATGATTACGTTTTAATAAAAAAATGGAAGGAGAAGCTATGAAAAGAAACCTGTCCTCTCTTACGATTGATAGTTGTCTCTTGTTATTATTTGCGGCTGTTGTTTGTCTTGTTAGTCTTAATCCAAACAACAGCGTTTTTCAAATACCTGATTCCTTTTATCAAATGAATACGATCTTTCTTAGTATATTAATTGAGGCGCTGCCATTTGTTTTAATAGGTGTGTTGATTGCTGGTTTTATTCAAATGTTTATTACGGAAAATCAATTGAAGCGATGGATACCAAAAAACAAATATGCTGCGATTTTAATGAGCTGTGTTGTTGGGGCATTATTTCCAGCGTGTGAATGTGGAATTGTTCCTATTGTTCGTAGATTAATTGCTAAAGGTGTACCACTTTTTGCGGGGATTGGTTTTCTTCTTACAGGTCCTTTGATCAATCCGATCGTCATTTTTTCTACCTATATGGCATTCGGAAATGACCTAGAAATTGCTTTACTACGTATGGGAATTGGTTTTATTGTAGCACTTATTATCGCATTTATCATCAGCCTTCTCTATCGAACCAATCAATTAAAACAAGAAGCTGTCCATACAACCACTCAGACTAATTATGAGACAAGCCTTCTAACCAAAGCAAGAAAAACATTGCTTCATGCGGTAGATGAATTTTTTGATATGGGCAAATATTTAATTATTGGAGCATTTCTCGCCGCTTTTGTTCAAGTATATGTATCCACCAAGCTACTTGTCTCGATTGGGGACGGGCCGTTCACTTCCTTATTCGTTATGATGGGATTAGCCTATTTCCTTTCCCTATGCTCGGAGGCGGATGCTTTTATCGGTTCCTCGTTCAGCAATATTTTTCCGAAGGGTGCCATACTCGGTTTTCTTGTCTATGGACCGATGATTGATCTGAAAAATACGCTCATGATGCTAAGTGTGTTCAAAGCACGATTTGTCTTTGCTTTTGTCATGATCGTAACAGTCATTGTATTTATCAGCATCAGCTGCTGGCAACTCTTATTTTAATGGAGGGGAGGTAGATGAAAATAAATGTCCAGCAATTAGTACGAGCGATCATCCTTTTCTTGTTTGCATTTTTTATTTATCGATTACATCATAGTGGGGAAATACTACAGCTCATCAATCCGAAGTACGAGACGCTAAGTATGATAGGGGCTACCATTTTCTTCGTTCTGTCTATCGTGCAGCTTTTTCGCATTTTCTCAGTATCAAGTAACCATATCCATTGTGAGCATACAGATCATCGACACGATCATGGTGACAAGCCGATAAATATCAAAAAAGTAATCAGCTATCTCATCATCCTTTTTCCATTAGCAACGGGCTTCCTTCTACCATTTGCAACATTAGATGCTTCCATTGCTAAGAATAAGGGGGCAACACTTTCCTTAAGGAACCAAGGAGAAAGAGAGGTTGAATCTGCGCCTCTACCTACGAATGATCCAAATCAAATAGATCCAAATGTTTATAAGAATAAGGTTTCAAAAGAGGAGTATGAGTGGATACAACAGGATTTGTTCCATCAACCCCATCTGAAAATGGAAGATACCCTGTATGCCCTCATCTACCAAGAGGTCACACAAAATATAAATATGTTCAATGGGAGAAAAATCACCTTAAATGGTTTTGTTTATCGAGAGCAAGACTTTGCATCCAATCAGCTAGTTATTGGTAGATTTTTGATCACACATTGTATAGCAGATGCAGGCTTGATCGGCTTTTTAGCAGAATTTGATCAGGAAATGACGGTGAGTGAGGATACGTGGATGGAGGTGACAGGAACAATTCGTCTAACGGAATACCAGGGCACGTCCATCCCTTTACTAGAAATAGAGGAATACCAGACAATCGATCAACCAGAGCAGCCCTATGTCTATCCACTAAATATACAAGTTCTAGGAGGAGGGTAGGGGACTTGTCTTAAAATGGCTTCAGTATCATCATTATAATAATAAACAGTAGCAACGTGTTTTCCACATATTCTGTACGTAGTAGCTTTTGAACATGATCGGCATAAGATTCTGGTACATCGTCTCCCTTATGTGTTTTCAGCATCTCATTAATCGGTGCTGCATATTTTTTTAATAACGTTGGTCCAAGTCCAATCGCAATAAAATAGAGCGTTAAGCTTGTCAAATACCAGCCTTGTTTAAATAAAATTGGATGGATGAACCCCATCAGCAGCCCTGTGACTAACAGTAGAATGCCACCTGTCATGACGAATACATGAATTCTCTTTTTTAACCTAAAAGCATAACGAATTTCATCCATCGTTTTCGCCGACTTAATTATTTTTGTTAATACAAAGCCAGGCCCGATGCCAACAATCGCAGATATGATATGAATCAGTACTAGTATTGGATAGATGGATTCCATCTTGATCACCCTCTTAATAAATTGCCAGAGTTGCAAAAATACTCGGGAACTCGCAAAAAAGTAGCCGAAGCTGCAAAAATACTCGGGAACTTGCAAAAAAGTAGTCGAAGTTGCAAAAATAATCCAGAATCTCGCAAAATAGCAGTGGAGCTCGAATATGTAAAAATCGCAAACAAAATATTTTGCTTGCGATCTTGAAATAAGATTATCGATTTTTTAGATAGATGTCAAATAGTTAAGCCATTCTTATGCATAGACGAGCTCGCGTGCTAGACGATCACAGAATTTTTCACAGCGCAAATAGTCATCATTTTGTGGAGTAAGTTCGACCTTTAAGGTGACAGCAAGATTTGTTTGCACATAAAGCATGTCACGGAAAATATCAACAGCACCACAGAAATATGGATAGAAGCTATCACCGGTTCCGAACACACCTGTGGTCACATGCTTCATATCTTCCTGTTCAAATGCTTCAAAAAGGTCTTCCATTTCAAGCGGTAATTCTCCATTATCCCACGAGTATGTTCCCACTGCTATCATGTCGTATTCTTTCAGTGTACTAAAATCACATTCATCCACTAGTAGGAGATCTGTTTCGATATCACGTGCTTCCATTTTTTCATGAATGATTTCAGCTAGGGTAGATGTATTTCCTGTTACAGATGTATAGATAATGGCTGCTTTCATTGGTGAAACCTCCTTGTTATAAAATGATCGCCTAGATAAAAAATCCCTTATAGTTCATCAAAACCATTAGATGAGGAAACCTTTGTATACGTACGAGATTTTTGCTCGAAGAAATCTGATTTGGTTTCATTCATCATTTCATCACTAAAAACATGAATCCATGCCATCGGATTTTCGCGGTCTGGATAATAATTATCAAGTCCAATTTGGCGGAAACGTTTGTTAGCCAAATATTCTACATAGCCATGGAATTCTTCCAGATTAATTCCATCGATGTCCTTTAAAATATAGTCTGCCCATTCCTTCTCTAATTGAACAGCATGATCGATTGTTTTGTAAACAAAATCAATATTTTCTTTTGTATTTAACTCCGGATTTTCCGTAAGTAGAATGCGCACAAATTGTGAAACGAAATAAGCATGCTGCATTTCGTCACGTTGGATATAGCTAATCATTGTACTTGTTTTTAACATTTTTTGTTGACGAGCTAAATGATAGAAGAAGGCAAATCCTGCATAGAAATAAATACCTTCTAAGTTAATGGAGTTAATCGCTAGCTCAAAAAGACGCTGAGGTGTTGGATTATCTCGGAAAGCATCATAGCTATCTAAAATGAGTTGATTTCTTTTTCGAACAATTGGGTCATCCTTCGCTTGGTTAAAGCGATCGTTTTGCTCTCGTAATGGTACAAGTGAGCTAAGGATATAAGAATAGGATTCATTGTGTACAGCCTCTTGTTGGGCAATAACGGCAAAAATTGATTTGAAGCTAGAGTCTGTTACATAGTCCATTACATGTGTCATTGTCGGTGTTTGTAGGCTGTCGAGTGATGCCAATTGTGTATTAATACGTAGGAAAACATCTTTTTCCGTTTCACTTAAATGATCCCATTGTTTAATATCATCCTGCATATTAATTTCTTGTGCCTTCCAAAAATTAGACAATAATGTTTGATACAAATCATACATTTGTGGATAAGCAATATCGTTCCAGTTTAATAGTCCTGATGATTCCCCATTAATGATCCCTGTTGCTTTATTCGGATATGTCGGATTAAGTAGCTTTATTTTCGTTAAAGTTTCGTCTGTTTTTGCCATGATGATAGTGCCTCCTTTTTCATATCAATCAGTAGAAAAGCGAAGCCATAACAATTAGCTATGGCATGCTTCACATTCTTCTATCTCTGTTTGTGATGTACTACGAACATAATAGGTTGTTTTTAATTTATTTTCCCATGCACTAATGTGTAGGTTGAGTAAATCCTTTGCCTTTATATCGTGGCGCACATAGAAGTTAAAGCTAATCGCTTGGTCGATATGGCGTTGTCTCTTAGCGTTTTGTTTAATACTCCATACTTGATCAAGCTCATGGCGTGCGCGGCGGTAATAGTTATACGTGACGTGGTCTAAATCAGGTGCAGTTACTTTAAATTTAAAGTTTTTCTTTTCCTCTGCATACTCTACTGCATATAATGGATCAATTCCATCTGTTGAGCCGCCAATTTTTGCAGTGGAGGAGTTTGGTGCTACAGCCATCAACCAGCCATTGCGTATCCCATTTTCGGCAACTTCTTCACGTAGTTGCTTCCAGCGATCAGAGTGATAATCTCTACGATCAAAATAAACACCTGATTGCCATTCAGAACCTTCAAATTCAGAATAAGCTCCTTTTTCTTTCGCTAATTCCATGGATGCTTTAATCGTATAATAAGCAATATCTTCATATACTTTATCAGCATAGTCTACCGCTTCCTCAGATTCCCAATGGATGCTTTCTAATGCTAATAGATGATGCCAGCCAAAAGTTCCTAAACCAACTGCACGATATTTTTTATTCGTTGCCTGTGCTTGCCCAACCGAAATAGTATTCAAGTCAATAACATTATCTAACATTCTGACCTGGATGCTGATGAGACGCTCTAATACTTTCTCGCGAACCGCATTTGGTAAGTTAATAGAGGATAAATTACACACAACGAAATCACCAGGCTTACGGACAATCACAATATTGCCATCTTCATCTTGGTATTCTTTTGAAATAGTAGTTGGTGACATGTTTTGCGCAATTTCCGTACATAGGTTACTACAATAAATAGACGTTTTACCGATTCCGCGCTTATGCTTGTTTGGATTTTGACGGTTTACCTCATCACGGTAGAACATATATGGTGTACCTGTTTCTAATTGTGCTACCATAATACGTGCCATAATATCCATCGCACGATACGTTTTTCTAGGAAGTAGTGGATGATTCACGGCCTCCCAATATTTCTCGGTAAAATATTTATGATCTTTTTCATCATAGAAATCTTCTAATCCAAGCGGGTTACCAGCTTCGTCCTTCCAGCCCATTATTTGCTTCACTTGGTGTGGACAGAAGGTATGCCATTCCCCAATACTTTTTCCATTCGCATCTTTTTCTTGTAGTTGCTCCATAAATAAGTCAGGAATCGCAACACCTGTAAAAATATCATGTGCCTTACGGCGTTCATCCCCATTATTTGTTTTCAGATCTAAAAATCCATTCATAATATCCTTATGGAAAACGTCTAGGTAAATAGCGACAGCACCTTGACGTTGACCCAGCTGATCAACACTCACTGCCGTATCGTTAATCAGACGAATCCAAGGAACAACACCAGAGGAATTCCCTTTGAATTTTTTAATATCTGATCCTAGTGCACGAACCTTGCCATAATAGATACCAATTCCTCCACCATCCTTACTCAGGCGGGCGATATCCCAGTTATTAAGATAGATACCATCTAAGGAATCATCTACTGTATCAATAAAGCAGGAAGATAGCTGGCCATAGCTTTTCCCGGCATTAGATAATGTTGGAGTAGCTACTGTCATATAGAGATGGCTTAGAGCCCAGTATGCTTCCTTAACGAAGTCAATACGTTTTTCTTTTGGTTCGTTTTTCATTAATGTCATCGCAATAATCATGAAGCGCTCTTGTGGTAGCTCGTATAAATTACGGTCATGATCACGTGCCAAATATCGATCAGCCAAAAGGAAGAGTCCAATATAATTGAATAATTTATCTCTGTCTGGCACAATGGCTTTATGTAATTCGTCCATTTCCTCTTTAGAATAGCTAGCTAATAATTCAGGATTGTAAATACCTTTATCGGTTAATGCTTGGATAAGGGAATAGAAATCACCATATTTTTCTGTTTCAGAAAAGCTTCGATTTTTAGCTGCTTCCTGGTATAATTGAGTTAAATGTAAGTGTGCCGCTAGAAACGTCCAGTTTGGTTGATCCATGGAGATTCTGTTCAAAGAATAGAATAGTGCTTCCTGTGTTAATTCATCATGAGATTTCATGGATTCGTTAATTTTACTTTGAATATCCTTTGTGTCTAGACCATATTTTTCTGTCGCCTCTTCCAGTGCTTTTGAAACACTTTGCTTCATTGATTGAACTTCTGTTGTCATAAGAAAACCTCCATATACATAATAAAAGCGCCCATATCAGAGCGAAAATATCATTATCTTTTTAAAAGAAAGAATTATAAATAATACAATATATTGATGAATTTCTTTGTTTTTTAACTATATATTGTATTCTATCTTAAAATGTTCTTTTTTACAATAGAAAAAACTCGGGAAAATATTAAGCTTAATAGAAAAGATAGTGCTAATAGTTGATATAGAGATATTTATCTCCATAACAGGACTTTTTTCCTGTTTTTTATAGTGATAAAATAAGGAATTTTATGTGTTTTAATGAACGATAAAAATAATTATAAGCCCCAATAGAGTATATCGTCCAATTAAAAAAGTTGTTTAATTATGATATTTTTAATAGATAGAAATTGATAGGAGTGATAGCATGGCGACATTTGATGATTTTATGAAACTGGATCTACGAATAGGAACAATTCTGGAGGCAGAGCCATTTACGGAAGCAAGAAAACCAGCCATCAAACTAAAAATTGATTTTGGGGAACAATTAGGGATCAAACAATCATCTGCTCAAATTACCAAACGCTATACCCCTGAAAGATTAATCGGTAGACAAATAGCTGCTGTAGTCAATTTTCCATCAATGAGAATAGCAGGGTATAAGTCAGAGGTTCTCGTATTAGGTGGAGTGCCAAATGATACAGATGTTGTTCTTCTGCATCCTGATGAGGAAGTAGAGAATGGAACAAAAATTTCATAAAATCCGATAGCGAAGGGACTCCTTTTATAGAAAAGGAGTCTTTTTGTTTGGTTTATTATTCTTAAAGGCAAATATATATTGCAAAATGTAATGTGTTGAATTATAATAAAAGAAAAACATGGAGGAATGAAGATGCTATTTCGCAAAAAACGTTATCAAGATGAGCGAGTAACAGCGGAACAAAATAGGATTTATCGAGAAATTTATTTATTGATATATGTAATTTGTTTTTTATCTATTGTTTATAAGTTCATTATGAATGGGGAGATTTCATTAAATCTTGTAGGAACGGAGATGTTAATCGTATTAGTTAGCGGAATTTATTATGCGATACGATCAGCTAAGCTTGGACTTTTTTCAGCTGAGGTGGAAATTCACGATCAGAAAAACAAATGGAGCTACCAGTCAAAAACGATTTTCTCAGGAATTGGAATTGGCGTATTGCTTGGTATTATTTTCGGAGTAAATAGTGCCTATCAATATGCAGACAGTCAAATGCAAGCCTATTATTATTTCTTTCTAGTTTTTATCGTCACTTTGATCATTTATATGCCAATTCTATTATTGTTAATGCTTGGAAGCTATTCTGCAGCAAAGAAAAAGAGTGACAAAGTCATAGAGAAGCAGCTAGAGGAATAGGTGAGAGGATGAAAAATTTAAAGCTAAAGATGGCCAGAGCAGAACATGATCTATCACAAGCAGAACTAGCCAAATTAGTCGGCGTCACTCGACAAACGATCGGGCTAATTGAACTAGGTAAGTACAATCCTAGCCTACAATTATGTATAGCGATTTGTCGTACATTAAATAAAACGTTAGATGATTTGTTTTGGGAGGAAGATGGATGAGAGGAAGGGGGGAATCCAAACCATAGGATTGTGACCGCTAGTTAGAAGATGGTTCGGATTTCCAATCTTCCTCGCTTAATTTTCTAAATTTGCTTGATTGTATTCCATGATTACATCATCTCCACCAGCTGCTTTCCAATCCGCAATTGCTTGATCAAAGCCTTCTTCGTCTATTTCGCCTAAGATATAATTGAAGGTTGCATCTGTTATCATCGTATTTAGTTCCTCGCTTTTTAAATCAAAGGTTGCTGAGTCTAACGTAACGGTCGGATTTTTTATAATATATTTTTCATTGTCTTTAAACAACGCTTCTGCTTTTTCTCTTGCTTCTAATGGAAAGGCGCCTTCATAGCGTCCGTTTGTATCAGACTCGCCAATTTCAAGTGTTTGATAGGGGATAACTTCTCGCTCAAGCTTCCCGCTATCCTCGATAGCAAGTGCTCTCCCGTTCTCTAACGTGTAATGCTCCCCCTCTATTCCCCAATAAACGATATTCGCAACCTCAGGCTCCATCATCTTGTCAAAAAAGGCCAAAATTGTTTTTAATTCCTCCTCTGTTTCGACAGAAGACTTTGGAAAGAAATAGGGATGATTGTATCCTGGAATACTCCATATTTGATATTCTCCATGAGGTCCTTTTATTTGGTTATGGACATCCAGCTCCATTTCCGGATTTATCGCTACCCCGTCACTGTATAAAGCACTAACATCACACATACAGCCGATATAAGCTCCAGCTTTCCCCGATTTAATCATATCCTGCTGATCCGGTTTACTCGTAACAGGGAAGTCTTGATTAATATAGCCTTTCTCATGTAATTGCCTCATAAATTGTAGTGTTTCCTTATATGCTGGGAACATAAATGCGGGAAGTAGCTCCCCATCTTTTTCTCCCCATTCATTCGGTGTATTAAACCAAGAGGCGATCGTGTTAAAGGAACCATATGCTAGATCACCGCGATCAGCCAAACCGATTGTATCATCTTTGCCGTTGCCATCAGGGTCATTCTCGGTAAATTGCTTCAGCATATTAAAAAATTCTTCGGTAGTTTGTGGTGTGGATAACCCTAGATTATCTGCCCAATCCTTTCGGTAGATAATGCCTTGTCGAGACAATGGGCGCCCTTGATAGAGAGCATACAGCTTTCCATCCACTCTTGTATTATCTAAAATTTCCTTCTTTAGCTTCTTTAAATTTTCAAATTCATCAAGGTAGGGCTCAATCTCCCAAAACTGTCCATCCCTTATTGCTTCTTTAAAGTTCCCTTCGATAGGTATGTTCGCAACCTCTGGCATATTGCCGGTTGCAAAGGCTGTACTCATACGATCTTGATAATTACTAGCAGGCACATACTGAAGGTCTAATTCAACTCCTGTTAATTCTTCTATTATTTCTTCGATTTTGGGATCGGGTGTTTCGGCTGTGTGGAGTGGTGTTAATATTGTAATTTCTGAGTCTTCTTTTGACTCCTCCTGTGTAGTGCGATCATTTTGGTTACACCCAATTAACATCATTCCGAGAAGAATAAAATAAATAAAAATCCTCACCTTACATTTCATCAAAACAGCCCCTTTTAAAAAATACTCCCTAAATATATATGTTTGGTAGAATCTTTTTATCCTTGCTAGCACACAGCCCCCTCGATGGCAAAAAAAAGAAAGAAGACAAATCTAGTCCTCTTTCTGTTCATACTGAATCGCATGTAGTCTTGCAAAAACACCATCTCGAGCTAATAATTCTTGATACGTGCCTTCTTCTGCAATGCCGTCCTTCGTTACAACAACTACACGATCGGCATCCCGAATGGTAGCAAGTCTATGAGCAATGACAAGTGTTGTACGGTTTTCTGCCAGTTGATCTAAGGATTGTTGAATTAATCTTTCTGTCTCCGTATCTAGGGCAGAAGTCGCCTCATCTAAAATGAGAATCGGTGGGTTTTTAAGAAATGTTCGCGCAATGGCTAAACGCTGCTTCTGACCACCAGAAAGCTTCAAGCCGCGCTCACCAATTTGAGTATCATATCCTTCAGGTAGACTGGCAATAACCTCATCTAAGTGTGCCTTTTTAGCGGCTTCAATAATTTCTTCCTCTGTCGCCTCTTTCTTGCCATACGCGATGTTTTCCCGTACAGTACCGGTAAATAGAAAGACATCCTGTTGAACAATTCCAATTTGATCACGCAATGACTTTTTAGTCATCTTCCGAATGTCGATTCCATCAATGGTGATTGATCCACTATCCACATCATAAAATCTAGGAATAAGGGAACAAATCGTCGTTTTTCCTGCACCAGATGGCCCCACAAATGCAACGGTCTCACCAGGGTTAACCTTTAAGCTAATATCCTTTAAGACACGCTGATACTGATCATAGGAAAAATCGACATGTTGGAATTGAATATTACCAGATAAACTAGCTACATCAACGGCATCAGGAGCGTCGACAATTTCCGGATCCTTGGCAAGAAGCTCACGGAAACGACGGAACCCTGCCATGCCCTTTGGATAGAGCTCTAACAATGCACTGATTTTATCGACTGGTTTAATCAAAACATTAGTGTAAAGCACAAAGCTAACTAACTCGCCATAGGAGAGCTTGTTATGAAGACTTAACCATGCACCAACAACTAGGACGATTAAAGTAAGAAATCTTGTCATCATATAAATGCTGGAATGCGTTCCTGCCATTACCTTGTATGCTTTAATCTTTGCTTTACGGAACAGGCCATTGTCTTTTTTGAAACGATTAATTTCAAACTCCTCGTTAGTAAAGGATTGAACGACACGAACACCAGAAACGGCATCCTCCACTCGTCCATTAACATCCGCGATTTTGCCATACATTTGATGCCATGCCTTATTCATTGCCATATTACAATAGGTAACTAATACAACAAGCAGTGGAACAATGACTAGTGCGATGACAGCAAGTGTCGGATTAATCGTAAACATAATTCCAAAAGCCCCAGCGAATGTCATTACTGCAATAAAGGCATCCTCTGGTCCATGATGCGCAAGCTCGCCGATATCGAATAAATCATTCGTGATCCGACTCATAATATGTCCTGTTTTTGTATTATCAAAAAAACGAAAGGACTGACGTTGTACATGAACAAATAATTCCTCACGCATATCTGTTTCAATATTTATTCCAAGCTTATGTCCAAGATAGCTCACAATAAATTGAAGGAAGGTACTCAATAAATAAACAGCAAACAGGAGAATACAGACAGTCAGAATGACGTTCCAGCTACCCTCTAACAACAAATCATCGATCAGCCATTGTACAGCAAGCGGGAATGCAAGCTCTAGAATAGCTACAATGATTGCACTCGTAAAATCAATCATAAATAGCCGTTTATGTGGTTTATAGTAAGAAAAAAATTGCTTTAACATGTGAATGTGTACTCCTTTATAGATATTTGGCTTCACATATTATAGCAGAAAATACCGAAATATGATGGGAAAAGGGTTCGATGTAATCTAAAAAAGAAAATTTCTTTTCCGTCCAAGCTTTCCGCCTTTTGTGTATTTTTGTGGAATGACTTCAATCTGATCCATCTGAAGGGTATAATCATAGTCAACCGCCATGAACAATCGATAAAGTATCCAGAAACCAAACAGTATTTGCCCAATGAACAAAATGACAAAAAGGAGACCATCCGTAAATCCAGCCATAATCAGATATATAACCTGAAGTAAAAGCAATGGCCAATGCTTTAATAAAACAATCATACTACCAGTTAAAATCCCGATAATCATAAACATCTCCATATCCATTCTCTTTTCACCACCTTTTATGCTTACTATCCCCAAAATTGCTTATATTTTGCATAGAGATCCCGTTTTTTACAATGATTCTTACGTGATGGAGTAGCAATACAGCAATATAGAAGAAACGAAGAATAACAACAGATGGTAGAGTAAAGATAAAAGGAGGTTGTCTGTTTGAACAAACCAAAGGGAGAATTCAAAGGTGGAAATAACATTGCACTAAAAATTCCTAAATATCAATACAGCGAGACAGTCCATTTTTATAAAGAAGTCATCAAGCTACCCTATTTGGGCAATATGGCCGGATCACATGCCTTTCAATTTGGTGATGTCACACTATGGTTGGATTGTATGGACAATTATTCTAAACAGGATGTATGGCTGGAGCTCCAGACAGACAATGTGAAGGTAGCGGCAGACTATTTGCGTGAGAATCATATTAATAGAAGAGACGAAGTAGAGGTTCACGAGAACTCAGAGGGCTATTGGATTTCAGATCCCTGTGGAACGATTCTTAGAGTTAACCCACAAAAGAAAAATTCTTTGTAGGACGCGCCTATCAATAAGTACGTCCTTTTGAAATAGACAAAGGTTAGCACCCTAAAAGAGGAAAATTTAATCATTTGTCGAATCTAACTAGAAGAACATCGTAAGACCTACTAATGGTAGTAGTCATATCTTATCTAGGAGTTGATGCCTAATATGAACAGAATTAATCTTATTACTTTAGGTGTAAAGGATATTGGGGAATCGCTGAAGTTTTACCGAGACATAGGTTTTGAAGCATCTGTGACGGGTGACGAGGAAAAGCCTGTTATTGTGTTCTTTAAAAATGAGGGATCAAAGTTAGAGTTATTTCCAATCGAGGAATTGGCAAAGGATATCAACGAAAATCATCCTCCAGAATTGTCAAAAGGGGGATTCTCGGGTATCACGCTTGCTTATAATGCAAAATCTGAAATCGAGGTGAATCATATTTTTCAATTAGTCAAAAAAGTCGGTGCCCAAGTAGTCAAAGAGCCGCAAAATTTATCATGGGGTGGATACGGAGGGTATTTCATTGACCCTGATGGTTATTACTGGGAGGTAGCCTATGGCTCAGTCTGGGAATTCGATGACTCTAACATGTTGATCATTAAAAATTAAAGGCATTCAGCATAAATCCTTATGCAATATAAAAAGGAGAGAATAATGGATAAAATAATAGATGACATAGCTAATTTTATAAATAGTAAAGATCAACAAGTAATCATAGGAATCTCCGGTCATGGTGCTTCTGGGAAAACCACCTTTGCCAATAAACTTATCCATTATCTAGGAGATAAAGCGCTAAATTTCATGAATACAGACCCATATATTATCGGCTCGGATCTGCGTAAGTACACCGTATTGAATTATGAATATAACCATGAAGAACATCATTATAAAATGACCGCATGTCATCCTACAGCCCATCATTTGTCCGCATTAGAAAGAGATATTCACATGATTAGAAAAGGTTTAGATTTTTATACAATTGGCACACATTTTAAAGAAAGCACGTTTATTTCTTCCGCAAAAAAAGTAACTATTATAGAGGGAATGAGTATGGCTTTTTTGAGTCAACAATTATTTGATTTGACGGTCTATTTATATACGGACGGAGAAACGGAGTTCAAGAGAAGAGAAATTCGAGATATATCTGAAAGAGGGACAGATATTCAATACCTAAGAGATTCTCATCAAGAGCGCAGAATACAATATGAATTATTCATGCATCCATATCATCAGCATTTTGATGTAGTGATAAAAAACAATAATCAGGGGTTCATCGTGGAAAAATATGAACTTATCTATTGACATCCATTCGCGAAGAAAAGAGTGAACAGCATCTCCCTACTTAGACTTTCTGATGCCTTCTTTCTAAAGAATGACTTTTCCTAGAAGATAGAATGCGATAGAATAAGGGGAAATAGGTTGTGTAAGGAGATAAGTAATGACAACAATTAACGATATCGCGAAGATGGCAGGAGTTTCTCGATCTACCGTCTCTCGATTTTTAAACAAAAATGGTTATGTGAGTGAGGAGGCTGCCAAAAGAATCCAAGACGTCATCCATGATACTGGCTATATGCCGAGCCAGTCTGCTCAATCATTACGAACGAAAAAATCAGGTGTGATTGGTGTGATTTTACCAAAGATCAGCACAGAAACCGCCAGTCGAGTAGTCAGCGGGATTAATCAGTTCTTGCAAAAGAATCACTATCAGGTGCTGTTAGCCGATACGTCCCTAAATCATGAAAAAGAAATTGAGTTTATCCGCTTACTTCAATCGCGTAATGTCGATGGAATTATCTTATTAGGTACACATATTTCAACAGAATTAATGAGGGCCATTCAAGAAAGTCGCGTTCCGATTGTCGTCATTGGACAAGATATGCCTGAGACTACTTCGGTTATCTATCCAGATTATCTCGCTACCGTTGAAATGATCGAATATATGCTAGAAAGAAAGTATCGCCAAATTGCTTATATCGGTGTTGGGGAGGAAGATCCGGCTATCGGAATAGAGAGAAAAAGAGCATATGTCGATACATTGAAAAAATATCATCTTACCGTCAGAGAGCAATGGATTCAGCTAGGGGATTTTAGTATTGAATCAGGATATCAAGCGATGAGGCGATTGATGGAAACCTCGTCATCTAGACCTGATGCTGTGTTTGTCGTCACAGATCGAATGGCAATTGGTGCTATTCAATATTTGAAGGATCATCAGTACCGTATACCAGAGAATGTCGCGATTGGAGCAACGGGTGCGTCGACTTTATCGAAATATTTAGAGCCGAGTCTAACAACCATTGATTTTCAAAATGAGGAAGCGGGTACGTTAGCGGCACAATTAATGATGAAAGCATTAGAGGGAGAAGATGAAGTAGAAAAAAAGGTTATTCACAGCTATAGACTTTTAAAACGAGATAGTGTATGATGAAAACGTGAACAATATGAGATCGATACCATATTGTTCTTTTTAATAAAGAATATGGGAACGATTCCTTGTTAGGTGTGAAGTAGAAGCAATCCTATTTTAAAATTTTTTTAGCTCGTTGTGGAATCGATACCATGTATGGAGGAGGATATTTATGAGTAGCAATCAGGACATTGCCAAACAAGTCGTAGAAGCAATAGGTGGACCGGAAAACGTTCAATCTGTGGCACATTGTGCGACAAGACTTAGAATTATGGTTCATGACAAAGACAAAATTAATGAAAAAAAAGTAGAAGAGATTGATAAGGTGAAAGGTGCCTTCTTTAACTCAGGACAATATCAAATTATTTTTGGTACAGGGACAGTCAACCGTATTTATGAAGAAGTCAACAATCTAGGAGTTTCAGGAACGACAAAGTCCGAAATGAAACAGGAAGCGGCAAAACAAGGAACAGCCTTTCAACGAGCGATTCGTACATTTGGTGACGTTTTTGTTCCTATTATACCTGTTCTTGTTGCCACAGGTTTGTTTATGGGACTCCGCGGATTATTGACACAGGAACAGGTCTTATCTCTTTTTGGACTGACACCCGATAGTATATCCGATAACTTTCTATTATTTACTGAGGTGCTAACAGATACAGCCTTTGTGTTTTTACCAGCACTTGTAGCATGGTCGACCTTTAGAGTATTTGGTGGAACTCCTATCATTGGATTCGTACTTGGGTTAATGTTGGTTTCCCCAGCACTTCCGAATGCTTGGGCAGTAGCAGAAGGCAATGCAGATCCATTATATTTTCTTGGCTTTATCCCAGTTATTGGTTATCAGGGCTCTGTCTTACCGGCATTCTTTGCAGGTCTGATTGGTGCTAAAGTAGAAAGGTTTTTCCGTAAACGGGTGCCAGAGGCATTGGATCTAATCGTTACACCATTTATTGTATTGCTTATTATGATTACTTTGTCTCTATTCGTGTTAGGGCCAATTCTCCACCTAGTAGAAAATGGCATTTTCGATGGAGTGATAGCCGTATTAGATCTACCGTTTGGATTGGCTGGATTAATTATAGGCTTTTTCAATCAAATTATTGTAATAACGGGTGTTCATCATATTTTTAATTTCTTGGAGATCCAATTATTAGAGAATCTAGGGTTTAACCCATTTAATCCAATTGTTACTGCTGCCATTGCCGCACAAGGTGGGGCTGCATTAGCGGTTGCCGTGAAAACAAAATCAAAAAAATTAAAAGCACTAGCTTATCCATCCTCCCTGTCGGCATTTCTAGGTATTACAGAGCCAGCAATATTTGGTGTGAACCTACGCTACGGGAAACCATTCATCATGGGGTTAATTGGTGGGGCGATTGGAGGATTTCTTGCAGATATTTTACGTTTACAAGCAACTGGTATGGCGATTACTGTCATTCCAGGAACGTTATTATATCTAAATGAGCAAATCTTCCTCTATTTAATCGTAAATATTGTTGGTATTGCTGTTGCCTTTGTACTTACGTATCTGTTCGGTTACAAGGATGAATAAAAAAAGAAATAAAATCTATTAAGGGATGTTAAACATGAATCAAGATCAACAACTGAAAGAACTTGCATACAAACGAATAGAACAATTTCAAGGAAAAGCAAAGCAGGATCCTTATTTTCCTAGCTATCATATCGCACCACCAACAGGACTAATAAATGATCCAAATGGCTGGATCGAGTGGAAAGGCACTTACCATCTGTTTTATCAATGGATGCCATTTGAGACAGGACATGGTGCAAAATATTGGGGACATGTTAGCTCAAGTAATTTGATTGATTGGAAGGATGAACCAATTGCCTTAGCCCCGAGTTCATGGTATGACAAGGATGGCTGTTATTCAGGGAGTGCAATTGCAATCGAAAATAAATTACAGCTTTATTATACTGGGAATGTGAAAATTAATGGGCAGCGTCAATCGTACCAATGCCTAGCAGTTTCTACGGATGGAAGGAAATTTGACAAGAAAGGGGTCGTGCTCGATGTCCCAGAAGGATATACAGCCCATTACCGTGATCCAAAAGTTTGGAAAGAAGCGGAGCACTACTATATGGTGCTAGGTGCACAGACAATAGAGGAAGAAGGTTGTGTAGTTTTATATTCTTCCAAAGATTTAGAAGAATGGCAATTTCATGGACAGCTTGCAGGGGGCTTTGGCTATATGTGGGAATGTCCCGATTTCTTTCGATTAGGCGAAAAGGATGTCTTGCTATTTTCCCCACAAGGAATCGAAGCAGATGGCATTCATTATCAGAATACTTTTCAATCAGGCTATATGATTGGAAATTGGCAGCAGGGTACCACTGACTTTACGCATGGACCTTTCTTTGAGCTTGATCATGGCTTTGATTTTTATGCTCCACAGACAACCTTAGATAAGAAAGGCAGACGCATTTTAATTGCTTGGATGGGGATGGCAGATGAAAATGAGCCATTTCATCCAACGATCGAAAATGATTGGATTCACCAGCTTACGCTCCCAAGAGAATTAGTTATGCATCAGGATCGAATCTATCAAAAGCCTGTCAAAGAATTGCAAGCATTGCGCAAACATCAACTAGTAGATACACAGGTAAAGATAAATTGGACAGGTGATGTTCCTGCTGTTAGTGAATTTATTATCACGCCAGAAAATAGAGAAAACCTTCACATAGACTTGTTTGGTTATGCTACAATAGATTTTGATCCAACAACAAAACAAGTCAAATTAACAAGACCAAAACTGAGTAGTCATCAACGAGAGGAACGAGTGGCTGTTGTGGCCGATCATTTATTGGAGATCCGGTGCTATCTTGATCGCTCGTCTCTAGAAATTTTTGTGAACCATGGAGAATTGGTGTTTACAGCAAGAATTTTTCCACAAAAACAGAATAGAAGCCTCTCCATTACAGGAGAAGGTAATCTAAAGGTTTGGTCATTACAATAGGGAGGTCGTAAGGTTGCAGTTAGGCGCAATTGAAGCAGGAGGAACCAAATTTGTACTAGGAATTGGCAATGAGCAAGGGGAAATTTTAGAAAAAATCATCATTCCAACGGAGCATCCAGACATAACCGTTCCTAAAGTCATCGAGTTTTTTCAAGATAAAGGAATAGAACGTCTCGGTTTAGGAGGCTTTGGTCCAATCGATATCAATGAAACGAGTCCAACATATGGTCAACTCCAGCGAACACCAAAAACGGACTGGGTGAACTATCCATTAGGAGCTAAATTAAAGGAAGCATTAGGCGTACCAGTCATTATCGATACAGATGTAAACGTAGCAGCAATGTCTGAGGCGAAATGGGGCAATGCGACAGATGTGGATAGCTGCTTATATATTACGGTTGGGACAGGCATTGGTGCAGGTGCCTACTTCCATGGTCAAACATTGAAGGGACTGTCTCATTCAGAAATGGGTCATATTAAGGTAAGAAGACATCCAGATGACACGTATAGTGGCACATGCCCATACCATGGTGATTGTCTGGAAGGAATCGCCGCAGGTCCATCCTTGGAAAGACGTTGGGGTAAGAAGGGCCATGAGCTAGCAGATGACCAGAAGGTTTGGAAAATGGAAGCATATTATTTAGCCCAAGCATTAACAAGCTATATTTATATTCTGTCTCCTGAACGAATTATTATGGGTGGTGGTGTAATGAAGCAAGAACAGCTTTTCCCACTCATTCGCAAAAATGTACTAGAAATGCTAAATGGTTATGTGAGTTCTCCTTATCTTACAGAAAAAGAAATTGATCAATACATCGTGCCACCAGGTCTAACCGACGAGGCTGGCGTAAAAGGTGCACTATACTTAGCAATGCAATAAATAGATCTCCGAGACAATTCTCGGGGATTTTTTAGTAGTATAAGAAAAGCTAACGCGAGCTCCTCTAAAAAATGGATTCGATAATTAGATGTAAGCTACCCCAAACATATGAACCAAACGTAAATTAATTTACATCCTTTCCTTTCCAATACCTATAAAATCATACTTTTCCAAGGAATTCTGTTTTCCTTCCCTTTACATTTCCTTCACAAACTTTAGACATTCTGTTTAATCGTAATTAAAACTTGCCTAGTAGAATGATAGATACAGACAACTAGAAGTGAGGTGAGTGATGATAATCGATTTGCATATACATTCCACTTTTTCCGATGGAGAGCTAACCCCTGAGCAAATTGTGGCCACAGCAGTGAGAAAAGAGATCACGATAATATCGATCACAGATCATGATGAAATGGCTGGTTATGTTAAGGCAAGAAAAAATGCGCCAGCTAATTTACATGTGATTCCCGGAATAGAGCTTAATACAGACGGGGAAGATGGCGAATTACATATACTCGGCTATTATATAAACCCTGACTGTGAGGCATTAATAAGACATATTGCTTGGCGTAAAGAGGAACGGAAGCAATGGGCTCAAGATATTATCGAAAAATTAAATCAGTTAGGCTATGCTGTTTCCTTAAAGGAATGTCTTCAGAAAGCAACTGGAGATATTATCGTACGGACACATATAGCAGATGTTTTAGTCGAAAAAGGCTATTTTCACACAAGTAAGCAAGCCCATGAAAAACTGTTAAAAAAAGGCGCAGATGCATTTGTGCCGAGAGCTCCGTTCACAGCAATACAAGCAATTGACTTGATTCATGAAGCTTGTGGACAAGCTTTTTTAGCACATCCAGGTATTTATCCTGAAATCCCTCCTATAAAAAAATTGATGGAGAATGGCCTTGATGGAATAGAGGTCTATCATCCAAAGCATTCTGTAAGTGACACGCAATATTGGAAGGGAATCGCCATAAAATATAGCTGCCGTCAATCTGGAGGAAGTGATCATCATGGACCAAGCTCCCGAAATCCTTATCCGATTGGAAGTGTTTTGGTTGAATCGGACTGTATCGACCAATGGAAACAGGAGGTGTAGCTGATGTACTTATATCTGTCTTCAACCCTTTGTTGGAACTACCCAATACCTGATGTGCTGCAAATAGCAGAAGCATTTCATTTAGATGGAGTAGAGGTTTGGATAGACCAGATACATTTTCATCAATCCACTCTTGAAGAGATCATAGAAGCTAAAAAGTATACGAATCAATCCTTAACAATTCATGCATCAAGCTGGGATCTAAATCCTTGTGCATTAAACCCGGAAGTACAAAGAAGTTCATTAAAGGAAATCGAGTATGCGATGGAAGTAGGAGATAGGCTGGATGCAAGGAATATAACAATTCATCCAGGGAAAATGACGATCGAGCATGTGGATCGAAAGCATTATATAAAGGTCTTAAGACAGAATTTGCTCAGACTAGCTGAAAAAGCAAATCAATACAATGTCCACCTATCCGTAGAGTTAATGGAGGAGAAGCAAAAGGAGCTTATCACCACTCCGAATGATATGAACGACCTATTGGAGGGGCTACCTGATCGCATTCGGGTAACCTTTGATGTGGCACATGTTCCATTAGATGTAGAGCCGAACAATTACTATGAAAAACTGAATCGCATTAATAAGATCCATCTTAGTGATACTTCAAAGGAAGCCTACCATATTGCATTAGGTGATGGGGATAGCAAATTAGATAGAATCATTACCGAATTAAAGGATAGTCATTTACCTATTGTTTTGGAAGGATTCGATCAAAATCCATCATTCCCCTTATTAAAAAAGCATCTTCAGTATGTAGAGCAAAAGGCAGTCTTAGGGAGGGAAGCGCTTGAGAATTTTAGTTACAAATGATGATGGCATCTTTCATCCAGGTATAGAAGCAATGGTGAATGTTCTTGGCCACTTTGGAGAGGTATATGTCGTAAGTCCAGATAAGGAAAGAAGTGCTATCAGTCATTCCATAACATTACGCCATCCAATTAAAGCGATCGAAAATAAGCTTTTTACGACAGCAATCCAATCATGGATGGTGAATGGCACACCAGCAGATTGTGTGAACATGGGGATCAATGTATTAATGAAAGAACCCCCAGATATTGTTTTTTCAGGGATTAATATTGGGCCTAATTTAGGAAGAGATATTTTTTATTCGGGTACGATCGCAGGAGCAATGGAAGCTACGTTACATAACATCCCTGCTGTTGCTGTTTCGTTAGCATCGTTTGACAGTCAATATGTGAATTACGAGCAGGTCAAAATTTTATTTTATCGATTGGCGGAGGTGATTTTTCAATATACATTACCTAAGGAAATACTGCTAAATGTGAACTTACCATACACCTCAAAGGAATTGTGCCGTGGTGTTAAAGTGGTGGATGTAGATATGCAGGTACAACGTTATCGCTATGTTGGACTGAACGATCCACATGGTCAAATCTATTATTGGTTAAAGGACGAATACCAGCAGCTAGATAAACTGAGGGAAAATAAAGATTTTAGTAGCCTGCGAGAAGGATATATTACGATTTCGCCTGTTGAGCTAAGAGCAAGTAATAAAAGAAAAAAAGAACAACTGAATCGATGGTTTTCCCACAGCGTTAACCGTCCGTAAGCTTCCGTAGAATTTTAATTTAAGGAGGAATTATGTTATGTTTCGTTGGAAAAATATGATTTTATTCATTGGTCTTATCACCGTTTTAGCAGCATGTTCTACCTCCGAAACTTCTGGGAAGGGAAGCTCAGACGTTTCAGGAGAATTATCCTTTTATACCTCTCAACCAGATGTGGATGCAGAACAATTAGTTCAAGCATTTAACGAAAAATATCCGGATGTAAATGTCTCTATCTATCGATCTGGAACAGAAGAAGTGATGAGTAAGGTGCAAGCTGAAAAACAAGCGGGAGAAGTGCAAGCAGACGTTCTCTTAGTTGCAGATTCGGTAACATTTGAAAGCTTAAAGGAACAAAAGATGCTAAAAGCATATGAATCCCCTGAAATGGAATCCATTCCGGAGCCATTCGTCGATCCAGATCATATGTATGCAGGCACGAAGGTTATGTCGACGGCAATGGTAGTGAATACCGATAATGTAAAGGAGCCCCCAGCATCATGGAATGTTTTAACAGAACAAAGTGGTAATGTAGCGATGCCAAGCCCATTATATTCCGGAGCAGCTGCTTACAATCTAGGAGTTTTCACACGCACTGATGGATTTGGATGGGAATTTTACGAAGCTATACAAGCAGGTAATCCGACAATCACCCAAGGTAATGGCGCCGTTTTAAAAGCTGTTGCTGCAGGAGAGGTGGACTATGGTATGGTTGTCGATTTTGTCGTGGCACGTGCTGAAGCAGAAGGTTCTCCCGTGACACTCGTCTATCCGGAAGAAGGAGTACCAGTCATCACGGAGCCGATTGGAATTATGAAAGATACACAAAATGAAGCTGCCGCTAAGGCATTTGTCGATTTTGTTTTATCAGAAGAAGGACAAGAGCTTGCATCAGAAATAGGCTACACGCCGATTCGGGAAGGTGTAGAAGCACCTAAAGGTCTAAAAACGATTGAGGAAATGAAAGTCTTAGAAGCGGATACTAAAGAATTATTTAAAGCACGAGAGGAAGACAAGCAAAGATTTAATCAACTCTTTGGAGAATAGGTGAAAACATGCAAATTTCCACAAAAGAAAACAGGGGGATAATGCCAAAACGTGCATTATCTTCTCTCTTTACCTGGCAAAAAATTTTAATGGGTCTAGCTTTAGTTATGATTGCAATTATTTTCTTACTTCCAATTTATCGATTAATAGCCTTAAGCATTCAGGTTGATGGATCCTTTAGCCTTGCGAATTATACGACGATTTTACAGGATAGTAAGACATGGTCAGTTATGGGAGATACGATTCTCATTGTGCTCGGATCTACTACTATTTCTGTAACGCTAGGCATTGTTTTTGCTTGGCTTGTAGCATATACCGATATTCGGGGAAAGCGACTAATGCAACTATTTATCATTTTGCCCTTTGTTATACCCTCTTATATTACGACATTGGCATGGACACAATTTTTCGGAGCAAATGGTTTATACGAAAAGTTAGCAGAACTTTTTCCCTTTTCATTAGGATCGGTTAATTTATATAGTATGGGTGGCATCATTTTTGTACTTGGATTTTCTCATTATCCACTCGTTTATTTACTTTCCATTAGTGTTTTTCGAAAAATACCACGTGAAGTAGAACATGCATCGCGTGTGTCGGGTGCCAGTAGCTGGCAAACCTTTCGACGAGTGACCTTACCACTAGCATTACCTGGGATAGCAAGTGGTGGTTTTCTAGCGTTTCTAGCCAATTTAGATAATTTCGGAATTCCAGCTTTTCTAGGAATTCCAGCAAAAATTGATGTGCTCAGCACCTATATTTATCAACAGGTTGTCGGTTTTGGTCCCACTGCTTTTGAACGTGCTTCCACACTATCCGTTTTGTTAGGTGTAATTGCTTTAATGGGGACGTTCCTGCAATGGCTTTTACTCAGAAAATCAAAGCGAATTGAAACAACGGTAGAGGATGAGAAGGCTAGATTTTTTTTAAGAAAATCAAAGGTCATCGTTGAAATCATATTATGGAGTTTTTTACTACTGACTAGCTTAGTTCCACTTTTGGCGATGGGGATGACCTCTTTACTTCCTGCTTATGGGGTAGATTTTACTTGGGATCATATCAGCCTGAAAAACTATCAATTTGTACTAGAAACGAGTCCAAAAGCGAAAAGAGCGATTGGCAATAGTGTTCAGCTAGCTGTTGTCATCACGATTATCGGTGTAATGATTGGAACAATGTTTGCCTATTTCCGTGTGCGTAAACCAAATAGGTGGAATCAATTATCGGAAATCGCGATAAGCCTACCATATGCATTGCCTGGAACGGTAATGGCATTATCCATGATTTTTGCTTGGATGGAGCCAATCCCTGGCTGGAATCCTGGAATCTATGGATCTGTGCTTATCTTATTTATTGCCTATTTTACAAGATTCCTCATTTTACAAGTAAGAGGGAGCATTACGGCAGTGTTACAGGTTGATTATACGATGGAAGAGGCAGCGATTGTTAGTGGTTCTAACAGTTGGGTGAAATGGAGGAAGATCTTATTACCATTATTGTTACCAAGTATATTAAGTGGTGCTTTTCTAGTTTTTTTGACAGCTTTAACTGAATTAACGGTTTCCTCTCTTCTTTGGTCTAGTAATTCAGAAACAATAGGTGTTGTCATTTTTGGATTTGAACAGGCTGGCTATACTACTTATTCGACGGCATTTTCTAGTCTGATCATTATTTTCATATTACTCGGCTTTTTTCTATTGTATATCACACAATTCTTATGGAATCGAAAGGTGGCTCGAGCAAGATGACTATAAAGGTGCAAAGGCTAAGTAAAAGATTTTCTAGCTTTGAAGCATTACGTCACATAGATTTTTCTATAGAGAAGGGTGAATTCATTGCAATTCTTGGACCATCTGGCTGTGGAAAAACAACGCTACTACGGCTATTGGCAGGATTTTTATCACCAACAGAAGGAACGATTACCATTGGGGATCAGGAGGTTGGCAATCCAACGAAAACCTTACCACCTGAAAAAAGGAATATTGGAATGGTTTTTCAGTCCTTTGCTCTATGGCCACATTTAAATGTGGCAGAACATATTCGATTTCCTTTACAGCATCATCGATTTGTATCAGAGGAAATAAAGCAAAATCAGAAGAAACGCATGGAGGACGTGCTGAAAATAGTGGAATTAGAATCCTTCCGTACCAGGATGCCAAGTGAACTATCTGGTGGTCAGAAACAACGTGTCGCTTTAGCTAGAGCCATTGCTCCAAAGCCTGAACTGCTACTAATGGATGAGCCCTTAAGTAATTTAGATGCAGAGCTCAGAATGGAGATGAGAAGTGAAATTCAATCATTGCATCGATTGACGAATGCAACCATTCTATACGTTACGCATGACCAGAGTGAGGCATTAGCAATGGCAGATCGAATCATCGTTATGAATAATGGACAAATAGAACAAATTGATACACCTACAGAGATTTATCATCATCCTAGGACGCCATTTGTTGCGAAATTCGTAGGGAAGGCAAACTTAATGAAAGGGAAGTGGACGAAGGATCGTTTTACACCAGATTTGATCCCAAGTATTCAGTGGCCAGATATTGGAATAGAGCCAGATATGAAGCAATTAGGTTACTATCCGATTCGTCCAGAACAGCTGATCCTAACTAAGGAGCAGTCCTCCAATCAAGCTGTTCCAGCAGTGATTACATCGATACAATTTCAAGGAAAAGAAATGCATTACAATGTGCAGGTTTTAGGGGAGGAGTGGCAGATTCAAACAGGTCTAGGGGATCCATTCGATTTAGGTGAGCAGGTTTTTCTAGAGATAAAGCAGGAGGTTTTATTAAGTAGTACTCCAACACATATGCATTACGTCTATTAGAGCTAATTAATCGCTTTCAAAGTTAGGGTATGATAAACTAATGCTACCTTGTGGAGAGGAGAGGATCAGAGATGAAAAAAATAGAATTAGGAAAAAGTGGTTTGCATGCTAGTGAAATCTCATTAGGCTGTATGCGGATCGATCAGCTTTCGATACAGGAAGCAAGTCGTGTTATTGAGAATGCACTGGATCTAGGTATTGATTTCTTTGATCATGCAGATATATATGGTGGTGGAAAGTCGGAGGAAATATTTGCAGATGCGATTCAAATGAATCCACAAACGCGTGAAAAAATCGTTATTCAAACAAAATGCGGCATTCGAAAAGGATTTTTTGATTTTTCTAAGGAACATATTATAAGCTCTGTCGATGGTAGCTTAAAAAGATTAAAAACAGATTACATAGATGTTTTATTACTCCATCGCCCAGATGCATTAGTAGAACCAGAAGAGGTTGCAGAGGCATTTCATGAATTGAAGCAAAGCGGGAAGGTGCGCCATTTCGGTGTGAGTAACCATAATCCCATGCAAATTGAATTGTTGAAAAAATATGTAGAACAGGACTTAATTGCGAATCAGCTCCAATTAAGCTTAATGTTTACACCAATGATAGATGCAGGACTTAACGTTAATATGGAAGATGATCCAGCCATTGTTCGTGATGGTGCTATTTTAGATTACAGCCGTCTTCATGATATGACGATACAGCCATGGTCACCATTCCAGCATGGTTTCTTTGGTGGAGTTTTCGTGGACAATGATCAATTTCCCGAATTAAACAAAAAGTTAGCAGAAATAGGTGAAGCAAAAGGTGTATCGAAAACAACGATTGCTATTGCATGGATATTGCGACATCCTGCTCATATGCAACCAATCGTCGGTACTATGAACACAGAAAGATTGAAGGAAATTGCGAAAGCCTCCGATGTCTCGTTAACGCGAGAAGAATGGTATGAGTTGTATCGAACAGCAGGCAATCGTCTACCATAAAAAGCAGTCTAAATGAGAAAAACCTATGTTATGGAAGTAATCATAGGTTTTTCTTTATACCTTTGGAAAGTATAAAATTTCTGCAGAAATAATGCGACGAAGCGAAAATCCAAAGGATAAGAAAAGCTAACACATTCGATTAAGGAGGAGCGAATGCGAGTTTTTCTAATGTTTTTAATGATCTTTTGTTTCTGCAATAATGGATAGTATCTCAGGTGGAAATACGACCTGATCGTCATCCCTATGTTGGTCAAGAGTGTCAGCTGCTTTTATTTTGTTGACTTCCTTATGAATTCGCTCCATCTTCTCGTCTAACTCATTAGCAGATAGAGCTGCATCCTTCAATTCCTTCTGTAAGGGTTCTGGAATGACCTTATTATATTTATAATAAATTTTGTGTTCTAGACTTGCCCAAAAATCCATCGCAATCGTTCTAATTTGAATTTCTGTAAACACATTTTCCACTCTATCTGACATAAAAATAGGTATTTGGATAATTAAGTGCAGGCTTTTATAGCCATTAGGCTTAGGATTTTTAATATAATCCTTCTTCTGAATAACGGTAATATCCTTTTGCTGTTCAAGCATATCAGCAATACGATATATGTCGGATACAAAAGAGCAATTAATACGAATTCCTGCAATGTCATGAATATGTTCTCTAATCGTAGCAAGATCAAATGGTAGGTCTTTCTTTTGTACCTTTTTCATAATACTTTCGGGTGATTTCACCCGTGATTTGACATGTTCAATTGGATTGTAATCATGCATATACTGAAATTCCTGCTGAAGTATATTAATTTTCGTATTAACCTCTTCTAGTGCAAATTTATATGCCATCATAAAACGAGTTAATTCAACTTTTAGCTTTTTGATATTGCTGTAATCTAGGGGTGTATCCATTTAGTTAGTAGAACTCCTCTCAAATGACTGGTATCTATTACTATTATTACTAGCATGTGAATGAAAGTCAAAGGTTAGCTTCATTTACGGTTATATTGTTGGTTCCTAATAAAGAGAGCTGAGGTAGTCCCATAAATCGCTGAATACCTATGGCACATGCACCTACAACACCAGCTTTTCCACCAAGCTCAGAAACGGCTATCTTATGGTAATTCGATACAGAAGAAACCAAATGTTTATCTAGTTCTTCTAACGCATGTGGATAGAAATTTAAAATAGGACTGTTTAAGACAATCATTTCAGGATTATAAATATTAATAATATTATTTAAACCAATACTTACATCTGCTAACCAATCGTTGATTACTTTTATCGCGTCTTTATCTCGATTATCGACTAATTTCTCCAAATCTGCATGGGATGAAATGTTCACTGGAAGGACATGCTTTGCACGGTTCAACAGTGCTGGTTCAGAGGCATATCGCTCCCAGCAGCCCTCATTGCCGCAACGACAAGGCCTTCCTTTCGGATAAACAATCATATGCCCGATTTCGCCGGCATGTCCATTGTATCCCTTTTGTAAATTTCCATTAATAATAATTCCAGCACCAATTCCTGTAGATAATGTAATATTTAATAAATGATTGCTTTGATGGTAGTAAAAAACTTTTTCAGCATAAGCAGAAAGGTTTGCATTATTTTCTATATAGACGTTTTTTATACCTCTAGCCATCAGATCCTTCTTTAAATCCTTCTCTCGCCATTGATATTTTGGAATAAAATAAATCGTTTCATCTGTAGAAACAGTTCCATGAATACCAATCGTTACTTGTGCTAAACCATAGGTTGAATCAGCGAAAATTGTTTTATATTGGGAAATTTTATTTGCTAAAAGCTCAACTATCTCCTCATAAATATCGGAAAATAAATCGACTTTCTCAAAAAGGACTGTATCTCCTTTAAGATTCATCACATTAAATAGAATGTTTTCATAATCTAAATCGATCCCTAAAAAATACGCACTTTCTTCATTGATAGATAGTAAAATAGGTCTTCTACCTAAACCACTATGTTTTTCCTGTGTCTCAAAGATAAAATGGTCCTTGATTAAATCTCCAACCTGACTAGATATAGTTGCTTTATTTAAGCCTGTCTTCTTTGATAGATTCGCTCTTGAGATTTTTTTCTGAGTAAATATTTCCTGCAGGATCAGATCACGATTCATTTTTTTTATATAGGTTCCATCTCCTATCACGATTCTCCCCCTTTTTCAAATAGTTATTTGTTTAACGGATAAATTATAGATGTAAACTTATATTAAATGGAATTATAACAAATCAATGTAAAACTGGCTATAAATTCACAAGAAAGATGATAATTTGTTTACTAGATAGATTTAATAGAATTAAAATGATGAGCTTAACCGATTCGTTAATATAGAAAAAACAAAGGAAATAAGGTAATCTTAAAAAAATATTGAAATATAAAACGTTTTCATTTATAATGATCTCAACTAATTAATTTACCCAATAAACTAATGTGGGAGTTAGTTAATTTTAACAGATTGGAGAGGACAACATGAAGAGAAAGATATTTCTTATGTTTATTGTTATGGTAAGCGCTATCACGTTATTAGCATCCTGTAGTAATTCATCTGATAACAAGGAAGGAAGTAGTGGCGATAGTAGTGGGGAAACTATTACATTAAAGCTTGCTGAAAATCAACCAGAGGATTACCCAACAACTGTTGGAGATAAAGAATTTGCAAGATTAGTAGAGGAAAAAACAGATGGTCGTTATAAAATTGACGTATACGCTGGTGGACAGCTAGGGGATGAAGTGAGTGTTATCGAGCAGGTACAATTAGGTTCCATCGATCTCGCTCGGGTAAATGCCACACCCCTAACACAGTTTAATGATAAGATTGGTGTTCTATCCATGCCATTTCTATTTGAGAGTGAAGAGGAGAAATGGGAGAAATTAAATGGAGACATTGGAGAAGAACTACTTCAAACATTTGAAGGTACGAGCTTAGTTGGGTTAGCTTACTATGACTCTGGTGAACGAGCTTTTTATAACTCGAAACGTCCGATTGAGAAGCCAGAGGATCTAGAAGGATTAAAATTACGTGTTCAACAATCTGATTTAGCAATTTCTGTTGTAGAGGCATTAGGAGCATCTGCCACACCAATGGCCTATGAGGAAGTTTACTCTTCATTACAAACAGGAGTCATTGATGGAGCGGAAAATAACTTCCCAAGCTATTACACGAGTAACCACTATGAGGTAGCTAAATATTATACGGTTAATGGTTATTCTGGAACACCAGAGATTGTTATTGGCTCTCAAAAGTTGTGGGATAGCTTAAGTGAAGAGGATAAACAAGCCTTCAAGGAAGCTGCAAAAGAATCGGTAGCTGTCCAACGAGAGGCGTGGACTGAATTAGTGGAAGAGTCCAAGCAAGCTGTAGAGGAAGCAGGAAGTGAATTAACAGAAATAGAAGATATCGCAGTATGGAGAGAGGCAGTTCAGCCAGTTTACGATGAATATGAATCGCAATATGGAGATTGGATTGAGAAGCTAACGAAATAGTTTTGTTAGCTAGAAGGAGGAAGATTTTATGAATCTTTTTAAAAAAATCGTTTCTCTACTAAACAAGATGCTAATTGGAATTGTTCTAACAATGCTTGGATCTATGGCGATTGTCATTATTATTCAAGTCTTTTCTCGGCAATTTTTCGATTACACTCCATCTTGGTCTGAGGAACTTTCTCGATTACTGTTAGTATGGATTAGCTTTTTAGGAATTGCTTATGGTGTAAAGGCAAGATTGCATATAGCCCTAGGTCTTGTTATCAATAAGCTACCTAAGTCGATTCAGCATCTATTTGATTATTTTTCGAAGATATTAATTATTGGCTTTGGGATCATGATGATCTATTATGGCTATCAGTTTGTTGTTCTAATGGGAGCGTCCACGATGCCTGGTACAGGATTACCAAGTAGTTTCCTATATGCAAGTATACCTGTGTCCGGCTTTTTCCTTACATTATATGGCGTGGAATTGTTATTTACTAAAGGGCTACACCAAGATTTAACAGAAGAGATAAGTGAGGTGTAAGAAGGATGGAAGTCGCTATATTAATAGGAAGCTTTATTATTTTATTATTATGTAGAGTCCCAATAGCACTTACGCTGATCTTGTCTTCCTTAATAACAGGAATGTATATGGATATAGATTTAGCCGCTATTTTACAACGTATGGTAAGTGGCGTGAATTCCTTTTCTTTATTAGCTATTCCATTTTTTATATTAGCTGGTGAGATTATGAATGAAGGAGGAATTTCTCGTCGATTGATCAATTTTGCGAATGTTATCATTGGGAAAATTAGAGGCGGTCTTGCTATGGTGAATGTATTGGCAAGTACTTTCTTTGGTGGTATTTCTGGATCAGCATTAGCAGATACCTCCTCTCTCGGTTCTGTTTTAATACCGATGATGAAGAAAAATGGTTATGATTCTGATTATTCGGTATCTGTCACGATTTCTAGTGCTGCACAAGGTGTATTAATCCCACCAAGTCATAATATGATTATCTATTCAACGGCAGCAGGTGGTGTTTCTGTCGGAGCCCTATTTATGGGAGGACTTGGTCCAGGATTACTTCTTGGGATTGCCTTGATGGTTTTAACTTATGTCATCGCAGTTAAACGAAACTATCCAAAAGGAGAAGTCATTGATCGTAAGGAGATCCCTCGTATTATGTGGGAAGGTTTACTAGGCTTATTAACGGTTGTTATTATTATGGGAGGAATTCTTAGTGGGTTCTTCACTGCTACGGAATCTTCCGCTATCGGAGTATTATACGCATTCATTATTACATTCTTTGTCTATCGGGAAATACCGTTAGCAAGAATGGGGGTTATCCTATACCGAACGTTTAAAACACTTTCAATGGTTATGTTTCTTATTGCTGCCTCTTCTGCATTTGGCTGGTTATTAGCATTACTTCAGGTGCCAGCAATGGTATCTGATTTCTTAATCGGTATCTCTCCAAATGATGCCATCACCGTTCTGTTTATAGTGATTATCTTACTTTTATTAGGTATGGTAATGGATATGGCACCATTGATTTTAATTACAACACCTATCCTACTTCCAGTGGCAACAACTGTAGGTATTGATCCTATCCATTTCGGAGTTCTGCTTATCATCTGTTTAGCAGTAGGTTTAGTGACACCTCCAGTTGGCTCTGTGCTGTTTGTAGGATCGGCAATCGGAAAAATTCCTATCGAAAAAGCATCCAAGGGAATGATCCCATTTTATGCGGCAATGATTGTCGTGGTCTTACTTGTCGCTTATGTACCTGAGATTTCACTATACTTGCCATCGATCTTTGAACCGTAATACAAGAAAAACTTTATCGATAGATCATAAAGAAAATAGCATACTAGAAAGACGAATGATAAAGATATTGTTGTCAAAATACGCAGACTCCTGCGGGAAAGTGAAGTATTTTGACAAAGCGGTGATGGAAACTCGTTTTAAAAGGCAAATAAAACGAACGATTTTAAAGGATCGTTCGTTTTTTTGCTTACTTTAATTACTTTTTTGTAGCCATGTTCATCATAAGAGCACTCTCAGTCAAAAAAACGGAAAAATAAAGCAATAGTAGTTATTTTTTTATCTAATCGTATACAATAGAATCAAAAGTATAATAGGTTAGGTGATGTTCATTGAAAAACTTTAAAGTGAACTATCGATTAGAAGGAGAAGCTGGCAAAATTAAGGCCCATTCCCATATTGAATATGAAATATATTTATTTCATAAAGGAACCTGTCGTTATTTGATCCATAATCAGATATACGATTTACAGCCAGGCGATATTTTATTAATGGACGGATTGGCACTACATAAACCGAATGTACCGATAAACAGTGAGTACATACGAAGCCATGTTCATTTTGCACCACATTCCATCGAAACATTACTTTCATCCTTAAATGCTTCTAGTTTATTAGACGTTTTTCACAAGCTTGGGCATTGCTTAATAAGGACAACAAACAAGCAAGAAGTGAATAAATTAGCTGGACTGATTAAACAAATGAGTGAAATTAATCATGAGCCTATGTCTAAACAAGAGCAAGAGTGGGAACTGAAGGCATTGCTTGTACAGGTGCTGATCATCGTCAATCGGCTTGGGAATACATCGTCCATTAAAGTGATATCAAAGAAATTGGATAAAACATGGCAGGCAGAAAGGATTGCAACATATATCCAACAGCATTTTCACGAAAAGCTCTCGATTGATAAAATCGCCACACAGCTAAACCTTAGTAAATCATATGTCTCGCACGTATTTAAGGAAATGACGGGTTTTACCGTGATGGAATATGTGATGGCATGTCGACTGAAGCAAGTTCAATACCTATTAGAAGTAGAAGAAAGAAAGACATTACAGCAAATTGCTGATGAGAGTGGATTTGAAAGCGTTTCACATCTAAGTCGATTTTTTAAGAAACAGATGGGCATCACTGCAAAAACGTATCGAATGGAACGATTAAAAATCTTTAAGGAGTGAGTCAAATGGCAAAGGTAAAATTAGGTGTTATCGGTCTAGGACAGCAAGGTAATGCGTACGCAAACTTTCTTCAAGAAGGTAAAATCTCCAATATGGAGCTTGGGGCTATTTGTGACCATGATCCACAGAAGAGGAAGCTGGCAGAGGAGCGCTACCCTGAAACCCCATTTTATGAAAATTATTTGGACATGTTAGAAAGTAAAAATGTCAATGCTATCGTAACCTGTGTCCCACACTATTTACACCCAGAGATGGGGATAGAAGCATTAAAGCGTGATATCCATGCATTATTAGAAAAACCAGCAGGTGTGTATACAAAACAGGTAAGAGAAATCAATGAATTTGCGAAGCAGAAGCCACATTTAACCTATGCAATCATGTTTAACCAGCGAACAAACAAATTGTATCAAAAAGTAAAAGAAATTATCGATAATGGAGAGATTGGCAAGATTCGACGGACAAATTGGATCATTACCACATGGTGGCGTCCACAGGGCTATTATGATCAAGGAACTTGGCGAGCAACATGGGATGGCGAAGGTGGCGGAGTTCTCGTTAATCAAGCCCCACACCAAATTGACTTAATCCAGTGGATTTGTGGCATGCCAAAAAAAGTGTATACAAAAGCTCAGTATGGATTCCAGCGTGATATACCAGTGGAGGATGATGTGACGACCATTTTTGATTATGGTAATGGCGCAACCGGTGTATTTATTACATGTACACATGATGTCATGGGCACTGATCGATTAGAAATCCTTGGGGACAAGGGGAAAATCGTCGTAGATAATAGTAAAAAAGTAAACATTAAGCGACTTTTGAAACCAGAAAGTGAAATGAGTGCTACGATGTCGATGCATGAGGTTTCCGAGATATTACGTGGAGACGGCCCTGGAGCAATTTATGAGGAAGAAATGATCGAGTTTGACAGTATGTGGGGTGGACAGCACCAAGCTGTATTAGAAAACTTTGCCGCAAACATTTTAGATGGAACGCCACTAATCGCTCCTGGTAGTGATGGAATTCACGGTGTAGAGCTAGCAAACGCCATGCACTTGTCAAGCTGGTTAAATCAGGAAGTAAGTATACCAATTGATGAGGATCTATACTTAGAGGAATTAACGAAACGACGCGAAGCAGAGAGAAAGTAGGTGCACCTATGCTTAATGTAGGGATAATCGGACTTGGGGATATCTCTTCTATTCATTTAAAGTCTATCCAAGCAATGGAGGATGCTCGGTTAGCTGCCGTTTGTGATTTAGATCTATCACAGAAGGAAAGGTTTGATGGAATACCGTTTTATTCGGATTTCGCTAAAATGCTAACAGAACAACCATTAGACTGTGTTCACATTTGCTTACCACATCACCTTCATTATTTGGCTACAAAAACAGCTGTAGAAGCTGGTGTGCATGTTTTGTTAGAAAAGCCATTAGCTCACTCCATCCAGGATGCCAAAGCTATCGTTGAACTGGAAGAAAATCATCCAAATATCAAAATTGGTGTCTGTCTACAAAATCGTTTAAACGAAACGGTAAAAGCATTACAACAAATGGTTTCGAGTAAAAAATATGGGCAAATCATTGGATTAAAAGGACTGGTGACATGGCATCGGCCTAAGGCTTATTATGATGCCAAACCATGGCGCGGTTTTCTTAAAACAGCTGGTGGTGGTGTAATGATTAATCAAGCGATCCATACGTTAGATTTAATACAGTTAGTTGGCGGGGAGATCGAATCCATTCGCGGTTCCATTGATCAACTATTAGATTATGAATATGATATTGAAGACACAGCTACTGCCTATATAAAATTTAACAATGGTGCTACAGGGTTATTCTTTGCCACTGTTTCCAATGCACAAAATTCATCGATTGAATTTCAAGTAATGTTAGAAAAGGCTATATTAACGATAAAAGATAGTATACTAACCATCACGACAGAAGATGGGCAGAAAAAAAGGGTGACAGAAGACACAAAGCTACCTGGCTCTAAGTTTTATTATGGAGCTAGTCATGCCAAATTAATTGCCCATTTTTATCAGGAAATTCTTGGCGGTACATGTGATTACATACATGTTAGAGATGCTTTCGTTTCGATGGAAATGATTCAATTAATTCGTAATTCATCAGAAGCGAAAAAACCTATTACAATGGAGGTATTCCAATGAAAAAAGGGAAAATCGGTGTTCAAATGATGATGTTAAAAGGCAAGGTGGCTGAGAACGGAGCCTATCAAACAATGAAAAAGCTCCACGAGCTTGGCTTTCATTCTGTAGAGGTATCTCAAATACCGATGACACCAGAAAATGTAGAGGAAATGAGAAGAGCAAGTAAGGATTTTTCGATAACCATTACGTCTATAACAGCCCCTCTTGATGGAGATAACGAAAACCTAGAAGATAATTTTGAAAAGATTGTTGCCGATTGTAAAAGATTAGATTGTCAGTTTATTCGTATTGGAATGCTTCCTGTAACGATTATGGGAGATAAGGATAAAATAATGGATTATATCTCTCGTGCTGAGAAAATGGCACAGAGGCTTCATTCAGAGGGAATCTCTCTCTATTATCATACCCATCATATCGAGTTTGAGCGCTATGACGGAAAGTTTTTGCTCGATATCATGAAGGAAAATACGTCTTTATTAGGTTTTGAGTTGGATGTTCATTGGATTCATCGAGCTGGCGTAGATCCTGTTCAGCTTATACGGGAGTATAAAGGACGTGTTGCTCTTATTCATTTAAAGGATTATCGGATCGGAAATTTAGGTTTGACAGCAGAGGATTTACAGGACCGAAGCAAATTTCATAATAAATTTATCAATCTAATAGAATTCGCAGAGGTTGGTGAAGGAAATCTGAACATGCCAGCCATTATCGAAGCAAGTCTAGAAGCGGGTGCAGAGCATTTTCTTATTGAACAAGATGATACCTATGGACGGGACCCGTTTGATTGTTTACATGATTCAGCAGAGAATCTACGAAAAATGGGTTATGCCGATTGGTTTTAATAGTAAAATTCAGTGAAAACACTTACAATGGTAGATAAAGAATCAGTAGAAGGAGAGTGTACAAATGAGTAAAGCGGATGGGATGAACTATGCTCCGAAGGGGAAACCAAATCCAGTGGTCAAGGAGGGAGAATTTGTTTTTGCCGCTGTTGCCTTAGACCATGGCCATATTTTTGGTCAATGCAATGGTCTAGTAGAAGCAGGCGCAACATTAAAATGGGTATATGATCCTGATGACGATAAGGTAACTCAATTTATAGAAAAATTCCCACAGGCAAAAAAAGCAGATTCTCTTGATCAAATCTTAGAAGATGAAGAAGTAAAGCTAGTTACTGCTGCTGCAATTCCATCAGAACGAAGCACATTAGGAAATCGTGTCATGCGTGCAGGAAAGGATTATTTTACAGATAAAGGTCCTTTTACGACACTAGCTCAATTGGAAGAAACGAAGAAAGTTGTGGAAGAAACAGGACAGAAATATATGGTGTATTATAGTGAACGTATTCATGTGGAAAGTGCCGTCTTTGCAGGAGAGCTTGTCAAACAAGGGGCTATCGGTAAGGTTATTCAAGTAACAGGCTTTGGCCCACATCGTTTAAATGCACCGAGCAGACCTGATTGGTTTTTTGAGAAAGCAAAATATGGTGGGATCCTTTGTGATATTGGTAGTCACCAAATAGAGCAATTCCTATTTTATGCAGGCTGTGAGGATGGGGAGGTGTTACATAGTAAAATTGGCAATTACGACCACCCTGAGTATCCAGAGCTTGAGGATTATGGTGATGCCACATTAAGAGGAGATAATGGGGCAACCCAATTCTTCCGTGTCGATTGGTTCACTTCGGATGGATTAAGCACTTGGGGAGATGGTCGGACATTTATCGTTGGGACGGAAGGAACGATCGAGGTACGGAAATACGTAGATTTGGCTCGTGACACTGGCGGTAATCAGGTGTACCTTGTTAATAAGGATGGTGAGCAGCATTTCGATGTAACTGGAAAAGTGGGCTATCCATTCTTTGGTGAGCTAATTAAGGATTGTATCAATCGTACCGAAAATGCAATGACGCAAAAGCATGCCTTCAAAGCAGCGGAACTATGTCTACAAGCACAAGAGAAAGCGATCGATGTGACAAAATAATAGATACAAAAGCTGTTTTTCAGAGAAAGTCTGGAAAACAGCTTTTGTTGTGAAGGTCCATCGTAGAATAACAAGGATAAATGGCGGGAAAAAAGAAAAAGTGGCGAGAAAACTCTTAGAAGTGGCGGAATTATCGGAAAACCTCAAGCGAAAGTTTGAGTTTCCATTTATAAGAATATGTGATAATATAAGTATAACAACGTTGTTATTTTGTTAGCTAGAAGAAGGGGAGGAATTACATGGAGCAATTTTTCGTGATTTTTAAAGACATCATTCTCCCTGTTTTTATCCTAATGACGATAGGCTTTTATTTGCATTTGAAATTCAAATTAGATCTTTCCACATTGGCGAAGCTTAACATTTATTTTCTTGTACCTGGATTTATATTTGTGAAGCTGTATAGTGCAACATTTGGATTAGCATTGTTTATCAAGGTTCTCTTGTTTTTTATCCTGCTCGTTGTATTACTAAACTTTGTTGCTCTCATTGTAGCTAAGGTGATGAATATAACAGGTGGAAAGAAGACGACATTTGCTAATAGTGTTATGTTCTTTAATTCTGGTAACTACGGAGTACCTGTTAATGATCTTGTTTTTCGTAGTGATCCATTCGCGATGTCGATCCAAGTGATTATGCTGACATTACAAAATATCTTTCTTTTTTCCTATGGGATCTTTTCGTTAAGGGCAGCAAAAGAAGGAAAATTAAAAGCAGCACTTGGTTATTTTAAAATGCCCGTCCTTTATGCAATGCTTTCAGGTGTACTATTAAATGCATGGAATGTAGCTATTCCCGAACCGATCTGGGTATCTGCCAATTACATAGCAGATGCTATGATTGCAATCGCTTTACTTACGTTAGGGGCACAGGTAGCCAAGATGGAATTTAAAAAAGGATTAATCTCTGTCTATGTTAGTGTTTTTATTAGATTAATAGGTGGACCTATCGTTGCTCTTATGATTATCACTGTATTCCGCTTAGAAGGAGTGATGGCACAAGCATTATTTATTGCATCCGCAATGCCTACATCTGTTAATAGTGCTGTGATTGCAGAGGAATACAAAAGTCATCCAGATTTTGCCGCACAGACGGTTTTATTCTCAACGGTTGCCAGTATGCTTACTGTTACAGTGATTATATACCTTTCTCGTGTTCTATTTTAAAATTGATAAGGAGTGATTAGGTTGAGTATATTACATGAGCTTGTACAAGATATTCCGATTCCTAAAATGGTCAAGGTAAAACAGTCCTTTGATGATAAAAAGATTGATAACCTGAGCAATGTCTTATTAGAACAATTTGATCAAAAGCAATTAGCACAACAGGTCAAGCCAGGAATGGAAATTGCGGTTGCAGTAGGTAGTCGTGGTTTAGATCGTCTAGTAGAAATGACCAAAACTACGATCGACTTTTTAAAAAAGCATGGCGCAAAGCCATTTATCGTTCCATGCATGGGGAGTCATGGCGGCGCTACCGGACCTGGGCAAAAAGCGGTTTTAGAGCATTTAGGTGTAAAAGAAGAAATAGTAGGTGCTGAGATTCGTTCCTCCATGGAAGTGATCAAAATTGATGAACTAGAAAATGGTCTACCAATCTATGTCGATAAAATCGCTTCAGAAGCTGATGGTATTGTCGTCATTAATCGAGTGAAACCGCATACGGCATTTCGTGGTCCTGTTGAAAGTGGAATTATGAAAATGATCAGTATAGGGCTCGGCAAACAAAAGGGTGCAGAGGCTTGTCACCAATTAGGCTTTAAGCATATGGCTGAGCATGTGCCAGCTATGGCTAAAATTATTATCGATAAAATGCCGATCCTATTTGCAGTGGCCACAGTCGAAAATGCATTTGATAAGGTAGCAAAACTAGAGGTTTTATTACCTGAAGAAATCGAAGAAAAGGAACCAGATTTACAGAGGCTTGCTAAGGCGTCCTTACCAAAGCTTTTCTTCGATCAAATCGATGTGTTAGTCATTGATGAAATCGGTAAGAACATTAGTGGGGATGGCATGGACCCAAATATTACAGGGCGTTATCCGACTCCTTATGCTTATGGCGGGCCAGAGGTGACCAAAATGGTTGTGCTAGATTTAACGAAACAGACAGAAGGAAATGCCAATGGGGTTGGTACAGCAGACTTCACCACCCAAAAGCTTGTCGATAAGATGGATCGGGAAACTACCTATGCTAATGGCCTAACATCAACAGTAGTTGGTCCAACTCATATCTCAACGGCCATGCCATCTGATAAAACTGCTATCCAAGCAGCGATCAAAACATGTAATATTCTGAATTTTACAAAAGCCAGGGTAGTTCGAATTAAGAATACGCTGGAGATTGGTGAAATTGAAGTATCAGAAAATATGCTATCAGATGTGGAAGCACATGAGAACCTAGAAAAAATAACGGATCTTTATGAATTAGCTTTTGATAAAGACGGAAATTTCTTATAAAGGAGTAGGAGCATGAGTAGATTATTCGATTTAACAGGGAAAGTTGCTGTAGCACTTGGGGGAAATAGTACACTAGGTAGCTCGATTGCCGAAGGGCTGGCTGAGCATGGAGCAAAGCTCGCAATAGTCGGTCGAAATAGGGAGACTTCAGAGGAGGTCGCCCAAAAAATAAATGCTAATGGTGGGGAGGCAAAGGCCTTTCAAGCGGATGTAAGTGATTTAGCAACCGTAGAAAATGTTGCCACAGAAATTGAGGCATGGACAGGTGGCTGGGACATTCTCCTCAACGCACCTGGTATGAATAGTACAACACCATTTCTAGATCTAGCAACAGAAGAATGGGATAAGATTATGGATGTCAATTTAAGAGGAGTCGTATTTGCAACTCAAATTTTTGCTAAAAAAATGATGGAACAAAAACGTGGGGGTAGTATTATTAATATTTCTTCTGTATCCTCCACTACACCATTATCCAAAGTGTTTACTTATTCTGCTTCGAAGGCTGCGATGAATAGTGTGACACAATTTTTAGCACGCGAATTTGCACCACACGATATTCGAGTGAATGCTATTATTCCTGGGTTCTTTCCAGCAGAACAAAACCGTAAAATATTAAGTGAAGAAAGAGTTCAATCCATTATGAACCATACCCCGATGAATCGTTTTGGCGAACCTGAAGAGCTTCAAGGAGCTGCTGTATATTTAGCATCTGATAAAGCAAGTGGATTTGTGACAGGGACCTTTTTACGAGTGGATGGTGGATTTGGCAGTATGACTATTTAATTTTTGGGGAGGAGAGATAGTATGGAAATCGAATCAAAATACCAAGCGTTGACATCTATTCTCCAAGAAATGAAAAGAGTAGTAGTCGCATTTTCAGGAGGTGTGGACAGTACCTTTTTATTAAAGACTGCTGTCGATACACTTGGTGTGGACAATGTCTTAGCAGTTACTGCGGATTCAGAGACATATCCAACTAGTGAACGAGAAGAAGCAAAAAGTCTTGCAGCTTTAATAGGAGCTAATCATCAAATTATCCAAACAAGTGAATTGGCGATACCAGGCTATACAGAAAATGATAAAAATAGATGTTATTTTTGCAAAAATAGCTTATTTGATCATCTAGTTCCTATTATGCAACAAAAAAAATACCAAAATATAATTTATGGTGTGATTGCAGATGATGTAAGTGAGTATCGTCCAGGAATGCGTGCAGCGAAGGAACAAGGGGTTCGTGGTCCCTTACAAGAGGCCAATCTTTTTAAGGAAGAAATTCGTCAGCTATCAAAGGAAATGGGGCTACCAACGTGGGATAAGCCATCGTTTGCTTGTCTTTCATCGAGAATCGCTTATGGAGAAAAAATCACCCAGGCGAAATTAACGAAGGTGGATAAATCAGAAGCCTTTTTAAAAACACTCGGTTTGCGACAGGTTCGTGTTCGTACACATAATGATATCGCTCGGATTGAGGTTGAACCCCAAGATATGCAAAAACTACTAGCAAATCATCAGCGTGTTACGGAAAAACTGCAAAGCTATGGTTATAAATTTGTAACAATGGACCTAGTAGGTTATAAAAGTGGTAGTATGAATACCACCTTATCCCATGTTAATCGTTCATAATAGAAATTGGGGAAAGCTTTGGAAGTATGTCCAAAGCTTTTGGTTTCACTAAAAATAACGGAGGAGAGTCTTATGCAGGAAGTTGTCATTGGTTTAGATATAGGTACAACTAGTGTTAAAGCCATTGCTTTTGATCTAGAAGGGAAGGTATTGGCGGAGTCGGAACAGTTTATTGAAACAATTTACCCGGAAATAGCTTATGTGGAGCAAAACCCTGATCAAATAGAAAAAAGCACCAAAAATGTTCTAGCAGAAATCTTCTCCTTAACCAAAAAGAATCGTGTTTTAACGATTGGGATCTCTTGTGCTATGCATTCCTTGATTTGTGTCGATGAAAAAGGAATGGCACTGTCCAATATGCTGATCTGGTCAGATGGCCGCAGCAGTGAGCTTGTGCAAAGAATGGATCCAGCGACGAAGAAGCGTGTATACACAAAAACAGGAACACCTATCCATCCTATGTCACCATTACTGAAGTTAATGTGGATGAAGGAAACGGATTACTCCCCATACAAACAAGCAAGTTATTTTATGTCCATGAAAGAATACATTCTTTTCAAATGGTTTGGCAAAAGAATAACGGATTATTCGATGGCATCTGCAACCGGATTAATGAATATACAATCATTAGATTGGGACGAAGAAGCGCTAAAAATTGCCGGAGTAGAACGTGACCAGTTATCAGAAATTGTTCCTCCTACTGAAATAATTAGTAGTATAAAGGAAAGTATCGCACAGGAATTAGACTGGCCAATAGATGTAAAGCTTGTGATTGGGGCTGCTGATGGCCAATTAGCCAACCTTGGAAATGGTGCAATAAAACCTGGGGAGGTTGCGATTTCTGTTGGAACAAGTGGAGCTATTCGTCAGCTTATTTCAGGTCAGCATGTAAATGACAATCAAGAAACCTTTAGCTATGCTTTTACAGAGAATACGTCTATTATCGGTGGACCAACAAATAATGGTGGAATTGCCCTTCAATGGTTAAAAGATATGCTAGAATATAAAGGAACCCATGAAGAATTTTTAAAAGATGCGGACAATATCGGCATTGGTGCCGATGGACTATTATTTATTCCATATATAAATGGGGAGCGTGCACCAGTCTGGAATCAAAATGCGCGTGGTAACTTTTTTGGGCTTAGTGTAACACATAAAAGGCCACACCTAGTGAGAGCAGTTTTAGAAGGTATTGTCTTTAATCTATATCAAATTAGTCAATCATTAGAAGAAATTGCAGGATCACCAACTAGCATCTCTGTAAATGGTGGGCTTTCCAAGTCTCCATTGTGGGTGCAAATTCTAGCAGATGTCTTTGGAAAAGAAATTCAGCTAGCAGATACTCATCATGGTGCAGCATGGGGAGCAGGGTGGACAGCGCTTGTTGCTATTGGAAAAGTAGATTCGTTTGAAGCGATTAAACAAAACATCCCCATTAACCAAGTTGTACAGCCGAATAAGAGTAATCATCAGCAATATCAGAAGGTCTTTATCCGTTATCAGCTGTTAGCAAAGGATATACAAAAATACTTCGAATAAAAATAGGTTGTGAAATAATGTTAGAGGATATTTTAAAACAGGTAGAAAAAGGCTTATTAACAGCAGAAGAAGCAAAGAAAAGGCTCGCTACCTTTGAAAATTTAGGCTTTGCCAAAGTAGACCATCATCGAACAAAGCGCCAAGGATTTCCTGAAGTGATTTTTGGGGAAGGAAAAGAGCCTGCACATATTATCGATATTTCCCGGGCAATGATGGCGAAAAATGAGAATATATTAGTTACTAGAGTCGAATTAGAAAAAGCACAGATTATTTTGGAGCATTTACCGAATTTTAGCTATGATCCAACAGCTCGGATATTGTTGATGAAAAATCATGAGGAAAGTGTTCATTATCAGGGATATATCTCGATAGTCTGTGCAGGAACATCCGATCTTCCCGTTGCAGAAGAGGCTGCTAAAACAGCTGAAGCATATGGAGTAGAAGTAAGACGCTTCTATGATGTTGGTGTCGCTGGTATTCATCGATTACTTGCACATATTGATGAGATAAGGAAGGCAACTGTTACGGTTGTAATAGCAGGCATGGAAGGAGCTCTACCTAGTGTTGTAGGTGGACTTGTTTCCCATCCAGTTATAGCAGTTCCAACTAGTATTGGATATGGGGCAAGCTTTAATGGGCTTTCCGCTCTCTTAACGATGCTAAATTCTTGTGCATCAGGAATAAGTGTTGTCAACATTGATAATGGATTTGGCGGAGCTTATAATGCGGTGATGATTCATCGGATAGCGAATCAAAATAACATTTAGATTCATCATAATGACAGATAGAGTGGGGATTATATGAGAAGCTTTCGTTTCATTTCAATTTTTTTAGTGATCATTTGTATGCTAGCAGCTTGCAGTCAAAAAGAAACGGCCCAGTCTAAGGAGGAACAACATAATCCAGAGACTTTAACATTAGCCATTGGCGGAGAACCTGAGGCAGGATTTGATCCAACAACTGGCTGGGGACGATATGGATCACCATTGTTCCAAAGCACGCTCTTAAAGCGAGATCAAGACCTTGAAATCACAACAGACCTAGCTAAAGATTATCAAGTATCAGGGGATGGCTTGCATTGGACGGTGCAGTTAAGAGAGGATGTCGTATTCTCTGATGGAGAAGAGCTTACAGCAGAGGATGTATCCTTTACATATGAAACAGCAATGCAGGCACAATCTGTGGTTGACTTGAGCAATCTAAAGAAGATTGAAGTAAAAAGCGAAGATGAAGTCGTTTTTCATCTAGAAAAACCTCAATCTACTTTTATCACAACATTACTAACACTCGGGATTGTCCCAAAGCATGCATATGGGAATGACTATGCTGAAAACCCTATCGGTACAGGACCTTACCAAATGGTGGAATGGCGCAAAGGCGAACAACTTATTGTTGAAAAAAATCCAAACTATTATGGGGAAGAACCAGAGTTTAAGAGGCTAACCTTTTTATTTATAGAAGAAGATCAAGCGCTTGCTGCAGCAAAAACAGGTATAGTTGATGTATTATCCGTCCCTGCAACTTTAGCTGAACAAAATATATCAGGAATGAACCGCCTTTCCTTTAAAAGTGTGGATAATCGAGGTGTGATGCTACCTATACCAGAGCCGTATGAGAACGAGGCAGGCGAAAGAGTAGGAAACGAGGTGACGAGTGATCTCTATATTCGTCAAGCGATGAACTATGCAGTCGATCGACAAGCAATCGTTGACGGTGTTTTAAATGGAGAAGGAACAAAATCCTTTTCCAGTGTGGATGGACTGCCTTGGGGTAATGAGGATGCAGTAGTGGAGTATGATGTAGAAAAAGCAAAACAGCTCATGCAAGAAGGTGGCTGGAAAAAGGGTACAGACGGAATCTATCAGAAAGACGAAATAAAAGCATCATTTACCTTATACTATCCAACAGGTGATCAACTCAGACAGTCTCTTTCATTAGTATTTGCAGAAATGATGAACGAATTCGGTATCGAGGTTAAGACCGAAGGAAAGAGCTGGAATGATTTAGAAAAGGTGATGCATGCCAATCCAGTTATGATGGGCTGGGGAAGTCATGATCCTGTTGAATTGTATTATTTATTTAGCTCAAAAATGCAAGGAGTCGAATATTATAATAGCAATTATTATGCTAATCAAACGATTGATCAATATTTTCAAAAAGCGATTCAGGAAACCTCCCAAGAAAAGGCTAATGAATATTGGAAAAAAATACAATGGGATGGAAAAACGGGGGTAAGTGCTAAAGGTGATGCACCATGGGTATGGCTCGTCAATATTCATCACATCTATTATGTGAAGGAAGGATTGGATATTGGAGATCAAAAGGTACAACCACATGGACACGGCTGGCCAATCACAGATTTTATTACAGAATGGAAATGGAAGAATTGACTAGAAATCTATCAATTTTTGTCGTAAAAAAAATAATTAGATTACTATTGCTACTTCTAGCTGTTAGTTTTATCACCTATCTACTCATTCGTCTATCGCCTATCGATCCAGTCCAAGCATATATTGGGGCAGATATGATGAAGGTTAGTCCAGAACAAAGAGCTGCTATTGAGGAATACTGGGGATTAAATGAATCGTTTATTAGCCAATATGTGCATTGGTTAGCTAGCGTGATAACTGGAGATTTTGGGACATCTTTCATTTATCGTACTCCTGTCCTTGATGTGATTGCTGACCGTTTTATTTCCTCTATCCTACTCCTGGCAGTTGCTTGGCTTTTGTCAGGGGTGATAGGATTATTGCTAGGGGCTGTTGCGGCTATGAAGCAAGGAAGTAAAACGGATCACTTCATAAGGGGTTATTGTTATTTACTTCTCTCAACTCCTAGTTTCTGGCTCGGGCTACTATTGCTGATGATCTTTTCCGTATGGCTTGACTGGTTCCCGATTGGGCTAAGTGCCCCAGTTGGTATAACGACAAGTGAAATAACTATAATGGATAGACTCTATCATGCTATATTACCAGCGATCACCTTAAGTATTATCGGTATTGCAAATGTTTGTTTACATACAAGGGAAAAAATGATCGATGTGTTAAAGCAACCTTACATACTTCAAGCACGAGCAAATGGCCTTAGTGGACTAGCTTTGTTCAAGCGACATGGTTTACGCAATATGATCCTACCAGCGATTTCAGTCCATTTTGCTTCATTTGGCGAGCTGTTTGGGGGAGCTGTGTTACTAGAGCAGGTTTTTAGTTATCCAGGTTTAGGGAAAGCGATCGTGGATGCTGGATTAAATGGGGATGTTCCATTATTGCTAGGAATAGTTGTGATAAGTGCTTGTTTTGTCTTTTTAGGGAATTTTTTGGCGGATATGTTTTATTCTCTGGTTGACCCTAGAATTCGTCGCGAAAAGGGGGAAGCTGGATTATGACTAGGAAATTTTGGGTACCTGCTATCATATTACTCCTATTTTTCCTTTTCCCTTTTTTGATCTCGGGGGAGAGGTTGTCGATTCATTTAATGGAGAAAAACCAAGCGCCAAGTTTTTCCCATTTGTTTGGAACTGACTGGCTTGGGCGTGATATGTTTTTTCGTACATGGAAGGCATTACAATTAAGTATTGGCATAGGGCTTTTAACGGCAATACTGTCAACAATTTGTAGTTTTTTTATGAGTACTCTCGCCATGCTTAATCAACCAATGGATCGAATAATTAGCTGGTTAGTAGACTTGTTTTTGAGTCTACCACATCTCGTTACATTGCTTCTCATCTCCTTTACACTTGGTGGGGGGATGAAAGGAGTAGTGATAGGGTTAGTTCTTACCCATTGGCCGAGCCTTACAAGGATCCTTCGCGCGGAAATGTTACAGCTTCAGCAAACCACCTATGTTCAAATGTCAAAAAAACTAGGAAAAGGCTTCTGGTGGAGAGCATGGCATCATTTTGTTCCACATATATTACCTCAAATGCTTGTAGGAATTACGGTGATTTTTCCTCATGCGATATTGCACGAAGCTTCTATTACGTTTCTTGGATTTGGACTATCAGCAGAACAACCAGCTATTGGCATTATCCTTTCAGAATCGATGCAATACTTATCCTCTGGGATGTGGTGGCTCGCCTTTTTCCCTGGATTCGTATTATTAATAGTTATCGTGTTGTTTCAATTAACAGCTAAAGGTTTAAGAAATTCACTGGAAAAGGATTATAGCTATGGACAAATTACTAGAAATTAGGCAATTATCGATATTACACAAACCATCTAGTACAAGCTTATTACACCCTCTTCATTTGACGATACATAAGGGGGAGTCGATTGCACTAGTAGGTGCAAGCGGATCTGGAAAAAGCTTGATCGCTCAGAGTATTTTTCGTTTACTACCAGAAAACCTGAAGCAAAACGGGGAAATTTTTCTAGATGGTCTAGCGATTACCGACCAAACGGTTAGAAAAATGAGAGGGAATAAAATGATGTTGATCCCTCAATCGATTGATGCTTTGGATCCATTAATGAAGATAGGGAAACAACTAACCACATTAATGAATAAAGAAAAAAATGCTCAAAAGCTGGATACAATATTAGAATATTTAAATCTGGACCATACCGTATTAAATCGATACCCATTTGAAATATCTGGTGGTCAAAGAAGGAGAGTGCTAATAGCCATAGCTCTAATAAAAAGTGCTCCTCTATTGGTGGCAGATGAGCCAACACCAGGATTAGATGTAGACGCTCGTGAGGATATGCTAAGCTTGTTACAATCCTTAAAAACGAAAAATAATGGCATGCTAATCATTACACATGACTTCGATGCTGCATTGAAGATCGCCGATAAAATAGCGATTTTACGTGAGGGACAAATGGTTGAAATAGCTCCAATTCATGCCTTCTGTGGTAAAGGAGAGAAACTAAATCATTCCTATTCACGTCAATTATGGAATGCATTACCTGAAAATAGTTTTTGGGGGTATTCTCATGATTAGAACGAAGAATGTCTCCTATCAAACAAAAGCTGGAACACGGATACTTGATCATACAAATTGGGAATGGAAGTATGGCCAAAAGATTGGTTTAATGGGGAAAAGCGGTGCAGGAAAAACAACCCTTGCAAAAATTTTAGCTGGTTTTCTTCTACCATCTAGTGGTGAAGTGATTCCTCCAAAGGAAAGGGATGGAGTAGCTTCCATCCAATTAATTTGGCAACATCCAGAGCAAGCCGTTAATCCGAAGTGGCGTGTGAGAAAAATATTAGAGGAAGCAGGAGAGATCGATCAAGGATTACTCCAGCAGTTTAACATTCCAAGCGAATGGCTACAAAGATTTCCACAACAATTATCGGGTGGAGAGCTCCAACGAATATGTATTGTGCGATGTTTAATGGTTAATCCTTCCTATATTATCGCGGATGAAATGACATCCATGCTTGACCCGGTTTCACAAGCAGAAATTTGGAAACAATTCATGCATATTGTGGAAGCGAACAATACAGGATTGCTCGTTATTAGTCATGAAAGAAAGCTTCTCGAACGAATAACAGATCACATTCTAGATATAGAGGAATTACAAGGTTAATAGAAATAAAGTAGGATATTTTCAAATAATTTGAAACTATTTTTGTGTTTTATTCGTAAATAACTATTAATTGGTGGAATCAACTACCATTTTACCTTGATTATTTTCTATATCCAGCTATAATGAAAATAGCTATATTGTAAAACAAGATAGCGGGGAAGTTGTGTAGGAGGGAGTACTTTAATGAGAAATGAACCAAAAGAACGTATTGCGCTAGATGCGATGAAAGCATGGAAAATAACAGCACACCTTGTTACAGTGATTGCCATATTATTTGCCATTGCAGCACTTGTAATAGCTTATTATGTTGAGTTTATTCCTTATTGGATTGGAATCATATTGCTTGTTGCTTCGATTATTTTGTGGGTTGTTTCGGCATGGATTATTCCGAAATTGAGATGGAGAAGATGGCGTTATGAAATCTTTGATCAAGAGATTTATATTCAACATGGTATTTTAATTGTAACTAGAACGATAGTTCCAATGATTCGTGTTCAGCATGTGGATACAAAGCAGGGCCCCATTTTAAAGAAATATGGGTTGTCTACCTTGCAAATTTCGACAGCTGCTACGACACATGAAATTCCGGCACTTCTTGAAGAAGAAGCGTCTGATCTGAGAGATCAAATTTCTGAATTAGCAAGGGTGGAACAAGATGATGTCTAATCCGAAGCGTCTTCATCCTGCTGCCATGATCTTTTCTGTTATTCATTCCATCAAAACATCTATTTTTAGTTTGTTACCTATTGTCATTTTGGCAATTGGGGAAGCGAAATGGATTTATGTTGTCATTGCAGCAGGCGCACTTGTAACTATCATTATTATTTCTAGTATTTTGTCTTGGTTGCGCTATACTTATCAATTAGAAGAAGATCAAATTAGAATCGAACAAGGTGTCCTAATAAGAAAAAAACGTACGATATCCAAGCATCGAATCCAATCGATTGATTTATCACAAAATATTATTCATCGTATATTTGGACTAACGAAGGTGCAAATCGAAACAGCTGGTAATGATCATAAGATCGATGCAACACTTCATGCCGTAACAATGGATGAAGGGAAAATGGTTCACGACCAGTTGAAGTATAATCAGGTACCGAAGGACATAGAGGTAGACACGAACGAACATCCAGAGGATGAAAAAAAGCATCCATCTCGAAAAATAACGCCAAAGGCACTGATTATTGCAGGCTCTACATCTGGTAGCTTTGGAGTGATTTTAGGGTTAATAGGTTTAGGATTTTCAGAGATTGAAAGCATTATTCCAGATCGTTATTATAATCATGCGACAGACTGGGTGTTCTCACAAGCGATCCAAATATTGATTTTGTTAGCTATTGTGGCATTGATTATTTTATGGTTACTGGGAATTTTAGTAACATTGATCCAATACTGGGATTTTACGATTACTCGCTATGAAAAAGAACTGTTTATAACAAGAGGACTTCTCGAAAAGAAACAATCAACCATCCCATTGAAAAGAATTCAAGCAGTGGGTGTAGTTGAAACGATCATTCATCAACCACTTGGCCTTGCAAAAATATATGTAGATATAGCAAGTGGAGAGATGGGTTCAGACTCAGAGATGCATACTGTGTTATTTCCACTTATAAGAAAAAGTGAAGTGCAGAACTTTTTACGAGAGCTCTTACCAGAATATGAGTACAATATCGATCAATGGATTTCTTTACCTAAGCGTGCATTACCGTATTATTTATTCCGTTTGGCTATCCTTCCACTCATTGTAACGATTGTCTTTTATTTTACTTTAACGGACTGGGCTTATATTCCATTGATTGTGACGATATTGGCATGTTTGCTTGCCTATTTTCAATATAAAACAATTGGTTACGAGATTAAGGGAGAGCACTTATTTATTCGAAATCGAGACCTAAGTAAGGATACGATCATAGTCAAACATAGAAGATTACAAGCAATGAAGAAAAAACAACATTTTATTCAAAAAAAGCAAAACCTTGCATCACTAGATACAGCCATTCTAAACAAATTTTTAGGTAGGCATTTTATTGTCCGAGATCTAGAACAAGAAGATGTCGACAAAATATCAGATTGGTATTCTTACCAAAAAAATCGCTCTAACCTCTAGAGCGATTTTTTTCATGTTAAGGATGACAGTAATATTCCTTTATGTAGCTTGTAAAATATAATGAGGAGTATTTAAATATTGACTGTTTTTTAGATTAAGAGTAACATGTTTCGTGCGAGAAACATTTTGTGATTTAGGCATATATTAGGATTAGTTGACTACATTTTATGTTGAAAGGGTGTTTAGCTGTCATGGGTGAAGTGGATGGTTTTATGTTTGCGTTTGGTCTAACATTATTTGCTGGTTTGGCAACAGGTGTTGGTAGTTTATTAGCTTTTTTCACATCTAATACGAATACCAAATTTTTGTCGTGGGCGTTAGGATTTTCAGCAGGTGTCATGATTTATGTTTCCATGATAGAAATCTTCTTTAAAGCACAGGATGCCTTGATTAATGCAAGTGGTGATGTAATGGGCCATTGGCTAACCGTTATCGGTTTTTTTGGTGGAATGGTTCTTATTGCGTTAATTGATAAATTTATTCCTTCCCATGGAAATCCTCATAATATTAAAAAAGTAGAGGAGATGGATAAAAAAAGTTCGGCTAATGGGGATGGAGCCTTATTAAAAATGGGGACTTTCACAGCTTTAGCCATTGCCATTCATAACTTTCCAGAGGGAATTGCCACATTTACTGCAGCTTTACAAGACCCGGGCTTGGGGATAGCGATCGCTATCGCCATTGCGATTCATAATATACCAGAAGGGATCGCTGTCGCTGTACCGATCTATTTTTCAACAGGTGATAGGAAGAAAGCTTTTAAATTATCTTTTTTATCAGGACTTGCAGAACCAATCGGAGCAATAGTGGCATTTCTATTCCTTATGCCATTCTTAAATGATATGATGTTTGGTTTAATATTCGCTGGTGTTGCTGGGATAATGGTGTTTATTTCGTTAGATGAATTGCTTCCTGCTGCCAAAAAATATGATGAAGCTCATAAATCCATTTATGGTTTAATCTCAGGGATGGCCGTTATGGCATTAAGCCTATTATTATTTATATAAGAAATAAACGGGGAGTTTTCCCCGTTTATCGCACTAACCATCGGATTATTTTCTAATCATTTTAACAATGAATACGATTAATGCTATGACCAGTAGTATATGAATGAGACCACCAGCAAATTCAAAGAGAAAACCAAGTAGCCACACAAGTAATAGAATACCAATAATTGTCCAAATCATGGTGTTCACTCCTTTGGTTTATTTGTTAACAATATGTTACCCTACATCAGGTGATTTAAACTTTTTCTAAAAAAATATTGCAATCTAATAGAC
>JACYYK010007506.1_pt1 | contig 58557 bp, 60 predicted proteins | sample 8236871 | NCBI WGS metagenome assembly JACYYK01 (sample SAMN14103087, study PRJNA606662) | landfill metagenome | isolation source: landfill solid waste inoculated with endophyte fungus Paravalsa indica | place: India:New Delhi, Okhla landfill site | collected 2017-11-05 | reverse complement strand
GTTCGTCTTTTTCTTTTGATTATACGGCGATTTATTTTTTTCTCCATAGCATATAAATACCGATAGTAATTAATAATAATGGCCAAAATCTTTCGATAAACACCATACCTTCATGAATCCAGCTAAACCAACTCGGCTTATTGTCCACATACACGGCAAATACCGCAATGGCTAATAGAATTAAACCAGGTAAAAGCCCTGTTTTTGTTTTAAAATATCGGATAAGAAACGCGATCGAAATAATAAAAGGGTAAACGCCCCAGTGGTCAATCCAAAACGGATAGTGATTCAAACCATGGAAGTGAATTCCAAGGCCTAATAATATGACACCAGGTACCACACTACTAAAATCCTTTGCTCGAAAGGAATAAATTAGGAAAGCAGCTCCAAGTAATATGAGTAAGGTTGGCCAAGAATAAAAATCAGTAAGGATAGGTAATTTTAGTTCTCTTAATAAAAAGAAAATACCTATTCCAATAAACAAATATGCAACTAAGCCATTCTTTTTCAACTAAATCGCTCCTAGATTAAAATAATTATTAATTTAGATTAATTTCTTGCTTATATGTCTTGGTTATGTTAAAGTACTATTGACAAAAGAGATGAATGGAACAAACAAAGTATATTTTAACATACTTTATTCTAACACTGTTCATAATTTCATCACGATTTAATAAAAAATTCATGTTATACTAACAATATGTGTATAGGTGTTTGTTTTTCTTTTTTTTGGGGGTAGATGAATGTGCATATTTTAACAGCAGGGATAAATTATAAAACAGCTCCTGTTGAAGTGCGCGAAATGCTAGCTTTTCGTGAAGAGCAACTTGTAGAAGCAATGACAGAATTAAAGGGACGTAAAAGCATTTTGGAAAATGTAATTATTTCTACATGTAATCGGACGGAAATCTATGCAGTCGTTGATCAACTTCATACAGGGCGACATTTCATTAAACAATTTCTAGCAGATTGGTTCGATTTGGATAAGGAGTCTTTTACTCCACACTTGGTTTTTTATGAAAATGAAGCAGCAGTGGAACATTTATTTCGACTTAGCTGTGGCTTAGAATCGATGATTATGGGAGAGACACAGATTCTTGGCCAAGTGAAACAGATGTTTCTAAAAGCTCAAGAAGTTGAAATGACTGGTACCATTCTAAACGAAGTATTTAAACAAGCTATTACCATTGGAAAGCGAAGTCAAAGGGAAACCAATATTAATGATAATGCTGTTTCTGTTAGCTATGCTGCGGTAGAGTTGGCGAAGAAAATATTCTCCGATCTTACAGATAAACGTGTGGTTATCATAGGTGCAGGTAAAATGGGAGAGCTAGCAGCCAAAAATATTTATGGATCAGGTGTTAAGCAAGTAACGGTTGTGAACCGGACGATTGAAAAGGCAACTCAGCTTGCAGAGCAGTTTGATGGCGTTGCAAAGCCGACTAGTCAATTAAATGACATTCTATTAGATGCTGATATTGTGATTAGTTCAACAGGATCCAATGATTTTATCATTTCAAAAGAGGCGTACCAACAAATTGAAAAGAGAAGAAAGGGACGTCCGTTATTCTTAGTGGATATTGCCGTTCCCCGTGATTTAGATCCAGATCTTGCTCAATTAGATAATGTCTTTTTATATGATATCGATGATTTACAAAATGTTGTAGATGCTAATCTCGAAGCGAGAAAAGAAGCTGCTGAGGAGATTGAAATATGGATTGAAGAAGAGATAATCGCTTTCCGTACATGGCTACAAACGCTTGGAGTTGTTCCTATTATTACAGCATTGCGAGAGCAAGCACTTACTATTCAGAAGGATACAATGCAAAGCATTGAGCGAAAAATGCCAAATTTAACTGATAGAGAGAGAAAAGTGTTAAATAAACATACAAAAAGTATTGTGAATCAAATGTTAAAACAGCCAATACTTCAAGCGAAAGAATTAGCAGGACAGAAAAACTCAGAAGAAGCACTTGCCTTATTTACGAAAATATTTAATCTAGAAGAGAAAGTGATTCCTAAGACAGAACAAGAAGAAAAGGTAATTTCATTTGATAAAAATAATGAAAAGTCATACCAAAAATTACAAAATGTTTCTACACATTAAAAGGATGGTATTCCTTTATGTTTCCAGAAAGATTTATTCAAGAGGGCATGTTGCTCGCTTATGGAATTAGTGTCATTTTTTATTTTATAGATTTTTTGTATCACAACCAGAAAGCGAATCGGATTGCTTTCTGGTTCCTTGCGATGGTTTGGGTTATTCAAACCATCTTTTTGTTACAGGAAGTGATTCGCACATCATCGCTCCCTATTGGGACATTCAATGATGGATTATATACCTATGTGTGGATTATTGTTACTTTCTCATTAGTTGTACACCGATATTTTCATCTTGATTTATTTATGTTTTTTATAAGTGTCTTCGGCTTTTTGGTTATGGTTATTCATACAATAAGATCATTGCAAATCGTCGATTCATCTCAAATTCCAAGCATGTTAAACGAATTGCTTTATGCCCATATCGTTTTAGCGTTAATAGCCTATGGACTATTTACGGTATCGTTTATCATTGCCCTACTCTATTTTACTCAATACCGTTTACTAAAATGGAAAAAAGGTTATAAATGGTTAAAGAGATTAAGTGACCTAGAAGGACTTGAAAAAAAGTCGTTTCAATTAATTGTACTTTCTGAACCATTACTATTGTTGTCGATCATTTTAGGGGTCGTTTGGGCTTACAAGACCGGAACGGAATTCTATTGGGGGGATAGCAAGACCATTGGTTCCATTTTAGTTTTTTTGATCTATGCGCTATATTTATATATGCGTACAAAAGGAAACTATCGAGGGAAAAATATATTATTCGTCAACATAGTTTCTTTTTTACTACTATTAGTAAACTTTTTCTTGTTTACTACTTTATCTAACTTTCATATTTAATGACAGAAAAGAGGTTGTAATAAAATGCGAAAAATAGTCGTAGGATCTAGACGTAGTAATCTTGCTTTGACTCAATCTGAATGGGTCATTGATCAATTGAAAAAATATACTGGGGATCAATTTTCATTTGAAATAAAGAAAATTGTAACAAAAGGGGACCAAATTTTAAACGTGACTTTATCCAAGGTCGGTGGAAAAGGCCTTTTCGTAAAAGAGATTGAAAAAGCAATGTATGATCATGAAATTGATTTCGCTGTTCATAGTATGAAGGATATGCCAGCAGTTATGCCAGAGGGGCTTATTATAGGATCCATTCCTATGCGAGAAGATCATCGAGATGCGTTTATATCAAATGACCATATCCGATTAGAAGATCTCCCAGCTGGTTCTATAGTGGGAACAAGTAGTCTTCGAAGAGGATCACAAATATTAGCGGAACGTCCTGATCTAGAAATTAAATGGATAAGAGGAAATATTGAGACAAGATTGAGAAAATTAAAGGAAGAGAATTTTGATGCTATCATCCTAGCAGCGGCAGGCTTAAAGAGAATGGGGTGGGGAGAAGAGATGGTTACCCAATTCTTGGAGCCAGAAGTATGTGTGCCCGCAGTAGGACAAGGTGCTCTTGCCATTGAATGTCGGGAGGATGATCAGGAACTTATTGAATTATTGAAAAAAATAAATCATTCCTATACAGAAAAAACGGTAACAGCAGAAAGAACTTTTCTTCATTTACTGAATGGTGGATGTCAAGTCCCTATTGGTGGATATGCTTATCTAGACAACGATGAGGTTAATCTAACCGCTTTAGTAGCAAGTAGTGATGGCAAAACAGTTCTAAAAGAAGTGGTAACAGGAATTGATCCGGTTGAAGTAGGTAAAGAAGCTGCAGAGAGATTAAAGGCAAAGGGTGCTCAACAACTAGTAGATGAAGCGATAGAAAAGAATGAAAAGGAATGAGCAAAGCACTTAAAGGTAAAAAGCTTTTAATTACAAGAGAGGAGAAACAAGCTCAGCCATTAGTTGAGCTTGTTCAACACGCTGGTGCAGAACCATTTCTAGCACCTTTACTTCAGTTTCAGCCGATATACTCTAAAAACAATGAACAAGCTCTTAAAAAGATACAAGAACAGGTTGACTGGCTGTTTTTTACAAGTGCTAATACCGTTTATTTTTTTGAAGCTTACCGAAAACAATTAGGTTTAACCTTTAGTCAGAAAATAGCTGCCGTCGGGGTGAAAACTAGTCACGCTCTTATGGAATATGGATATACTGTTCATTTTCAACCATCCATTTATAGTGGTGCGGTGATGGTCCCAGAATTTATTAATAAATTCGGAAAAGAACAAAAGATAGCATTGATCGGTGGAGAAAGTGCGAGAGATGAAATCCCGGATTTACTACAAAAAAATCACGTTTCCTTTCAACAGGTGGCTATTTATCGTACAATGAAAAATGATGCGGGAAGAAAAAAGTTAAGGTATGCTTTAAAGCAGGAAATGGATGCATGTTTATTTACGAGTCCCTCAACTGTAAAGACTTTTATCGAATTTGCTGATGCTTATTACTTAGAAAAGACGAAAAAGGAAACACTTGCTGTTGCCATTGGACTTACAACAGCAACAGAGCTAAAGAAACAAGGATTCCAACATGTTATTTATCCACAGAAATATACGATTGAGGCGATGGTAGAGCAATTAGTTGCTTACCTCCAAAACGAAAGGACGAAAAAAGAATGACTATGAACGAATTTGACCGCCATAGAAGATTACGTAAATCTGCTACGTTAAGATCATTAGTAAGAGAAACGAAGTTAAATACATCTGATCTAGTATATCCCTTGTTTATCGTAGAAGGTGAAACAATAAAGAGTGAAGTAAGCTCGATGCCTGGTGTATTTCAAATTTCGTTAGATTATTTAGATGAAGAAATAGATGAACTTCTTACGCTTGGCATACCAGCTGTTCTCTTATTTGGAATTCCAAAGGAGAAGGATGAAGTTGGCTCTGGAGCTTATGATCCACATGGTATCGTGCAGAAAGCCATTCGCCAAATTAAACAAAAAACAGATAAATTATTAGTGATAGCAGACACCTGTTTATGTGAATATACTTCTCACGGTCATTGTGGTGTCATTCATGATCATGATGTAGATAACGATAAGTCATTGCCGTTACATGTAAAAACAGCCGTAACTCAGGCAGAAGCAGGAGCGGACATTATTGCACCATCGAACATGATGGACGGTTTTGTAACAGAGATACGAAAAGGCTTAGATGAGGCAGGTTTCTGTGAGATACCTATTATGTCGTATGCTGTGAAATATGCCTCCGCATTCTATGGCCCATTTCGTGATGCAGCAGATAGTACTCCACAATTTGGCGACCGAAAAACCTATCAGATGGATCCTGCCAATCGTCTTGAGGCGATGCGTGAAGCACAATCAGATATAGAAGAAGGAGCGGATTTTATTATCGTAAAACCGGCTTTGTCCTATATGGATATTATTCGGGAAATGAGAAATGCCCATCCCGTTCCTGTCGTGGCTTATAATGTTAGTGGAGAGTATTCTATGATTAAGGCTGCTAGTTTAAATGGCTGGATAGATGAAAAAGCGGTTGTCATAGAAAAATTAACAAGTATGAAAAGAGCAGGGGCAGATATTATCATTACGTATTTTGCAAAAGATGTTGCAGAATGGTTACAAGAAAAATCCTAATAGAGATGAAAGGGGATCCTCATTATGCTACAAAATCAAAAATCAGTAGATGCTTACAAAGAAGCAGTAGATTTAATGCCTGGTGGTGTAAATTCTCCTGTTAGAGCTTTTAAATCAGTGGGAATGAATCCGATTTTTATGGATCACGGTAAAGGTTCCAAAATTTATGACATTGATGGAAATGAATATATTGATTATGTTCTAAGCTGGGGTCCATTAATACTAGGACATGCTCATGAAGGTGTTGTTCAAAAATTAAAGGAGGTAGCAGAGAAAGGAACTAGCTTCGGTGCTCCAACACTGTTAGAAAATGAATTAGCTCAGTTAGTAATTGATCGCGTTCCATCTATCGAGATGGTTCGAATGGTTAATTCTGGAACAGAAGCTACCATGAGTGCATTACGATTAGCACGAGGCTATACAGGGCGTAATATTATTTTGAAATTTGAAGGTAATTACCATGGCCATGGAGATTCTTTATTAATAAAAGCAGGTTCTGGTGTGGCAACCTTAGGCTTACCAGATAGTCCAGGAGTGCCTGAAAGTGTTGCCAAACATACCATTACAGTCCCTTATAATGATATAGAAAGTCTGAAATATGCCTTCAATGAATTTGGAAAGGACATAGCGGCAGTGATTGTAGAGCCAGTGTCGGGTAATATGGGAGTCGTTCCACCGAAAGGCGATTTCCTTCAAGAATTGAGAAAAATAACAACAGAAAATGGCAGTCTATTAATTTTTGATGAGGTCATGACAGGATTTCGTGTCGGATTTCATTGTGCACAGGGATACTTTGGTGTGACACCTGATTTAACCTGTTTAGGAAAGGTTATTGGTGGAGGGCTACCGGTAGGTGCATATGGTGGAAAGCGTGACATAATGGAGTCCGTTGCACCTGTTGGAGATATTTATCAGGCAGGTACTCTTTCAGGGAACCCACTTGCTATGACAGCTGGCCTCGAAACATTAAAGGCAATGGATAAGGATGCCTATAAAGCAATTAATCAGAAGGTCGACCGGCTTGTGACAGGTTACAAGGAAGCTGCGGAGAAATATAAGCTTAATCTTCAAATTAATCGAGCTGGCTCTATGGTAGGCGTGTTTTTTGCTGATCAACAAGTTGTTGATTATGCTACTTCTTCTCGTTCAGATCTCGATCAATTTGCAAGCTATTATCGTACAATGGCAGAAGAGGGAATCTTCCTACCACCTTCCCAATTCGAAGGTTTGTTCCTTTCCACTGCACATACCGATGAAGACATAGAAAAAACTATTCAAGCTGCTGAAAAAGCATTTTCTAAATTATAACGATTATATGAAGAGTTGTTTTAAAAAAGGTGCCTTATCGAGGGAGGGCCACTTACTTTAGAACAACTCTTTTTCATGGTTATCTTTACTTGGATGGACGTTTAGGGAAATTCAAGATATAAAAGATCAATCAACTTCTTCATAATCTCGATTCCTTCTTCATATATTTTAAGAGAGATAGCTAGTTCGCTAATCGTATATGGAAGGGGGAACCGAGTTGGGTGAGGTATTTACATTCAATATTAATGAGAAAATCTCATTTCAAGATCAACCTTTAATGAAGGAAATGTTAGGTATTGGGCTAGAGCCTGTTATCTCTATTCAGGAATTAGGGGAAAGCTTGTCTGTTCGTGGAGTGATGGAACTAAAAGGTGAATACATTCAGACAGATCAACAAGAGGTTAGAGCGGAGGAACTAGAATATCAAGGTAACAAGGTAGAACGGGTGGAGCCAATTTCAGATGAGACTTGCGAATTTTTTCACAAATTTATAATGGATATAACGATTCCGATGGAAAGAATTGCTTCCATGGAGGATGTTGCAGTGGAGGTAGACCATTTTGATTATGTGTTGAATTCACCAGGATCGATAAATGTGGAAGCTGTTCTGGCGATTCATGGTTTAACAGAAGAAGCTGTGATTGTTGAAAGGGACCCAGAGGAAGAGTTAGTTAGATATGACGCTGAAGCGGAGTCGGACTATTCATTACGTGAAGAGGAGCAATTTCAGTTCACCGTTAATCAAGAAGCAAACCTTCAACAGGAAGAAGACAATGTCATTCCATTGACAGAGAGTAGTGAAACAACTTCTGAGAGTGAGGAACCTGTGATGGAACGTGAAGAAGTTCATGAGGAAAATGTTTGGGAAGAAAGTCATCGTGAAGAAGTGGAGCAAGAAGAGGTAGTTGATGAATATGAAGTGGAAGATGAACAATCATTAGAGGACGACGAAAGAGAAGAAGAGAAGATACATGTTCAAGGTAGATCAGAAGGCGTGGATGATACTTCTTATCTGTTAAATATTTTCTCGGAAGAAGAGGAAGCTACTAGCTATTCAAAATTGAAATTATATATTGTACAGCCAGAGGACCAAATGCATACTATTGCCGAGCGATATGATGTCTCTCCACGACAGATCATGCGAACGAATCATTTAGAAGATGAAGATGTTACCTCCGGACAACTCATTTATATTCCAATTACTTCAGATGAATAACGATAAAAATCCCTTGGTCATTTTGAAGCAAGGGATTTTTTTACTATAAGAATAATATTTTATTAAAGATATTTGTAAAACTTCGGCTCCCACTATGGGACGAGGCAGATACTTTCGTTTTCCTAACATTTATTAATGATGAGGAGTGTATGTAAGTGATAGATCTTCAACCCGTTCTTGATGCATATCAAATAATACCAACTAAAGTGGAAAAAGTGACAGATCGTGTTTTTAAAATTCATACAAATTATCGGATTTACGCATTAAAACATACTTCTTTATCTGATCAACAGCTTGGTCACTGGCAGGCGGTACATCATTTTCTCGATCAACGAAAGGTGCTTGGGTTTCTTCCTGTTTTTTTCACTGTAGCAGGAGATCCTTTTGTTACAAATCAACAATCCATTTTTTATCTGATGCCTTGGGTAGAATCATTTCCACATGAGCGACCAACAGATGAGTGGACATCCTTTTTTCATGCATTGGGAAAATTACATGCTAGTACATTGCAGTTGATTGAATTAGATCAGCAAAAACAAAATCAAGCAGAGTACCAAGCATATTTCCATAGTGAAATGAAACGAAATAGTGATGAGCTACTACAATATATTCGTTTATTTGAAGCAAAACGTTTTATGTCACCAGTTGAATTACAAGCTTGCATGTATTATCGGGATATGGAATGGGTATTAGAAGAAACGGAGAAATGGCAGCAAGTATATCTTGATGCTCTAGAAAAATCGGATAAGACCAGTATTGTGTTATGTCATGGGAACCTAGACCCTACCCACTATATCATGACAAACAATCAAACATATTTCTTGAACTGGGAGCATGCTCAGATGGCTTCACCTGTACATGATCTTATCAGTTTTTTATTATTTAACTTTCAATACCATGATTGTCAGATAAACAAATTAAAGGAAGGACTTCGCATTTATTTTCAATATATTCCATTTGGCGATCTGGAAAAAAGTCAACTAGCATTACAATTATTATCTATGGAAAAATATATGCATTGCTTAAAAGCTCACAACACCCCGAATAAACAAACAGTTATATATGAATCGATTCGATTTGAGAAGGAATATCGTAAGCTCTTGTTCTCGATTCAGCTTTCAGAAGACCTATTTTCGACGATCCAGCAGGTGGAGATGGATTAGATCCATTCCAAATGGAAGGCAATTAAAATACAAAGTAAAATACCTAGAAGGAGTACATCGAATGTCGTGGGGATAAATATTGTACGAATACCTTGGAAAATTACAATCGGAACAATGCAACGCTGACAAACAATGATACATTCTCGTGCCCATGGAGGTAACTTATATCGATAATATCGTCCCATATTCTCACCTCACTAGATTAGTCTTATCATTATATGCACGGATTCCAATAAAAGTGAGGGAATTAGCAACTTTTATCACGATTCTTTGTGCTATTCTAATTAGTCGAAGCTGATTTGGCTAGCAACGAACGTAAAATAGCAAATAAATTCTTTCAAAAAACAGTTTTTTTTGCAGGATTTTGCCAATTTTTATAGAATATATATAAGATAGTTCCTCTACTTAGGCAAAAGAGATTGTTGAATAGCTAGGGGTGTACAATTTTAATATTGGTAATGAATATAAATAGAAAACCAATATTGGAGACATCATCGTGTCCGTTATCATGATTATGTTACACATGAGAAGCAAATAGTATATAGGTCAATAAAGTGAGAGTTCCATTCGTGTTTTTTCAACCTTCACTGATGGGTTAGTGCTGGTATAAAGAGAGTGGAGAACAAAGTATCCAATTGTTCCGAATGTCCTTAGTCTACTTTAGATACTATTATCTTTAAGCTGAGACATAAAGAAAATCGAGGAGAGACTTTTGGTTAAATCAGGCCTACTCGATAGTTTGGATGCTAGTGAATTCTCACTTTATTAGAAATTATCATTTTGTAGTAGAAGTACTATTTACTATTAATTATCTCAGAAAAAGGCAAACCTATCGTAAGGTAGGGACGCAAAGTTACAGATCCTAAAGCACAACTGCAAACGGATGGCTGTGCTGCCTGGAATACAGATTTGTATTTTAGGAGGAATTAGAATTGAATAGCAAGGGATTAAACATGGATTACGAGTGGGTTTACTTATTGTTAAAAGCAAAAGAGCAAGGATATACGATAACCGAAATAAAGGCATTTATTGATAGAGAAAAAAAGAAAAATGTGCATGATTCATGATGGTGATATGATTTAATTGATCAGAAATACGGACACTTTACTCATAGACTATTCTGGGCTACGGCTCAAATAGTCTCTTTTTTACATTTGGAAATTATAAAATTTTTGCAGGAAGAAATGCGACAAAGCGAGAATTTTGAAGACTAAAGTATAAGAAAAGTTTAACGCATCCGCTAAAGGGACATGCGAATGCGAGTTTTTCTAATATCGATCAAGTAATGAAACCTTGGACATAATTAGACGTTATTTTTTCCATTTGTTATACTAAGTTTAGATAATTGGTAAATGATACATATAAATTGAATTAGTAACACAATCTATATTTGTTATCATTTAATTTATTGGAGAAGGGATGAATTTTATGTCGACAACGACACCACATATTGTGGTATTAGGTGCAGGCTATGCAGGTATGATGACAACGAAAAGATTGATCCAACAACTAGCTCCACATGAGGCACAGATCACTCTTGTAAACAAGCACAACTATCATTATCAAACAACCTGGTTACATGAAGTGGCAGCAGGAACAATAGATGTCAATCGTTCACGTATTATGATTTCTGATGTGATTAACACGAAACGAGTTCATCTTGTCCAAGATACGGTTGAACGGATAAAAGCGGATGAAAAAAAGGTTCTATTGCAAAATGGCGAACTTGATTATGATTACTTAGTGATTGGATTAGGATTTGAAAAAGCGACATTTGGCATTCCTGGAATGGATGAGCATGCTTTTTCTATACAGTCTGTGGATACAAGCCGTATGATCCGTGATCATATTGAATATCAATTTTCTAGATATAAAACAGAAGATAACCCTAGTGATGATATATTAACCATCATCGTTGGCGGAGCCGGCTTTACTGGAATAGAATTTGTCGGGGAATTAGCCGAACGTATTCCGGTACTATGCAAGAAATATGATATTCCCCGTAAAAAAGTGAAAATCATTAATATTGAAGCAACTCCTACTATATTGCCAAATTTTGATGAAGAATTGTTAGAATATGCACAACGCTCCCTTAAAGCTAGAGGAGTCCAATTTAGGCTAGGAACCATGATTAAGGAAGTAAAAAAAGATGCGGTCATTGTTGGAGACGATATGGAAGAAATCAAAGCCGGAACCTTTGTATGGACTGGTGGAGTACAGGCAAATCGCATTGTCGGGGAATCAGGCTTTGAGTTAACAAAAGGAAAAGTCAATGTGGATACGATGTTAAGAGCACCGGGACATGATGATGTCTTTATTCTTGGAGATTGCGCATGGGTGATGAACAAGGATACCGGTCGTCCGTATCCACCAACTGCTCAAATTGCGATTCAAGAAGCAGATGTTTGTGCTCATAATATTAAAACAATGATTCAAGGTGGTACATTACGAGAATTCACCTTTGATGATAAGGGAACGGTTGCTTCACTTGGTGGATCAGAAGCGATGGGTACAGTATTCGATGGTCATAAACTTTATGGATTACAAGCGAAAGTAATGAAGCATGTGATAGATGACCGCTATTTATTTTTACTTGGAGGTCCTGGATTAGTATTGAAAAAAGGAAAGTTCCGACCATTTTAGTAAGGAGGTAGAAGTGATGAAAAACACTTTATTCTATACATTGCTAACTATTATTGCAACGATTTTTTATGTTCTTGTTTCCAGAAAATTAGAGGATAAAAGAGATTTTCGTTAGTATAAATTTGCGGGAGTAGGTGTTTAACGTAGACATCTACTCCCTTACATTTTTTTGCACCATTGCAGCATACTAAATGTTTAAAGGAGGTGTGTCCATTGTTTATGCTTAATAACGTAGTATTCCGAGATATTTTACATATTGATAAGCTAGAAATTCCTGATCGTAAAGTAATCTGTCTATTTGGGGAGAGTGGTAGTGGAAAGTCTACTTTATTAAAAATGTTAAATGGATTATTGACCCATGATCATGGGGAGATCTTGTTTCAGAACCAATCGATACTAGAATATAACCCAATAGAGCTTAGAAGAAAAGTGGTGATGTTGGGACAAGATCCTATTATGTTTGAGGGGACGGTTCGAGATAATTTATTGATTGGACTGGATTTTTCTGAGCGTGAAAGGGTAGAGGATGCGAAGCTGCTCAATTTGTTAAAAGAGCTGGAATTAAGTAAATCATTGGATGATGAAGCAGATAAATTATCAGGTGGTGAGAAGCAAAGAGTTGCGTTTGCGAGAATCTTATTAATGGATGCTGTCATCTACCTTTTGGATGAGCCAACCTCAGCACTCGATGAAGGGACCGAACACAAAGTAATGGATTTTATGATACATCGTGTACAACAAAATCAATTAACCGCTATATTCGTTACCCATTCAAAAGAGGTAGCAGAACAATATGCAGATCAAATCATCTACATGGAGGATATAAATAAGAAGGAGGTGATTTCATCATGAATAAGATGATGGATATCACTCTTTGGCAATTGATTTCTGCTTATATTTTCATGGTTCTATTACTTGTTATTGTTCGTTGGCGTAGGATTCCTCGAGAAAAGGAAATTGTTATTGCGACATTTAGAATGACAATCCAGCTCGTGCTTGTGGGCTATGTTCTCGTTTTTATATTCGAAAATGAGAACTGGATCTATTCTATTCTGGTTCTAATGTTAATGGAGATTTTTGCAGTTTATAATATTTATAAGCGTACTAAAATGCCTCTTACAAAAAATCTGAAGAAGATTATTGCGATTGCTATGATTGTTGGTACACTCTTCTCGTTTTTATATTTTGATTTTATTGTTGTACAATTTTCACCATGGTATGATCCCCGTTATTTCATTCCAATTGCTGGAATGTTAATAGGTAATTCAATGACGGGTATTACATTAGGCGTAAGTGCTCTTTTAGAAGGCTTTCGTTCACGAAAAAAAGAAATTGAGGCAGCTTTAATGCTTGGAGCAACACCAAGTAAAGCTTCCAAAAGAATGGTGAACAATGCCTTTGATTCAGCAATCTTGCCGACAATAAACAATATGGTTGGGATGGGTATTGTTTTTTTACCTGGAATGATGACAGGGGTCATTTTATCTGGGGCAAGCCCGTTAGATGCGATCAAATACCAGATTGCGATAATGCTCGGTATTACAGGTAGCGTTTCTTTGTCAGTAATTATCTTCCTATATTTCGGATTTAAAACCTTTTTTAACAAAAGGGCACAGCTTGAATTATAAAATATTTTTACTCCCTCACCTATGTACTGTGATAATTATCCTTGACGAAATGACGCTTTTTTGGATAAAATAACATATAATATATGACACCATTATTTGATGGAGTTAAATGTGATGATGAGGAAGAGTATTTCATGCTTATCGTACAAGAGAGGAAAGTCCATTGGCTGAAAGATTTTCTCGATAAAAGGTGAAAGAAGGTAGCCTCTGATGCAGCTCTACTGAACGAGTAGTAGGTAAAGCCGGGTGAACCGTTATCTCTTTAAGAAGTTGTATAGGCTTATTGCTTATAAACAAAGGTGGTACCGCGGAAATCAAACCTTTTCGTCCTTTTTACTAGGATGAAAAGGTTTTTTTGATTCCTATATCATAGAAACTGGAAATAACAAGGAGGAAATTATATGGCTGATCAACAGGAAGTGAATTTACCACCAAAGTATGATCCCACTACAGTAGAAAAAGGTCGTTATCAATATTGGGTGGATGGTAAATTCTTTGAGGCTGAAAGAAATCCAAAGAAAGACCCATTTACGATTGTCATCCCACCACCAAACGTTACAGGAAAACTACACATTGGTCATGCTTGGGATACCACATTACAGGATATTATTACAAGGATAAAGCGTATGCAAGGATATGATGTTCTATATTTACCTGGAATGGACCATGCTGGAATTGCTACACAAGCAAAGGTAGAGGAGAAGCTTCGTGAAGAAGGAGTTAGTCGCTATGATCTAGGGCGTGAGAAGTTCTTAGAAAAGGCATGGGATTGGAAGGAAGAATATGCAAGCTTTATCCGAGAGCAGTGGTCGAAACTGGGATTAGGACTTGATTATTCCCGTGAACGATTTACTCTTGATCAAGGCTTATCAGATGCAGTAAAAGAAGTGTTTGTTAAGTTGTATGAGAAGGATTTAATTTATCGTGGAGAGTATATCATTAACTGGGACCCACAGACAAAGACCGCTCTTTCAGATATTGAAGTTATCTATAAAGATGTCCAAGGCTATTTCTATCATATGAGATATCCACTAGCCGATGGTTCAGGACATATTGAAATTGCCACAACTCGTCCTGAGACAATGCTTGGAGATACAGCTGTAGCCGTTCATCCAGAAGATGAGCGATACAAGCATTTAATTGGTAAAAAAGTTAAGCTTCCGATCGTTGGACGCGAAATAGAAATCGTTGCAGATGATTATGTGGATAGGGAATTTGGTTCCGGTGCTGTAAAAATCACGCCCGCCCATGATCCGAATGATTTTGAGATCGGAAATCGTCATAATCTTGCACGTATTTTGGTTATGAATGAAGATGGGACGATGAACGAAAATGCTGGTAAATATCAAGGAATGGATCGCTTTGAATGCCGGAAGCAGATTGTTAATGACCTTCAGGAGCAGGGGGTATTATTTGAAATAGAAGAACATATGCATTCAGTTGGGCATTCTGAACGAAGTGGTGCCGTTGTGGAACCTTACCTTTCAACACAATGGTTTGTGAATATGCAGCCATTAGCAGATGCAGCACTAGAATTACAAAAGAACAGTGATGAAAAAGTCCACTTTGTCCCAGCTCGTTTTGAAAAAACCTATTTAAGATGGATGGAAAATATTCGTGATTGGTGTATTTCTCGACAATTATGGTGGGGCCACCGGATTCCTGCTTGGTATCATAAGGAGACTGGAGAGGTCTACGTAGGGAAAAAAGCACCTGAAGATATCGAGAATTGGGAACAAGACACAGATGTGTTAGATACTTGGTTCTCATCTGCATTATGGCCTTTCTCTACATTAAATTGGCCAGATACAGAGGATGAGGATTTCAAGCATTTCTTTCCAACTAATGCTCTAGTAACAGGGTATGATATCATATTTTTCTGGGTAGCTCGTATGATTTTTCAATCGAAGGAATTTACCAATGAACGTCCTTTTAAGGATGTACTCATTCACGGTCTTGTAAGGGATGCGGAAGGAAGAAAAATGAGTAAGTCATTAGGAAATGGAGTCGATCCAATGGAAGTGATCGAGAAGTATGGTGCTGATTCACTTCGATATTTCCTTTCCACTGGTTCAAGTCCTGGGCAGGATTTGCGCTTCCAATGGGAAAAGGTAGAATCTACTTGGAACTTTGTCAATAAAATTTGGAACGCATCACGGTTTGCTTTAATGAATATGAATGGATTAAAATTTGAGGAAATTGACTTAACAGGGAAAAAGTCTGTTGCGGATCAATGGATTCTCACACGCCTAAATGAAACGATAGAGCAAGTTACTCGTCATGTTGACAAATATGACTTTGGAGAAGCAGGTCGTTACTTATATAATTTCATTTGGGATGACTTCTGTGATTGGTATATTGAAATGGCTAAACTACCATTATACGGGGATGATGAAGCGGCAAAATTAACGACGCGATCTATTTTGGCCCATGTTTTAGACCAAACCATGAGAATGCTTCATCCATTTATGCCATTTGTCACAGAAGAAATTTGGCAACAATTACCTCACGAAGGAGAGTCTATTGTTCGTGCATCATGGCCAGTAGCTCAACAGGAGCTTTCTAACCATGAGGCATCTGACATCATGCAACAGCTTGTAGCGATAATTCGATCTGTACGTAATATTCGTGCAGAGGTTGATACACCTTTATCCAAAGAGATTCCGATTTATATTCAAGCAAATGATCCAGAAGGAAAAGCAAATATGGAAGAGAATCGTGTGTATCTTGATCGTTTCTGTAACCCTAGTGAGCTTGTGATTGACACTACGGTGGAAGTGCCTGAAAAAGGAATGTCTGCTGTCGTAACAGGTGCGGAGATTTTCTTACCATTAGAAGGGCTGATCGATATTGATAAGGAATTAGCTCGCTTGCAAGCAGAGTTGGAAAAGCTTGATAAGGAAGTAGAGCGTGTCGATAAGAAGCTTTCCAACGAAGGATTTGTCAAAAAGGCACCAGAACATGTTGTAGAAGCAGAAAAGGCAAAGCAACAAGATTATATGGAGAAAAGAGAAAAAGTCAAATCACGAATGAATGAATTAAAAGGCTAAGGTATTAGAGAAGCATGGAGTTTGGAACTCCATGCTTTTTGTCTCTAACAATGAAATTCGTCACATTAAAAGTAGTCTTCTTTGATTTAAAGCAAGTTTTCTGACTTTATAGTGCTGGTAAAATAACCTTTTGTAAAATTTTTTCTGCGACATTGATACCTGTATAGGTTAAAATATTAGCAACATGTGCATTCGTATTGACCTCACAGACAATTGGACGGTCCCCTTTACCAAATAATAAATCAACACCCGCAAAATCGGCCCCAACAGCGTGAACGGCATTGATGGCTAACTGGATTTCTTCTTCTGATGGGCTATATGCCTCGATTCGGCTTCCCTGGTATACATTTGCACGGAAATCCTCCTGAGAGGTTCGCTTTAATGCAGCAACAAACCTTCCGCCAACGATAAATACCCGGATATCCTTCCCGTAACTTGATTCGATATATTCCTGCATTACAAAAGGCTTGTCATATATTTTTTTTACAATATCCCTATACTCTTTTTCATGGTGAACAAGATAGACTTGCTCACCAAAAGAACCAAACCCTTCTTTTACAACAAAGGGATAGTTCAGCGATGAAGCAATTTGTAAATAATGCTCGAAGTGGAGTAGCTTTGCACCAGTGAATACTTTTGGGGCGATTAACGTTTTTGGTATCGTAACATGATGTTCTGCGAGCTTTTGGTACATAATAACTTTGTTATCACATATTTCGATACAGTTGGCGTTATTATATACAGGTATTCCAGCATACTCTAATTGACGTGCTAGCGCAATATCTTTATCATGGAAAATAACAAAGCTTGGCTTTGATAAACCATTCAATGCGTGAATGTCATGCCCATTTGCATCGACAGAATTAACCACTGCATCATTTGCTACTAGTTCAATTGATATATCGTATTGGGCTGCAGCTTGTTGAATGGCCTTTGGAAATTGTAAAAAAGCATGACTCGCCATGTGCCCATTATAAATGACCCATCCTTCCATCTTTCATCACTCCCCGCTATATCTTCTAATAGTTATAATACAAGGTATACTAAAAAAATGAAACAAGGAAAGTGTGAAATACAATGTTATTATCTTTTCATGAAGTGAACGAATACTTAGAATCTCGTAGGACACTTGGTATTAAACCAGGGCTGGAAAGACTGGATTATTTATTAGCAAAAACCGATCATCCTGAGAGAAAAATAAAGACTATACATCTAGCAGGTACAAATGGAAAAGGTTCTACCTTAACCTTTATTCAAGAAGTATTAATAGCGAATGGTTATCGTGTGGGCTCATTCGTATCACCAGGTTTTCCAACCGTAAGAGATCATATATTGTGGAACCACAAGCCAATAAGTGAGAAAGTTTTTCTTGAGCTTCTTAATCAATTAGTCCCTACGATAGAAGAAATGGATCAAAAAGATATGGCTCCAACAGAATACGAGATTTTAATGGTAATCTGCTTATTGTTTTTCATTAATAGGGTGGACATCGCCCTAATAGAGACAGGTATGGGTGGGAAAGAGGATATTACAAATCGGGTTATTCCCATCCTTACAATCATTACTTCGATCTCTTTTGATCATACCGCTTTTTTGGGGAATACTCTAGCTTCCATTGCTTCTCACAAGGCTGGCATCATTAAGAAGAATACACCAGTTATCTTAGGCAGATTACCAGAAGAGGCACATCAGGTTGTGATAGATAAAGCAAAACAAGAGAGAGCGCCAATGTATATTCTTGGGGCAGATTTTAATATCCATGATAGTCACTCAGATTGGGAACATCAGTCTTTTTTGTTTCAATATAAACAAATAAAATGGTTGATAGAAATCACTATGCAGGGCATTCATCAGATGGAGAATGCAGCAAATGCCATGATGGCAATAGAGTGTTTAAAAGAGCAAGGCTGGACTATCAATGAAGAGTCCGTTCGAAACGGGATGAAGCATGCAAGGATTTCAAATCGAATGGAAGTTGTTGCGAAAAACCCAATAACTATTGTAGATGGAGCACATAATATGGCTAGTATAAAGGCATTAAGAAGAACAATAGAAGTGCTTTATCCCAATAAAAAGGTTTATCTCTTATTTAGTGCTTTCAGGGATAAGGAGGTAAATGAAATGCTTAAATATTTAGACGAAATGGCGACAAGGCTTGTTGTTACTTCCTTTGAGCATTCACGTGCCTTAAAAAGCAAGGATCTATACGCGGAATGGGATTACATACCTAATGCAAAGAAAGCGTATGAAGTGGTCAAAAACACTATACAAAAAGGGGACCTGCTATTGATAACAGGCTCATTGCATTTTGTGGAACAGATGAAACGAATTATTAAATAGTACAACAATAATGTTCCCTTTTCGGCAACGTTTGACAAGTAATGATTATTTAGTAAAATAAGATTATAAAACCGGACTTTTTATCATATTTTATTAGGTATTTAATACTAACGGCAACTCGGAAAAGGGAGCGATTTTAGCTAATGAAATTATTACCAAGGCAACTCAGATTTGGGCTGATGGAATGGTTAGCCATTCTAACAATCATCAGTATGCTTACCTTCCTTTCCTTTCCTATTCTGAGTAATGTAATGCATCAAGAGCAAGAAAAGGATGCTAATGTAAAATTAATGGAAAATGCAGCAAGGCTTGCTTATATTTATGCAAAAGCTGACCCAGAAGAGTCAAAAGAGGCTGTTTGGGTGTTTGACGGTGAAAAGAATGCTACCGAGGTAACCCCAAAGGAATTAATCCATTATCACTATTTGTCTTTAGACAAAGTCCCTCCAGGAAGTCTAATCTTCGATAATGGGAGATTCTATTATGATCCGAACGGAACACCTGGTGTAGAAACGATAATTGAAGAAGGGGGGTCTTCCTAGTTGGAGCACAATGTCGTATTTTTCTTTTTTATCACTGGTTTAGTATTTGGTTCTTTTTATAATGTTGTTGGCTTGCGAGTCCCTCATGGAAAAATGTTTTCCTCTTCAAGATCTGCATGCCCTTCCTGTCATCATATTCTTTCCTGGAAGGAACTCGTGCCTCTGTTATCTTTTTTCTATCAAAAGGGAAAATGTAAGCATTGTGGCAAAGCTATTTCTCCTTTATATCCCATCATAGAATTATTTACCGCTGTAGGATTTGCCTTCTGTTGTCTTTTTATTAACTCTCCATTAGAAATAGGTATAGGTCTTTTGCTTGTTAGTATGCTAGCAATTGTTTTCGTTTCTGATCATACCTATATGATTATTCCAAACCAAGTTCTTCTCTTTTTTCTCCCACTATTTATCATTTACCGAATCATTGTTCCAACTAATCCATGGTGGCTCTCTGTATTAGGAGGAATTGCTGGATTTGGATTGATTGCTATCATTATTCTGCTTAGTAAAGGTGGAATGGGGGCAGGAGATATGAAATTATTTTCCGTAATAGGATACTTAGTTGGTTTCCCTCACGTGTTTTTAACACTTTTTGTGGCCACCATATATGGGCTTGTCTTTTTTTTACTTCAGAAGTTGCTACACAAAGGGGAATCACCCCTAATCCCATTTGGTCCTTCGATTATTCTAGCAGGAGGGACAGTCTTTTTTTATGGAAGTACTTTATTGGATTGGTATTTCTCTCTATACTATTAAAAATCTACTTCCATATTATGAACTGTTTCAGCATCTGCTGACATCGTAATTTGTTGGTTGGACGCGATAGCATGGATTGGATCGAAGGAAGGGCGAAGAAATTCTGTCATTCTGTCTTTTTTTCGGGAAAGTTTTATTTTTCTTCTGACAAAACTCGTCTTACATCTTACTAATATTATGGTAGGGTGATAGAAAAGCACGGAAACGAGGGATTTGAATGAGAGAAAATAAAGGCATATCTATTCAAATAAACCAGCCTAAGAAAAAAATAGAACGTAAGCTGGAGGCGGAGAGTAAGCTCTTAGACGAAGACAAGCCATACTATAATGAACATGTAAGTAGTCCTCCACATTATTCAAGCATGAAGAAAAGACAAAACGGATTCTGGAAAAAATATCGTTCATTTATATATTCTTCGTTAACAGCTGTTCTAATTGGTACATTTCTTGGCTTTATCATGCTCAAAATATTTGTAGATATTGATCCAGAAGAAATGGCTTTTGATCAAACAGAGCAAGCCGTAAGTACGACAAAGGAGCAAACGAAAAATGCCACTGAAGCCAATACGACTACTAGTACATTCGAAGGTGTTCCAATTACTGGCTATGTTGTTCAAGCAGGAGTATTCAGCTCTGAAACTACGGCAAAGGAATTATTGGATCAATTGAACAACGCTAGCATCCCCTCCATGATTTGGCAGAGAGATGATAACTACCATGTATTTGTCGGGGTTCATGCAACAACAGATGGTTCTAAGCAATTTGCTGAAGAGGATCATTTAGAGAATTGGGAAGTTTATGCTGGTAAGGAGTGGACAACAGAGCCTGTTCAATTATCAGTGGATACAGCTGAAGCGGAATGGATGAAAGAATTTGACACCATTTTAAAAGAGTTAATAACTAATCCTACTAATGTAACACAATTAGAGCAATGGTTAGCGAAAAGCCCAGAGGAATTATCCCAAGCATTAGCTCCATTAATTGATAAAGTAAAGGCATACACAGCGAAGGCGGAAATGGTTGATTTATTAAAAATTTGGTATCAGTATGTGAACCTATCCAAATAATATGAAATGTAAGGGGAAATAATCATTTGTTGTTGGTATTCCTTTTTAGAAAAGTAGATTTGAGCAGTTTGTATTAGCCTCCATAGATCGGTAAAATACAAAGACAAACAGCAATTATTGGCTGTTTGAGAGGAGGGCTATGATGGAAAGTGGAATTGTTAAAATGAAAGAAGTGCCAAAGCAAGATCGTCCAAGAGAACGGTTAATCGAATATGGCCCAGGAAACTTGTCTAATCAAGAACTAATGGCGATCTTATTTGGTACTGGCACTAGAAAGGAGAATGTCTATCAGTTAGCAGAACGAGTACTTAAACATTTTGAGGGGATTGGAATGCTAAGAGAAGTCACCATAGAGGAATTAATAAAGGTAAAAGGTATTGGTCAAGCAAAGGGGGTTGTTTTACTAGCTGCAGTGGAGTTAGGAAAACGAATCCAACATTTTCAAGAAAAAGATCGTTATGTTATCAGAAGCCCCGAGGATGGGGCGAATTTTCTGATGGAGGAAATGTGTGCACTTAAACAAGAGCATTTTGTCGCCATTTTCCTTAACACAAAAAACCAAGTCATCCACCGACAAACTATCTTCATTGGAAGCCTCAATGCCTCGATTGTTCACCCCCGTGAAATCTACCGCGAAGCTATTAAAAGATCTGCAGCATCCGTAATTTGTGCACATAATCACCCTTCTGGTGTGCGCCTGCAAGGTGTTTCATTTTAGTGATTATGAAAAATAATCTAGAACTCTCTACAATGTTCTATGGTCAGCATCTAACCTCGAGGGGAAACCCAAAATAGGAAAAAAAGCCTGATGTGAAAAGGAGAAAAGACGATAAAGCTATCTAAATCGAGTGAGTTCTTCAGACCAAGTGATATATGGTAAAAGCTAAACTGCTTGAATCCTAGACGAATGAGCGTAGGGTGCGCCATTGTTAATGATAGCTAACAGACAATGTGGAGAGAATATAGACATATTGCCAGAGTGCCTATCATAGTAGAGTCTGTCCTTCAATCCTTGGTACAAGGAAACCGTCAAAAGGGATACCTAACTATCACGTTCTAGATGAAAACATAATGCAGGGATTGCCTAAGTGCAAGTGCCACTGTGGCTATTCAACGATCGGTTGACGAATATTGCATAGGGTAACGGAGTCTTCATACTACTCTACGTTTGCTTGTAATGAGTTTAGCATGGGGAAGGAAGACAGGTTGATTTTAACGTCTGTAAGGAAGGAGTCATGAATATGGCAAAAGATCCATTTCATCAATTGGACGTTATACGGAAAGCTTCTCAAAAAGGAAGAGTCATTACAGATTGTTACAGGCTAATGTATAGAAGGGAACTATGGATCAAAGCTTATTTTAGATTATTTCCAGAGATGAAGCAACCAAGTCAGGAAGGAAATCTAACTAGAAGGCTTGAGGGAATAATAACATTACTTCGAACAGGAAATTATCGATTCAAAAACTTGTGCAACACTCATACGAAAAAAATAAAGAAGGATTATACTAACGATTATTTAGTACAAGAAGTTATCTGCATAATTTTGGACAAAGTATTTGCACCAATGGGGAGAGCTTATGGATATAGTAAACATCACTCCGAACATAAAGTATTAACCCATATTCAGCACTCATGGAAGGGATTGACTTGGTGTGTGCATGGTAATGTTGGCAATGTTAGGTGTCATCTTAATCAAACGTCATTGATTAACTATATTTCTAAGAGAATAAGGGATCAACGTTTCGTGAATCTTATTCAGCAAGCTTTAATAGCTGTTACAAGGCAAGATTCTAGGGATATTCATGGTAAAAGACAACAGACCTCCCTGCCATTATTACTTGAAGATATCTATCTTGATAGGTTTGATTACCTTATGGAGAAGCAATGGAAGTATGTCATTAAGGAATTTGACCAACCAGGTGATGGGTTTACCCCTCCATTACAGTATATCCGTTATCAGAATAGCTTTTTAATTGGTGTTAGAGCTTCAAAGAAATGTGTCAGAATGATAAAACAAGGGGTAATAAATCTTCTAGAGCATGAGTTCTATTTGGAATGGAAGAAAGTCGATATTACACATATGACACGCCCAATTCCCTTTCTTGACTATGAATTTTGTAAGGTTAAACAGAAATATTTCCATCAAACTAAGGGAAATGATTTACCAATCCAAGAGAGTACAAAATCTTATGTGATACAATTATATATTTCGAAAAAAATGGTAAATCAGATGGCTTTCCAATATGGATATGGCGATATAACTAGCTTTCAAGCAACTCCTCGAAAGAAGCTTCTACATTATACAGAAGCTAAAATCCTCCATATTTATAACACGGAATTAATTCGCATAACCAACTATTATAAACTTGCAATGAATGGACACTATCTTAGGCCATTATATTATTTGGCAAAAGCTAGTTTTATTAAAACGATTGCGATGAAACGAAAGACTTCGTACAGGAAAGAAGTAAAAAGAATGAGCAGACGTAAGCAGGGGGGATTGGGTTTAATCACCAGTCATACAAAGGATCAAAAAAACATTTCATCACTTTTTTAGATAAAAGATTCCATAAATCCCATTTGAGTAGACTTGTTGTAACAAAGAAGAAGCTAATTCCTTATCAACTGGCGAGCCGTATACGCTGAAAGGTGTACGTACGGTTCTGAGGGGGAGAATTGGAAACCTACTTTGGAAACATGGCAAGGCGCCTGTTCTCTACCCTACGATCCAGCACCATCTCAGGAAGATATTCATGTAACGAAACGATTAGTAGAAAGCGGAAAGATGATCGGTATTGAAATGCTTGACCATTTAATAATTGGTGATCGTAGGTTTATTTCCTTAAAAGAAAAAGGGTACTTGTAACACTATCTATTTTTAAAAAAATTGAGTATAATAGAATAACAAGCTATAATTAACGCCTTGTACAAGATATTGCTTGTATTAAGGCGTTTATTATTGCATTATATGGAATAGAGCATATTTTAAAATCTTGATTACATAGCAATTAATGCTTAAAATATGAACAATAAGCTTGAATATTTTGGTTGAGAGGAAGAAATAACTTGGGATTTTTTAATTTTTCACAGGATTTAGGAATAGATTTAGGAACAGCCAATACATTAGTTTTTATTAAGGGAAAAGGTGTTGTAGTACGTGAGCCATCGGTTGTAGCAGTGAATAAAACGACTGGTGATATCGAGGCAGTTGGTAGTGAAGCTAAAAATATGCTTGGAAGAACCCCTGGTAACATTTCCGTTGTTCGAACAATGAAGGATGGAGTTATTGCTGATTATGATACAACTGCTACGATGATGAAGCATTATATTAATTTAGCACAAAAAAACCGTTCTGCGTTTGCTAGAAAGCCTAATGTTATGGTCTGTGTCCCTTCAGGTATTACGATGGTGGAAGAAAGAGCCGTGATAGATGCTACGAAGCAAGCAGGTGCTAAAGATGCATTGCCAATAGCAGAACCTTTTGCTGCGGCAATTGGAGCGGGACTACCTGTCTGGGAGCCAACAGGAAGTATGATTGTCGATATTGGAGGAGGAACAACAGAGGTTGCCGTTATCTCATTAGGAGGCATTGTTACAAGCAAATCAATCCGTGTCGCAGGAGATGATATGGATGAAGCGATCATTCAGTATATTAAACGTACGTATAATTTAATGATAGGGGAGCGTTCTGCGGAATCAATCAAAATGGACATTGGGTCAGCGAAGCCTTCTGATCAAGAGGATGAGATGGATATTCGAGGCAGAGACCTTCTAACAGGTCTGCCAAAAACTATCACCATTACAGCCTCTGAGATTTCAACAGCGCTAAAAGACACAGTTGATGCCATAGTGGAATCAGTGAAGAATACGCTAGAATTAACTCCTCCAGAATTGTCAGCAGATGTAATGGACCGAGGAATCGTACTCTCTGGAGGAGGAGCATTATTACGTGGGATCGATGAGGTCATAAGTGATGAAACAAAAATGCCGACATTTGTTGCAGAAGAACCTCTCGATAGTGTGGCGATTGGTACAGGTAAAGCATTAGAATATATTGACCAATTCCGTACGCAGCCGAAAATCTCTTCTCAACGGTCATTTGATTAAGAAGGTGTTACCATGTTCTTTTTTAAAAAAAAGCAAATGTTTATCCTTCTAATCTCATTGATTCTTATTGTAGGTATTATTGGTTTCTCACTGAGAGACCGTAGTAATCTAACCATGGTTGAGGACTTTATCCATGATAGTGTTGGTTGGCTGCAGCGAGTGGTTAATGCACCGGTGGATTTCACTACATCCGTTGTAGCGAATATGAAGGATATACGAAATGTATACAAAGAAAATACGATTCTTAAATCTCGACTAGAGGAACTGAGACAATTAGAGTATGAAAATCAGGAATTAACCAAAGAAATTGGAGAACTAGAAAAAATACTTGGGAAGAAAGAATCTGATTTCCTGCAGAATTTTACTACAATCCAAGCATCCATTATTTCTCGTAGTAAGGATAATTGGTTTAAGCAGGTGACAATTAATAAAGGCACCGAGGATGGGGTAGAACCCAATATGGCTGTCATTACAGGGGAAGGAATGATAGGAAAGGTTCATGCCAGCTCCCCTTTTACTTCAACTGTATTATTACTAACAGGCTTTGACAGATCAAATCGAATTTCTGTAAATGTGAACCAAGAGGAAAAGACAGAGGATCTATCAGGTTTTATCGTAGGATATGATGACGAAAAGAACCTACTATTGTTAGAAATGAATGAAGATGACCAAGGCTTAAAAAAAGGACAAACGGTCTTTTCATCCGGTGAAGGCGGCGTATTCCCGAAAGGATTAGAAATAGGAGAACTAGTAGAGGTTAATGATGATCGATATGGTCTAACAAAAATTGGCTATGTTAAGCCATCAGCCAATTTAAATGAAGTAAACCATGTTATGGTGATTGACCGTGCTATGGCAACAAGTGATGAGGAGGGTGAATCATGATTCGCCTTATTCCTTTTCTACTTGCCTTTCTATCTTTATTTCTCGTTATGATAGAAGGGTCGATTTCCCAAATGATGGCGAGAATTCCGTTCCTACCGAATGATTGGTTTATTGTTTCACATTTTCTCCTCCTTTTCTTGATCTATGTAACGATATTTTTTGAACAAAAAAATACATACTATGCTTTTTCCTTTGCGATAGTGCTCGGCGCAACAGTTGATATATTATATACCTCTCTCATTGGGGTTTATCTGTTCGTTTATGCAACAGCTATTTATCTGGTTCGAAATATGATGAAATGGCTTCATGCTAATTTTTTTGTCGCCATGCTAATGGTTATCCTTGGTGTACTTATTGCTGATATATTCGCTTATTTCCTGTACAGTATCATCCAAATTCATGATATGAGTTGGAGTGTCTATTTGTCTTATCGCTTATTACCAACATTAGTCTGGAATTTTATATTTGGAATTCTATTCTATCTTCTATTTAAGAAAATGCTTGAAAAGTGGGCATATATTAAGTTTGAACGAAAAGAGTAGTAGAATGGGAACAGGCTAGATTAAGGGGTTGAAATATTGTGGCAGCAAATCGTTATATTACGATAAAAGGAACGAGAGATGGTCTCACGCTTTTCATGAATGATCAGTGTGCCTTTGATGACCTACTTCAAGAGCTTGAAAATATTATCTCAACAAAACATTTAGTAGAAGATGAACAATCCATCCGAATTAAAATAAAGTTAGGTAACCGCTATTTAGATGATCAGCAGGAAGAAAAGCTTCGTGAGCTGATTGATAAGCAGAATACGTTTATTATTGAACAAATTGAGTCCGATGTTATCTTAAAAGAGACTGCTTTACAATGGAAAGAAGAGACGGAAATAGAATTACACAATAAAATAGTAAGATCTGGCCAAATCCTAAAGGTTACTGGTGATTTATTATTAGTTGGTGATGTGAATCCTGGAGGAAAAGTAATGGCATCTGGAAATATTTTTATTGTGGGGCATCTAAGAGGTATTGCTCATGCAGGAGTTCACGGAAATGATAAAGCAGTCATCGCTGCTTCCTATATGGCTCCAAGTCAATTAAGAATTGCTGATATCATTAGCCGACCTCCGGATCAAGAGAAGGATGGTGTTCACATGGAGTGTGGCTTTATTGATTCTACAGGAAAGCAAATTATCATGGATCGAATTAATGTTCTAGCAAAAAATCGTTTTGATCTTAATGCTTTTGAAAGGAGAATAATAAATGGGTGAAGCTATCGTTATCACATCTGGAAAAGGTGGAGTTGGAAAGACAACCACAACCGCAAACCTAGGGACCTCTCTAGCACTATTGGATAAGAAAGTATGTTTAATTGACACAGATATTGGACTCAGGAATTTAGATGTTGTGATTGGTTTAGAGAATCGTATTATCTATGATATTATTGATGTCGTAGAAAAACGCTGTAAAATATCACAAGCATTAATTAAGGACAAGCGATTTGATTGCTTATATTTATTACCAGCAGCACAAACTAGCGATAAGACAGCCTTAACCCCGGAGGCTATGAAATCTATCATTGATGATTTAAAGCCAGATTATGATTACATTTTGATTGATTGTCCTGCAGGAATCGAACAAGGATATAAAAATGCAGTTTCGGGAGCAGATAAAGCTTTAGTGGTAACTACACCAGAGAAATCAAGTGTTCGTGATGCGGATAGGATTATCGGCCTCTTGGAACAAGAGGATATTGAACCACCTAATTTAGTGATTAACCGTATTAGAACCCATATGGTGAAAAATGGGGATATGCTAGATGTCGATGAAATTATGCAAATTTTGTCTATTGATTTAATTGGAATTGTGGCAGACGATGATGATGTAATCAAAGCATCGAATCACGGTGAACCAATCGCGTTCCAGCCTAATACAAAAGCATCCATTGCTTATCGAAACATTGCTAGACGAATTTTAGGTGAATCGATTCCACTTCAATCACTAGATGAAAAATTAACCTTTATCGAAAAAATTAAAAAAGTTTTTGGAAAGAATTAAGTATTGCCTAACCGTATGATTCAATGATCAAAATCATGAATTCGTGCGGTTTTTTCTATAGTTTTCAAAAAAGTTTGAATTACGATATTCATAATCCGATAGCTTGTCACATATATTGAGAAACAAATGGGATAAAGGATTGTGAGGATATGAAAAAAAACAACAATTTAGCCAAGATCAGAAATAATATTAATCAAAGGAAGCTACAACGAAAAAAAGGAACAGTCGTGACAAGGGATAAAACTAATCCTTTGGCCATAAGAAAGATGGAGGTGGAGGATGAAGAACGACATGGCTTTTATCCAACAACATCCAGCTACTCGAATGATTCTAACAATACACCTTTCTTTCGATTTTTTTTACTTAGAAGTGTCATAGCAGCAACTATCTTCTTTTTAACTGCTTTATCCATGACAGCAGATGTGAAATGGTTAGAAAAACCAAAGCAATGGACAAGCTATGCATTATCGGAGGAGTTTCCTTTTGCCTCTGTTAATGCTTGGTATCAAGCAAAATTTGGGGCACCACTTGCTTTAGAGAATAATCTGGAGGAAGATAGCGAGGAGTTAGCTGTCTTACCGGTTTACGGTCAAGTCAATCAATCTTTTCGTGAGAACGGAAAAGGTATTAGAATCACTGCAGACAATGAAACAGAGGTAGTTGCAGTAAAGGGAGGTACAGTACTGTTTGCTGGTAATGATCGTGAAACAGGAAAAACGGTTATTATTCAACATCCAGACCGTACGGAAACGATATATGGATCTTTGACGAGTATTGACGTCCATTCTTACCAATCTGTGAAAGGAAATCAAAAAATTGGCACCTACGAACCGTCGGAGGAAAATGAATCAATGTATTTTGCAGTGAAGAAAAATCAACAATTTCTTGATCCTGTTCAGGTGATACAAGTTGATGAACAGTAGAAGATGGATACCTCCTATCCATGTTCACCCAATTGTTTTCTTTTTCTTAGCTGTTTCCATTTTGACTGGGATGCTGACAGAACTTCTTATTATCTTTTTAATTGTTCTATTTCATGAAATGGGTCATTATCTTTGTGCTAGGATGTTTAACTGGCGTATTCGTCGTATTTATTTATGGTTTTTTGGTGGGGTGATGGAGACAGAAGAGTACGGGACAAGACCGATATGGGAAGAGTGGTTAGTCACGATAGCTGGCCCCTTTCAACACCTTCTTATCTTTTTGATCATACATTTTATCCATTTTTTACCTTTGATCCCAGAAAGTACACTCACACTCGCTTATCAATATAATCTATTCATCTTGTTAGGAAACCTATTACCTATATTGCCTTTAGATGGTGGAAGAATGGTGCAGTTAATGGGAGATCATTTATTGCCATATCAAGCTTCTCATATGTTTTCGATTGTGGTATCGGTTGTTACTATAGGATTGGGACTTATTATTACTTATTCCACTGGTATACTATCTCTTAGCCTTTTGTTGCTTTTTATTTTTTTATTATTGGAAAATCGATTAGAATGGAAGAATAGGTATTACAGATGGTTACGTTTTTTATTATATCGTCATAGTAGTCCCATTTCTTTTACAAAAAATGTTTATTTAGCCGTAGATGAGAGAAAGAGGCTGATGGATGTATTCCCACATTTTTATCGAAATCGATATCATTTTATTGGGTTAAAGGGCCATCATGAGAGAGTATTTATTTCTGAGTCGGAATGTCTCTCCCTCTATTTTGAACAAAAAGCTCATCAGCTAACAATTGGTGACATAGTACGTTAAGGAAGAGGTTACATATGAATAAGCTCTATTTTCATACAAGATTATCAGAAAAAATCGGCATCCTCATGCAGGATGATAAAATAAAGGATATAACAATAGATCGCCCGACAGATGCTTGTCGGGTCGGTTCCATTTTTCTAGGGAAAATTCGTAATGTAGACCATTCAATCGAGGCGGCATTTGTTGATATTGGAGCAGATCAGGTCGGCTTTTTACCAAAAAGCGAGTATCCTTTCGATCAATCGATAGTAGAAGGATCTGCTATCATTGTACAGATCGTAAAGGAACCATATCAAAACAAAGGAGCAAAGCTGACGGCTAATATTACGATTGGTGGCTCCAATATAGTTTTTCTCCCTTATGGAGATTATTTGGCTTTCTCCAAAAAGCTTGATGGAGATACTCGAAAACGAATGGAAAATGTATTGAAACCACAATTACGTAAAAAAGAGGGTCTAATCATTCGTACGAATAGTGCCCAAAAGACGGATAGCGAATTAATTCATGAATTGGAACAATTAAGGGCATCCTTTCAGGAGCTTCTTCATTCGACCAAAAATAAAAAGGCACCTATTGTTTTGTATCGTGATCAATTGATACCAAGTCACATGTTAAATCAATATCAGAGTTATCCAATTGATAGGATATATTTCGATGAGCTCATAAAGATGAAGGAAATGATGACTCGCTATCCTCATGATAAAGATAAAATGGAGTATTTACCTTCCCTTCCGTTGCTAGAAGGAGCGACCATTGATCAAATACTGAAGCAACTAACATCACCAGTCGTTCAAATGAAGGAGGGTATCGTACTCACCATTGAACAGACAGAGGGATTGACGGTGATAGATATTGATAGCAGTCAATACCGTAGCAGACAAAATAAACAGGCCACTTTATTTCAAATAAATCAAAAAGCTGTACCAGCCATTGCAGCAGAAATTAATAAACGGAACATATCTGGGATTATTTTGATAGACTTTTTGAAAATGAAAAGAAAAGACGAGCAAGAAAAAATCCATCAGTCATTAAAAAGGGCATTCGCTCAATATCCTGTTCGGACGGAAGTGATGGGATTTACCAAGCTTGGACTACTAGAAATGACAAGAAAAAGAGAAAATGTTAGTCTATTACAACAATTAACGAATAAGTCATCAATAGTAGCTTGGGAGTACAATCTTGAATCCATTTGTTACCAGTTGGAACGAGAATTATATCAATTGAATCGCACCAACGCAGAAGTGGTCTTGTTAAAAGGAAACCCATCATTACTCGACCTTTTTCAAAAATATTCAAGTGCTATATTAGAGAAGCAGATTCAGCTAAATATATTTATAATAAAGGATTCAACCATAAAAGGCTATGATATTCTTCGCTCTGGAAGCAACCAGCTAATGGATGAATATATAGTGCAGCATCCCGATTTAACCATTGACAAAATTCTATAGAATATGGTATGATCGTTTCGTTGTCTTTGTAGCACCTGTTGCTACAACCGCGCAGAACAGGTTTAGTAAGCTCCATTTAGAGCACCTGTATGGCGAGTCTTAGTTATATGAGGAGGTGCATATTGTGTACGCAATTATTGAAACTGGTGGTAAACAAGTTAAAGTAGAAGAAGGTCAAGTAATTTACGTAGAGAAGTTAGCTGCTGAAGCTGGTGAAACGGTAACTTTTGACAAGGTACTTGCCGTAGGTGGAGATGAAGCTAAATTCGGCACTCCATTTGTGGACGGTGCTTCTGTAACTGCGAAAGTGGAGAAGCAAGGTCGTCAAAAGAAAATTACTGTGATCAAGTTCAAACCAAAGAAAAACTATTCACGCAAGCAAGGTCACCGTCAACCATACACAAAATTGACGATTGAAAAAATCAATGCATAAGGATCTTTCCTAATGATTGAAGTGACAATTAAGCGTAAAGCAGGTCATATAAAGTCTTTTATGATAAAAGGGCATGCTGGAAGTGGACCTTATGGGCATGATTTAGTTTGTGCCGCTGTATCGGCCATTTCCATTGGTGCTGTTAATGCGGTTTTATCACTATGTGAAATGGATCTATTAATTGACCAAGCCGGCGATGAAGGCGGATTTCTTGAGGTAACCATACCTGATAATCAAGAGGACGAGAATGCTTCTCTGTTATTCGAAGGAATGCTTGTATCTCTCGAAACCGTGGAGCAGGATTATGGACAATTTATATCCATCTCTGAAAAATAAGGAGGTGCAACCGATATGTTACGTCTAGATCTACAATTTTTCGCATCTAAAAAAGGTGTAGGTAGTACAAAAAACGGTCGTGATTCTGAATCTAAACGTTTAGGTGCTAAACGTGCGGACGGTCAGTTTGTTTCAGGTGGTTCTATTCTATATCGCCAACGTGGAACAAAAATTTACCCAGGTGTAAATGTTGGACGTGGTGGAGATGATACACTATATGCAAAAACAGATGGTGTAGTTAAATTCGAACGCTACGGCCGTGATCGTAAAAAAGTAAGTGTATACCCTGCATAATAAAAGGAAGGCTCTGATCTTAGGATTAGAGCCTTTTTTGTACGTTAGGAAAGTATAAAATCTAGCAGAAGTTCGACGTAGCGGAGATTTTAAGGTACCAAGTATAAGAAAAACTAGGCATTCTCCAAAAGACGAGCGAATGCGTAGTTTTTCTAATATTTGAACGACCAGACGATGATATTTTTAGGCTGAGTCCTTAACCAGCTTCCTATCCTTGCTTTCGCTTTTCTTTTATAACTATGCTATAATTTGCTTATTGTATATGGGGTGAGAGCGATGAAAGATTCGGAAGTGGTTGAGCTTTTGCGACATTATCGTCATGATAGCTTAAATGATTTACAATTAGTTAATGGATATTTACAATTGGGTAAACTAGATAAGGTAGAAGCCAAAATGAAGGAAATGGTGGAAAAAGCAGCAGAAGAACGTAAATTAGACCATCTCAACCTTCCAAAGTCTATGTTATGGATTTTACAAAAAAATTGGTTCACGAATAATTTAAATCTAACTTATAAAATCCATGTAGAGGACAATGTAGAAGCATCTGATACCCTCCTATGTGATGAGTTAGAAACTCTTTTTGTATTACTTGAAGATTCACAGAAAGAATATCAGGAGTATCATGCAACAATCAATTTTTACGATATAAAATCTAACTCTTTACAAGTAATCATTCAAGTGTCTGGTGATTGGCATCATGTAGCTAGTTTACCGAGTAAAATCAAACAGTTACCATTTATTATGTCTGTAGAGATCGTGAAGAACGAGATAATCATCAAGTGGATAGTATAAATTAAAGTAGGTGTTGCAATATGTTTGTTGATCAGGTCAAGGTCTATGTAAAAGCAGGTGACGGTGGAAATGGAATTGTAGCCTTTCGTCGGGAAATATATGTTCCAATGGGTGGACCAGCTGGTGGAGATGGTGGAGATGGTGGTGACATCATTTTTGAGGTGGACGAAGGCTTGAATACCCTGATGGATTTTCGTTATCAAAAGCATTTTAAGGCGAGACGTGGCGAAAATGGAATGGGTAAAGGGATGCATGGTAAAAATGCAGAACCATTAGTGTTAAGTGTGCCACCAGGAACGACAGTAAGAGATGTAAGAACAGGTGTTGTGATAGCAGATTTAATAGAACATAAGCAAAGAGCTGTAATAGCAAAGGGTGGACGCGGTGGACGTGGAAATATTCGCTTTGCAACTGCAAAAAACCCAGCACCAGAAATTGCTGAAAATGGCGAGCCCGGTGTGGAGCGCGATATCCAAATTGAATTAAAATTAATAGCAGACGTTGGCTTAGTTGGTTTTCCAAGTGTAGGTAAATCAACATTGCTTTCTGTAGTGAGTGCGGCAAAACCTAAAATTGCTGATTATCATTTTACTACATTATCCCCTAATCTAGGTGTTGTCGATACAGCGGATCAGAGGAGCTTTGTTTTAGCGGATTTACCGGGCTTAATTGAAGGAGCTCATGAAGGTGTCGGTCTTGGTCATCAATTTCTTCGTCATGTAGAAAGAACGAGAGTCATTTTACATGTAATTGATATGGCTGGTACTGAAGGTAGAGACCCATATCAAGATTACAAGACAATCAATCAAGAGCTTGAACAATATGATCCTACATTACTTGAACGCCCACAGATTATTGCAGCAAATAAAATGGATCTACCTGAAGCAGAAGATCAACTAGCCCTATTTAAGGAACAATTAGAAGAGGATTATCCAGTTTTCCCAATCTCGACTGTGACAAAGGAAGGAATCCGTGAACTCCTTTTTGCAGTAGCCAATAAATTGGATGAAATCCCAAAAAATTATCAGCCCATTGAAGAAAAAGAGGATCGAGTTATTTATCGATTTGAAAAAGAGGACAAAGGGTTTCAAATTACAAGAGACCCTGATGGAGCATATGTTTTGTTAGGTGAAAAGATTGAAAAATTGTTTAAGATGACGGATATGACACGTGAAGAATCGATTCAACGTTTCTCGAGACAACTCAGAGGCATGGGGGTTGATGAAGCATTGCGTCAACGAGGCGCAGAAGACGGTGATACAGTTCGTTTACTTGATTATGAATTTGAGTTTATGGAATAATAGACAAGATATATGCTGTACGGTCTAGTACAAAGGGGAATGAACGGATGGCTTCGAAAAAAGAAAAATTTTATTTAGTTCGCGAAGATTTTTTGCCAGAAGGAATGAAAAAGACCTTAGAGGCAAAGAAGCTGTTAGAAGTCAAGAAAGTGGATTCCATCCATGAAGCAACTAAAAGTGTAGGACTATCTAGAAGCGTTTTTTATAAATATCGGGATGCAGTTTTTCCTTTTCAGCATATGGTGAAGGAGCAGATGATTACGTTATTTTTTCATTTAGAAGACCAAACTGGTGCATTATCCCATCTGTTATCGATCGTTGCAGGTGCAGGCTGTAACATTTTAACGATTCATCAAACCATACCGATTCAAGGAAAGGCAAATGTAACATTATCCTTGAACACGAATGGAATGATAAGAGAGCTTGATGAGCTTATCCATGACTTAAAACAACAGGAATTTGTAAATCAGGTAGAAATATTAAGTTCAGGTGTTTCATAATATAGGAGGAGCAGTTTTCATGGCAACAACTATCGGGTATTTAGGACCTAAGGGAACTTTTTCTAAAATCGCAGTAGACTCCATGTTTAATGGAGAAATCAAAAAAGGATACAAGACAATTCCAGCATGTATTGATGCAATAGAGAAAAACGAAGTCTCATATGCAGTTGTCCCTTTAGAAAATACGATTGAAGGGACAGTCAACCTCACGTTAGATAATATTATACAAACAGAAAATATTAAAATCGTTAGTGAAGTCATTGTTCCGATAAGGCAGCATATCATGGTACATCCTAGCAATGTGGCTAAATGGAAAGAAGTAACGGCAATTTATTCTCATCCACATGCAATTGCGCAATGTCACAGGTTCTTGCGTAATCAATTCTCTCATCTAGAGGCACAGTCCATGACTTCTACAGGTGCCGCTGCGGAGTATGTTAGTAATCATCCAAAGGAAATTAGTGCAGCGATTGCTAATCATTTAGCAGCAAAGGAATATGGGCTTTCCATCGTAGAAAAGGATATCCATGATTTTGAAAATAACCATACACGTTTTATTGTTCTTCATAAGCAAGAAACAGCTCTTACTTCCAATAAGCTTGAAGAAAAAGGTTATAAAACAACGATAACAGTTGCATTACCTTCTGACAGGCCAGGTGCGTTACATCAAGTTTTATCTGCATTTGCTTGGAGAAATTTAAATCTCTCCAAAATAGAATCAAGACCGATGAAAACAGGATTAGGTAATTATTATTTCTTAATTGATATAGAACAAAAGATGGATAACGTACTCATACCAAATGCCATTGCTGAAATAGAGTCGTTAGGATGTACAGTAAATGTATTAGGTAGTTACCCATACTATTTGCATAGCGGAAACGGAGTAACACTTGCTGTTTAATAAGCAAGTGTTTTTCTATGTGAAATATTCTTCTAAAGGATCGAGTATATTGTTATAATAGGACCAAGGAGGTATGTTAAATTGTGGAATTCTATCTTTAAATGGACACTGGGAATCCTACTTACCGGCTTAGTTGTTATTATCGTATTTTTTACAGTATTAATTTATATGGATTTTAGTGATTCTAAAGAAGTAGTAAAATCGGATGAAACAAAGGATGATAACACTTCAGAACAACAAGAAGAGAAAGAAATTGTAGAATTATCTGATGAGAAATTTAAAAATAAGGAAGATACAGACAAGTTGAATCCGTTTGGAGATCCATATGAACTGGACCAATTAACAGATGCTTATGTACAAGATTATATTCATCAAATGGCTCATCAGAAAGTCATTGCAAATGAAAAATGGGGTTTCTATCGAATAACAGATGAACGAATCAGCTGGTTATTAGAAGGAGTTCAATCCAGTGATTTAAACCATAAGCAAACATATTTGAATATTTTAAATCAATGGCAACAAGGTAATTTTGCTGAAGCGGATGTCCATCATAATACTATTTGGGAGCTTCAGGGAGGTACGATTGGAAAAGCTACAGGTGTATATTCTCAAGAAGAAGAACAAGCCTTTTTGGAAAGCTACGAGAATCAGTAATTATATAGCTACGTAGTAAAAAAAGCTCCATTTCCCCAGGGGAAGGAGCTTATTAATTTTTGTCAGCTTAATGGACGATATAACCTTTTTCTTTTAATGCTTGATAAGCCCCTTCTAACTTCCATTCCTGATCGGCGGTTATCGTGTGGTTGTGTACACCATCTGTTAGCTCTAGGAGATAGGGAGCTTTCTTTTCTGCTATTTTTTCAATAAATTGATCCACTTCCGCTCTGTTACTTATCATAAGTGATGCTTCTAAATCTCCGTAGATTGGATGTTCAATCACTACATTTTTAACCATTGCTCCATGGTCCACAATGGTATATAACTCATCTCTGGTTTGGTCAGGGCGATGATTACATGCTATCACTTTTTCAGTTCTGTTGCGATTATCTTGAGCTTGTACATACAAATAGCCATTACTTGTTGCCATGATCGGGTGATTCTGTGCCTTCAGTAAGGTGATGTCTTGGACAATCACTTGTCGACTTACATTCGCCCGATCTGCTAATGCTGAGCCAGTAGTTGGCCTATCTGCTTGGCGAAGCCATTGGAGAATCTGTTTTCGACGATCTTCTCCGATTAATTTTTTACTCATAGTACTTATACCTCCACGAATTTTTCCCCTATTTGTTTTGATACACGGATAATCATCTCAAGGTCTTCCTCTGTTGTTAAATGGCTAAAGGAAAATCGAATAAAACGTCTTCCTTCTTCCTCATCCTGAATAAACGGTTGAATCGATCTTGGTATACCAGATTGACCTAACCCACACGCACTACCTGTAGAGATGGCAATTTCGAAACGATTGTATTCTAACATTAAATAATCACCTTGTGTATGATCTGATATACAGCCTACAATACTTGGACAATGCATCGATTCTCCTACGAAAATGGGTGTTAATCCTGTTTTGTTATGGCGAATCTGGTCGATAAAGGTGTGTTGAATATTTTTTAAGTAATAAAAATGTTGATCTAGATGATGATTCATTTCTTCAACTGCCGTGACGAAAGCCGCAATGCTAGCAACATCTACTGTTCCAGGACGAATGCCTTTCTCATGGTTTGTAGAAATTGGATGTGGCTTGAGAAAAATGTTTGGATGAAAATAAACAGCTCCCACCCCTTTTGGGCCGTAAATCTTATGACTGGATATCGAGATAGCATCAACAGGTAATTGCCTAAGATCTATCTTTATTTTACCAAAAGATTGAACAAAATCACTATGAAAAGCGATATTCCTTGTTCTTAACAGTTTCCCGATTTCTTCAATAGGTTGTTGAATCCCTGTCTCACTATTGACGTGTTGTATGGAAACAAGGCAAGTATTAGATTGAATTGATCGAGCTAACTCATTCATATCAATGCTTCCATTGTTTGGACAGGCTAGAAACGTAACATCAATCATCTCGCTTCTATCCATTTGCTTTAAATAATAATAAATAGAACTATGCTCGACCGTCGAAGTAATGATATGCTTTTTCTCGTGTGGAGGAGCAGATCGAAGAATCGTATCAATAGCCAAAATATTACTCTCGGTTCCACCACTTGTAAAAAATAGTCTACTAGCATCTACTCCTAGACTTCGTGCTAAAATATTTCGTGCTTGCTCTAAAATGTCCTGTGCTTTTGAACCGGTGTCATGTAAGCTGCTAGCATTTCCATAATATTTTCTAGCAACTGTTTGATACATAGTTAATGCTTGTTCCGACATCGGTGTTGTTGCTGCATAATCACAATAAATCAAGTTTTAATCTCCCCTATAGAAAAATTTAATCCAAAAAAGTCTTGCCTTCTATCACATTATATGTAAATATATCTGTAAAGACAACTGTAAAGCAAGGTGGAATTATGACAAAACAAAGAGTGATAATAGTTGGAGCAGGGTTAGCGGCATTTGTACTAGCAGACAGACTTTATAAAGAAAAAGAGGTTGTCATTATTACAAAAGAGTCAATCCAACAGAATAATTCACTTAAAGCACAAGGTGGAGTTGCGGCGGCAATCGATACCAATGATTCAGCAGAAATTCATCGTCAAGATACAATGAAGGCAGGTGTTCAGTATAATGATCCCTCAGCAGTTGAGGTACTAACAAAAGAGGGGACAGAACGGATAAAGGAGTGGATTCATGCAGGTTTCCCATTTGACAAAGACCAATATGGAAAAATACTTTTAGGAAGAGAAGGAGCTCATCAAAAACGCCGAATACTTCATGTGGGTGGTGACCAGTCAGGAAAATACTTAGTAAGCTATCTACAGGAAAAGCTGAGAAAAAATATCATGATCATTGAAAATGAAATGGCTGTCGAATGTATCATGTGGGAGGGGAGATGTAAGGGAATAAACACGATAGACAATCGTGATCACTACCACTCCTATTATTGCGACCATCTCATTTTAGCAACAGGTGGTTGTGGTGCATTGTTTGAAACAACCTCCAATGATCGGACAGTTACAGGAGATGGTATAGCTATTGCTTATAAGGCGGGGGCTAGGATTGAAGATATCGAGTTCATTCAATTTCATCCAACTATGTTAAAGCAAAATTCGAAGGGTCATCACTTTCTAATCTCAGAAGCAGTACGTGGGGAAGGGGCGATTCTAGTTGACCAAAACGATATTCCTTTCATGGCGAAATATCACAAAGATTTAGATCTTGCGCCTAGAGATGTCGTTACAAGAGCAATGGTTACAGAAGAGGGACTAGGAAATCAGGTTTATTTAAAAATTGATATGATTGAACATTTTAGTGAACGCTTTCCACAAATTAGCTCATTATGTGAAGAGATGAACATAAACTGGAAAAGTGGTTATATTCCTGTCATACCAGGTGCGCACTTTTTAATGGGAGGTATTCAAACAAACTTAAAGGGGGAAACCACTGTCCCTGGGCTGTATGCCGTTGGAGAGACTGCATCTACTCGTGTGCATGGGGCAAACAGACTTGCGAGTAACTCACTATTAGAGTGTATAGTGTTTGCCAATCGGCTAGCTGATTGGTTAATAAAGAAAGAAGAAACCACGTCAATCATTCAAGCATCCCGTTCCTATAATCCGAGTACAAGAGAATGTATTGATTTACCGACAATCGCAGAGATACAGGCTAAAATGATGAAATATGTAGGGATAGAGCGTGAAGAAAAAGGGCTCAAGAAAATATTAGAATGGCTCCGTTCTTACCAAGTTCACCATATCTCTTCTATCACAGATAAATTTTATTCTAAAAAACAAATAGAACAGCTTCATATGACGACGGTTGCTTGGTTGATCGCATCATCAGCCATCGAACGAAAGGAAAGCAGAGGAGCACATTATCGATCAGACTATCCTAGTAAAAATGATGGGCAATGGGGAAATCGTAGAATTATCCGTACATTTCAACAAAAAGCAAATATAAATGTGTCAAATCAAGCTATTGAAAGGTGATTATGCTAATGAATAAATGGAGTTTAAGGAAGAAATTAGAGGATTTTCTGGAGGAGGATATCGGTAGTGGCGATCCATCAACAGCGTTTTTATTTGACAATGGTCAAATAAAACGAGGGGCTTTTATAGCAAAGGAAGGAGGCATTTTCGCAGGATCCGATATATTATTGGAGGCCTATCATCTTCTAGATTCTGAAATTAAGGTTGAATGTTGGAAGGAAGATGGCGAGCCGTTAGATCGTGGGGACACCATTGCGACCATCACAGGTAATCCAATTGCTTTATTGTCTGGGGAGAGAGTCATCCTTAATCTTATTCAACGAATGTGTGGCATTGCGACTATTACGAATCAAGTTGTACATGAATTGAATAATCCAGCTATTCAAGTATGTGATACTCGAAAAACTACACCAGGATTAAGAATGCTGGAAAAATATGCCGTTACCTGTGGTGGTGGGGTGAATCATCGCTTTGGTCTTTATGATGGCGTGATGATCAAGGATAATCATATTGTTGCAGCTGGTTCGATTAAAAAAGCAATTAAACAAGTTAGAGAGAAGCTTGGACATATGATGAAAATTGAAGTAGAAGTGGAAACAGAACGCCAGCTTGAAGAGGCAATTTTAGCTAAGCCCGATATTATTATGCTCGATAATATGGAACCAGCTTTGATTAAAACGCTTATTGGTAAAATACCAAAGTCTATCCTTACCGAAGCCTCTGGAAATATAACGATTGATAATATACGTTCCTATTACGATACAGGCGTTGATTATATTTCGTTAGGATTTATAACGCAATCTGCAAAGGCATTAGATATTAGTTTCCAAATGGAGGAGGAATAAGCTTGAGTATAGCAACACTATTTACGGAGAACCAATTACCAGAAGAATATAAACAATTATCATCAGAGGAAATGGAAGAAAGAATTAAACAAATAAAAAAAAGACTTGGGAACGATTTATTTATTCCAGGGCATCACTATCAAAAGGATGAAGTGATTCAGTTTGCTGATGCGACTGGTGATTCTTTGCAACTAGCTCAAATTTCAGCCAAACAAGCTGCAACGAATATCGTGTTTTGTGGAGTTCATTTTATGGCAGAGACAGCAGACATCCTAACAGAGGAGAATCAACAGGTACTGTTACCAGATATGCGAGCTGGCTGCTCGATGGCAGATATGGCAGATGATGTCCAAACAAAGGAAGCGTGGGAGACATTGCAGGGAATTTTTGGTGATACGATTTTACCTTTAACATATGTCAACTCTACTGCTGCAATCAAAGCTTTTGTGGGAAAGCATGATGGTGCTACTGTTACTTCATCAAATGCGAGAAAAATGGTGAGATGGGCATTAACGCAAAAGGAAAGGTTATTGTTTTTACCAGATCAGCATTTAGGTAGGAATACGGCTTATGATCTGGGTATCCCACTTGATGAAATGGCAGTATGGGACCCCATTAATCGAAAGCTTGAATTCAGAGGAGAAGTAGGTAGAATTCGAGTTATTCTCTGGAAAGGACATTGCTCCGTCCATGAGAACTTTACCATAAAAAATATTGAAAATGTTCGAAAGAATCACCCCAATATGAACATAATTGTACATCCAGAATGTAAGCATGAGGTCGTTCAATTATCTGATCTAGCAGGTTCGACAAAATATATAATTGAAACAATCGAGATGGCAGAGGCTGGAACGGAATGGGCAATTGGAACAGAGATGAACCTCGTCAATCGAATTATTCAACAACATCCTGATAAAAAAATTATTTCCTTAAACCCATATATGTGTCCATGTCTTACGATGAATCGAATTGACTTACCACATTTGTTATGGTCATTAGAGCAGATAGAAAAAGAGAATTCTCAAAATCAAATTAAAGTAGATAAGCAAATTGCAAAAGAAGCAAAGAAAGCTCTTAATCGTATGCTTATCCTTTCATAAAATGATTATGAATATAGTAGATATCTTGTATTTTTTGCAAGATATCTTTTTCATTTCATTCAACATTTTAGGCTAATTGCATATGTTGTTAAAGAAGACCGAAAGCTCGAGATAAACGCCTATTTATACTTAATAATGGGAAAGGAGTATTAGCATTGAAAATTCACGTTGTGCAAGAAAATGAAACTCTTTGGAAGATTGCGCAAAAATACGGGGTGGATTTTGAAGAATTGATAGCAGCTAACCAGCAAATATCGAATCCTGATATGATCATGCCTGGAATGAAAATAAAAGTCCCTACAACTGGGGACAAAAAGCAGCAAACTGCCCCGTCAAAAAAGGATAAGCAAGAAGTAAAACCAGCTCCTCAGCCACAAAATCAAATTTTACCGGAGATTAAAGAGGATGAGGAACAGAAATGGGAGCCATTAAAAAAGGAGATGCCTTCATTGCCAATTCATTTTAATAAGCAACAACCTGCACCGAAGGAGAAACAACAGCCATTAATGCCAATACAACCAACACCAGGTCCTGATGTGGACTTGAAATGGACACAATTTAATAAAGATGTGATGGAAACAAATATTAATCAATTTCTACCTGTCAAAGATCAAGTGGCAGGAGCACAGGAAATGCCCAAACCAGAAATGCAGCAACCGATGATGCCACCACATCATCATCACATGCCAATGCCACATCATCCTTGTCATGCCCCATGTGTTTCTCAAGATGGAATTCCTTACGGTTTTGGTAACATGGGCCCAATGCAAAATCATCCGTTTCCTGATCATTTTGGCGGGCAAGTTATGGGACAACAGACACAAATGCCTGCCTCCAATCAGCAAACATGGCAACCAAACAATGGTATGAATCAAGGTCAATGGGGACAATGGGAACAACAAATGCCTCACTGGCAACCAATGCAACAACCTAATATGCAACAAGGACAAATGCCACAACAAGACCAGGTTATGTCAGAACAGCAAATGATGCCGATGTATGGCATGCCAAATAATCAGCAAATGTCCCCACAATATGGTATGCCCCAACCAATGATGCCTCCATACGGTCAAAATACATCTCATTATCCGCAAGCTCAGCCTTACGGATATCATAAGAAGGATTGTGGATGTGGGAATAGAGAAGGATAATTATACAAAGGTGATTCTAAATGGATCACCTTTTCACTATTTATTTCATCTTGGACTATGCTACTTTGTGAAGTCCTGTTTCTAAAGATGTCTCCCTCTAAAACATTAATAAATTCTTGGTTTAGACCAGTTCTTAATGAGAATAATACATGATCTTAGGATACGAGTGTTTTCATATCTTGTTTCGTATGATAAAGTTAAAAGGAGAATTATTTGACTGCTGATAGATTACAAGGGGTGAAAGACATGGCAGGACATTCTAAATGGAAGAATATACAGCGCAGAAAAAATGCACAAGATGCGAAGCGCGGAAAGATCTTTATGAAGCATGCAAAGGATATCTACCTTGCTGCAAAACAGGGTGGTGGAGATCCAGACATGAACCCATCTTTAAGACTTGCTGTAGATAAGGCGAAGGCGGATAATATGCCGAATGATAATATTGATCGTGCGATTAAAAAAGCAACAGGTGCATTAGATGGTGCAAATTATGAAGAGCTAATCTATGAAGGTTATGGTCCTGGAGGTACTGCTGTCATGGTAGAGGTACTAACAGATAATCGTAATCGTACAGCCTCAGAGCTACGACATGCCTTTAGTCGAAATGGTGGTAATCTAGGCGAGAATGGCTGTGTCGCATTTATGTTTAATCGAAAGGGCTATATTGTAATAGAGCAAAGCACAACAGATGCTGATGAAGATACAATAATGCTTGAAGCAATAGAAGCTGGAGCGGAAGAAATGGAAGCAAGTGATGGCGCATTTGAAATATACACAGATCCAGAAGAATTTGGATCTGTAAAAAATTCCTTAGAGGAGAGTGGATTCACTCTCGAAACAGCTGAAGTTACGATGATTCCAGAAACTTTATCCGAGGTTGACGAAGCAGCAGCTGAGAAAATGGTGAAGCTTGTGAATATGTTGGAAGATATGGAGGATGTTCAGGAAGTCTATCATAACTTAGATGCTGATGAGGATATAATGGCACAACTCTAAAAATCAGGTACTTACCTGGTTTTTTATTATGGAGAAAAATATGGAAAGTGCATCGCCGAATGAATGAAGCTTTTTCTCGAGTATGTGGTTAAAATTACTAATAGTTGGACATTCTAATAGTAACCTAGTTTGAATGGAGGATGGAAAATGAGTAAACTATGGTTATCATTGAATGTTCTAGTATTAGTTATGATAGGGTGTTATTTTATCTTTGAAAGGAACGATCCAATGGAAGAAATGGAAACATCCCCAGTAGTAGCGAAAGAGCCACATACAATAGAGCTTAAATTAGAGAAAAAATATATAGATGGAAAAACGGAAGTCGAAGAAACAACAACCAAGATTTCATCGATGGAGGATTTTTGGTCACAGTACCAGCAATGGACATTGGTAGAACAAAAACAGGGATATATACATTTTAAGCAAGATGTAGATGATATTTCTCCCTATTTAAAGACATATGGTTATTTCGGAATTGATGATGGGGTGTTGACGATTTTCGAGGGCATTCCTGTTCATGAAGAAGTCATTCAATCCTTTTATCATATTGATACAAATGAGCTAGAAAGTCACTTGCTTGAGGATTTAGAGGACGGTATCAAGATCAAAACAAAAGAAGATTATCAACAAGTGATTGAAACCTTCCGTACCTATCAAATATCTGAACCTGTAAATAGTTGAGCGATCCTAGATCGTTCAACTATTTTGACTTTCCAGAGCCTTATGAGTCCTTTTGTACTAAATTCATCAATCATGTATGATAGATATAAAGAAGATTTCTTGCTTGTAACTAGGCAATGAGCTATGATATATACGAACATATGATTGACAAAAGATAAGGTGGCAGACAAAATGATTGCATATATTAGGGGAATTATCGACGAAATAACTGAACAAGCAGTACTAATAGAAACAAATGGTATCGGATATGAAGTAATATGTCCTAACCCATTCCAGTTTCAAGCAATGCTCGGGCAGAAGGAAAAGATTTATACTTATCACCACGTCAGGGAGGATGCCCAAACTTTGTATGGCTTTCAAGAGCCAGAGGAAAAGCAATTATTCGCAAAGATATTAAATGTTTCAGGTATTGGGCCAAAAGGGGCGCTGGCTGTTCTAGCCTCTACTTCTGTTATGGATTTCGTAACGGCTATTGAGCAGGAAAATGAGAAATTCCTGACGAGTTTCCCCGGTGTAGGGAAGAAAACGGCAAGACAAATGATTTTAGACTTAAAGGGTAAATTACCTTTTGAATATCATGTAGAGAAACAGGAATCAACAACGACACAAAAAGATATGGATCCTGCGTTAAATGAAGCAATCGAAGCATTGAAGGCACTAGGCTATTCAGATAAAGAAATTAATCAGATTAAACCACGATTAAAGGAAGAAAAACAGACTGAACCAGATGGCTACATCCGCAAGGGACTTGCCTTAATGATGAAGCAGTAGAAAGGGAGATAGCAAATGGACGATAGAATCATCTCCGGAGAAATACAGGAGCAAGAGGCATTGGAAGAGCTTAGTCTCCGGCCAAAGCTATTAAAACAATATATTGGTCAACATAAAGCAAAAGAAAATTTAGCGATTTTCATTGAAGCAGCGAAAATGCGTAACGAACCTTTAGACCATGTTTTACTATATGGACCACCTGGGCTCGGGAAAACAACGATGGCACAAATTATCGCAAATGAGATGGGTGTTCAATTTAAATCAACATCAGGGCCTGCAATAGAACGTTCCGGCGATTTGGCGGCAATCTTGTCATCCCTCGAAGTAGGCGATGTATTATTCATTGATGAAATTCATCGATTGCCTCGCGCAGTGGAAGAAATCTTATATCCAGCTATGGAGGATTTTTGTTTGGATATCGTCATTGGAACAGGTCCAAGCGCACGTTCTGTTCAATTAGATCTTCCACCATTTACTTTAATTGGAGCTACTACCAGAGCAGGGCTGCTCACTGCCCCACTAAGAGACCGATTTGGTGTCCTAAGCCGCCTAGAGTTTTACGAAATGGTGGATTTATGCGCAATTGTGGAAAGAACAGCTGATATTTTTGAGGTCAAAATTGATAAACAAGCGGCATTAGAGGTTGCGCGTCGATCTCGAGGAACTCCTAGAATTGCAAATAGACTATTAAAGAGAGTTCGCGATATTTCTCAGGTTACTGGAGAAACTTCGATTTCAATAGAGACAACACAGCGGGCACTGAAAATGCTACAAGTTGATGATGCCGGATTAGACCAAATCGATCATAAGCTATTACTTGCTATGATTGAGAGCTTCCAAGGAGGACCAGTAGGACTAGACACGATTGCAGCAACAATTGGGGAAGAATCGCAAACTATTGAAGATGTTTATGAACCATTCTTGCTACAGCAAGGGTTTTTACAGCGTACACCTAGGGGGCGTTTGGTAACACCGAAGGCCTACCTTCACTTTAATATGGAGGTGCCTCATACTTGACGGATATTGGCAAAATCTTTATTGTAATAGGAGTTATTCTCATTATAGTAGGGTTATTGTGGGGATTTGTCGGGAAATTACCAGGTGATATTAGTTTTAAAAAGGGGAATATTTCCTTTCATTTTCCAATTATGACATCTATCGTTGTCAGCATTATCCTAAGTCTGATATTTTACTTAATAGGACGATTTAAATAAAAGGTTAGATTTACTAAGAGGAGTCACGAAATGAAGATTGATGATTTTGATTTTGAATTACCAGAAAAGTTGATTGCACAAACACCATTAAAAGACCGTTCAAGCTCACGATTAATGGTATTAAACAGAGAAATGCGCACCATTTCCCACCATCACTTTTATGATGTATTAGATTTTTTGGAAAAGGGCGATTGCCTTGTACTGAATGATACAAAGGTGTTACCAGCACGGTTATTTGGTACAAAAAAAGATACTGGAGCAAAAGTGGAAGTATTACTCCTTACCCAAATGGAACAGGATGACTGGGAGGTATTAGTCAAACCCGCTCGCAAAATCCAAATAGGTACAGAAATTAGTTTTGGTGATGGAAAGCTTCGAGCGATTTGTGTTGATACTAAAGAGCATGGTGGCCGCATTCTTCGGTTTCGTTATCAAGGAATTTTTTATGAAGTATTAGATGAGTTAGGGGAAATGCCGCTTCCACCTTATATTAAAGAACAGCTGGAGGAGAAAGATCGCTATCAGACGGTCTTTGCTAGGGAGCAAGGGTCTGCCGCGGCTCCAACAGCAGGCTTACACTTTACTGATGAATTATTGGAAGAAATAAAGCAAAAAGGTGTGGAGATTGCCTTTATTACATTGCATGTTGGCTTAGGAACTTTTCGACCTGTAAGTGTGGAGGATGTTACGACACATGAAATGCATGCAGAATTCTATCAAATGACAAGTGAAACAGCAGAGCAGCTTAATAAAGTAAAAAAACGCGGTGGTCGTATTATATCAGTAGGTACTACTTCAACGAGAACACTTGAAACGATCGCAAGAGATACGGGTGGAAATTTTGAGGAGCGAAATGGCTGGACAGATATCTTTATCTATCCACCATATCAATTTCAAGCAATAGATGGATTAATTACAAATTTCCATTTGCCAAAATCTACTTTAATCATGCTAGTAAGTGCCTTAGCTGATCGCGAATTTATATTGGAAGCTTACAACCAAGCAGTAAAAGAAAAGTACCGATTCTTTAGCTTTGGGGACGCAATGTTAATTATTTAAATGAAGGGATTATATACATGAGTGCAATTACATATGAACATATTAAAACATGTAAACAAACTGGTGCAAGGCTAGGTAGAGTTCATACTCCACACGGATCTTTTGATACTCCTGCATTTATGCCAGTTGGGACATTAGCAACCGTAAAAACGATGAGCCCAGAGGAATTAAAAGAGATGGGAGCAAATATAATTTTATCAAACACTTATCATTTATGGCTGAGACCTGGTCATGACATTGTTAAGGAAGCTGGCGGTCTCCATTCCTTTATGAATTGGAATGGTGCAATACTAACAGATTCTGGTGGCTTTCAAGTGTTTAGTTTAAGTGATTTGCGTAAAATCGAGGAGGAAGGAGTACATTTTCGTAATCATCTAAATGGAGAGAAGCTCTTCCTTTCTCCAGAGAAAGCGATGCAAATTCAAAATGCACTCGGTTCAGATATTATGATGGCATTTGATGAATGTCCACCATATCCTGCAGAGCATGATTATATGAAAAAATCGGTCGAAAGAACTAGTAGGTGGGCAGAACGTTGCTTAGAGGCTCATGAGAGAAAAGATGTACAAGGTTTATTCGGTATAGTACAAGGTGGAGAATATGAAGATTTAAGACGATTAAGTGCGCGTGATTTAACCTCCCTTGATTTTCCTGGCTATGCCATCGGTGGTTTATCTGTGGGAGAACCGAAAGATGTGATGAATAGGGTGCTAGAATTTACAACACCATTGCTACCATCTAGCAAACCGCGCTATTTGATGGGAGTTGGTTCTCCTGATTCGTTAATAGATGGAGCAATACGTGGGATCGATATGTTTGATTGTGTCCTGCCTACTAGAATTGCACGTAATGGTACATGTATGACATCAGAAGGTCGATTAGTTGTAAGAAATGCTAAGTATGCACGTGATTTCAATCCGATCGATCCGAATTGTGATTGTCATACCTGTCAAAATTACACACGTGCATACATTCGACATCTTGTGAAGGCAAATGAAACTTTCGGTTTCAGACTTACTACTTATCATAATCTATATTTTCTGTTAAAATTAATGGAACAAGTCCGTGAAGCGATCAAGCAAGACCGACTTGGAGATTTCAGAGAAGAATTCTTTGAACAATATGGTTTTAATAAACCGAACGCAAAAAACTTTTAAGTGGAAAGGGGGAATATTAGACAATGGAAGGATTATTGACATTTGCACCATTGATACTAATGATTGTGATTTTCTATTTTCTTTTGATTCGTCCACAACAAAAGAAACAGAAACAGGTACGCCAAATGCAGTCTGATTTGAAAAAGGGAGACAAAATTGTCACAATTGGTGGTTTCCATGGGACAGTACATGCATTAGATGAAGATACAGTGATCATAATTACGAATGAAGGTACGAAACTTACATATGATCGTTCAGCAATTCGTGATGTCGTATCAAGCTAAATAAGACAAGCACTCTCTTTTTGGGAGTGCTTGTTTTTAGCTTGTGAAAAAACGTAGAACTAAAGTCACTTTCAGGTGTATCTTCCTATGAATTTGTTTGCTCGTCTTCCCCCGAGAGATTTACTCCAACAATTGCTCCTATGATGGCTAATAATAAATAGGTCGTATGATGAACCATTTCCACAATAGTAAACACAGAATCTAGTCCTAAATACCGATAGCAAAAAACAAATAGTGTAAATAAAAGACTTGTAATTGCACCAACGAGAATTCCTTTATTCTTCGCTTTTAGCCCTGCAATAAATCCCCCGGTAAACAAGGCTAAAAAACTAATCAGCAGTGTAACTAGCTCCATCGTTGATTCGCCAAATGAAGTAAAGCGAAGTAATAATGCTAGTATGAGGCTTGCGACAAATAGAACAATAAAGATACCTATCCAACCAAACAAAACACTTACAAAAGTTTTCATTTATCTTCCCTCCTCGTAATTCCATTTAATCATTATTTATGCATGTCCAGTTGAATTTAGAATAGTTTAGGCTTGTACGAATATAAATGATTAATATAGGTTTGTAAGTAATAGTTGGAGGTGTCATTGGTTGGGAGTAACTTTTGCAATTGTTATTTTTATTGTTAGCTATATTTTTATTATGTCAGAAAAAATAAACCGAGCGGTCGTCGCACTAGCGGGGGGACTTTTATTACTTTTAACAGATGTCTATCATTGGGAGGATGCCATTACGCGATATATTGACTGGAACACAGTTGCATTATTATTTGCGATGATGGTACTTGTATCGATCACAAAAAAAACGGGAGTATTTTCTTTTGTAGCGATATGGCTAGCAAAGCTTGTTAAAGGAAAGCCAATCCCATTATTAATTGGAATTGCCATCTTAACAGCAGTAGGCTCCGCTTTTTTAGATAATGTTACAACCGTTTTATTGTTTGTTCCTGTTATTCTAACATTAACAGATCTATTGAAGCTTCCGTCCTTTCCATATCTTCTCACGATTATTATTACTGCTAATATTGGGGGAACTGCTACGTTAATCGGTGATCCGCCAAATATTATGATTGGCCAAGCGGTACCACAATTGAATTTTGTTTCTTTTTTACAGCACACAGGACCTATTGCGATTCTCTTATTTGTGATTGTTTTAATGATTTTATGTCTACTTTTTAGAAAATCATTACAAAAAGAAGAACTAACAAATCCCAAGCAATTAATGACTATGAACGAATCTGATTATTTGATCAAAGGTCCGTTGCTCTATCAATCATTGTTAATCCTGTTATTAACTATTATTGGCTTTATGCTCCATCCAGTCCTACAAGTCGATTTGACGATTATTGCCCTTACTGGTGCGATTATGCTGTTATTGCTTAGTGAAAAACAATTGGAGACAGAAAAGGTATTTGAACAGGTCGAGTGGGTAACCCTATTTTTCTTCATTGGTCTTTTTATGCTCGTTGGAGGATTAGAGGAAGTTGGAGTAATTGATGAGCTCGCACGCTCTATCATGTGGATGACAGAAGGGGATATGGCCAAAACATCTCTTCTTTTACTATGGACATCCGGATTATTCTCTGGAATTGTCGATAATATTCCATTTGTTGCTGCGATGATCCCAGTCATTCAAGAATTTGAATCCTATGGAATGGCTAACCTAGACCCGTTATGGTGGTCATTAGCATTAGGTGCATGCCTTGGAGGTAACGCAACCCTTATCGGTGCTTCCGCAAATGTAGTCGTAGCTGGACTTGCAGAAGCAAGTAACAATAAAATAGCCTTCGTGAAATTTATGCTCTATGGGATTCCGATAGTGATTTTATGTTTAATTATCACAACCATCTATGTCTATTTTCGTTATTTACTACCATTTCAACAGCCATTATAGAATAAAGACGTTTTTAATGGATACCCTAAGTTACATCATGAAGATGAGGATGTGACATAGTGTCCATAGAAGAGATCATGATGCTTATTGGTCGAACTTTATTTTATTATCTAGTAGTAGTTATTATTTTCCGTTTAATGGGAAAAAGAGAAATAGGGGAGCTAAGTTTATTAGATATTGTTGTCTACATTATGATTGCAGAAATTGCTGTACTTACAATCGATGATCTCAGCTTATTTTTTGGTTATGGTTTAATTCCAATGGCTATCCTATTAGGTATTCAGCGTTTAACCGCATGGATCTCACTGAAAAGTCCACTATTTCGTGCTTGGTTTGAAGGCAGGCCTGCTATAATAATTTCACAAGGAAAAATTGATGAATATGAAATGAAGAAAAATCGCTTTAATTTCGATGATTTACTGCAACAGTTACGTGAGAATGGGATTGAGAGCATTAATAAGGTCTCTTATGCTATTCTTGAGCCATCTGGTAAACTTTCGATCATTGAAAAAAAGCAGACAGATACATTGTTTAGTGAAAAAATAAATGGACTTGTACTTCCGTTAATTGTGGATGGAAAGATACAGAAGGATGCACTGAAACAAATTGGGAAGGATTCATCCTGGCTAGAAGATCAATTAAAAAAACGGGACTATCATGATCTAGATATGATTTCGTTTTGTTCCATCGATACGAATAAAGAATGGTATATAGATAAAAAAAATGAAAAATAGCACTCACTATGAAGTGCTATTTTTTTCGCAATTGTCGTATTTCCTCCAGACTGATAAACTTGAGGTTAAATAAAAGTAGAATATAAAAGCATAATAAGATGACCGCAATGACAAAGAATGTAACCATCTGGTGTAATTGGAATGAAAACAAATGGGAAAGTAACCAGCCTAGCCATGAGGTTAAACCAACCAAAACAATCATTTTAAATAGCATTACTAGCGGAATACGAAAACGAATGGTTCGGAACAGGGCAAATAAGTGAAGAATGGTTCCAATTACCACTCCAACACACATCGCAATAGCTGCACCATAGATACCAAACATTGGATTGGAAGTTAGGACGATTAAAACAATAAATTTAACCATCATAGCAATAATATTGTTCCACATTGCTTGCTTTGCTAGATCTAACGCTTGTAATGTGGCGTTTAAAGGAAATTGAATATACATAAATAAAAAGCATGGAGCCATAATTTTTAGAAAAAGGCTGGCATTATTGGTACCATACATATAGGTTAGGATCGCATCAGCAAATAAAGTTAAAATGACGGTAGCAATCGCCCCTGATGCAAAGGATAATCTAACCGCTTGATGGATGCGGTAATGTATTAATTTTTTGTGATTATGGGCATCTGCTTCACTAATATTCGGAACAAGGGCAACGGCTAACGAGTGGGTAATAAAAGTTGGTAAGTATAGTAATGGGATCGCATAACCGGTAAGTGCCCCATAAAGACTTGTCGCTACAGCTGTTTGGAACCCTGCAATGGCTAAGCTTTGCGATACGAGAATCGGCTCTAAAAAGTTTCCAATCGATCCGACCATTCGACTTGCCGTACTTGGCAATGCAATGGATAGTAGTCCGTTAAGTGTTTCTCTACCCGACTTAATATATTGCCAGAGATTCTGTCTTAGTTTAATTCGTTTTTTAAGCTTGAACATATGAAGCATTAGGAACAATGAAACAATCTCCCCTATAATTACGGCAAGCATAGCACCAGCAGCGGCAAATTCTAATCCATAAGGTGCAAGGAATTGAACAAGAATCATAATAAAAATGATCCTCACAATTTGTTCTAATACTTGAGCATAACTTTGTGGCTTCATATTTTGTCTACCTTGAAAATAACCACGAATGACAGCGGAGACTGCGCTAATTGGAATGATAGGGATAATCGCAAGCATTGGATAATACACTCTTGCATCGGTTAATAAATTCTCCGCAATATATGGAATAATGATATACATAAGTATAGAAGAAAAAATACTTAGAGTAATGGTAATACTTAGTGATATGACGAGAATTTGTTTAATTTTTTTAAAATCCTTGCGGGCGTCTGCTTCAGCGACTCGTTTGGAGATAGCAATAGGTAAACCAATCTGAGATATGGTGTACATGAGGAAAAGTGTGGGTAAGGCCATATTATATAACCCAATCCCTTCTTCCCCCATTATACGTGCCATTACAATTCGATTAATAAAACCGAGAAATCTGGTAATCATTCCTGCTATAATTAATATAATTGTTCCTTTTAAAAAATTTTGCTTGGTCACTTTGCTCGACCTACCTTCTCAAATGGAAAATTTTCATATACAATAATTTATATGCATGAGGAGAGGACAAGCATGACGATTTTCTTAAAAATGTATATAATGGAATAAGTATCTGTCAGATGGAAAGAGGATGGAGGGTTCCTAATGTGTGTGAGTAAACAGGTATCAGCTTGGAAACAGGATTTACAAGGAGTGTTAGAAAGTAAGGTCCACGAATTTCATATGCTTGAATATCACAAGACAACGAAGGATGATATATGGAATTGCCTAACGGAAAAAGTGTGGAAAGGAGATCCTGAAAAGAAATTATTTGAGGCTGTTCAAGATGTCCTTCATTTAAATGCGAATACATATATGAGTTATTTAACGATGCAATCATTTAAAGATACTAATTTACAGGAATCCATTAAAGCACTATTTGGAGAATAAGTTGTGTGTTGAATTTGTAGGGAGGCTTTACATATGATAAAAAAAGGAAGAATTGTTGCATTTTTTCTTATCGTCATTATTTTAGGTGCAACAATTGGTACGACATCTTCTAATGTTGCAAGCAAAATCAATCTAGGTCTTGATTTACAAGGAGGATTTGAGGTTCTATATGAAGTCAAGCCAATCGATAAAAGTCAGGAGGTTACACCAGAATTGCTAGAATCCACTGTTAGGATTCTTTCTGAACGTGTCAATGCACTAGGGGTAAGTGAACCTAGCTTTAATATTGAAGAACCAAATCGGATTCGCGTTCAATTAGCAGGTGTAAAGGACCAGGAGGAAGCTCGTGAACTTCTTGCAACACAAGCAGAATTATCATTCCGCGACGTGAATGATAAGGAATATCTTGATGGTTCTGACATTGTAGAAGGTAGTGCAAAACAAGATTTCGATCAAACAACAAATGAGCCAATCGTAACCGTCCAATTTAAAAATAAAGACCTATTTGGCGATGTCACCCAAGAAATTTATAACAACCCTGATTTAGAAAATCGAGTGGTTATTTGGATGGACTATGAAGATGGAGATTCCTATCAAACAGAAAAAACAAAGTCAGATCCAAAATTTATCTCTGCACCGGGCTTTAGTGAAGTATTAAGGACAACGGATATTCAAATTACAGGTAACTTTACGGTAGAATCTGCACAACGTCTTGCCGATGTATTGAATGCTGGATCTTTACCAGTAGATTTAGAAGAGGAATACTCTACTTCGGTGGGTGCACAATTTGGACAACAAGCATTAGATAAGACAATACTAGCAAGTCTCTTAGGTGTTTCACTTATCTTCATCTATATGATTGCTTATTACCGATTCCCTGGTATTATTGCGACGATTACATTGAGCATCTACATTTACTTAGTTTTACTAGTATTCCAATTAATGAATGGTGTTTTAACATTACCAGGTATTGCAGCACTTGTCTTAGGTGTTGGGATGGCAGTTGATGCGAATATCATTACGTATGAACGAATTAAAGAGGAACTTAAGCAAGGTAAAACAATCAAGACTGCTTTTAAGGCAGGAAATCAGCATTCTTTATCCACTATTTTTGATGCGAATATAACTACGATGATCGCAGCAGCCGTTTTGTTTATCTTTGGGACAAGCTCTGTAAAAGGGTTTGCTACATTACTATTAGTAAGTATTGTGCTTAGCTTTGTCACAGCGGTGTTTGGTTCACGATTGTTCCTAAGCTTTTGGGTAAATAGTAATTTCTTAAACAAACGTCCCGGCTGGTTTGGAGTGAAGAAGGATCAAATCCAAGATATTAACAGTAAAGAAGAAGTGCAAGCAAAGGTGTTTGGCCGTCAGTTTGATTTTGTTAAGCATCGCAAGAAATTTTTTACGGTTTCCCTAGCATTGGTCGTGATAGGAATTATATGCTTAGCTGTCTTCCGTTTGAATGTCGGAATTGATTTCACGTCAGGGTCTAGAATCGAAGTATTAGCCGATCAATCCTTAACTACAGAGGAAATGGAATCCCATTATGAAGCATTAGACCTTAATCCCGCAGGTCCTATCGTACTTTCTGGAGACAATCAAAACATCGCTGTAGCCAAATTTGATAAGGAGTTGTCCAAAGATAAAGTAGCAGAAATTCGTAGCTATTTTGAAGAGAAATACGGAAGCTCCCCAACGATTAATACCGTTTCTCCAGTTGTTGGGAAAGAGTTAGCGAAAAATGCTGTTTTAGCCGTATTGTATGCATCGGTTGGGATTATTATATACATTACCATCCGTTTTGAGTTTTACTCTGCGGTTACGGCTATTCTTGCTTTACTACATGATGCCTTTTTCATCTTGACATTCTTTAGTATAACCCGACTAGACTTTGACATCACCATCATTGCTGCAATTTTAACGATTGTTGGTTACTCCATTAATGATACGATCGTGACCTTTGACAGAATTCGAGAAAACTTAAAAAAGAAAAAGCGTGTGCGTTCATTCGGAGAACTTGCCCACATTGTGAATAAGAGTTTAATGGAAACCTTGACGAGAAGTATTAATACTGTTCTGACAGTCATTTTTGCTGCAGTCATGTTATTAATCTTTGGTGCGTCTTCGATAACTAATTTCTCGTTTGCATTGGTAATAGGTTTATTTGCAGGTACGTATTCCTCTTTATTCATTGCAGCACAGCTTTGGTTAGTGTGGAGAGGAAAATCGATCAAGGAAAAACCAATTGTATACAAGGAGAAGAAGTATAACGACAAGCCACAAGTTTAACATTGAGTAAATCTCTTATAATAATCTCTCCTATAATAGATAGCCTATTACAGGAGGGATTTTTAAATTCTAAAATCAAATGGCAAAAATCGACACAGGAAAGTTATTCCTTTATAATGAGGATAAGAAAATTCAACAATGAGGAGGCTTACAAATGAAAGGCCAAACCTATATCATCGTGACCGTGGTATTTGCACTCATTATCGCTATTTTTGCAGTGATCAATGTAGAACCAGTTGAAGTGAATTATTTATTCGGTACAGGTAGGGCGCCATTAATATTAATCATTCTTATTTCCGTATTGATGGGAGTGGTTGTAACAGCTACAGTTGGATTATTTCGATTAAGAAGGGCGAATAAGGAAATCAAAAGACTGAGATCAGAACTAAGTGGAGAGAACCTAGATCCCTCTACTGAATTCACTGCAACCAATTCGCTCGATTCTGGAGAAAAGGATAGACAATAAGAGGAGTTCATGTTTCTGGGCATATGGATAACTGAATAATGAAAATAAGACAGTTGGAATAATTCTGTTTGCTACCCTTGATACACTTTTGTATAATAAGTGAGTCAGGGGTGAATTTATGTTAGCAAGTCAATCAAATTGGATTTTTACATATAAAGACGACGAAAATGCCCGTTATAGTGATATAGAAAATCTACCATATTCCACTATCGTAAAGCAGTTACTATGGCAACGAGGACTAAAGTCTGAAAAGGAAATCCATGACTTTTTACAACCAAATCTCGAAAACCTTCATGATCCGAGCTTGTTCTCTACCATTGAGTCAGCAGTAAACCGAGTAGAGAAAGCGATAGAACTAGGAGAAAGCATATTAGTTTACGGTGATTATGATGCAGATGGTGTCACCTCTACTACTGTAATGGTGGAGGCATTAAGAGAAAAAGGTGCCATGTGTGATTACTATATACCGAATCGTTTTACAGAAGGCTATGGTCCAAATAAAGCGGCATTCCAAGAGATTCACAGACAAGGCTTTCAGCTTATTATAACAGTAGATAATGGTATTGCAGGAACAGAGGAAATCGCTTATGCGAATGAATTAGGTATGGATGTAATTATTACAGACCATCACGAGGTACAGGAAGAATTACCAGATGCGCTAGCTATTATCCACCCAAAATGTGCAGAAGACTATCCATTCAAGGAATTGGCAGGAGTTGGTGTTGCTTTTAAATTTGCTACACAGTTACTCGGATATTTTCCCAAAGAAATTTCTTGATTTAGTCGCTATAGGCACTATCGCTGATTTAGTACCTTTAGTAGGAGAAAATCGAGTTCTTGTATCATATGGATTAAAGGAAATGGCCACAACAGAACGAATTGGGCTACAAGCTTTAAAAAAGCAATGTTCTATTGATGGACAGGTGACAGAAGAGGATATTGGATTTCGAATTGGTCCAAGACTAAATGCAGTGGGGCGTTTACAGGATGCAAATATTGCGGTGGATCTACTATTAGCAACAGATCAAGAAGAAGCAGAGGAGCTAGTCCAATATGTACAGGAGTTGAATAAAGAGCGCCAAAAGATTGTCGCAAATATCGCAGAAGAAGCCATTGAGTTATTAGAGCAATCGGGTAATACCGAAGAAATGGATGTATTAGTCGTAGCCAAGGAAGGATGGAATCAAGGTGTACTTGGTATCGTTGCTTCTAGACTCGTACAAACCTATCATCGACCTGCAATAGTGTTAGCTATTGATCCAGAATTAGAAACCGCTAAAGGGTCTGCACGAAGTATTGAAGGCTTTGACTTATTTAAAAATGGGATGGAACATAAGGATTTATTTACCCATTTCGGTGGACACGCTCAGGCTGCAGGGATGACACTGCCTATAAAAAATATCGAACCATTAAGAAAAGCTCTGGATCAACAAGCAAAAGCCATCCTAACAGAAGAAGATTTTAAACCACAACTGAAAATTGATGCGACAATACCATTAAAGGATATTGATATTGCGGTAATCAAAGAACTGGAACAGCTCGCGCCATTTGGAATGAATAATCCTAAGCCGAATTTTCATATCGAAGCAACCCCAATTGAACTAAGGCAGATTGGGGCAACTAAAAATCATTTAAAGGTCAAATTGGAGCAAG